>Ga0182018_10001537_pt1 | contig 25993 bp, 12 predicted proteins | sample 812P2MmetaG_FD_120490 | JGI IMG/M metagenome (GOLD analysis project Ga0182018, IMG submission 120490) | Permafrost microbial communities from Stordalen Mire, Sweden - 812P2M metaG | ecosystem: Environmental > Terrestrial > Soil > Wetlands > Permafrost | place: Sweden: Stordalen | collected...
CCGGCAGCCGGTGCGGTTTGCGGCAGCGATGGAAGAAGTCCGGGCCTACGGAGTTTTTGTAGAAGCGGGACCGGGGGCGACGCTGGGAGGGCTAGGCCGGCAGTGCCTGGATCAGCGGGAGCGCCTGTGGGCGACGTCGCTGCGTAGCGGACGGGGCGAGTGGGAGCAGATGTTGGAGAGCTTGGCAGCCCTGTACGTGCGAGGAGCGGAGGTGGATTGGGAGGGCTTCGACAAGCCCTACGATCGGCGTAAGGTGTCTCTGCCGACCTATCCGTTCCAGCGCCAGCGCTATTGGATTGAGACCAAGCCCCGAAAATCCCAAGCGGACGGCCACGGGTTACTCGGACGAAGCCTGGAAATAGCTGGCACATCCCCTACGAAGGTATGGGAATCGGTCGTCGGATTCGCGGACCAACCGTATCTGGCAGATCATCGTGCCATGGGCAACGCCATATTTCCGCTTACCGGATATCTGGAAATGGCTCTGGCGGCTGGCGGCTCGCACAGCGCTTTGGGCGATATCGTTATCTGGGAGCCGCTGGTGCTGGCGGCCGAAGAAGATCGAACCGTTCAAACGATCCATCGCGGCGATGTCCTCGAAATCTTCAGCCGGCAAGAAGGAACTTGGAAGCAGCACTTCACCGCCCGAGTTTTGGCCGCGGAGACTCCGTCCCAAGGTGTAGCTCCCCAGGCTTCGTGCGGCGGGATGCGGCGGCTGGAGAACATAGACTCCCTCTATGCCGATATGCGGAGGCGCGGGATGGATTTCGGCCCGGCGTTCCGCACCATCCAGGAGTTGTGGGTCGGCTCCGGCGAATCCATTGCCCGCGTAGCCGGCGCCGGCCTCGACCACTCAGATGTTTACCACATCCATCCTGCGATTCTCGATGGATGTTTTCAAGCCATTGCAGCGGCTCTGCCTCAGGGAAGTGAAGATCTCTACCTGCCGGCGCGGCTGGAGCGATTTCAACTTCACCGGGCTTCCAGCCGGCCCCTGTGGTCTCACGCGGTGCGCCGGCCCGAGTCGAAGCAAAATACGACTACCTTCGATCTCCGTGTGTTCGATGAGAACGGCCTCGTCGCGGAGGCGCGCGGAATGGAATTCGTGCGGGTGGCTGCCCGCCGCCAAGTTCCGGCGTTTGAGGTTCGCTGGGAAGAACAGCTATGCGGCCCGATGCCGGCAGTGATGTCTGGCAATTGGCTGATCCTGGCTGACCGCACCGGTCTTGGAACGTCGCTGGCCCAAGAGTTATCGGGATTGGGCGCCCGTTGCGTGCTCCTGACCGATTCCAGCCAGCTGAAGCCGACTCTATCCGCCAACGATTGGTCCGGTGTCATCGATCTTTGGAGCCTGGATGCTTCGTCAGCCGGAGAGCGTAACATCGCCGCCCTCGACGCCGCGCAACGCCAGGTTTGCGGTAAGGCCTTGGAGATGGTCCAGGCGCTTGCCGCCGCAACTTACGCACATCCCCCGCGTCTTTGGCTGGTCACCCGCGGAACGCAGGCCATTTCGCCCGTGAGCGACAGCATCGCGATGCCTCAAGCCATGCTGTGGGGCATGGCCAATGCAATTGCCGAGGAGCATCCCGAGTGGCGATGTGTACGGATTGATTTAGATCCCGCGGGCCCAGCCTCGGAAGCCGCGTCGCTCTCCGCTGAGATTGCCGGCGGTGGGGAGGATCGGGTGGCCTTCCGCGCCGCGAAGCGACTGGTAAGCCGTTTCGCGATCCGTCCGCCCCGGAACCGAATCGAACAACCCAAGCGGTTGACCACACCGTCGCGTGGGATTCTGGAAAACCTGCAAGTGCTGCCGGCCGCGCGGCACAGCAAGATCCCTCGAGGATGCGTTCAGATCGAGACGCGTGCCGCCGGCCTGAATTTTCGCGACGTCCTCAACGTATTAGGAATGTTTACCGGCCCGCTCGGTAGCGAGTGCGTGGGGCGAGTCGACGCTCTGGGTGACGGCGTCGAGGGATTGGCCGAAGGCGACGAAGTAGTCGCTTTTGCGCCGGGAACCCACGATGGGTATGTCATAGCCGATGCACGTCTGGTGGCGCCAAAGCCGAACAACCTTACGTCGGTCGAAGCCGCCACTCTTCCGACCGCATTTCTAACCGCGCAATACACCCTTCGGCATCTAGCGAAGATCGGCGCAGGCGACCGGGTCTTGATTCATGCCGCCACCGGCGGCGTAGGGCTCGCGGCCGTACAGATAGCACAGCGCGCCGGCGCGGAGATCTTTGCGACTGCCGGAAGCGATCGGAAGCGCGCCTTTTTGCGGGAACTGGGCGTCCCACACATCATGGATTCCCGCAGCCTTGATTTCGGCCGGGAAATATTGGAGCGAACCGGCGGTCGCGGAGTCGATATCGTCCTGAATTCTCTGGCCGGGGATTTCATCGCCACGAGTTTCTCCGCGTTGGCGCCACGCGGACGCTTCATCGAAATCGGCAAGCGGGACATTTGGAGCGCCGAGCAGGTGGCGCACCTCGGCAAGGACATCCGCTACCACATTGTCGACCTCGGGGGCGCCGCGATTGAGGAACCGGAAGTCATCGGGCATATGCTACGTGAGATTGTGAAGGCCGTGGAGCGCCAGGAACTACGGCCGCTTCCAGCCGTCCAGTACGGATTCGACGAAGCTGTCGCCGCCTATCGTTACATGGCCCAGGCGCAGCATATAGGGAAGGTGGTGCTCTGCCAGAGCCGGTGCGCGGCGGATATAGTCGCCGATGCTAGCTACCTGGTAACGGGCGGTTTCGGAGGCATCGGATCGCAGTTGCTCCGCTGGCTGGTCCAGCGTGGGGCGCGCAATGTGGTTCTCGTGGGCCGGCATGATCCGGCGGCCGCCGCTCGAGAGGCCATTGCATGGGCTGAGGCGCAAGGCGCGCGCGTGTTGGTGCGCCTGGCGGATATAGCCGACATGGGTCAAGCCGCCACGCTGTTCTCCGAAATCGCGGCCGCGATGCCGCCGCTGAGGGGGATTCTGCACGCGGCCGGGCTCCTCGATGACGGTGTTCTTACGGAGCAGACCTGGGACCGTTTCGAGCGCGTCCTGGCGCCAAAAACCATTGGTTCGTGGATATTGCACCAACTGACGTCCTCAACGCCGCTCGACTTCTTCGTTATGTTCTCTTCCATGGCCGCCATCCTTGGCGCTCCGGGACAGGCTAACTACGCCGCCGCGAATGCGTTTCAGGATGCGCTCGCGCACGAGCGGCGCAGGCTGGGGCTGCCGGCGATCAGCGTCAATTGGGGAGCCTGGGCCGACGGCATGGCGGCGCGCGAAGGGTTGAAGGTACGGCAACGGCGATTCGGCCTCGAACCCATGTCCGCCGAAGAAGCCCTGCGAATGCTCGACTACGTGCTGCTGGATAAGCCCGCACAAGTCGCCGTAGGCCTGATTCAGTGGAGTAAGATCGCCGAGAAATATGGGCAGGATGCCGGCGCGAGCCCAGCGGCCGGATCGGGTGACCAGGAGGGCCATTCCAGAGCGACTGACGTGTCATTTTCCGAGCGGCTCGCCGCCGCTCCGGACACTCGCCGGGCCGCACTGCTGAGCGAGCATGTTCACGCGTTGGCGTTGCGTGTGCTTGGCTTCCTTTCCACACGCCGTCTCGATTTGCAGAAGCCTCTGAGCGAGCTTGGTATGGACTCGCTGATGGCGATAGAATTTCGCAACATCCTTTCCACCGAATTGGGCCGGAACTTTCCCTCCACGCTGCTATTCAACTATCCGGCGATCGAGGATATTACCGCTGCAGTGGTGGAATTGTTGTACGGCGACAAGGGCGCAAAGGCGCCGGTTGAGGTGAGCAGCGAGGTGTCTCCCAACCCGTTGGATATCATCGAGGACCTTTCCGACGAGGAAGTGGACAGGCTGCTGGCAGGCAAATTGGGAGGCGCGAATGGATAATCTCCGGGAGCGCATCGAGAAGCTCTCGCCGAAGCGACTGGCTCTGCTGGCGCTGCAGTTGCAGTCTCGGGTCGATGAGCTCGAGAACCGCCGATGCGAGCCGATCGCCATTATCGGGATGGCCTGCCGTATTCCAGGTTCGGAACCAGGCTTGGAAGGTTTTTGGCGTCTGCTGGACGAGGGTCGGGATATGGTGACCGCGGTCCCGCCGGAACGGTGGGACGCGGAAGCGTATTACGATCCCGATCCGGACGCTCCCGGGCGCATGGCCACGAAGTGGGGCGGCTTTCTCGCGGACATTAGCGGTTTCGATGCCTCGTTCTTCGGGATCTCGCGCCGCGAAGCCGTAAGCATGGATCCGCAACAGCGCCTGCTTCTCGAGATGTCGTGGGAGGCCCTGGAAAATGCCGGCCAATCGGCGCGCGCCCTTTCGGGCTCCTCCACCGGAGTTTTTGTGGGGCTCTCAACTGCCGATTATCACGGCTTGCTGTTGGAGCAGGGTGAAGGGAATATCGATACCTATTTCGCCACCGGCACCAGTTCCAGCATTGCGGCCGGCCGGATTTCCTACGTCCTGGGACTGCACGGTCCCAGCGTGGCGCTCGATACCGCCTGTTCCGCGTCACTCGTGGCGGTCCATCTGGCGTGCCAGAGCTTGCGCCTGCGGGAATGCGGTCTGGCCCTGGCCGGAGGCGTGAACGCGATCCTTTGGCCGGAGGTCAACCTGGCGCTTTCCAGAGCGCACGCCATGGCCCCCGACGGCCGCTGTAAGACATTCGATTCGCGAGCCGACGGTTTCGTCCGCGGCGAAGGCGGCGGGATTGTAGTTCTGAAACGATTGTCCGCAGCCGTGGCGGATGGGGACAACATCTTGGCGTTGATCCGCGGTTCGGCGATCAACCAGGACGGACGCAGCAGCGGCATTACCGCCCCCAATGGAAGCGCTCAGGAAGCGGTAATTCGGCAGGCGCTGGCGGCTGCGGGAGTGGAACCGCACGATATCGGCTATGTGGAGGCGCACGGAACCGGTACCGCCCTCGGCGATCCCATCGAAGCTCATGCGCTGGCTGCCGCGCTCGGTGCGGGCCGCACTCCGGAAACCCCGCTGGTGGTCGGCTCGGTAAAGACCAACATTGGGCACCTGGAGGCAGCGGCTGGAGTAGCCGGCCTGATCAAGACCGTGCTGGCTCTCCAGCATAATCGCATTCCGCGGCATCTGCATTTCCAGCAGATCAACCCGCATATCGATTGGGGCGGTGTGCCCGTGACCATTCCGGTCGAGCCGCTCGCATGGCCTCGTGGCGAGCGCCCGCGGTTGGCCGGTGTCAGCTCGTTCGGTTTCAGCGGCGCCAACGCGCACGTGATTGTGGAAGAGGCGCCGCTCTTCGAAAGGCCGAAGCCGGAACACCAGCGTCCTACGCACATCCTGGCCCTCGCGGCCCGTAGCCAGAAGGCATTGACGCAACTGGCCGGCAAATACGCCGAGGCTTTGGGTCGCATGGAATGTGGTCTCGGGGACATTTGCTTTACCGCCAATTCCGGCCGCGCGCAGTTTGACCATCGGGCGGTGTATTGCGGGACCACCACCGCAGAAATGCGGCAAGCCCTGCTGGGCCCGCCGATCGCGCAGGGTCTGAAGTCCGGCACGCTGGAAATTGCCTTTCTGTTTTCCGGACAGGGCGCACAATATAGCGGGATGGGAAAGGAACTGTACGCTACTCATCCCGTATTCCGGCGGGCGATCGAGCAATGCGCCACGCTCTTGAAGGGCGAACTCGAAGAGCCGCTGCTGGAGGTGCTGTGGGGCTCGGCCACGCACCGGCTAGACCTGACTGCCTACACCCAGCCTGCGCTGTTTGCCCTGGAATACGCGCTGGTCGAATTATGGAAGAGTTGGGGCATTACGCCATCCGCGGTACTGGGACACAGCGTGGGTGAGTACGTGGCGGCCTGCGTGGCCGGGGTGTACTCGCTGGAGGACGGATTGAAACTGATGGCCGCGCGCGCCCGCCTGATGCAGGCCGTATCGGGGCAGGGGGCCATGGCGGCGGTGTGGGCGCCGGAGCAGCAGGTATTCGAAGCATTGCGTGGACTGGAAGGGTGGGTTTCCATTGCGGCGCTGAATGCGCCTGAAAGTCTGGTGATTTCCGGGTATGCAGCCGAGTTGGCCCTCGCCGAGGAGCGTCTACGGACAACCGGAGCGCGAGTGCAGCGCCTGGCAGTCTCGCACGGCTTTCATTCGCCGCAGATGCGCGAGATGGAGTCAGCGTTCGCCGCGGTGACTGGACGATTTCATTACGCGGAGCCCCGCGTGCGTTTGATATCGAGCATGACCGGGGAGGAGATGTCGCGTGAGAAAATAGCGGACGCTGGCTACTGGGTACGCCAGGTGCAGCAACCCGTGCGATTCCAGCGGTCGATGACGACGCTGCGCGACCTCGGCTATCGGGCATTTGTGGAGATAGGCCCAGGGAGCACGTTAGCCGGGTTGGGCCGCCAATGCATTCCATGCGACGAAAGCTTGTGGGCAGTGTCTCTCAAGCAGGGACGCGCGGAGTGGCAGCAGATTCTGGAGAGCTTGGGCCGATTGTACGTGCACGGTGCCGAGGTGGACTGGGCGGGATTCGATGAGCCGTATCAACGACGCCGGGTATCCTTACCCACATACCCGTTCGAGCGGCAGCGTTATTGGATGGAGAGTGACGGCGGCAGCCGCACTCCCCAGTCGCGGCAGCACGACCAAGCTAAGCCAACAACGGCGCCTGTTGCGGCCGAGGCGCCTGCCGATTGGTTCTACAGGCCCACCTGGCAGCCAAAGCCTCTCCACATGGGCTCGCAGCGAACCACCAGTTCCCCAAGGCTTGTGGCACTGGAGCACGACCTGATTGCGCGGGCTTCGCACTTAAGGATCGAGCACGGTTTCGATCGCTACGACGCCATCAAGCCACAACTGGATAGCTTGACAGCCGGGTTCATCGTGCAGGCCCTTCGTCAAGCAGGCTTTCAATTCACGCCTGCGGCTCGCGCGACCACCACCGAGTTGCAGGAATGCTGTGGCGTAGTGGAAAGACAGCGGATGCTGTTCCGCTGCGCGCTAGACATTCTGGCGGAGGACGGTATCCTCCGTCTTGAGGGGGACGAGTGGCAGGTGTTGCGAACTCCGCATGAATTCGATCCTGCCGCCGAATGCTTGACGCTCGGCCAGCAGATCCCCGGTTTCGGCGCCGAAATCGAGATACTCGCGCGATGCGGTGCCTCGCTGAGGCCTGTGTTGCAGGGCAGTGTCGATCCTATCGGCCTGCTATTCCCGGGCGGGTCGTTCGATAATGCGGAGCGCCTGTACACGCAATCACCTGGCCCAAAGGTTTTCAATACTTTGGCCGCGGAGGCCGTCGCAGCGGAAGTGGTCTCGCGGCCAACCGGTGAAATCCGCGTTTTGGAAATCGGAGCCGGCACCGGCGGAACCACCGCCCACCTTCTAAAACAATTTCCCGCTGACCGCACGGAATACTGCTACACCGATGTGTCCGCGGCGTTTCTCGAAAGGGCCGCGGAAAAGTTCCGGCCGTACACTTTCGTTCGCTACCACCTGCTGGACATCGAGCGCGAGCCCCAACACCAAGCGTTTGCAACCGGCCAATTCGATATCGTGATTGCCGCCAATGTCCTGCATGCGACGGCCGACTTGCGCGCCACGCTGCGTCATATTCGATCCCTACTGGCGCCTTCCGGTCTGCTGATTCTGATCGAAGGTACGAGGCCCGAGCGCTGGGTGGACGTTACGTTCGGCATGACGGAAGGCTGGTGGCGTTTCCGCGATCGTGACTTGCGTCCCGCGCATCCTCTAATCTCCGGGGAGGCGTGGCGAGGGCTCTTCGCAGAAGCGGGGTTCAGCCAGACGGGCTCAGTCCAGCCGCCCGAAGGTTCCCAACAGGCCCTACTGCTAGCGCGCGTTCCCATCGCTGATAGCGTCGGGTTGGGGAGGTGGCTCATCGTTCCGGACGCGCGGGGCTTTGCGCTTGCGTTGTCGGCGAGGTTGAAACAACTGGGTGCTCAGACGGTTCTGGCGGATCCGACGCAAGCGCTGGAGCAGTTTCTCCGCAACGGACCATACGATCACGTGGTGCACCTCACCGCGTTAGATTGCGATGGCCTCGAGGGAACCACCGCGGACAGTGTGGCGGCCAGTCAGGCAGAACTACTCTCGAGCGCTCTCCATACGGCGCAGGCGACCTTCACGGTAGGCAGCGGCGCTCGTCTCTGGTTTCTCACGCGAGGCGCTCAAACTGTTTCCGCCAACCAGGGCACTCTAAACGTCCTCCAGGCCTCCCTCTGGGGGCTTGCCAGGACCATTGGACTCGAGCATCCCGAAATTTGGGGTGGCTTGATCGACCTGGACCCAGTCGAAGCCGCGGCAGAGAGCGCCGCGCGCGTTGTCGACGCCATCGTGCATGGTGACACTGAGGATCAGATGGCCTTCCGGTCGGGCGAGCGGCGAGTGGCACGGCTGGTTCGCCGGGAGCCGCTGACCGGTTCCGCAATTACATTCCGTCCAGACGCGCTCTACCTGATTACCGGCGGTTTGGGTGGACTGGGGCCTCGCGTCGCGAACTGGATGACCGAGCGCGGCGCACGCCGCTTTCTGCTGGTGGGCCGCAGCGGTTTACCGGCTCGCTCCGAGTGGGACCAGATTCCGCCCAATAGCCCTGGCGGGCTAAAGATAGCGGCTGTTCGCCATCTGGAACAACTCGGGGCAGAGGTCACGGTTTCTGCAACGGACATTTGCGACGCGCGGCAGGTGGCCGCCTTGTTCACCACCTTCGATCCGCGAGAACTCCGTGGCGTCCTGCACTTGGCTGCGGCGGTGGACGCCTCGCTGGTGAAGGATATGACCGTGCAGGCACTGGTCAAAGTACTGGCTCCCAAGACGAAGGGAACATGGTTGCTGCACGATCTCATTAAGCAGCCGCTTGATTTCTTTGTAATGTTCTCCTCCTGGGCTTCAGTGCTCGGCGCGCGAGAACTGGCGCATTATGCGGCCGCCAACCAGTTCATGGACGCGTTGGCACACTACCGGCATGGTCTCGGATTACCGGCATTGTCGGTGAATTGGGCGGCGTGGGATGAAATCCGCAACGCTTCCGACGAGGTGCGCACCGAGTATGCCGCCAGTGGCCTGATATCAATGCGGTCGGACATGGCGCTCAACGCGCTCGGCAGGGCGATGGCGAGCGGGGACCCGCAGGTGGCGATCGCCGCCGTCGATTGGAAGGTTTTGAAAGGTGTGTATCAAGCGCGCCGGCACCGTCCTTTGTTGGATCTCGTTACAGATTCCTCACGGGTGACTCCAGTCTCATCCCATCCTGTAGCGACCCTGATGGACCGCCTCAATCAGGCTACGCCTGGCGAGTGGCCGGAACTGGTGACGGCCGCGGTTCAGAGGGAAGCCAGCGCAGTCCTCCGTCTTGGGCCGGACGAATTGGCCTTGGATCAGGGATTGTTCGAACTCGGAATGGATTCGCTTATGGCGGTAGAGTTGAAGGGAAATTTGGAAAAACTGATCGGGCGTTCGCTGTCTTCTACGTTGATTTTCCGGTATCCTACGGCTCGATCTTTGGCCGGAAAGCTGATCGATGAGGTTCGCTTGGCGGCAACCGAACCGGCCGCGCCGGCTGGTGCCGAATCTGACGCTTCAGAAGCTGAGCTTGCAGCGATGCTAGCCGAAGCCATCCAGGAGATCCAGTGACACCCGCAGGCCCCGTGCTTCCAGACGCGCAGCGCCGCACGCTGCTCAAACAAGCTCTCGATGCCGTGGAGAATCTCAAGGCGCGGATCCGTTCGCTCGAATCCGGCGCGACGGGACCTATCGCGATCGTCGGCGCCGGCTGTCGATTGCCGGGGGGCATTCGGAATCTCGACGATTACTGGCAGCTTCTCAAAGACGGACGGGATGCTGTCACCAGGCTGACGGGCGAACGTTGGGGAGTGGATGGCGACACGGGTTGGCATGCCGGATTGGTGGAGGGAATAGATCAATTCGACCCCAAGTTTTTTAACATTTCGGCTCGCGAAGCTCGCACCATGGATCCGCAACAGCGGATGGTGGTGGAAGTAGCCTGGGAAGCGATCGAGAACGCCGGTATCCCACCCAAGAGCCTGAACGGAAGCCGCACGGGAGTTTTCATCGGGATTACCGCTCACGAATACGGGACGATGGTTGCCGACCGGTGCGGACTCGACCTGGACGTCTACACGGCTACCGGGAATGCACACAACGTTTCAGCGGGTCGAATCTCGTATCTGCTGGGTCTACAGGGACCGAGCATGGCGATCGACACGGCGTGCTCCTCATCGCTCGTCAGCATTCACCTCGCTTGTCAGAGCCTGCGAACGGGCGAATGCCGGATCGCGCTTGCGGGGGGCACCAGCGCTATCCTGGCGCAGGATCCATTTCTCTGTTTTTCGAATTGGAAAATGCTGGCGGCGGACGGACGTTGCAAGACTTTCGATGCCCGCGCAGATGGTTTGGTGCGCGCCGAGGGCTGCGGCATCGTAGTGCTCAAGCGCCTCGCGGACGCACTCGCGGATGGCGACCATATCCTGGCGCTGATCCGCGGCTCGGCGGTCAACCAGGATGGCAAGAGCAGCGGCCTCACGGTGCCCAACGGAAATGCCCAGGAAGCAGTGATCCGTCAGGCGCTGGCCAACGGCGGCATTGAACCCGCGGCAGTGGGCTACGCGGAAGCCCACGGGACGGGAACCTCTCTGGGTGACCCGATCGAAGCACACGCCCTTGGATCGGCGCTAGGCGTTGGGCGCGCCGCCGACAATCCACTGGTGGTCGGGTCTGTGAAGACGAACCTTGGGCACCTGGAGTCCGCCGCCGGAGTCGCCGGATTGCTGAAGGTCGTGCTGGCTTTGGACAAGGAAGAGATTCCGGCGCAACTCCACTTCCACTCTATGAATCCGCAGCTTGATTGGGGAGGCGCCCCGGTTGAGATTGCTTCGAAGGCGCGACCCTGGTTGCGCGGCGAGAAGAAGCGGTTTGGCGGTGTCAGTGCATTCGGATTCAGTGGGACCAACGCCCATGTTGTCCTCGAGGAAGCGCCCGCCCGCGAAACCAGCTGGAGCGAGCCCGGCCGGCCGTTGCACCTGCTGGCCCTTTCGGCCCGAAGCGAAATGGCTCTACGCGAACTCGCCACCCGATATGCTGGACAACTGACCGGTATCGACGCCTCAACGGCCGATATTTGCCATACTGCGAATACCGGCCGGACGCATTTCGAATATCGTTTGGCTGTTACCGGAGGCTCCAGGGAAGAGCTCAAGGAGCAACTCGCGGTTGCACATCCAGGCCCTCGCGTCCGGGAGCGCGAGGCGGCACGGCCAGTGTTTCTGTTCCCCGGGCAGGGTGCACAATACCCCGGCATGGGGAAGCAGTTGTACGAAACCCAGCCCTTGTTTCGCAACGTGATCGACGAATGCACCGAAGCTTTGAAAACCGAGCTGGAGCAGCCCCTTACCAGCGTATTGTGGGGATCCGACCCGCAGCTGCTGTTGCAGACCGCGTATACCCAGCCGGCGCTGTTTGCTGTGGAATACGCGTTGGCGCAACTTTGGCGACGTTGGGGCATTGAACCCGCCGCGATCCTGGGACACAGCGTGGGTGAATATGTAGGGGCTTGTGTGGCCGGCGTCTACAGTCTGGCCGACGGCCTTAAACTGATCGCGGCGCGCGCCCGCATGATGCAAGCGGTCAAGGGCGAAGGCATCATGCTGGCCGCTACCATCAGCGAATCGAAGGCGCGTCTGGCGATTGCGGGTCTGGAAGAGCGCGTATCGATCGCTGCCGTGAATGGGCCGGAAAATATCGTGCTCTCGGGCTATCGGCGGGAATTGAGTCAGGTGGAAGAGAACTTGGTGAGAGCCGGCGCCCGTGTTTTGCGGTTAGCGGTGTCGCACGCATTTCACTCGCCGCAAATGCGTGAGATTGAAGATGCATTCGAGACGGTCGCTGCCGGCGTTAAATTCTCAAGACCTCGCATCAAGCTGATTTCCAGTGTCACCGGACGGGCGATCGAGCAGGATCAGATGAGCGATCCCGGCTACTGGCGCCGACAGGTTCGCGAGCCGGTACGGTTCCAGTCGGCAATCGAATCTCTACAACAGCAGGCCACATTCCTCGAGGTGGGCCCGGGCACCACGTTGTTAGGCCTCGGCAGCCAATGCTTGGGTTCCGAGGACCGCTTATGGCTACCCTCCGTGCGGAATGGCCACGAGGACTGGGCGCAGCTCTTGCAGAGTCTGGGCTCCCTATATGTAAGCGGGGCGGAAGTGAATTGGGATGAATTCGACGAGTCCCTGCACGGTCGTCGTGTAGTCTTACCCACCTATCCTTTCGAGCGACAGCGTTACTGGGTGGAAAGCCCGTCGGGCGCGAAGCCAGGGCGGAGCCGCGCGGCGGATGTGCCTCAGGATCCAGGCGCCGCGCCTGCGGTGGATGATTGGTTTCATGCCGTCGCCTGGCACGAGATTCCGCGGCCGGAAGTTTCGGCTGAGAAAGCCGACGGCGACTGGATCGTGTTGCCCGATACCGGGGGAGTGGGCGATGCTTTGGTGGCCATAGTCCGGGCAACAGGATCGTCGTGTTTCGTGGCGCCCAGCGATGACGAATTCGGTCGCATAGCCGCGTCACGAGCTGGGAAGTTTCAGGTTGTCGATCTGCGCGCGCTCCAGGCGGTTGAAGGCGCCGCGGTAGAACTATGCCAAGAGCTCGCAGGACTGGTGAGGGATTTATCCCAGCGTGACAGCCTGGCCGCGCGGCTGTGGGTGGTTACCGCCGGTGCACAGGGTCTTGACGGCAGGGTGGTGCCGTGGCAGGCCCCAGTCTGGGGACTTGGCCGTACCATCTCGGTGGAGCATGCGGAGTTGTGGGGAGGCCTGGTGGATCTGGATCCCGCCGCCGAGGCCTCGCGAAATGCCGCCATGCTATGGCAGCACATCCTTTCGGGGGATGGCGAGGACCAGGTAGCATTTCGCAATGGCCGCCGCATGGCTGCCCGTCTGGAGCGGCAAGTTGCGCCAGCGATCAAGGATCCTGTCTTCGGCCCCGGTGGGGCGTATCTGATCACCGGAGGGTTCGGAGCCCTTGGTCTGGATGTGGCGCAATGGCTGGTGAAGCACGGAGCGCGACGGCTCATCCTGATGGGCCGAACGCTTCCACCGCCGCGGCGGGAATGGCGCAGCCTGCCTGCCGGCAGTCCCCACGTCCCTGCTGTTAAGGCGATCCAGGCAATGGAAAGTGGCGGCGCCTCCGTGCACATGGCGGCAGTGGATGTCGGAGATCCGGTTGCGCTTTCCCGCTTCTTCCAATCTTACGAAGAAGAATGTCTCCCTCCGATTCGCGGCCTCGTTCACGCAGCCGGAGTAGTGCGGCATACACCCCTGGCGGAGGTCAGCGCTGAGAAATTCCGCGAACTCTTCCACGCCAAAGTGGACGGAGCCTGGCGTCTGCACCAAGCCTTAAAAGACAAATCGCTGGATTTCTTCCTGCTCTTCTCTTCTGCCTCCTCGCTGGTGAGTTTGCCGCAGATGGGACCGTACGCGGCCGCGAACGCCTTCCTGGATGGCTTGGCCGCTTACCGGAAGAGCCTCGGATTGTGCGCCATGAGCGTGAACTGGGGCCCCTGGATCGAATCCGGCATGTACGCCAGATTTGCCGCCGAAGGCGGAGGTAAGACTGCCGTGCGGGAGACCGCCGGTATGAAGACCGAGGAAGGTTTGCACTGTTTGTTGAGGCTATTCGGCGAAGAAACGGCCGGCATCGCCGTCCTGCCAGGAAATTGGAGAGCGTGGGCTCAGGCCCATTCCGGGCTTATGGCCTCACGGTTTCTGGCCGGCCTCCTCGGCGGCAAAAAGCCGGCGGCCGCAGAGTCTGAGCCGGCCGCGCTTCGCGAGAAGCTGCTGCAAGCTCCAGTTCCGGAGCGAAACGCTCGGCTTGTTACCTACCTAAGAGATGCGCTGGCCGCCATTGTAGGCTTCGATGCCTCGGCAGTCAATCCCTTGCGGCCCATTACGGAATGCGGTGTGGACTCCCTCATGGTGCTCGAACTGAGAAACCGCATGACGTCCGATCTGGGAGTCACGATCTCCAACAAGCGTCTCCTGGAAGGTCCGACGCTGGTGGAACTCGCCCACTATCTGGCTGACGAATTATCGAAATCCACCGGCCCCGCGGCTGCCCCAGCCGAGGCCGTCGCAGACGGCGGATATCCGTTGAGCTATGGCCAGCAGGCACAATGGTTTCGGCACAAAATCGCACCGGATTCGGCAACATTCAATATTGGATTCACCGCCAAAGTTTCGCCGCCATTGAATTGGGCTGCTTTCGAGCGGGCCGTCACGAAACTGGTGGCGCGCCATTCCGCATTTCGCACGGTCTTCTTCGATACCGCAGACGGAAAACCGATTCAACGAGTAATGGCATCGGCCGCTCCTGAAATTTCCCTGTCGGATGCCACCGCATGGCCCGAAGCCGAACTCGAACAAAACGTCCTGGAGGATTTCGGCAAGCCCTTCGAACTCGATCGCCCACTTTTCCGCATCTCCGTATTCCGACGCGCTGATGGCGACATCCTGCTCTTCAACGTTCACCACATGATCATGGACGCTTGGTCCTTGCGAATCAGCTTCCGCGACCTGAAGCTTCTCTATAACGCCGAACTGGAAGGCGTCGAGCCAGCGCTGGAACCCTTAGTGGCTGATTTTCGCGAGTTCGTCGAGTGGGAAGCCTCCATGTCCGAGGGGCCGGAATGTGAGCGGCTGTGGGAATATTGGAAACGGCAACTGGGCGGCGAACTTCCCCTCTTGCGCCTGCCTTCCTCCCGCGGTCGTCCCGCCGTCCTGGCGGCCCGTGGCGATTGGATTCCCCTCATCCTGAGCGATTCCGTAGCACAGGGCGTGCGCCTTGTCGCACGGAACTCCAAAACCACGCCGTACACGGTCGTGCTGGCCGCTTTCCAAATCCTGCTGCACTGCTATACGGGACAGGACGACATCATTGTCGGCACATCGACGTCCGGGCGTGACAACCCGCGTTGGGCGAATCTGGTGGGCTACTTCGTCAACCTGTTGGCCATTCGAGCTAGTCTGCCGGGCGATCTCAGCTTTGCCAAGCACTTGGTGCGCTGCCGCGAGACGGTATTGGATGCCATCGAACATCAGGCACTTCCTTTCCCTGTATTGGTTACGCGGCTGCGTCTGCAGCGTACTCTCGAGCGGACTCCCGTGTTTCAGGCGTTTTTCAACTACCTTACCGACCCTGCCGGCGAACTGAGTTCGCTTTTTGCACCGATTTCCGACAATTCCGTGCCGTTCGGTGCGTCCAGCCTACGCCCCTATTTCGCCATTCCCCAGCAATTGGGCCAGTCCGAGGTGGTCCTCCAGATGTTCGAAGTAGATGGCCGTTTTGCAGCCCACCTCAACTACAACATCGACATTCTCGACCGTGCCACCGCCGAATCCATGGCGGCGGACTATTCAAGGATTCTCGAAGCCATTACTATCAATCCTAATATCTCCATCGGGGAGTTGTCCCTTGAGGCGAGAGCTGCCGAGTCCGGAATCGACGAATTTGTATTCTGAAATCGAGCCCCGCTGTTACCATCGAGAGACTGGTACGCGGTTCAGCGCAACGTGTTTGGCTGAGGAGTCCAGATCATGGAGATGCGTACGGCACTCTCTGAGAGGCTGTGGCCGGTCGATTGCAGGCCGCCGGAATACTCCAAATAGGTGTATTGCCAGAGCGTCGAGAGGTGCGGTCCCAAGACGCGATTCACACCGGTGCTGGCCTTCCAGCCCGAGGTGTTGGACAAGGCGCTGCCTTCCAGCTTTTGCCAGCTAACATTCGTCTGCACGGACCAGAAGCTACCAGGATGCCTCCATTGCCACGCGACGTTGAAGTTGGAATTCGAGGAGGCGCCAACGCCATACGTATCGGCTACCGAATAATCGAACGAACCTACCACCGTGTTCGACGTAGACTTAAACGCCAAAGTGGCGCCGCCTATCGGCGATGGCGGGATTTGGACGGCGTAGTAGCTTTGTCCCAGCAGCTTCGTAATCCCGATTCCGCCGTGGGCCTGGATGGTCCACCGTTTTCCGGCAGTCAGGCCAAACTTGGCCATCGCAGTACTGAAATTCGCGCTTTCTAGCGAGGAAGAGACCCAAGTGCTGGTGACCGTTCCACCGACTTCTGTCACGGGAGACAAAGAAAACATCAGCGTGGCACTTCCAATCCCGGATGTAGTGTTGCCAACCAGCGGAGTAGTCCCAGTCGCGCTGGGTTGATTTTGCGAGATGTATTGCATTCGGTCGCCACCGCCACCGAACGTTAGGGAAAGACGGGGGGAGAACCGGTGGGAAAGACTGCTCCGAGCCGACGAGGAGAGTATGTGTTGTCCGTAGAGAAGGCTGGCTACAGGGGACTCCAACGTCGGAGAGTTAGTGAGGGCGACCCCCAATTGTGGATTGCCGGTGGAGTTCCCCGACAACAGCGCCGACGAGAACTGACTCGAACTCGCGCTCACGGATGCTACATCGCTAAGCGCACTAGGGGCAAACAGAGACTCCTCCAGGGTGCTGTAGTTAGCCGCCACCGAGAAACCCAACGTCCAGAGAGGCGTAAGCTTTCGCGAGATATTCAGGGAGAGGGCGTGATTTAAGGCATCCAAAGATGAATATCGCACCTGGGCTGAATAGGATGGGTTATAGCTAAGAGAGAACGTTGTTCGTTGGGTAAACTTCGACCAGTTGAAGACGATGCTTCCGCCTCCCCCAAAATCGGGAGCGACATTTGAGGAGCTATTCTGAGCTAAGGCGCTCGTTTCTGGAACACCGCTCGAATAGTACGCCGCGAAGGCTGAGACAGAAATGATTTGCGGTCCCGCCAGAGGCGTCGCCGGCATACTGTCCTCGGCACTCGGAGTTGCCGGTGCGTTCGTGGTTTGTGCCGCCAGCATACCTGCTGTTGCCCAGGTCAGCACCAGAATTCTGACGCGCACAGCAGCCAACATTACCGATCTCCACCCCTCATTCGCATGGCGAATAACCCGCGAACATCACCTGACAACCGGACCTCCCTTTGGCAATCGTGGCCCGCAACTGAAGGAACCCTCGGCGCCGGCGTCAACCCTAACTTTAGATGCAGCCTGAATCAGATAGCCCATGGAAGAGGCGCCCATTGGTGACTTGACTAAAATGTTTGGCCTGGGGGCAGCGGGACCGAGAGTAACGGTCACCTTCGCGATCGTTCCGTTGGCAATTGTCTTCCGATTGGCCCCTGCGATCATACAGGTGTAAGCCGCTGCGCCTCCAGCGCACATCGTGGTTTTGCCGGCTGATGCCAGCAAGGGCCCGTCTTCCACAGTCAGAGTCACCACGTTGGAGGCGTCGTATTGGAAGGTCCATTGAATCGCGGCCGGCTCGCTGCCCCGTTCGGAGAAGAGGGAAAGTTCCATGGAGGCAGTTCCATTGGGGGCGACTGTGGGGGCCGAAAGTACCACGCACGTTTGCGCACCGACGCCCGGAAGCCAAAAAATCATGGGAAGCCAGAGCACGGCAGTTCGCAGAATTAACCTTTGTCCGAGCACTCACTGAACTCCAGCCGGTATCTGTTGCAAGGCCGCTCGCGCGTCGTCTGCATATCGGAAATGCGGATCTGTCTGCAGCGCCGCCAGTAGAGACAGCCGCGCCGGATTGAACTGTCGGGCGGCAATATAAGCCATACCCAGGTGATAGCGGTAGATGGGATTACCGGGAACCCTCTGGGCCGATTCCTTCAGTTGCACCACGGCGGAGTCGAACGAACCCAATTTATAGTACGCCCACCCCAGCGCATCCGCGGTTACGGGAGATTCGGGCATCTTTTGTTTGGCAACCTGCGCCAGGGCGACCGCACTATTCACGTTGCCCCCGTGCTCCAGATAGAGAAATGCCAACTCCGCCGCAACCATGGGAGCATTCGGATCGATATCGTGGGCCTTCTCGCACAGTCCCGTAGCTTCGTGCCAGTTCCCCTCTTTCTCATATTGCGTCACCAGGGCCATGTAATTCAGGAGATTGCGCGGAGAAGCCGCGATCGCGTTGCGAAGATCGGATTTGGCCTCTTCCGCCTGACCTTTGGCCAGTGCGATATTGGCGAGCAGGGTATATGCATCCGGTGTTTTGGGATCCAATCGCAATGCGCTCCGGACGCTGCCCTCGGATTGCTGTAGGTTATCGATGCTGAAATAAGCCAGTCCTAGCAGGAAGTGCAGGCTGGCGGTTTGTGGATGCTGTTGAATGAGGGCCGCCAGCCTCGTAATAGCCTCGCGGGCGCGTCCTTCCCTGGAATACACATTCACCAGCAGGGACAAGCCGGCTGGCGACGACGGGTCCTGTTTGAGAAGTTCCTCAATCACAACCTCAGCCTGATGGAGGTCGCCTTTGGCGATCAGGGTCCTCGCTTTGGCGAGATTTGCCGAAAGTTGGTTTGGGTCAACTTTCCGGGCATTGTCGGCCTGCTGAAAAGCGTCGGCGTAGTCGCCCGTCGTGGCATCTAAATTCGCTAAGGCTCCAGCCGCCGAAGCCATACGCGGTTGTAGTTCTAAGGCCCGGTTGAACGATGCCTTCGCCAAATCGGGAAATCTTGCCGACTGCTGCGCAATGCCGAGAAGATAGTAGGCGTTGGCTGAGGTGGGCCCGGCTTTGACGGCTTTTTGCAAGGTTTCCACCGCCTTTTCATAGGCGCCATTTGCCAGAAGGATTCGACCTTGCGTCAGGAGCCCTTGCGGATCGGCTGGGTTTGCCCGCAGGATTTCCTCAGCCAGAGGGGCGGCTTCCGCCGTTCGGTTTAGATCGAGCAACGCTTCGGCTAAGTGGTTCTTGATCGAGAAATCTCTCGGCTTGGCCTTCGCTAGCGATTGAAACTCCTCCACTGCCTTCAGCTTTTGACCGGTCGATAGGTAGAACCTCCCTAGTGCCTCGTACACCTCGGGGTTTTCGGGAGCAATCCGCTTCAAACTGGCGTAGGTAGCCTCCGCATCGGTCATCCTTCCCATAGCCATATAGATCCGGGCAAGGAAAATTCGCGGCGTGATCGCCCGCGCGTCCAGATCGCACGCTTCCCGCATTTCGTCTTCGGCTTCGGCTAGTTTGCCCACAGAAAACAGATATTGGCCGAGTTCCGCGCGAGCCGGAGCGGACTTGGGATTGTGTTTCAGCGCCCTGCGGTAGGCGGCCTCGGCGTCGGCAAGCTGTCCCGCGGCGCGATACGCTGCCCCCAGGGCGGCGTAGGGCTGGATTTTGTCGGGATCGAGTGCAATGGCTTTCTGAAACTCCTCGATGGCTTTCGGAAAATCGTGGTTTAGCGTATGTTCTTCACCCAGAAGGGCGTGGGCGCGTGCATTGTCGGGGTCTGCGGCGAGCACCGTCTGCAAGAGGGATTGAGCTTGCGCCAACTGGAGCCGATCGAGAAGCAGCGCAGCGAGGTCCAAATGCGCCTGAGCGTTCGATGGATCCAGAGTCACCGATTCGTTCAATTCGTGGAAGGCCGGATCTGATTTCTTAAGCGCCAGGTACGTTTTGGCGAGCTGATAGTGGGCGGTCGCGGACCGGGGATCGATCTCCAAAGCGTTGCGGTATTCGATGACCGCTTCCTGGTACTTGGCCGATTTGTAGAATTTATCGCCATCGGCGAGATATTTGAGTTTCCGTGTGTTGGGATCCGAGGAACAGCCTGCCAACCAGGCCGCCCCGGCCAGGATGAGGCTTGCTTTAAAGGCTAGGGATTTCATGCATTGCGTCCATCAAGCGATAGCATGTGACGGGCCGTAGTCCACCAAATTGTTCCAACAAAATCGGTTATGCCGTGCCTCACCTTCCATTGGACAGGCTGACGGCGAATGGGGAGTGTCGCCGACCCCAGAAAATGGGATATAATTCCGGTCCATTGCCTCGCCTCTCGATAAATACTACCACCTTTTCAGACACTTACATGCGGCATTCGAATTGCTTCAGCGGCAGCCACCCTATAGTGGATATGGGTCGATAGCGATAACGAAGAGGGGCGTTTCGGGCGAAAAACATGTTGTGCAGTTTTGCTGACGCTGGCTAGCTTCGCCCCCTACGGACGCGCTGAGACCAGTGTTCTTAAGGCGGTGACAACCGTGAAGACTGGAACGCCCCTGACGATTGTGATGCCTGAGCCGTCGAGTCCGACCGTCTTGGCGGTTGATTTGTTGTCAGCAGGGGCTCTTGTCTTGCTGTTACGCCGGAGAACCGGCGTAGTTCGATAGTATTCGGGCCAACTTTCCCGCGTGGTGGGTCAGTGAAACTGCCCCACCACCTCTTCTACAGGCCGGTATTCGATATCTCTCTAAATTCTGCTTATTGTGCCCACCAAACTTTCTTCATTGTTGAAATTCCCGTCGGAGAATCGTGGGCTAATATTTCGCTGCGGAAATCGCCAAAAAATAAGCCATATAACCGAAATGTTTTCCGCAAAAAGTACTATAGTGTATTTGTTTTTAATAACTTAGGATATGGCCTCTGGAATGCAATCTAAAGGGAGCCGGACTCGGCTTACTGCCAAAGATGTTATAGTATATTGACCGGTAGTGATGAATTGGGTCTGTGGGCGTTCGGAGGAAACGTAAGAAATATGTTGAAACGATTGCAGATGGTAGTTCCTGTTCTGGTGTGTTTATCGCTTGGTGCATGGGCGCAGGATTCGATGGTGCTCACGAGTCCGGGAGCTTGGGCAGCTATGGGGGGTGTTTACACCAGCCCTTACGGCATTTCGATCGACAGTGGCGTCCCAACGCTGTTAATTTGCGACGATTACACCACCGACATCTCACTTGGACAGTCGTGGACAGCCGACGCTACCACTTTGACAGCGGTGGATAGCGGTGACGTGGCCAACCTGAAATTCGCCAACGCGGCGTACAATACAACTCCTGGGATTCAAGGAGGCACACCGCCTAACACCCCGTCGTTGGCGACTGTGGCTAACGATTATGCCACGGCAGCAGTCCTCGCCGCGGAATTACTGTCGACGTCAAACGTCGGTACGCCCTCCGAGCCCACCGAGACGGTCGGTGAGCTCAGCTATGCTCTTTGGGGAGTCTTCGACGCTCCCTTGTTGACTTCCACAAACACCGGCTACGGAACGTTGAGCCCCGGCGAATTGGCGGCTGCCCAAAACGATCTCCTGGCGGCTCAAGCGCTCGTGAATGCTGCCACTGTGGGCGGCGTAACGACGCTCAGCAACATCTCCGTTAACGGAGCGCAGATAGCCAGCATGACGGTGTACACGCCGATTCTACCGAACGGCTTGGCTTCCTCACAGGAATTTGTCACCGTAGCGATGCCTGAGGCCTCCTATCCGTCGGTTCTTGCTCTCGACCTCCTGGCGGCTGCAGGCTTGGGATTCTTATTCCGCCGGCGCATATCGGCGATCCGAAGCTAGCCGGTATCGGCGGCCCAGAAAAACAGCCCGGTCCCGCGGACACCCGCGGGACCGGGCTTTTACTTTTTGTCGCGGTGTTCCGGGAACGAAGGCGAACAGGATGAACGCCGGAGCTCACACCAATGGCTTTGTTTTTCGGTATCCGGCCGCGGAGAAGGCATCCAGGCCGGCCGCCGAGTGTCTCCGAATCCTGACCCGGGTTCGAGCACGCCCATGTGGCCCGCACGCAAGCTTACGGGCCTCAGTGAGCCGCGAGCGTGCCACCTGAAGCCTTGGCGACCTCTTTTCGGGTTGTCTCAACAATGTTAACCAAAGAGAGGATCGACATCGCATTCTGGGTGTACTAGTATTGCCACATGACCAGTCCTATTGTAACCCTTCCTGGTGAGAGTACCTGGAGCGATCAACAAGGAGCTTTCTTTCCTGGCGACGAGCGCGAGCAGTTTGTGGAGTCCCCAGAGCACCGGAGACACTCCGGTCGGGGGGCCTTGACCGGTGTACTGCTGGGTGCGGGACTTTGGGCGGTCATTCTCACAGCGACGGGCGTCATTAAGCTCTAGAACTAGAGCCCGTCGAACCAGTTGTAGGTGAATGCCGTCGCGGTCGCGCTTCGCCCGACTCACATTTCAGTTCCGGCCAGTTTCGAGTTGAGTTGAGGCCGTCTGAGCAGCCACAATAATATCCCCAACATCAGCATGGCCAGAGCCGCAAACGGCAGCCCACCCTGCTTGTGCAGTTGACCGTGAAAGAAATCCGCATTCACGTGGATACCCAGCCACGCGATCGTCACAATGCGTAGCGCGTTCTTGAAGATGGCGATCGGAACGATGCACAACACGAAGAAAATCTTCTTGCCGGGACCCTTCAATAAAACGTGCTGTAAGAGCAGTCCGGCGATGAACAGGGCCAGTGCGGAGTGAATGCCGCTGCATTGTTCCGCCACCTCGATATCCACTCCAGGCAACGAAAACTGAAAGCCATGCCGGACGAATGGTACTCCCACCAGGCGAAACAGGGCGTAGCAGGTTTCGGCGGAGCCTTTTTGCAGCCAGGAAACGAACTTATCCACGAAAGCGATCGGTAGCGGTATCATCAGCAACAAGAACAATAGGGGGAACGCGCCGGCTTTGAACGCACCCATTCCGTAGCTGAGGATAAACACGCCGATCCATGCCAAAACGATAGTGGATGCCGCCCCAGACAATCGATCCGCGTTGTCTAGGCGGGAGAGGGGAGTTCTTAGGGCAAACCAGGAGACTGCGGCAGCTAGAATGAGGGCCACACCGATCGAGGGGCACCAGCGAGGACACTGAAAGATCGTTTTCCGCTGGAGAAAAAGGAAGCACGCGCTCATTAACGGAATCAACAGAAGGTGGGAGGAACGCTCATCCTGGAAAGAGAGTCTTGCCAGACCGATCAAGGACTGGCGAAACAGGACCAGCGACAACAACCAGAGGCTCACGGCACACACATGCCGCGACGGATGGGAGAACGGCTGCCCTGGAAGTCCCCGGTCAGTCCTCCTGGCTGCTTCTGTTGTATCCATGGTATTGGTAATAAAGATGGTTCCGAGGCTCGACGCCGTTCAGCACCACGCCTAAGATCTTCTGCTTCCCGAGCAGCTCAATGGTTTGCTCCAGGGCCTCGCGCGGAGTTTGCCCAGCACGCGTGACCAGGAGGCTGCCATCGAGGTGCTGTTGGAGGGATAGCGCGTCGGTAAGCGGGATTACGGGCGGGGAATCGATCAGAATCCAATCGAAATAGGGAGCCAGCTTCTGCATCAGCTGACCGAAAGCCGGAGTTTGAAGCAGTTCCGTGGGGTTCTTGCGAGGCTCGCCGGCCGGGAGGAGATACCAGCCAAACGGCTCGATTTTGCGAATAGCCGAGAGCGGTGGGATTGCGTCCGCGAGGCATTCGGTCAGGCCTGCCCATGGCTTCAGCTTCAGACTCTCGGATAGCGTCGAGTGGTGTAGATCCGCCTCCACAACGAGGACACTGTGCTTACCCCGTTCCGCGAGCGCTGTGGCAAGGTTCAGCGTAACTGTAGATTTTCCGTCATGAGCCACGGGGCTTGTGATCAACAGCTTCTTCAGTTTTCCCGAGCGCCACCGCTCCTTGAGCCGCATTCGAAGTAGCCGGTAACGGTCGGCTGCCGGGCTGCGGGGTTCGGAGTAATAGGCGAGCCGGTTTTCGGGACGCAGGCGAGCTTCCTCGACCGGAAACGTTGCAGGAGCAGCCGGCGCCTCGGTAGCCAGATCGGCCACTGCAGTGTTTCCTTGAATCGGGGTCGCGGCAGCCGCGAGCGGAATCGGTTCATTCCCCGTGGTTTTATGGAAAAGGTTGCGTAGGTGGCTCATCTTGGGTTGTCGCTTTGCCTACTTTAGACCGCGGGTATAGACGTAGAATTCGGCGCCCATCAACACCACGAGCATCGCACAAGCGGCCGTCCATTGAAGCAGCATGCTCCACCGTTTCTTCCTTTTTTCCAGAGGAGTCGGGAGGACCGGAATACCTATGACGAAGGGCAGCCCCAGGTGTTCGGTAACCTCTAGTTCGGTGTGATAGGATGTATCCCGCATCTCCATCAAAAACGCTAATCCGACCCCCAAAACAAGGCCAAACATCAAACCACTAAGGCTAGTCTTCACTCGTTTTGGACTGGTGGGCACCGTGGGAAGGCTCGGCGGATCAATCTGGCGAAACTGCTGTCCCCCTTGTTGCTTATACAGGTTAGTGGCTAACTGCGAGTCCTGTTCCTTCTTCTGCAATTCCGCATATTGCGCCCGCAGAACTTCGGTATCGCGCAGGATGCCGGATTCCTGTTGTTCCCGAACCGGCGTTTGCTCAATGCGATTTTCGTATTGAGCGATAGAGGTCCTCAACCGTGCCTCATGCTTGAGGAGGTTCTCGATCTCTACGCGGTTGCCTTCGAGGTTACTCCTGAGCTGGGCTGCAACTGCGTCGTCCGCGGTCTCAACCGATTGCGAAACGCCGCTGCCGGGCGCCGGAGTACTCGCAGCTTCAGTGGCGGCCGCGATCGCCTCAGTCTTTGCCTGTTTGAGCTTGTCCTGGGCCTCCACGATTTCCCTGTGGTTGCTGATTACATCCGGGTGTTCGGGTTTGTCTCCTTTGGCCAGAAGCTTCGATCTGTCGGCTTCCAGAGCGTTGAGACTGTTTTGCGCCGTTTGCACCGCGATTTGAGCTGGTGTCTGGCCTGAGTTGCCTAGACTAAATGCCCGACTCTCCGGGGTGGCGCGACGCCGGGGCGTTGACTCCAACTCTGCTTGTAGGAATGCGCGCTGCTGTTGGGCACGTTCCAGGCCGGTCATGATATTCGACAACTCGCCTTGCAGCCCGTTAAATATTCCCAGGTTTCCTTGCTGCTGCTCCGGCAGCTCCCCGACATGGCTCATCTTGAAGTCTTTGAGACGGGTTTCCTGCGCCTCCAGCTCTTTCCCCTTTTGTTCCACCTGGCGGTGGAGGAACTCCGTGGTGTCGGTGGTGCTCTTGGTTCCGTTGCGAATGTACTCCTTAATGAAGAGCGAGGTCAGATTGTTCGTAACCTGTTGGGCAACAAGGGCATTTTCGGTAGTGAAGGAGATTTTGAAAGCATCGAAATCCTTGGTTGGTTGAAGAGGATTCTCGACGGTCGGCATCACTTCGATATCGCCGAGCATCAGGGTGACCAGCTGCTCCGGGGCCAGGCGATTCCTCTGCTTCGGATAGAGTCCGAAATCATTGATCATCCTTAGCACCTGGGTCCGGGATAGAATCTCTTCCTTCATGGCCTGAAGTGAGGAGATCAAGTCCGTTTCACTGTTCGGAACCACATAACGCTGCGGCACCTGTTGTTGCACCACCAAAAGGGTGGCTGTCGACGTGTAGCGATTCGGAATGAACGACAGCGCTACGATGGTCGCGATCGGGACGCAAAACAACGGGCCTAAAATCCACCAGCGGCGCCTCGTGAGGAATCCGAACAGCCGCGCGACGCTTTGGTTGATGTTCAGACTACTTTCATCTTCGCGTTCAGGCAATTGCTTCTATCTCCAGGCGCTAGGGATGTAGTAAGGTTGAGCATTTTGAGTGCCATTTCCCGGGGAAGCTGTTGGCCTCTAATCCGATGCCCAGCGATTATCCACTGTCTGGACACAGGCTGAGCGTTATGGGAAGACGATTGGGATTTCGTCCCACTTCAGCGCACAGGGCAGAGCCCGACCGCTTAAGCAGCGGCGAGGCAAGTTTTCGCCAGAGCGGGCCGGGCTGCGGGAAAAGAATAGGAGGCTTTCGCGAAGTATGTCAGCACTGGGGCAAAGGAGTTCTTTCGTTAGCGAGTTCTCCCTGGTTTCGGCTGACGCTTACGGCTGAACGGCGGATCCGATATGATCTGGAAACTGGCAATTGGCTACCGAGAAGTGCATCTGTCGTTGAACCTCGGGGGTCACCCAAAACCGGCCATAGAGGGTCACTTCAAAACCGGCCAACGATAAACCGCTAAACCAGGACGTTAACTCAGGCGTGAGGGCGAGTACCCTGCGTCGATGTGAGCAACGTCTTGAACGAGCAAA
>Ga0182018_10001538_pt1 | contig 25990 bp, 15 predicted proteins | sample 812P2MmetaG_FD_120490 | JGI IMG/M metagenome (GOLD analysis project Ga0182018, IMG submission 120490) | Permafrost microbial communities from Stordalen Mire, Sweden - 812P2M metaG | ecosystem: Environmental > Terrestrial > Soil > Wetlands > Permafrost | place: Sweden: Stordalen | collected...
GCCGCCAAATGTAAAACTGAAAAAAATATCCTCGAACACCTTCATGACTTCGGCTCTTCCCACCACGCACGAAATCGGGAACCCGTTGCCCATCGCTTTGCCGAAACAAGCCATATCCGGAGTGACGCCGAACCTCTTCTGAGCGCCACCCAAACCAAAATGGAAGCCGCTGCAGATTTCATCGAAGATCAGTAAAGCACCATGCTTCTGCGCGAGACTCTTCACCGCTTCGAGGAAACCATGCGCCGGAGGCCAGAAGTTTACCGGCTCAATGATCACCGCCGCGAACTCGCCTTGGTGCTTCTGCAACACTGTTTCCAGCGAAGCCAAGTCGTTATAAACGAACGGATGGGTAAGTGCCCTCACCGCCTCGGGCACTCCGGCATTCCGCGTCGTGCTGCCGATATACCAGTCCTGCCAGCCGTGATACCCACAGCATGCGATGCGCTCGCGGCCAGTAAAGGCACGGGCTGCTCTTACCGCACCCGAAGTTGCGTCCGATCCATTCTTGCCGAAGCGAACTTTTTCGGCGCACGGAATCAGCCGCGTCAGGCGCTCGGCCAGTTCGACTTCCAGGGGATGCGGCAACGAAAAACTGTGCCCTTGTCCCAACTGCTCCGTCACTGCCGCGTTCACCTCTTCGTGCGCGTAGCCAAGAATGTTCGGCAAAAGACCCTGGATGTAGTCGATGTATTCATTCCCGTCCACATCCCAAACGCGGCAACCGTTGCCCTTGGCCAGAAATACCGGCGCCACACCACGGACGTGCTGGTCAGCTCCTTTGCTGAAGGTCTGCGAAGCGCCAGGAATCACCTTCGCGGCCCGCTCCAGCCAAGCCTTCGACTTTTCCAGCGGCCGCAGCGGAGCCGCGACCGCACGCGCCTCCTCGAACAGGCTTTTGTAGTACCCGCGGTTGGAAACAATCTCCGAGTTCATCTTTTCCAACCCCGGAGTCTTCTCTATCAAATCTAAAACGTCTTTCATCCCGAAACTCTCTTTGCCGCGAAAGGCCTTGTACACAGCGCGGATGAATTCCAGATCCTCCGCTTCGTCCACTGTCCAGCGGTAATGCTGATACAAGGAGGTCCGGCCGTTCTCCACATTGGCAGTGCGAAACTTGTCCGAACGCAAGTAAGGAGTCACGTGCTCGCGTTCGGAACTCTTCCCCGCCTCGTGCCACGCCCGTTCCAGCGCGGAGAACGAAAAGATTTCCGTATCCAGTCCGTCCGGATAGCTACGCACCATGGCGTTGGACGCATAATCGAGATCGCCACGCTGAAAGCGGCGCACCACGCGATCAATCACCTGCGGATCGATCAACGGGCAATCGGCGGTAATGCGCACCACCTGCGACGCTTTTTCCGCGCGCGCCGCGGAGTAGAAACGGTCCAGCACGTCGTTCTCGCTTCCCCGATAGCAGGGCACGCCTTCTTCTCGGCACATCTGCTCAATGGCATCGTCGGCTGGAGAGGTGGAAGTGGCCACCACCACGCGATCGACCAGGGTGGCGCGTTTCACACGCTGGATCACATGCCACAACATCGGCCGTTTCTCGATCTCCGCCAGACTCTTGCCCGGCAACCGGTTCGACCCCATGCGGGCCTGGATGACGGCGACTATCGGCCCTTCACTCGGTTCGCTGGTCCAATCCACCTTCTGCGGCCTTCCCTCTTCCGACGACTTCTTGGCCGCTTCCACCACGCGGATAACATCGCGGCCTTGCTCGAGGTCAACCATCGGCCCGGTCCTGCTTCCGAGCGAGTCGAGAAAGTGGACCATCTCCGCGACGTACATGTCGTCAGGTTCGAACATATACGGAATAACACTCCAACTGCCGGCCTCGGTGGAAAACCAGCGCACTTCCGGAACACTGAAATCCCAAAGCGCCGTCCCTGCTTCACCCACAACTTTGCAGGTGCGCGTGTAGGTGCGCTGCACAAAATCCAAATGCAGTTCCGCGCGCCGCCGTTCAGGAAAAGTCAGGTAGATCCATGCCGAATCTTCCACGTCCACATCCAGGCTGCTGAGGTGTTCGGCCCGGCACGTCACCTCCGTGGGCCGTCCCAGCAGCCAGCAGATGTAATCCAGTTCATGCGATCCGTCGAGAATGATGCCTCCGCCGAGTTCCTGACGGGCGCTGTAACTCTCTCGATAGTGTTGCCAGGGACGCCAGTCGGGAAGATATTGCCCCGCCTCCACATTGAGCCAGAGCACGCGCCCGATTTTCCCCGAATCGATCAGCTCTTTGAGGATTTGCAGGCCGGGATGGAAACGCATGTTGTAACCGATCTGAACGATCCGATCACGGTGCCGCGCCTCGGCAATCAGCGCCTCAATGCCGCTGGATTCATGGGAAAGAGGCTTTTCAATAAAAACGTGCGCGCGTGCCTGCAGCGCGGCTAGCGCTTGCTCCACGTGACAGACCGGAGGCGTACAGATCAGCACAATTTCCGGCTTGAATATCTCGAGCGCCTCGCCGTAGTCGCTGAAGGTTTCTCCTTGCAGTTCTTCGCGGCAATATTTCAGAGCGTCGGGACTGCTGTCGCAAAAACCGATTTGCCGTAACCCCAGTCCCTTGAGATTTCTGGCGTGGCGCCGGCCAATTGAACCGCAGCCAACGATCATCGCCCGATATCCAACCCATTCGGAAATCTTCGCCATGAAATTATCTTGCTGGCCCGCTCTCGAGCAGATCCGCGTGTTCGCCCTTCGCCTGGTGTTCCCTTAGTGCGTAGTGGCTTAAGACCTTGTCCACTGCGTGGATCACATCTCGCACGTCCTCTGCCGTCATCGCATGAAACATCGGCAAACTGATCAGCCGTTCATACGCGTCTTCGGCTATCGGATACCTCTCGCCAGACTCGGCTCCCGTCCTGAATCGCTCGCGATAATAGGCGTGCTGATGCACCGGAATGTAGTGAACATTCACACCGATGTTCTCCGCGCGCAACGCGCGAAAAATCTCTTCGCGGCCCGTGGTAAGCATTCCCAGATTCAATCGAATCGGATACAAGTGCCACGCCGGATCGACATCGTCGCGCACCGCAGGAGTCCTGATGCCTGTCCAATCTCTGAACGCTGCCGTGTATAGCGCGGCGATTTCCCGTCTCCGGGCCAGATTCGGCGCCAATCTTTCCAACTGTGAAAGTCCCAACGCGCAGGCAATATCGGTCAGCCTATAGTTAAAGCCGAGCAACACCATCTCGTAAAACCACTGGCCCGCTTCCTGCCGCTCGCGCGCTTCGCTGCTGATGCCATGATTACGGAAGCGCCGCAACGTCTCCGCCAGTCGTTCATCGTTGGTCGTCACCATGCCACCTTCGCCGGTCGTCAAGTGCTTCACCGGATGAAAGCTGAACACGGTCATGTCGGCAATGCCACCAATGCGTTTCCCACGATACTCCGCGCCAAGAGCGTGGCAGGCGTCTTCAATCAGAACGGCTCCCTGTGCCCGCGACAGTTCGGCCATCTCCGCAAGCGCCGCGGGATGTCCCGCATAATCCACCGCAATGATGGCCTTTGTGCGTGAATTAATTTTCTGCGAAACTTCGTTGGGATCGAGATTCAGCGTGTCCGCCGACACGTCAGCGAATACCGGCGTCGCTCCCTGGTACAAAATGCAGTTTGCCGTAGCGCAGAAAGTCAGCGGAGTAGTGATCGCCTCATCCCCAGGCCCCAGCCCCGCGGCAAACGCAGCGCCATGCAACGCGGCCGTTCCCGAACTGAAGCTCACCGCATGTCGCGCCCCAACCCACGCGGCGAATCGCTCCTCGAACTCGCCGATCTTCGGCCCCGTGGTCAGCCAATCCGATTTCAGCACGTCAACCACCGCCTGGATATCCCCGTCATCCAGGCTCTGGCGCCCGTAAGGCAGCAATTTTCCCCGCACCGGCGCACCACCGTGGACAGCCAGCGTTTCCAGTTTTGCGGGCAAAGCGCTCATGCTAGGCAACTCATGCTTGGATTCTCGCTACGCAGACGTCGGAAGCGCCTCCGCAGCGCTCGTTTCGGGCATTACCAGCTCTTCCAGTTCGCGCCGCGTCAGCCAGCGTTCGTTGGTGTCGCTCGAATAGCGAAATCCTTCCGGCAGGGGTTTGGCGCTGATCCAATTCGCCGACTTCCACCACGGATGCGACGGCTGAATCACGTACATGTCCTCGGTTTCAAGCGTTTGCCGCGATTCGTCGTCCGACACGAGCACTTCGTGCAACTTCTCCCCCGGACGAATCCCGATGTACTCCACCTGGCATCCCGGTGCAACCGTCTCCGCCAGGTCCAGCAGACGCATGCTCGGAATCTTGGGGACAAAAATCTCGCCGCCGTGCATCTGCTCCAGGCAACGCACCACAAACTTCACGCCCTGCTCCAGTGTCAGCCAGAAGCGCGTCATGCGCGGATCGGTAATCGTGATCTTGCCGCGCCGCCGCTGCTCCATAAACACCGGAATCACGCTGCCGCGGCTGCCCACCACATTGCCATACCGTGCGCAACTGAAGCGCGTATCGCGCGCGCCCGCATAGGCGTTCGCCTGCACAAACACTTTTTCCGCGCATAGCTTGGTCGCGCCATAAAGATTAATCGGATTCACTGCCTTGTCGGTGCTCAGCGCCAGGATTCGGCGCACACCCTGATCGATGGCGGCATCAATCACATTGCGCCCGCCCATGATGTTGGTCTGGATCGCTTCAAAGGGGTTGTACTCGCACGCCGGCACCTGCTTGAGCGCAGCCGCGTGCACCACCACGGTCACGCCTGAGAGCGCCCGCTTCAACCGCTCCACGTCGCGCACGTCGCCAATGAAGTACCGCAGACTTGGATGATCGAATCCCGACGTTCTCATCTCATGCTGTTTCAACTCGTCGCGGCTGAAAACCACCAGCCGTTGCGGCTGGTAGTCGCGCAGCATGATCTCAACAAACTTCTTTCCGAACGATCCCGTTCCGCCTGTTACCAGTATCGATTCCTGAGACCAATTCACCATTCTTATTCCTTTGGGCTCGGCTGCAGTCGAGTCACGCGGCCGACGCGACCGCACCCTGCCAACTCTGAAACGGAGCGGAAACCATGAAAACTTCGCTTTGTGGCTGGTGCCGGTGCTCTGTGATCGATAGTATATCCGAGGTTTGGCGCGGAACGTGTCGGCGGAAATGCTGATCTCTGATGAGATGCGGGAACAACCGCACGCGTGAAACAGGAATCGAAGGCAACATCCGCGGCCCTAATTTTTAACCAATTCTGATTCGCAGGAATGCTAGAATCAGGCAAATTCCTCACAACCGCAGCTTCTGTCTGCCCAGCATGCTGTGGGAAGGCTGGCTGGAGAGGAAAGCAGTGTGCCGGACGCGGCATCACACCGCGTCGAATTGATGGTGGCTAAGGAGTAACGATGTCATTGGGACCTATGGTTCCACGCAATAGCGAGGGTTCGCGCGGACTGCTGCCGCCTGACGCCGCCGAATTTCTCCGGCCGATCGGTTCCGCTCTTTATAACGTTTTGCCGGCCCAGGAATCCACGCTGCGCGAATACATGCGCGTCCTGATCAAGCGCAAGTGGTTGGTGATTACGGTAATTGTCGGCATCTTCATGGCGGTCGCCGTGGCCAGTCTGCGCCAGACGCCGATCTACGACGCCGTGGGACGCATTGCCGTCAACAAAGCCGATTCGAACCTTATTGCCTTCAAAGACTCAACGCCCGACACCGACTATGTTTATGAACAGAGCGATCTTGACACCGAAGTCCGCATTCTGCAAAGCGATCTGATGGCCTTGCAAGTGATCCGGCAATTGAATCTTGACCGGCGTCCGGAGTTCGGCGGTCACTCCGACCAAAAGCAGGCCAATCTCGTCGCGGATGCTTTGCAGACCGATTCCAACCGCACGTCGGCCCTGCTGGGGATGTTTCACGCCAAGCTCCATGTCACTCTTATCCCTAACACCAGGATCATGGAGATCCATTTCGACAGCACGGATCCACAACTGGCCGCCGGCGTCGTGAATACCCTGGCGTCTACTTATGTCGAGCAGAACTTCAAGACCAAGTTCGAATCCACGATGCAGGCCTCCGACTGGCTCTCTAAACAGCTCGTCGACTTGCAGATGAAGGTGGAAACATCTCAGGAAAAACTTGTCCGCTACCAGAAGGAGCACGAAATTCTCGGGACCGACGAAAAGACGAACATCATCACCGAGAAGCTCGACGAACTGAACAAGGAAATGACCGCGGCGGAATCGGACCGTATGCAAAAGGAAGCGGTGTACCGCCAGACCCAGACGAATGATCCTGTCCAGGTCGCGGCCGCCATCATTGCTGACAGCAGCGGAGGCGGAGGTGTTGCCGCTTCGACTCTTCTCGACAAATTGCGGGAACAGCAGGCCGCTCTCAGGATTCAGATTGCTGAACTCAGTTCGCAATTCGGTCCCTCGTATCCGAAGGTTGTGCAACTCAACAACCAGGTCAAAGAGATTGACCGGCAACTGCAACTGGAAACGAGCAAAGCCGTCGACCACCTGAAGGGCCTGTATCTGGCCGCATTGCAGCGCGAAGGTATGCTGCACGACTCCTTTGAGAAACAGAAGCAGGAAGCTAACAAGCTAAACGAGAGCGCCATCGAATACAGCCTCCTGAAACGCGACCTCGACAGCAACCGTACTCTCTACGAGGGATTGCTGGAAAAGCTGAAAGAAGCCGGCGTCACTGCAGGATTACGCTCCAACAACTTCCGCATCATTGACGCGGCCCGCGTCCCCACTTCTCCGAGCGAACCCAATATCCCCCGCAACCTGGCTTTCGCACTGGTTCTCGGCGTCATCTCCGGAGTGGGATTGGCCTTTGTGCTCGAAAACATGGATAACACCGTGCGCACTCCCGAGCAGGCAACCGCGCTTTCGGCGCTTCCCTCCCTCGGAATGATCCCCCACGGATCAAAGTCAACCAACCGCGGCCCCGCCGGCCAACGGCTGGCTCTGACTGCCTCCAGGGAAGTCCCGGAACTCGTCACTCAGGCCCGCCCTCAGTCGCAGATGGCGGAATCGTATCGCGCGCTGCGTACTTCCCTTTTGCTTTCCAATCTGGGGGCACCGCCGAAAGTCATCATGGTCACCAGCGCGCGTCCACAAGAAGGCAAAACTACGACCAGCATCAACACGGCCATCGTGCTCGCGCAAAAAGGAGTTCGCGTACTGCTCATCGATGCCGACTTGCGCCGCCCCAGCGTTCACAAGACGCTTGGCATGGGCCCGCGCAGCGGCCTCAGTAACGTGTTGACCGGAAGCGCGACCATGCAGCAGACCATTACTGTATCTCCGATTTTGCCCAATCTTTTCATCCTGCCCGCAGGCACGCCGCCCCCGAATCCCGCTGAACTGCTGGCGTCTTCCAATCTGCGCGACCTGATCGCGGAGTTGCGCGGCATGTACGACCACATCGTGATCGACACCCCTCCGACACTTTCCGTCACGGACGCGGTTGTGTTGTCGCCTCGCGCTGACGCCACCATCCTGGTCATTCGTTCGGGCCAAACCACCAAGCAGGCGTTACGCCGCGCTCGCGACATCCTGATGCAAGTCAATGCCCACGTGGCCGGCGTCCTGTTGAATGCCGTAGATCTCACCTCACCCGATTATTACTATTACTACGAGTACCAGGGAAAATACGGTCTGTATTATCAGGAAGACGCTCCGGCTGCAAACACCACGGAAAAAGCGGTCTGAGACTACGGGAACATGGCCATTCCTCTTTCAAACCGGCAGCGTTGGCAGTTGGCCGCCGGCGTGGCAGTGCTTGCGTGCGCCTATCTTTTTCTGGCCGCCAAGGAGTTCGCTGCCAGCGCGTTTGCCTCTTCTCCGAAGTTGCCTCAGCTTCAGCGTGCCGTGTGGCTCTCGCCCGGAAATGCGGATTATCGCTATCGACTCGGACGTTACTTTGCCTTTGTAGCCGGCGATCCACAATCTGCCATTAGCAGTTTTCGCGCCGCCGTTGCGCTCAATCCTTACGACGCCCGCTATTGGTTCGACCTGGCCGGTGCTTACGAGGTAACCGGAGACACCTCGGGCCAGCGGACCGCGCTGGAGCACGCCTTACAGGCCGATCCCACCGCACCTGATGTGGCCTGGGAAGCGGCCAACTTTTTTCTCCTAGATAATGACATCGACCGCGCCCTGCGCGAATTTCGCGTCGTCATCGAAAACGACATTCCTCTCGCCGACGCCTCTTTGCGCGCGAGTTGGCGAGTGCGTCCTGATACCGAGTCGCTGCTTCGTGACGTTGTTCCACCTCACGCCGACGCTCTGATCGCCTTCCTCCATTTGCTGATGAGCAAACAGGAAACCGACGGCACCATCAAGACCTGGCAGCGCCTGACCCAGTCTCATGAGAAGTTCGAGAACCGCTATCTCTATGAATACGTGAACTATCTGATCCGAGCGCACCGGCCCGATGCGGCCATGACCGCGTGGGAGCAGAGCGCCGATACTCTTGGCCTCTCCGCCTACGTGCCTACGGACGACAACCTCGTCGTGAACGGCGATTTCAGCCTCGACATTCTAAACGGAGGCTTTGACTGGACTTATGTCGACCGCGCGGGGGTCCGTCCTTTGCTTGATCCGAGCGCCTTCCATCAGGGCCATCGCTCCCTCTTTCTGACGTTCGAGGGGCCAGGAATTACTGACGCCGGAATTTCGCAGCTGATCCCCGTCCGCGGCGGAACTACCTACGATTTCTCTGCCTATTACAAATCGGCGGAATTTGAGGGAGCGGGCGGTCCCCAGGTTGTTTTGCGCGACGCTTACACGGGCGCGCCTCTTTTTGCCAGCAACCTTCTCAACGATACCGACTTCTGGAAGGAAGTTCATTCCAAAATCACGACCCCGAATACGACCTCGCTCCTGGTGCTGGCCATCGAGCGTTTCCCGGCCGGTTCGCCCATTCGCGGCAAACTTTGGCTCGACGATTTCGAACTTTCCCCGGCTGATTCCGAAGATTCCCCGAACACCCCCAAGGACACTCCGTGAGCTCTGCACTGGCCACGCAACCCGAACCCGCGCCCGTCGCGAAAGCCTCGCAACCGCTACTTACCAACAATACTTTGCTGGCTGGCGCCTGCGCCATTCTCCTGTTGGGGCCGTTGGCTTTTGGCGCGGTTCAACCCTGGTCGACTTTTGCCCTGGAAGCTTGCGCCGTGCTGCTGCTGACGCTTTGGGCGACGCGCCAGTGGATCCGGCGCGAACTCGACGTATTCGAGCACCCGCTTTACCGTCCGATGGCGGTGTTCTTCGCCTTGGTCTTGGCGCAGTGGATAGTGGGGACCACAGCCTATCGCCAGGTGACGTATTCTCACGTTTTACTCTACGCAGCTTACGGAATGATCGTGTTCGTTGTGACCCAAACTCTGCAGCGCTCCTCTCAATTTGAATTCATGGCCAAACTCTTCAGCGGTTACGGAGCGGCGGTCGCTGCGTTTGCTCTCTTGCAAGGATTGGCTCCCAACGGAAAGCTCTACTGGATTTGGGGCTTGGATCAGGGTGGATCGATTTACGGCCCATATGTCAATCGCAATCATTACGCCGGCTTGATGGAGATGTTGCTGCCGTTCCCTCTGGTCCTCGCCGCGACTCGCTTCAGCGATGGGAAAGCGAGGATCGCCCTGGCAGCCATCGCCGCACTGATGGCCGGAAGCATTTTTCTCTCCGGTTCGCGCGGCGGCATGCTGGCGTTCGGCGCGCAGATGCTGGCGCTCGCCGTCCTTCTGCTTCGCAAGCGCGAAGGCAACTGGAAACAGCCTCTTATGCTCGGCGTATTTTTAGCGATGGTGATTGCTTTCCTGGTCTGGATCGGCGGCAACGAACTCACCCATCGCCTGGTGAGCATTCACTCCGAAGCCCGCGAGGAAATCAGCGGCGGTGTTCGCATGACCATCGATCGCGACTGCCTTCGCATGTTTACCAAGCGGCCGTTCCTCGGCTGGGGGCTTGGAACCTTTCCCATCGTCTATCCGGGGTTCCGCAGTTTCTACACCAACTTCTTTGTGAATGAAGCCCACAACGATTATCTGCAACTTCTCGTGGAAACCGGTATAGCCGGATTTGCCATCGCGGCTTGGTTTCTCGTGCTGGTTTTCCGCCGCGCCTCAGGCAAGCTCCAGAATTGGACGGAAAACGCGACCGGAGCACTGACGGTCGCGGCCCTTCTCGGTTGCGTCGGGATCCTGGTCCACAGCTTCCTCGACTTCAATCTACAGATTCCAGCGAATGCTGCCCTGTTTTACGTTCTCTGTGCGATCGCGGCTTCTGGGCCGCTCCAGGAATCGCAGCGCCGGCGCGTACTTCGGCGGCACCGCTTGAGCGTGCAGCCAGACCCCGAAACGGCCGCGCCATAGACCCAAAACCCGGGCCTTCCAACGCCGTTCGCCTGCAGAAGTCACTCCTTTGAGCAAAGGTGAAAGACTACAGCACACATGCTGCAACAAATGTGCATTAGCGTGCACTTCCGCGTCTAAAATTAGCAGCGAATTCGCGGTTTTCCGTGTCCTTTCCTCAAATACCGAGCTATACTCACGTCCATTAGCGACTGGCCCTCACCGCCCCAGAGTGAGGGTTCCCTGGTGTTCAATCAGGCATGTTAGTCAGTGGTGGGTACTGACGCCATGCTACGACCATAAGGATCTTCCAGATTCGGACTCAACCTGAACTGCACTCAACCTCAAAAGGAGAACATTGTGATTCAAAGACTCGGTATCTGTTTGCTCACGCTCGCTGCGATGGTGTCGGGCGCGAATGTTGTTTGCCAAGCGGAATCCCACGCGTTGTTGACCCGTCACGTTCGTGACGTGGTTGCCAACGGTGAGGCGAAGCCGGTTGGATTGCTCCCGCAGACCCAGACCATGCACTTCGACGTCGTTCTCGCGCTGCGCCATAAAGTCGAGTTGGACAACTTCGTCCAGGCTGTCTACGACCCCACCAGTTCCTCCTACCACCAGTACGTGACCGTCCCGGAATTTACCGCGCGGTTTGGCCCCAGCCAGGAAGATTACGATATGCTGATCGCTTTCGCGAAAGCCAACGGCTTTACCATGATTGGCGGCTCCCGCGATGCTTTTGACGTGCAGTTCACGGCCCCGGTCGCAGCCGTAGAGAAAGCGTTTCATGTGAGCATGACCGTCTACCAGCACCCGACCGAAAATCGCACATTCTTCGCGCCAGACCGCGAGCCCACCGTCGATCTGCCTTTCGCTCTGTGGCACGTCACCGGCCTGGATAACTATTCGATCCCGCATTCCCTGGTGGTTCACCGCGACATCAAGGTGAAATCCAACGCTACCACCGGTTCCTGTCCTGAAGCATCCTTCTGTGGCAGCGACATGCGCGCCGCCTACTACGAAGGGACCTCTCTGACCGGGGCCGGCCAGAACGTCGGATTGCTGGAGTACGCCGGCTTTGATATCGCCGACGTCAACACCTACTATACAAACGCTCACCAGACGAGGACCTTCGCGGTCACCGGTGTTTCCACCGACGGAAGCAGCGTGAACTGTCTTGCGTCGCAAGGCTGCGACGATACCGAGCAGACCCTTGACATCACGCAATCGGGCGGCATGGCCCCTGGCCTGACCACCGTGTACGTGTTCGTCAGCGATGACAGCGACACGGCCCTGTTGGGTTCTATGTCCACGTACTCTCCCTTGCCGTTAAACCTGAGCTCCTCATGGACCTGGAGCCCAGCGGACCCGAGCACCGATGATCCCTACTTCGAGAAGATGGCGTCGCAGGGTCAGAGCTTCTTCCAGGCAGCTGGCGACAGCGGCGCTTACCATGGCAATTCCGCCTGGCCGTCGAATTCCCAGTATGTTATTTCGGTCGGCGGCACAGACTTGGATACCCAAAGTGCGGGCGGTCCCTGGAAATCGGAAACCGTTTGGACTGACGGGGGCGGCGGTTACGGTACGAACGTTGACATTCCCTCCTGGCAGCAACTGACCGGCGTAATCACGTCGCAGAACGAGGGGAGCACCAAGTATCGCAACCTCCCCGATGTCTCGGCCAACTCGAACTTCACCTTCTACGTCTGCGCCGACCAGGATGGTTGTACCGCTAACGAATACGGTGGAACCAGCTTTGCCGCGCCAATGTGGGCCGGTTACCTGGCTCTTACCAATCAACAAGCTGCCGCCAACGGAGATACGGCCCCTGGCTTCATCGATCCCGCGATCTATCCGCTGGGTCTCGCTGCGGGCTATGACACCGAATTCCACGACATCACCTCCGGCAGCAACGGCTTCCCGGCTGAGACTGGCTACGACTTGGCCAGCGGCTGGGGGAGCCCCAACACGAATGGCCTGATCAATGCTCTGCTCGGATCGGGAAGCGGTGGAGCTGGAATCAGCTTCGCGCCGGCATCTTTGTCGTTCGGCAAGAAGGTAGTGGGCACGACCAGCGCCGCAAAGAAGGTTGTTGTCACCAACAGCGGAACTGCGACCCTGACCATCAGCTCGATTGCCGTCAGCGGCGACTATGCGCTGGCGACGGTCAAAGCGACCAAGAAAGTAACTCCTTGTGCGAACGGCAGCGCGGTAGCGCCGGGCGCAACTTGCGAAATCAAGGTCACATTCAGCCCGCTTACCGAAGGCGTCCTCACCGGCGATGTCACGTTCACCGACAACGCTTCTGGCAGCCCGCAGCAAGTATCGCTGACCGGAACTGGCAAAGACTAATCAACCAACTAAACCAGCGGGCGGGACTTCGGTCCCGCCCTTTTTTTGTCGCTGCGCCCGCATTTCATGCGGGGTTCCCTTCCCAACTGGCCGCTCCGGCCGTGTAGGATGCTCGCTTCCAAATGGGGGTACCTAGTTCCTACTGGGATTACTAAGGTAATCTGATCTTCTTTTGCACTATTTTCCGTGATATAACCCCGTTAGCTGCTCGTCATGCTTGGGCCGGGAGCATTGTTGTTTTCTGGCCTCTTTTTCTGCTTCAGATTAGAAGTGCAGAGCGACAGCTGAGGAGGCGTCGTGTCAGAAGCGCGTACCGGAAAAAGGTTTCCGCTGCATTTGCCGATCAAGATTCACAGGGAAGATAGCGCGAACGACACCCATAGCGGCATGACTGGCGATCTCAGCGCCGCGGGCGTGTATATTCGCGCCGATGCTGCTCTTGAAGTCGGCTCGCCCGTAGAATTTGAGATCACCCTGCCGCCCGAGGTTACCGGCGGTAAAGATAGTGTTGTCATTCAGTGCCGCGGCCGCGTGGTGCGGACCGACGAGCCCCATGCCAGTACCGAACCCGGAGACAGCCGGGGCGTTGCTTGCGTGATTGATTCTTACGAATTCGTTCGCAATAGTTAACCGGGAGCGATCCATGCTGAAGCTTATTTTGGCCGATAATCAGGCGATTTTCCGGGCCGGCATCGCCAAGGTGCTGGCCGTAGAAGACGAGATGCGCATTGTGGCCCAGGCGCAAACTGCCGAGCAGATGTTCATGGCACTCGACAAGTTTCGCGCCGCGGTGCTGATCATTGCCGGAGGCTTTCACTCCGACTTTAATTCCGTCCTCTCCGCCGCCAACAAGAACAAGACCCGCGTCGTTGTGCTTGCCGATACTGGCGAAAGCGCGCAACGCTACATGGCGGCTGGCGCCCACGGCGTCGTCTACCGCAACGTCACCAGCCCCGCTCTCGTCGACTGTGTCCGCAAGATCGCCCGCGGCGAAAACTGGGTGCAAGACATGGCGGTGCCGAGTGAGTTGACCGAAAACGATATGGTCGGACTACGCGTCCGCGACCGCTTGACGGCCAAGGAACTGCGCATCGTGGCTCTCATCGTTCAGGGCTACAAGAACAAGGAAATTGCCACGCAGCTTGGTACCACCGAGCAGGTGATTAAGAACTACCTGCGCAACGTCTACGACAAAATCGGCGTATCGGACCGGCTCGAACTGGCCTTATTCACCATTCACCACCGCATCCTGAACGAAGCCGCAGCCGCGACCGCAGCCGCCGCCATCCCGCAGGTGTCGCAAGCGGGAATCAGCAACTAGATCCTTTTCGCCGGACAATAAGAAAAGGCCGCCCGCGGGCGGCCTTTTTCATTTGCCAGGTGGGGCGCCGGGCGTCCTTCGCCGGTCTTAGCAGAAGTGATCGCCAATCCCCGTAGAGACGCGACTTGCCGCTCTCTCGCCGCGGAAGCCTCGTCTCTACACCATTTTCTCGCCTACGCTCTTCGCCTGCGTGAACAGGTAGAGATAATCCGGGCCGCCCGACTTCGAATCCGTCCCCGACATATTGAACCCGCCAAACGGATGCGCTCCGACCATTGCTCCCGTGCACTTGCGGTTCAAATAGAGATTGCCGACGTGGAACTCCTGCACCGCGCGATCCAGCTTCTCGCGCGAGCTCGAATACACCGCACCGGTCAATCCAAACTCGGTATCGTTGGCGATCTCGAGCGCATGGTCGAAATTCCGCGACTTGATCACCACCAACACCGGCCCGAAAATTTCTTCCTGCTCGAGCGTCGATTTCGCCGGAATATCGGCAATCACCGTCGGCTGAATAAAGTATCCTTCGCCAGCCTTGGTGTCCCGCGCTCCACCCGTGATCAGCCGCCCGTCTTTCTTCCCGATCTCGATATACCGCAGAATGTCGTTCATCGAACCTTCGTTAATCACGGCCGCCATGTTCGGGTTCATCGTCGGATCGCCGATGCTGATGCGCTCCACCCGCGCTCTCAACTTCTCCAGGAACGTGTCGTAAACGCGTTCGTCGACAATGGCGCGCGAACAGGCCGAACACTTCTGCCCCTGGAAGCCGAAAGCCGCCTGTGCCACGCCTTCAACCGCCGAATCGATATCGGCATCGGCCTCGACAATGATCGCGTCTTTCCCGCCCATTTCGAGAACCGTGCGCTTGATCCACATCTGCCCCGGTTGCTGCCGCGCCGCCGTCTGGTTGATGTGCAATCCCACCTCGCGCGAACCGGTAAACGCGATGTAGCGAATCTTGGAATGCGCCACCAGCGCATCGCCAAAACTGGCGCCGCCTCCCGGACACAGATTTACCACACCCTCCGGCATGCCGCATTCTTCAAGCAACTCCACAAATTTCGCCGCAATCGTTGGCGAATCGCTCGACGGCTTGAGCACAACCGTGTTGCCGCTGACAATCGAAGCCAGCGTCATGCCGGCCATGATGGCACAGGCAAAGTTCCACGGCGGAATCACCGCGCCCACTCCAAGTGGAATATAAGTCAGCGAGTCGCGCTCGCCGGGCAACTGCACCGGAGTCTCCGCCTTGGCGAAGCGCAGCGCCTCGCGCGCGTAAAATTCACAGAAGTCAATCGTCTCGGAAATGTCGGCATCGGCCTCAAGCCAGTTCTTCGAAACTTCAAACACCAGCCACGCCATGTATTCCAGTTTGCGCTCACGCATCACGTCAGCTACACGGAACAGGAGCGAAGCGCGCTCCTCGACCGAAGTGCGGCTCCAGTGGGTGAAGGCTTGCAGCGCGGCGTTCACCGCTGGCTCCACGTGCTCCTTGCCCGCCTTCTGGTGGATTCCCACCACTTCCGAAGGCTTCGCCGGATTGATTGACCGGATCTTGCCCTCAGTCTTCGAGCGCTTGCCGCCAATGATCAAGTCATACTCGCGGCCCAGTTGTCCGCGTACCTTCTCGATCGCCGCGCGCATCTTGCGCACATTCTCTTCCCGCGTGAAATCGACAAACGCCTCATTCTTGAACGCGCCTTCATGCAGGCGGAGTTGTATGCGCGGCGGGGCTTCCATGGTGGCCATAAGGGTTCCCTTTCGAGGATTGTGATTGCGGGATTGCGAAAGCCTATTTTACACCTTGGGAGCGTGCAGTACTCAGTTCGGGAAATTCCGTCCCCGGATCCTAATGCCGACGTTGGCTGTTCCTGCGGCTTATAAACAACTGAATAAAAACTCCCGAAACCAGGGCACAGAGAAACGCAATCCACAACCAGAGCACATCCCTTTGTCCCAGCCCGAGGCCGAAGACCAGAAGTGTCAGAAGACTCATCACGGTGGTAAGAAAGGCTTTCAGTTTCCCGCCCGACCTTTCGCGATGCTTAATCCCAGCTCAGTTCACCGAGGACCGTCCCAATTGTGTTCCATCTCCCAGCGGTGATCTCGCCCATTCCACCACTGATGATATTTCTCCCAACAATGCTCCCGCTCGGCATTCAAATCGCGCCGCCGGTCGTCGGCTGCGCGGCTGTGATCGCCATGGTCGCGGATCGCTTTATCCAGTTTGGCCTCAGCCTTTTCAATGTCATGCTGGCACCTCTCCCGTCCATCCGCATGGAGAAGCGGTGTTGCCACAAACAACAAAAGCGCTGTCGAAACCAATGCTGCGAAGGCTGTTCTTGCAAATTGTCGTTTCAAAGACAATCTCCCTCTATCTGTCGATGGTCGAATCCCGCACTTGGCAAATCTTACCAAAACTAGCCCGCGCGGCAGGATGCAATCATTAGAATGGCACCATGAATAGCACCACGCTCTCAACTCTGCTCCGCGAGAAGACAACTCCCACTCACACCTTTACCGAATCCCGCCGCTCCGCTGGCACGTACTTCACCGCGGCAGTACGATCCAGTTTGTCCCAGGCGAACGGCTTGCCTTGGATGGCTCGCTTCAGCGTGCGAAACAGAACTAACGAAAATACCTGACGATAGGCGAAGCGCTGCAGCCAGACTTGGCTGAGCAGCCACGCATCTTCGCGGGCCTCCGGCTGGCGGCGTTCCAGGGCGAAGGCGAGCGCCGAGGCCAGGAAATCGATGACCAGAAACGCGAAGAAAAATACCAGCAGCCGCTGAAAGCTTGCCGGGTCGGTGGATTCAGGATGGAAGTACTTCTGAATGAAATACCAGATGACGCCGACCACAAACATCACGTCGATGAATGGCGAGACCAGCGGAAGCAGTATCTGAAAGATGAGAATGTTGGGCAGCGCGACGAATCCCAAAGCGCCTTTGCGCGCAAAAACCTTCTTGTGCTTAAAGACCGCCTGGAGGATCCCGAACGACCAGCGGAAGCGTTGGCGCATAAGTGCGTTGGCGCTGGTGGGAGCTTCCGTGAAAGCAAGCGCGCGGTCCTCGTATTCCACGCGATAGCCGTTACGCAACAATGCCATGGTGAGGTCGGCATCTTCAGCGACGGTATCCACGTGATAGGCGCCGGCCTCGCGAACGGGCTCCACACGCCAGGCTCCGATCGCGCCCGGCACCACGCTGACCGCGCCCATGGTGTTGAGCGCCCGCCGCTCGAAATTCTGGCTGGTGATGTATTCCAGCGCCTGCCAGCGCGTCCAGAGGTTAACTCTATTGCCGACTTTCGCATTGCCGGCGACGGCCGCAACTTTCGGATTGAGAAAGTGTGGCACGAGACGGGCAATGGCATCGGGAGCGATGATCGTATCGGCGTCGATACCGACAAAGATTTCGGCGTCGCCGATGTGCTCGAGTCCAAAATTAAGCGCTTCGGCTTTGCCGCCATTGGGCTTGGTGAGAATGAGAACGCGGCCGGCGGCTTCTTCCGCGGCAAAGGTGCGCCGTGCAATCTCCAGTGTGCGGTCCTTGGAGCCGTCGTCAATCACAATCACGCGTAGATTGGGATAGTCCGAATCGAGCGCGCCGTGAATCGTGCGTTCGATGACTTTTTCTTCGTTATAAGCAGGAATGAGCACCGCGACCCGCGGCCGATAGGCGGCAATCTGTGCAGGGGTTCCGTACACGTGCGCGCGCAGCCGGTCGTACATGGCGAGCACGCCGACGGAAATCAGGCGTCCCGTCATGAGAATGTCGCCGAGGAAGAAAATCAGCGTGATGCCGGTGATGGTCGCGCTGAACAGCCAGAATCCGATCCAATTCAGGCGCGCGGCCCAAACCTGGTCTCTTCCCAGCGGCGGCATGACATCAGCCTTGGTCTTCCCCATCAGCTTATAAACCGGAACAAATTCAAATCCGCGTGCGCGGGCGCCATCGATAATCAGCGGCAGCGCGAGCACCGTCCGTTCGCGATTGCCTCCCCCATCGTGCATGAGAACGATGTTGCCGCACTGCTGATCGGATGGTTGGCAGGGTGGCAAGTGGTTCAGCACAGAAGCGGCGATCTGTTGCGGCGTAAGCGGAGGGTCGTCGCTCCAGTCGCGGGTGTCGAGCTTGTTGCCAATGGTGATGTAACCCATGCTCTGCGTGACTTCGAGCGGCTTCACCTGGTCTTCGGTGTCAGGCTCGGCGTCCACCGAGTAAGGCGGGCGAAACAGGATGGTGCGGATGCGGAGCTGGCTCGCGAAAAGCTGCTCGGTGAGATTCATTTCCACTTTCATGTAGCCCGAACCTATCGAGCTGATGTCCGGATGGGTGAAGGTGTGGTTGCCAATCTCATGGCCTTCGCGGAAAATACGCTGCGTCAAACTGCCAAACTTCTCTGCCTGGATTCCAATGAGAAAAAAAGTTCCCGGCACATGTTCGCGTTTGAGCACGTCGAGAATCTTCGGCGTCCACTCGGGATCGGGACCGTCGTCAAACGTCATGGCGAGTTCGTTCTTGCTGGCTCCGTAGCGAGCGACGCGATAGGGCTCAGGCAGACTCTTGAACTCTTCGCCGTCGATGAGGCCGGTCTTGTTGTCGATCGACAGAGTGCGCTCGCCGTCGGTTGGCCTCGCCTCAATATGCAGGATTTCGCCGCTGCCCTCCATGTCGACATCCTGCCCTGGAGGAACGTCCTTCAAGCGATCCGACGCATTGGCCTCGCCCGGCATGTCCCACACGCGCCACAGCGAGCGGTCTTCGGAGCCGAGTCTCCACAAGGCGAAGGTCTGGATGCCCACGCTCTGCGCCGCGCGCATCTCATTCAGAGCGGTGACCGCATCAAGAAACCAGACCTCGTGCTGAAAATTATCGTCGTCTTTGTAGCTGAAATGCGGATTGAGCGCGTCGCCGTCGAAATCAATGTCTTCCTCGGCATCGCGCGACCCGATCCAGGCTTCCTGCACGGATACGCTCTTGTCCGCTTCGTTTGGCGGCAGCTTGCCTTTCTTGGGCCGCTCGACCCAGTCGTAGCCGTAGTTGCCGATGGCGCAGATGAGCTTCTGCTTCGGAATCTCTTCGAGCGCGGAATCAAGGTTGTCGGTAAACCAATCCTGCGAAGCGACGGGGCCGGGAGTACCTCCGGGATAATGTTCGTCGTAGTTCATAATAACGACACCATCAGCGGCTGCCGAAATCGCTTTGTAATCGAAATCAACGTTACGTGCTTGAACGCTGACATAGAGCTTCATGCCTTTGGCGTGCAGGTCCGACGATAGTTCGTTCAGCAGTGCGACATAGCCTGGCTGACCTTTTTTCGGAAACGATTCGAAATCAATCATCAGCCCGCGGTAGTGATCGGTGGCCAGAAAGAGTCCGACTTCGCGCCGAAAGTTGGCGCGCGCCTGCGGATTGTTCAGAAAATCGACGATGCCCGGAATAAAGTCGATGCCGTCAAAGTTCTGCACCACGGGGAAAACTTCCATCTCCGTGTCTTCGGCCTTCAGAAACGGCATGACTTTGTCGTCCACGGCGTGGACCTTTTGCCCTTGAATTACGTCGAACGTCTTATTGGATTCAGGATCGGAGGCCTGCAGATGTCCGTCGCCGCCGAGGACTTGCAGCCAGGTGGGAAAGAGCAGGTCGATCTGGCGCGCATACTCGCGCAACGAAGAAAAGCTGGCCGGGTCCCACGAAACATAGAATGCGGCGCGCACTCCCTGCTCGGAATTCAGCGTCAGTTGCGACGGAGCCTTGTGGATCGGATGACGGTGCCCGGTGCGGGCAAGAGTCGCCAGGCGGCGCTTTTCGCGGGCTTTGGTCTTTTCGTCTTCTTTCAGAGCGTGGTAAGGCTTCTTTTCTGTGAGCCACGAGAGGTCGGGAAAAGGATCGCTGCGCACCGCGCTATAGATAAAGAAGATAATCAGCAAAGAAAAAGCGATGGCCGCCGCGTCGACAAAGCGTCGTATGCGCTTCCAGCGCGCCTGCAAGGGATCGTAAAAGACCTGTTTGGCCATTCGTCGTTGTACTTCATCCTAAGGTGAGCAGCGCAGGGGGTCAAACGGTTCTGGAATAAACCGTGCAAACGAGTGACACGGAAAATCGCAGGATTCACGATATATTCTCAACGTGCTGAACTTGGTCCGCGAACACCGCCGGTTTTTTCTTGGCTTCGCACTGGCCGGCCTGGCATTGCGGCTGTTTTTTTTCTTCTACTTTCCCGAGATCACCGACGATTCGCGCGTTTACGCCGACGTCGCCTCCAACTGGCTGCAACACGGCATTTACGGACAAACGCAGAGCGGTCACCCGGAACTGCCAATCGTCCCGATTGACGCGCGACTCCCTGGGTATCCTGCATTTCTGGCGGTGATCTTCTGGCTGTTCGGGCCGGGCAATTTTAAAGCGGTGATGCTGTCGCAGATTCTGATCGATCTGGGCACCTGCCTGCTCGTGGCTGACCTCACGCGGCGAATGGTTTCTGAACGGGCAGCGAGGATTGCGTTTGTGCTCGCGGCTCTCTGTCCGTTTCTGGCAAATTACGCCGCCGCCGAACTCACCGAGACGCTGGAGATTTTTTTTACCGCGCTCGCCCTCGATTGCGCGGTCGCGGCATTGGATAGGATGCCGGAGAGACGCGCGCGCAAGTTTTGGCTGGGTACCGGCGCCGCAATTGCCGCCTGCATTCTGCTGCGTCCAGACGGCGGGATTCTGCTGGCGGCCGTCGCGGTCTATCTGGCAGCATTGGCGTGGAAACATCGCCAACGCGGAGAAAGCATCCGAGGCACCCTAGCCACCGGCGGCGTCGTCGCGCTCGCCGTCGTCGCGTTCATCTCGCTCGCTCCTCTAGTCCCTTGGACCATCCGTAATCTTCATACACTTCATCACTTCCAACCGCTGGCCCCGCGTTACGCCAATGACGCCGACGAACTGGTGCCGCGGGGCTTCAACCGCTGGGTAAAAACCTGGATGGTCGACTATGTGTCGGTGCAGGAAATCTACTGGAACGTCTCTGGCAGCAATATCGACCCGCAAAAACTGCCGTCGAGAGCCTTCGAGAATGCCGCGCAAAGAGACGCAACTCTGGCCGTGATCGCCGACTATAACGATGGCCAGGACATGACTTCCGATCTCGACGCGCGCTTCGCCGCGATTGCCGCCGAACGCGTTCGCGCCCATCCCGTGCGCTACTACGTGATTCTCCCCGCGCTGCGCGTTGCCGACATGTGGCTGCGTCCGCGAACCGAGTTGCTGCCTCCCGACCCGCGCTGGTGGGAGTTCGACGATGATCCCGTGCAGTCAGCCGTGGCGGTCGGATTCGGCCTGCTGAACCTTGCGTATATCGCATTCGCGCTAGCCGCGCTGTTGTCGGGAGCGCGGGGAATTCGTTGGGCGGGGTTGCTGATCGTTTTTCTGCTGCTGCGCTCGGCGTTCTTAGGTACGCTGGAAAATCCAGAACCGCGCTACACGCTGGAGTGCTATCCGACAATCTTTGTCTTAGGCGCGGCGTGGCTAAGCAGATTCGCAAGACGCGAACTGGCCTGATTCTTCAACTCTTGTAGGGTTTAAGGCCGATTCTTAGCTCAGCGGCGAGTCGGTCATGCGAAAACGCGTGCGCACGTGCTCAGACAGCAGTTCGATGGCCCCGCGGTTGGCCACCGGATCGGCTTTCGCCAGATATTTCATCGCTTCGACCAGCATCTTCTGGCCGTCCACATAGCGCGGATCGGAGGTGCGCTCGCGCTTCTTGCGCGATAGATCAGGAGGGACAGTGATCGTGAACAATTTGGCCATGCTTTTTCAGAGCTTCTTTCGCAGTATATAGTCCTGGGCAGCCTTTTTCAGCTTGTTTCTGTGGTTCCCCGTTTCGCGGGCTGAGTGCCCAAAGACATGGCAGTCGTTGAGACGCGGCTTGTCGCTTCTGCCGCTGCTAAGAGACGTGAAGCTGGCACGGGTTCCGGTCTATCCCTGCGGCGAAACAAATTTTGTTTTCTTGGTCGTTTTCAGCTTGAAAGCGCCATCCGGCAGTTTTTGATTGATCTTGATATCAGAATATTTCGCGAGTCGGTAATCGCCGCCCTGGGGATTCTTGGGATCGGGCTGAAAAAACTGCTGCTGCACTGAAATGCCGCGGGCGGGATCAATCCAGAGCAAAATGCGCGCAATAAAATCGTGGCGTACGCGATCTGACTTGGGAATCAACTCCATTTTTTCGGCTTTGACACCGCTAACCGTCTCTGACCCCAGATATCTGATGTCGTACGATTTCTGTAAGTCGTGCCCGCTGCCGCCGAAGCCGAGTACAAGGTAGCTTTCCACATCGGCCCGATTTTTGCCGGGACTGTACTCGTTAACCTCGTCTGCTTTGGGCAAGTACACCTGAACTTTACCGCCGGTATAGCGGACATACTTCGCGTCCGGCGCGGCGAAATCGACCGCCATTTCTACATCAACGCCTTCGCGACGAAAGTAAATCGTACCCTTCTCGGTTTCGGTTTCGTTGACAACCTTCTGATATTCGTCCCAAACCACACTGGCTTCGGTGGTTTTGAAATTCTTGGCGGCGGAATCCATAGCGGCAAGCACGCGCTCAAGGCCAGCGGATTCGCTCACAGTCTGCGCCGGAGCGGTCGCGCACCAACTGACGACTGCGGTCGTGAAAAGAAATATTTTGAGCGAACATCTCATTGCACGACCTTGGGATTTCGAAGCTACAAATTTCGAGCTACTCTTTTTCCACCCAAACCTTATAACTCATCGGCCGTCCAGCGGCATCTTTGACCGTCTCATACCTGGTGATGCTGACTGCTCCGGAAATCGGCTCAATGATCTGCTCCAGTTGCCGCCGCACATCCTGCCCTGCCGCCGTGTTCACGGCCGAGGCTTGAATCTGATAGATGAACCCGCCCTGCGCGTCGGGTATCACCGCCACGCCTGTGAGGTGCGGATTGCGCTCAACCGGTTTGTCCTTAAAGTTGACGTAGTGCGGCGTCACAAAAATAAAGAGAAGAATCAGCGTAACCATGATGTCGTAATGCAGGCTTCCCCGCTCATACGACCACAGAATGTATCCGCGGATTGTGCGCCAAATCGCGCCCATGGGAGAGACGGCAATATCCAGCGCCGTCGAGGCTTCGGGTTGCTGCCAGTGTATTGGGGAATTCATGGGATATCAATCTCCGCTTACCGCACCGCTGAAATCCGGTCCGTACCCATGTACGGCTGCAGCGCATCCGGAATCCGCACGCTGCCGTCGGCTTGCTGATAATTCTCGACGATCGCAACCCAGGTGCGTCCGACCGCCAGCGCACTGCCGTTCAGGGTGTGTAGAAATTCTGTTTTGCTCTTGCCCTCGGGACGGTAGCGGATATTCGCCCGCCGCGCCTGAAAACTTTCAAAGTTAGAGCACGAAGAAATTTCGCGGAACAGGTTCTGCCCCGGCAGCCATACTTCAATGTCGTAAGTCTTGGCCGCGGAAAATCCAATATCGGCAGTACACAGCGTGACCACGCGATAGTGGAGGCCGAGCTTCTGCAAGACGATCTCCGCGTCGTGGGTTAGCTTTTCCAGTTCGTCGTAAGAAGTTTCCGGGCGCGAGAACTTCACCAATTCCACCTTCTGAAATTGATGCTGGCGGATGATTCCACGCACGTCTTTGCCGTACGATCCGGCCTCACTGCGAAAACACGGAGTGTAAGCGGTCAGCGAGACCGGTAACTTCGCCGCATCCAAAACTTCGTCGCGATAGAGATTCGTCACCGGAACCTCTGCCGTTGGGATCAGCCAGAGATCTTTTTCGCCGTGCGGCACTCTAAATAAATCCTGCGCGAACTTCGGCAGCTGCCCCGTGCCGTACATCGACTCGGAGTTCACCAGATACGGCGGAAGCACTTCCGTATATCCGTGCTCGCGGGTGTGCAGGTCGAGCATAAAATTGGCGAGCGCCCGCTCCAGGCGTGCGCCCAGCGCCCAGTAGACGGCGAAACGCGCGCCAGACAATTTTGCAGCGCGCTCCAGGTCGAGCACTCCCAGTTGTTCGCCGAGTTCCCAGTGCGGCTTGGGCTTGAAATCAAACTGCGGCGGCGCGCCCCAGCGGCGCGCTTCTACGTTGTCCGCTTCGCTCTTGCCTACCGGAATACTGTCGCTGGGAAGATTCGGCAGCGAAGTCAGAATTTCGCGTAGACGCGCCTGCTGCTCGGCCGCCTTTTTTTCAGATTCGGCAATCTGCTCACGGAGTTCTTTCGTTTCGTTGATCTGGGCCGAAGCGTCCTGGCCGCTCTTCTTCAGTTTTGCGACTTCCTCGGAAGCCCGGTTGCGGCGCGCCTGCAAAGTCTCCGCCGCGGTAATGGCCTGGCGGCGTTCGCTATCGATGGCACGAAAATCTTTCAACACCTCAGCAGGATTCATTCCGCGCTGGCGCAGTTTTTCTTCCACGAGCGGAAGGTTGTCGCGAACAAAATTCAGATCAAGCATCCTCCTTTAACTTTAGCTGAAAAATACGGTTCCGTGCAGTCCGGCGCACCCGAACTCTATACGGGTTGTCATCCCGAACGAAGTGAGGGATCTGTATCTGCGGAGGACCGGATTTCCCGCGCTCCATCGAGGTGGACAACCTGAGGTTAACAACATGGTGAGGTAAACTAACTCGCAATGAAACTTCCCCGTTCCCCGCATGTGCCACCGACCTTCCTCGGCCTGGCGCTGGTGTTGCTCGCCTCCATTTTCTTGTGGACGCCTCCGGCTGCCTTTGCCTCCGCCTACGACGCCCGCCCCAAGCTGATCGTCGTCATCGTGATCGACCAGTTCCGCGGCGACTATCTAGAGCGTTATCGCGACCAGTTTGGCGGAGGAGGTTTCCGCGTGTTTCTCGATCGCGGCGCTTATTTCACTGATTGCAACTACGATTACGCCAACACCCGCACCGCACCCGGACACGCCACGCTGTTCACCGGAAGCTACACCAGCGGCCATGGTATCGTCGCCAACGAATGGTGGGATCCGCAGAAAAAGAAACGCGTAACGTCAGTCGAAGACGACACCACGAAGCTGGTGGGTATCGAGAGTTCCGCGCCGGGCGCATCCCCGCATAATCTGATGAGCGACACCTTGGGCGATGAGTTGAAGCTGGCGACCGGCGGCAAATCTCGGGTCTTCGCAATCTCGCTAAAAGATCGCGCGGCGGTCCTGCCCGCTGGATTTTCGGGTGATTCCGCGTACTGGATTGATCCCAAGAGCGGCGCATGGATCACGTCTACTTATTACCGGCCCGATCTTCCCGACTGGGTGCGCAATTTCAACGGCGGTCATCGCACGGACAAATATTGGAACCGTGAGTGGAAAGACAGGGACGGAACCTTCCTCGGCTCAACCAAACCGCGCACTGGCAAAGACGGTGCGCCTGCCAGTTTCTACGAGGTGATTGGCTCGACTCCATTCGCCAACGATTACCAGATGGAGTTCGCCAAGGAACTGGTTCTGTACGAAAAGCTAGGCGCCGGCCCTACGACGGACCTGCTCGTCATCAGCCTCTCCGCCAACGATATTCTCGGACATCAAGTTGGCCCCGATTCTCCAGAAATGAAAGGCATGGCGCTCGAACTCGACCGGAGTTTGGCAGAGTTCATCGACTTCCTCGGTCATCAGATCGGGATGGCCAACGTCTGGATGGCGCTCTCCGCCGATCACGGCATTGCGCCGCTTCCGGAATTCGCGAAGACCCTGCGCTTGCCCGCGGCCAATCTCGATTCAAAAGCTTTGCACGAACAGATCGATTCCCTGCTCTCGAAAAAATACGCCAAGAAAGCCGATTACCTGCGCGATCTCGATTACCCGGTGGCATGGCTGAACGAAGAGGCATTCGTCGGCACCCCTGGCGGAAAGGACGAGTCGGTTGGCGAAGCCGACGTAGGCGAAGCCATGAAGCAAGTCGGATTCGCCGAATACTTTACTAAGTCGC
>Ga0182018_10001541_pt1 | contig 25950 bp, 22 predicted proteins | sample 812P2MmetaG_FD_120490 | JGI IMG/M metagenome (GOLD analysis project Ga0182018, IMG submission 120490) | Permafrost microbial communities from Stordalen Mire, Sweden - 812P2M metaG | ecosystem: Environmental > Terrestrial > Soil > Wetlands > Permafrost | place: Sweden: Stordalen | collected...
CCATCCCAACTCCGACTTCGGTTTATGAGGAGGCCTTGCGGCTGGCTCGCCGGCACACCGCCCTGTTGGGCACACGGACGCTGGACATCCTGCACGTGGCCGCCGCGTTGAAGCTTGGTTTGCGGGCGATCTGCACATTCGACCGCCGCCAGGCGCAACTGGCGCGGGCCGCGGGCTTGGCGACTCCGATCCGGATCGGCTAAGGGAGCGGTCGGTTCTTGACGACTCCTAAGCGCCCCTACTGCTTCACTTCCGCCTCAATCGCTTCCAGTTCCTTACCCGCCTCAGCCCACTTACCCTGCGAGGCTAACTCCCGATACCGCCGCAGATGCTCGCGCACGCGAGACAGCCGCTGATCGGAATTGGATGCCGGCGCTGCCGGAGCGCCAGCTACCGGCGGCGTTGCCGCCGCTTGCCGGATCAACTGCTGTGCCCCGTTCGAGAGCTGCGCCAGGGCCTCGTCGTAGCTGTCGGCGTAGATCAGCTTGCTGCCCACCGCCAGCACGATCTTTTTCAATTGCGGCATACTGCCCTGGGTGGCTTGTATGTATATCGGGTCCACATAGAGGAACGTGTTGCCCACCGGTAAGATCAGAATCTGTCCGCGCACCACGTGCGAACCTTGCTGATTCCATAATGTCAGATCCTTGGAAATATTCTGATCCTGATTGATGTACGCGGACACATTCATCGGGCCGGCAATCAACTGCTGTTTGGACAGCAACAGCACTACCGTCTCGCCTAAGTGCTCTCCGTCGCACCGTGCCGCCATCAGGCTGATCAGGTTGTTCTTGCTGCGCGGCGTAAAGGGCAGCAGCAGTAGAAATTCGGGCTTGTCTTCTCCCGGCAGCGCGGCCATCACATAGGTCGGCGTAACCGGCGCCGAGGTAGTGTCCTGATCCGAGTGCTGCGCCAGTTCCCACACGTCTTCCTTGTTATAGAACGACTGCGGGTCCAGCATGTGGTACGTGCGGTAAATCTCGGCCTGCACGCTGAACAGCGTTTCCGGATAGCGCGCGTGGCGCCGCAGATCGGCGGGCATGGCCGCCGCCGGCAAAAACAAATCGGGAAACAGAGTCCGGTATGCGCCGATGATCGGATCGTCGGGCGCGAACACATACAAATGCGTCTCGCCGTCGTAGGCGTCGATGGTGGCCTTCACCGCGTTGCGGATGTAGTTCAGGCTTCCGACTTCGGCCACGTCCACGGCCCGCGAATAGGGGTGGGCGTCGGAAGTGGTATAACCGTCCACCATCCACACCAGCCGGCCGGCATCGGTAATCACCAGGTAGGGATCCTGGTCCCAGAGCAGGAATGGCGCCAGTTGCTGCAGGCGGTCGCGCACCTTGCGCCGGATCATCATGCGGCTGTTGCCCGTGAAGTAATTCGTCAGCAGGATGTTGGGCTCGGCTTCACTGACCGCGGCGGCCACGCGCATGGCTAACGAGTCGATGGGAAATCCACCTTTGCCCTCGTAACGCGAGGTCGCGTATTTCTCGCCGGAGGGGTAGTTGAATTCCGCCTCGGCGGTGTTGACGAATACCGGCTCGTGGGTCACTTCGCCGTAGTAGATTTCGGGCCGCGTGAGCTTCAGGCTCGGGGTGTCTATCTTCGGCGGAGCGTCCTGGATCATGAGCACCGGCAGGCCGTCGGAAGTCATCTTGCTGACTTCCGCCAGTACCAGCCCATAGCCGTGCGTATAAATGAAGGCCGGGTTGATCCAGTTATTGCGCGCGTCCGGCAGGTTGCTGATATCCAGCTCGCGCGGCGCCAGCAGCACTTGGCGGTATTCGCCGTCGATCATGTAGCGATCGACGTCGCTGCCGTGAAACACGTAGTAAGTCCGCAGCGCCTGGCGTTGCGTGATGGTGTCGTGAAAAGCCTGGTAGTCCCATAGCCGTACGTTGTCCAGCAGAGCCTTGTGGCGGGTGGTGTCGATGGCGCCGTTGGGGTCGGCGTTGAACTCGATCTCTTTGACGCGCTCCTCCAGGCCGTATGCGCTACGCGTAGCATGGATGTGGGTCTGGATATAAGGCCGCTCGAGCGAAATCTCGTTGGGCCGCACATAGAGGGCGGAGACGAGGCGCGGCGCCACGAAAGCCACCACCAGCGCCAGCGACATGCTGGCGGCGAGAATCCAGCGGCCCGCCAGCAGCAGGCCGGAGGCGGCGAAGCAGGCCACGATCAGCAGCCATTGCAGCGGCAGTCCGACATTGAGGTCGACATAGTCCACGCCCACCAGGAAGGTGCCGTGCTCGTTGTAGACCATTTCGTAGCGGCCCAGGAAAAAGCGCACCGCCAGGGCCATCAGCAGGAACACCGCCGCGCCGCGCAGGAAGCGCGATTCGAGGCCGCCTTCCAGGCGGAAGATCGTCGGATCGATCTCGCGCGTCTGCTGCATATCGGCCAGCTTGAAGCGCAACTGCCAGGCGCGCGCCGCCACCCAGTAGAGCAGGATGCTGACAATCACCAGCGCCAGCACGTAGCTGCGCAGCATGCCGTAAAACGGCAGGTCGAACAGGTAAAAGGAGAGCGGCTTGTCAAACACCGAATCGTGCCAGCCGGTGGCCGTGGTGGAGAGCGCGCGCGAGCCGGCAAAGCGCACGACCGTCCAGGTATCGATGGCGGAGGCCGCGATCAGATAGCTCAGCAGCAGCAGCACGAGGGCGGAAAGGCGCGCGTACAGCTTGTGGGCGTGCAGAGAGGTGGCGGCGAATTTGACAGCGCGGGCATGCGTCATCCACAGCACCGCGAATGCAATCAGGGTGGCCACGGTGACGGGCGCCACGCTGTAATACAGCATGCTCAGCCAGGTGCGGAACTGTCCGAGTTCCTTCCACCACGCAATTTCGATGGCGTAAGAGGCGATGGAACGGGCGCCGAGGAGCAGCACTACCAGGGTGACCAATAAGGCGATGCGTCCCGCATGCGAGCGATTTGCCCGGCGCCCTTGGTCGATTTGATGGGCCATGCCCCAAGCGTAGCACTCGGAGCGTGTGGTGGTTGTGCGGAGCGATGCACAAGCTGGTACGAGGGCCTGCCGCTGGTCTCCCTGCAAGGTTCGATCCGGCGACTGGCCTTCACGCTCCTGCACAGACCAGTGTCGAATGAAAAAAGAACAAGGGCATCCGGGGGGTAGCGCCGCCCCGCCCATTCCGAACATTGGCCGGTATTCAGCGACTAGGCAGGAGCCATTCGCCAAGCCCGCTCGCCCGGTCAACTTCCGGATGGCTTAAAATAACCGGTCCAATCTGTGCACGCTGCGCCTAACCTTCAGATTCAGGCCGAGTTAAGCCTAAGCGGGCATCATGATTGGCCGGTTATGCCGACGGCCCGGAAGTATTATAGGTCAAGGAGGAGGGAGCCGTGACCACGCGTCAACACAAGGTTCACACTCAACTCGGCCGAGCCGCAGTCCGGATCTTTGCCGCCAATGATCGCATGAACCAGATTCTCATCGAACGTCTTGACCCTACCGCCTGGAGAGCCAAACCGCCCGGCAAGGCCCGTACCATTGCGGCGATCTTCACGCACATGCACAATGTCCGCTCCAAGTGGGTCAGGCTCACAGCTCCGCACCTGAAGGTTCCACGACAGCTCCACCGCGCGCACTGCACGCCGCGGCAGGCCCGTGCGGGATTGGCCGAGAGCGCCGCTCGCTGCGCGGAGATGCTCGCCGAAGCGCTTGGCGGTTGTGGGGGCCGCGTCGAGAAGTTTCGCAGAGACGGCTGGGCTCCGCCTTGGCCGGTTGGCGTGGAAATGCTGTGCTACATGCTTTCTCACGAAGCCCACCATCGCGGGCAGGTGTGTATGCTCGCGCATCAGCTCGGATTCCCGTTGCCGAACGGGGTGGCGTGCGGGATCTGGAATTGGGAAAAGCTGTGGAAAGAGGGCGGGTCGCCTGGCGGCCCCGGCTACGATTCTTAAGGAATCGCTGAAGGGCAGGCCGCCCGGGGATGGGCTGCGATGGTGGAGACATCGAGCCCCAGCGGTCAGAAGCGGGCACCCGGATCCCGCGCGTGGGAGGGCGCTGCCGGAACGTGGCCCGAGCCATCACCACACACCGCTTCGGATTGTGGGCGGTCGACGGCGTAACCGGAAGTTGACCGGATTCCGGATAGATCGAGCCTGACGGCGTAGTGATTGCCGAATCGAGATCCATTTGAGCGAGAAACGCCAACGCGTCGATGGGGGCAAACCGGCCCGCGACCTCAATTTCGCGCAGCAAGCCGCCCAGTTCCAACCCCCGGCATTCGACGGCAAGCCCGCCGGCCCGCTCGACCAAGTTGCCGATCTCCGACGCTCGCCGCGCTCCGAAGCTGCCGAAGCCCTCCCAGCAGATGCTGCCGCGCTTCTGCTATGCTTCAAGAAACATCCAGGTAATCGCTATGAAGCTGGTGCGGCCCATTTCCGCCACTCCCCTCCTGTTCTTGCTCAGCCTCGGGCTGTTTGCGATGCAACGCGGAGGGTACCAGGGATACGGGCGCCAGCAGCAATACTACTCGAGCGGACAGAACGTGCCCTCGGAATTTTATTGGAGCCGCCTCCAGTACACTTCCGGCTATGCCAGCGGCAGCAGCTACGGGTTTCGCGGGTTTCGCGGCGGTTGGTCGCAAGACTATCCCAAGGCCGACAACGATTGCCTGATTGCCCTGCGGCGTTTGACCCGCATCAACTCTCCGTCGCCGCTCAACGTCGTCGATCTCGATAGCGACCACATCTTCGACTATCCCTGGATCTACGCCGTCAACGTACACACTTGGACGTTCACCGAGGAGGAAGCCAAACGCTTGCACGATTATCTATTGAAGGGCGGTTTCCTGATGGTGGACCATTTCCACGGCACCGACGACTGGGAGCATTTCATGGCCGGTATGCGCATGGTGTTGCCCGACCCGGCCGTCGAAGATCTTAAGGACGAGGACGAGATCTACCACGTTCTTTACGATATCGACGAAAAATTTCAGATCCCCGGCGAGCAATACGTCAACACCGGCCGAACCTATGAGAAAGACGGCTACGTGCCCAAGTGGCGCGCCATCCGCAACGACCACGGGCGCATCATGGTGGCGATTTGCGCCAACATGCATCTCGGCGACGCCTGGGAGTGGGCCGATAGCCCGCAGTACCCCGAGAAGTTTTCCGGACTTGCGTTTCGCATCGTCCTCAACTACATAACTTACGCCCTGACCCATTAGGCATGAAACCCGCGCGAGTCTTCCTTCAGCCCGCGGCCAGCCCACGAGCCCATGTTCGAGTTCTTTCTTAAGTATCCGCGTTCGGTGTATGTACGCGGCCAATTCGCCCTTTTGGGGGCATGGCCGAAGTGGATGCTGGTGCTGCTGATCCTGGCCGCGGCCGCCGGTCTGGCCTGGCTGATCCGTTCCCGCCTGGCGAAAGCCGCGCCGCTCCTGCGCAGTTGGCGGGCCTGGGTAATATGGGGCTTGCAGACGCTGCTGGCCGCGTTGCTGCTGGTACTGTTATGGCAACCGGCCATCACCATCGCCGAGTTGAAGCCGCAACAAAACATCATCGCCGTGCTGGTGGACGACTCCCGCAGCATGGCCATCTCCGAGGACGGTTCCACCCGTCAGGTCCAGGCCGTCAAGGCGCTTCAGAACGGCTTCCTGGCCAGCCTCAACCGCTCTTTTCAAACGCGTCTTTACCGCGTGGACGACGTGCCAGCCCGGATCGACAGCCTCAAGGACCTGCAGCCCAACGCGCCCTCCACCCGCATCGGCGACAGCCTCAAGCAGTTGAGCGAGGAGACGTCCGACCTGCCCATCGGCGCCGTGGTGCTGCTCAGCGACGGCGACGACAACACCGGGGGCATCGGCGCGGACGCCATCAGCGCGCTGCGCGCCCGCCACATTCCGGTTCACACCGTGGGCTTCGGACACGAGCGCGCCGCGCACGACGTGGAACTGGACGATGCCGTGGTCGCGCCCCGCGCCCTGGCCGAATCCCGCCTCACCGCCAAGATTACCTGGCGCCAACGCGGATACGCGGGCGCCAAGCTCAACCTGACGGTGCGCGACGTCAGCGCCGGCCAGGGGAAGCTGCTTGCTTCCCGCACCGTCACCCTGGGGCCGGACGGCAACCTCCAGACCGAGACTTTGATGTTCGATATCGGCGGGGCCGGCGCGCGCACGCTCCAAATCGCGGCTGCCCCGCTCCCCGGCGAGGAGAATACGGCCAACAATATCTTGACCCGCGTGGTGAATGTCGGCTCCGAACCGCGCCGCATCCTCTATATGGAGGGTGAACCGCGTTGGGAATACAAGTTTATCCGCCAGGCGGAAGAGGACGACCGCATGGTGCAGATCGCGTCCATTGATCGCACCAGCGAAAACAAGATCTACCGGCAGGGAATCTCCGATCCCAAGGAGCTGGCCGATGGCTTTCCCACTCGCCCGGAGGATCTTTTCGTTTACCAGGGATTGATCGTCGGGTCGGTGGAAGCCGGTTATTTCAGTCCCGCCCAGCAGGAATTAATCCGCCAGTTCGTGGATCGCCGGGGCGGCGGACTGCTGCTGCTGGGCGGTCAGTTCGCGCTGGCGGATGGCGGCTGGAACGCCTCGAACCTTCTCGACCTGCTGCCCACGACGCTGCCAACTCAGGCGGCCACTTTTCATCGCGAGGCGGATCCGAGGAACGGCACCACCCATACCACCGCCGAGCTGGCGCCGGCCGGCGCGGATAACATTATTACCCGCCTGGTTGACGACCCCGCCGCCAACGACGCCAAGTGGAAGAAGTTGCCGTACCTGATGGATTACGAAGATCCCGGCACGCCCAAGCCGGGAGCGGTCGTGCTCGCCAACATGATTACGCCCGAAGGCCGAAAGCTGCCCTTGCTGACGACCGAGAACTTCGGCCGCGGCCGTACCGCGATCATGGCCACCGGAGGCAGTTGGCGTTGGCAGATGAGCTCGCCGCTGGGCGACACGGCTCACGATTTGTTCTGGCAGCAACTCCTGCGGTGGCTGGTATCGGATACCCCTGGCCATGTCGCGGCTTCCGTGCCCGCTCAACTGCTGCTCGACAACGGCGCCGTAACTCTCACCGCCGAGGTCCGCGATCAACAGTACAATCCGGCTCCCGATGCCAAGGTGGAAGCTCATATCCTGGGCCCGAGCGGCGTCAGCGCCCTGGTGGAGATGACGCCGGTGCCCGATAGTCCCGGCCAGTTTCAGGCCGCCTGGTCCGCCCCCAAGACCGGCGCCTACCTGACCGAGGTCACGGCCCAGCGCACCGATCCCGCTAGTGGCACGTTCAAAGAATTAGGCCGCGACGTATTAACCTTTCAGCGCATGGACGGCGTGGCCGAGAACTTCCACACCGAACAGAACCGCGACCTGCTGGAGCGCCTCGCCACGCAAACCGGCGGACAATATTGGAAGCCCGCGGACCTCGGCAAACTGGCCGGCGCCATTCCCTTTTCGGAGGCCGGCGTTACCATGCGCGAGACCAAGGATCTGTGGAATTTGCCGCTGGTCTTCCTGGTGTTGCTGCTGCTGCGCTTTTCCGAGTGGTGGCTGCGGCGGAAGTGGGGGATCGTTTGAAAGGGCGGACAGGGATGACGCGGCCAAGTGGCATCGGGAGCAGTAGTGACGCCGCGCGGACGGCGCGGCGCATGGCCGGGCGCTCGATCGCGAAAAGGGCGGGGCCTCTACGACCGGCGAAGCGACGAGGTGAGCGTGGGGGAGTCGAGAGAATTGGGATCGGAGTGTGATACCCACGAGTTATCCCACTCCAAAACAGAACGCCAAGGGTTTGTTCTTTGCCGGGTCTTGCCGCGGTTCCGTAAAGGCGATATACCTGCCAAGGAAGGTGAACGTCATGAGCAACAACGGAAGGAAGGCGAAAACCATGACGGCGAGCGTGCCGGTAGCTGCTTGGGGTTGCGGTTCGGAACGAAACAGGCTGGCTTTGGGTCTGGTCATCCTCCTTGCGGCTGTCTCTTTGGTGGTTTCCGAACGAATCGCACAAGCACAAAACCTGAGCGGGCAGGTCCTTCAAAACAATACCGGACAAGCGGCTCGCGTACAAACCCTTGTTGACTCTGATGGGCGTGTATAACTTTCTCGACCTCGTCCGGAAAGGCCGCGACGAAGAGGGCCTGGCATTTACTATGTCATGGGTTCGCCACCATGACCGGTATAGCCAAGGGTACTTCCTCGACCCCATGAAACTGTACGAAGCCCCGGCCTGCTGTTCCCATGAGGAGCCACAACAACGGTAACGACGCTCGCCCCGGCTTGCGATATACTCTCGCAAGGAGGCTAACGGGAATGAAACCGATCGGAATGGCGGCTCTGTTGGCGCTGGTTGCGGCATTCGCAATCGTGGCGCAAGCGCCGCCGAAACAAGCGTCTAAGCCCCAAACCGCGCCGGCCCCTCCGGTTGCCAGATGCAAGGGTCCGGATGGGAGGGCTTGCTCCTCCAAGCAGGTGCAAGCCTTGTCCGATGCGGCCTTCTCCGGCAAGAGGCAACACGAAGCCCTGGCTTTGTTCAGAAATTTGACGCTCGCATCGTCCGACGGGACTTTGAAGTGCGAGCAGACTGATGGAACGCCGTGCACCACGGCCCAACTGGATGTGATCAAGGAGATCGCGGCAGGGCAGCAAGTGTTTATCAATTACAACTCCTCGAAGTCGAACCCCGGAAATTAAGTGCCGGTTCGGCGGGCAAGCGCCTCGGTGTATACTTATCAAGACGAATCGCTATGATCCATAAACTCAGCCTGATCGCAGCCGCCAGCCTGCTTGCGGCAACCTCCTTGACGGCCCAGCAAACGGGCTTCCTCAAGACCAAAGTCGACCCCGGCCGCGCCGGAGTCTTCGTCGACGGCAAGTACGTCGGCCCAGCCGCCAACTTTGGCGTGAGCCGCAAATACGCGCTCTCTCCCGGCCAGCACCAGATCAAACTGGTCGATCCGCGGTACGAGGATGTTTCCACCAGCGTCACCATCGAAGCCGGCAAGACCGCCACGCTCACACAAGTCCTGAAGGTCCTGCCGCTCCCCAAAGGTCCCTTCGGCATCATTCGCACCCAGAGTTCCGATAAGTACGCGGCCGTCTACGTGAACGATCGCTACGAAGGGCACAACGACGAGTTCGACAATCCCTGGCAGGGTCTCATGCTGCCTGTCGGCGAGTATACCGTCCGTATCGAGCCCCTCAACGGCCCGCCCGTCACGAAGAAGGTCACGGTGGAAGCCGACAAGACGGTGATCGTCCAATAAAAGCGATACACTCTTGGCATGAGGGGAAATCAGAACGACACACCAGAGAACGAGGTCCGGCCGGGCGATTTCGGGCGGCGCGACTTTGTCGCGCTTTCCATGGTTACGGGCCTTGCGGCGGCGGCGGGGCCGGCGAGTGGAGCGGGTCTCGAAGTGATTGAAACCGACGTCGAAATCAAGACTCCCGACGGAACTTGCGATGCCGCGTTCATTCACCCGAAGAACGGTTCCCATGCGGGCGTGCTGATCTGGCCGGACGCATTCGGATTGCGGCCCGCGATGCGCGAGATCGGCAAACGCATTGCCGCGGAGGGTTATTCGGTCCTGGTGCCGAATCCTTTTTATCGCGTGTCCAAAGCTCCTTTCACCGATGCCTCCAACTTCAGTTTCCAGAATCCCGCCGATATGGCCAAACTCCAGCCGCTGATGGCGTCGGTGAATGCGCCGGGCAACGGGGAGAAGGATGCCATCGCTTATGTCGGCTTCCTCGACGCGCAAAAGGAAGTGAACCCGGCGAAGGAGATTGGCACGCAGGGTTACTGCATGGGGGGACCGCTGGTGGTGAAGACGGCCGCGGCGCTGCCCGATCGTGTGGGCGCGGGGGCATCGTTCCATGGCGGGGGTCTGGTCAGCGACAGACCCGACAGCCCGCATCTGCTGGCGCCGAAGATCAAGGCGCGCATGTATTTCGGGATCGCGTCGAATGACGATGCGCGTCAGCCGGACGCGAAGGACAAGCTGAGAGAAGCGTTTGCGGCCGCCAAGGTTCCGGCGGAGATCGAAGTCTATGCCGGAGCGCTGCATGGCTGGTGCATTCCCGATATGCCTACGCAGAACGGCGCGCCGATCTACAACAAGCCGGAGGCGGAACGCGCCTGGGGAAAACTGGTGACTCTATACAAGGTTGCGCTGGCGTGAGCGCACATGCTTGCGGCCCTCCCTGCGCTCCCCTGATGACGCAGCCCAAGTTATTGATTCCATTGCCACGGGCCGCCGTGCCTTCATCGCTTTTGGTGGCCTGCCGCGCGGGCCATCGGGACCTCCTTTACAGTCGCGGCGAGAGGCTTTCGCACCGAGCCGCGACCGTAAAGGAGCGGAGACTGAGTGGAAATCCTGCCTTAATTGACGAGGAGGTTGTTTATGCACCCTGGGGATCGTGCCGAAGCTCCGTTGACTCCCGGTCTGGTTTTCGAAATGCTTCAGGCGCATCAGCGCACGGCGGCTCTAAAAGCGGCCATCGATCTGGATGTCTTCCGGGCGGTGGGCGAAGGGCCGGGCGACGTGGCTTCCATCGCCCGCCACTGCTCGGCATCCGAACGCGGCATCCGCATCCTGTGCGATTTCCTCACGATCTACGGCGTCCTCGCAAAAGAGGACGGGCGCTACCGGCACACCCCGACGAGCGCCGCGTTCCTGGACCCGCGCTCGCCTTCGTCCCTGGCATCCATCGCACAATTCCTGGGCAACCAGGCGATGCGAGAACCTTTCGAGCATCTGGCGGAAATCGTGCGCACCGGCCGAACGATCCTGCCGGGCGATGGCAGCGTCGAGCCGGAGAATCCGATCTGGGTCCAGTTCGCGGAAACCATGGCGCCGATGATGGCCCCCATGGTGGGTCCGCTGGGTGCGGTGGTGCTGGAAGGACTCGCGGGCCCCATGCGCGTGCTGGATATCGCCGCCGGCCACGGCCTGTTCGGCATCGAAATCGCCAAGCAGAACCCGCAGGCCCGCGTGACCGGTCTTGACTGGGCGCCCGTGCTGCGCGTGGCTCTAGACAACGCCCGCAAGGCCGGCGTCCAGGACCGCTACGACATGCTCCCGGGCAGCGCCTTCGAGGTGGACTTTGGCGGGCCTTATGACGTCGTGCTCCTCACCAACTTCCTCCACCACTTCGATCCGCCGGCCTGCGTGGGCCTGTTGCAGAAAGTCCACGGCGTCCTGCGACCCGGCGGACGCGCCGCCACGCTCGAGTTCGTGCCCAATGAAGACCGCGTCTCCCCGCCCATGCCCGCGGCTTTCAGCATGACGATGCTGACCTCCACGCCAGCGGGTGACGCCTATACGCTGAGCGAGCTCACGGCCATGTACCACGAGGCGGGCTTCGGAGGCGTCACCGCGCACCCCATTCCGATGAGCCCTCACACGGTGGTGATGGGACTCGCCTGAGCGATTCGGGACGTTGCCGAGGCGCGGCTATTTCTGGTAGATTTCGCGCCAGCCGCCGGTCGGGATGACGACGCCCACAACGGTTCCTACAAATGCCCCGGCCACGGCAAAAACGGCCACAACCGCGCCGTTTGGTACTAACTGCAACTGGCCAGGCTTGGATCGGGCGGCGATGCCAATCCCAAGCCCGGCGCCTGTCCCGGCCCCAAGACCGATCAGCGCGTTCCTCTTGCGGTGCCCTGGTTTCTTTACCGATACTACCGATATCTGTTGCCGGTCGAACGTCCCCTGACTTTTTCCGGAGGTCATGGTTAGAGCGTCGTCCGTGATCCGGTCGATCTTACCGCGAACCGTGCGAGAACCGGCCGTGATTCGAACTTCGATTCCCGTGGTGAGTGCCTCGACGGTGCTCCAATTCCTGAGGTCTGTCTGGGCGGCCGTATTCATCGCCACGAGAGCAAGCATCGTCCCGAGGCGGCAGGCCAACCGGTATATTATCATGGTCGCCCAGCCTATCACCGCCCGCACACGCGACGCAACTTAGTGTGATGGCCTCGGGGGCCTCTCAATCGATGGAAGACCCACCTCTATGGCTTATTAGTGGTTTTGGGAGGTACGGGCGCTTGGCCTCGGTGAGAGGCTTGTCCGGCCAGGAAGCTGTCAACAAAAACGGGCAAGCTAACGCATGCCCCACCAAGCTATTTCAGCTTGTTCGCACGGCAATGCTTGGCCACGAGAAGAATTCCGGATCTAAAGACTAAAGACTCTGCGCCGAGAAACTCGACTATGGAATCGACGGATGAACCGGGCTCGGACGAAGATCAACTGGACATTTGATCGCAGAACGGCTCGTCTCAAGTTCGGCTACAAAAAGAACTCGTTCAGGCGGTCGAGGACCACCTCAATGACGGTAACTTCCGCCGTATCCAGCGTATGAAGAAACCGGCCATCCGGCCGCGCAGCGAGCCTCCAGTTTCCTAAGACGGGCGGACCCTGGTTCGCGGCGGCGAGGATCGCACAGAGAGGGCATGCCGCTCAAGTCCGGCCCATTTAGCGGCAACCCGACGATGGTTTACCGGGTGGGGTACGAAACCGGCAATCCGATCCCTCAGATGGATCTCAAAGTGAATCTGAAGATCTTCTGGACGTTCTTCCCGATACAAGAAAGAGACTTGCCGTCAGACGATACTCGAAGTAAAGAGATCTTCCGTCTCCGGTTCGCTGCCTATAGGGGATGATCTGCTACTTGCATCGTCGCTCATGTCCATAGCTCTCCCTGCATTGGTCCGCGGCACGGCGCAAGCGTGTTCGATAGAGCAAATTATACACAAGATGCTGCTTCAGATCCCCTGCCCCGGAACCAGTCTGCCCTACTAAACCAGCTCGATTATGACGCGGCGACCGACCATCGCAGCCGCCCGTTGCAGGCTCCCGAGCGTAATGTCGTTTTTCGGATCAAGGATACGGTCAACCTGAGTACGGCTCGTCTTCAGCAACGTTGCCAGCTTGTTCTTGGAGATTTTCTTTTTCTTCATGGCCTCGGCGAGCTGCCACGCGACGACCTCTTTGACCGCCTGCGCTTGCGCCTCTTCGAAGATGCCCTCCTCCTTGAGGAAGTCATCAATGCTGGAACCCATATGCTTCTTGCTCATCGCTCCAACTCCTTCTGGCGCTTTCGCGCCGTTGCCAAATCCTCATCCGGCGTGGCTCGCGTCTTCTTAATGTACCCGTGCAACGCGACCAGGTGCCCGCGGTAAAGGCAGAGCAACACACGCGCCGTCCGCTTCGTCGGAAGGCGAGTGCGGACCTCCCACAAGCCGTTTCCCATCGGGCGGCACAGCGGCATCCCGACCGGCCACCGCCATTGCGCCCGCAGCAGGTCCTTCCCTATCGCTTGACGCTCCGTTTCATCCAGCCCTTTTGGCCACTCCCTCACTGGCTCGCTACCCGCCGCCGTGTGGTAAAAAATCAGCGGGATCTTTTGCGGCTGTGGATCGTCCGGCATCCTGCACCTTATCTAGTAAAATGTACCATAAAAGGTTCATGCCGCAAGCGTCCGGGAAGAAAGGCCGCCGCGGGCTTAATTCTCTCCGGGGTGCAACCCGGCGGAGATGGGCTTTCTTCAGCCCAGAAACCTGCTTGTCACATGCGCCCGTGCGTCTTAATCGCTCCATGCGAGCCTTTCGCCACTTCCCCGCCCTATCGTTCGACGAGCCCGCCGGATGTTCTCCCCTTTTTTGAAAGGTTCCAGCACGCGAGCCGCAAGGTTCGCACCTCCTCGGCTTTATTGGTGGTTTGGGAGTTACGGGCGCTTGGGCTCGGTGAGGGGCTTGTCCGGACAGGAAGCTGTCAACACAAACGGGCAAGCTAAAGCATGCCCCACCAAGCTATTTCTTGCGATGCTTTCCCTTCGCCGTCTTATGGGGCGCGGACATCGCGGCCTCGGTCTTCGACACGTGCGACGCCTTCGCGCCGTCGGGCGCCAATTTGCTCATCACCCGATCCTGAATCCAATGCTCGTCCCACCACTCGCGCGGATTCACCTGCACGCCATCCACCTGCATGCTGAAATGGAGATGCGTTCCTCCGGCTAACCCGGTCTGTCCTTCCATCCCCATCTTCTGGCCCTTCTGCACTGTGTCGCCGACTTTGACGTCGATCTGCCGCAGATGGCCGTAGATCGATTGCAGCGCGTAGCCGTGGTCCACCACGATGCAGTTGCCGTAGATCCCCATGTCCGCGGCCCACACCACTTTGCCGTCATTGGCGGCTTTCACCGGCGTGGTCTGCGTGTCGGAAAGATCGAAGCCCAGGTGCACCTGCTGGTCCACTTTCTTGCCGTGGCTGATATAGGTGCGCAGATCCGCGTAGTCGGCCTCTTCTTTGCCCCAGTGCAGGAACGGGCCGTTCCACAGGATTTTCTCTTCAGTCTTCAAGCGCAAATCGGCAAGCTGCTGGTTGTTCTTGCGCCGCAGTTCGCCGTTGATATACAGGAAGCGGCCCAGCAGATCTTTGCCCGGCGCCAGCGTATTGGTGGGATCCACCGAGTTGACAAGCTTCTCCATGAGGGCGTCGTCAACGGGGAAATCGCGCGCGCGAAACTTCTTGGGGAAGAGTTTGAACCAGAACTTCGCGGTGGCTTCCGTGCCCGCCTGATTGCGCGCGAAGACTTCGGGCGCGACGCCGGCCGGCAGGTCCCACGGATAGGCGAACATGGCAAAGCGCTGGTCGGGACGGCCCGGCAGCGGGAAGCTGCGGAAGGTATATTTTCCGACTCGCACGCCTGCCTCGCTCCACGATCCGCCGGGCGTCATGGTCACCAGTTCCATTCCGCCTTGATTGATGTAGTGCTGCAGATCGTCGGCCGCTATGCGTGGCGGCGCCAGGACGACGCCGACCTCGGCCGTCGCCGAATCCGTGCTGCCGCGCAGGTCGTTCGAGACGGCTTCCACCACCAGGCGCGCTTTTCCTTCTTTCAGTTCGGAGACTTTGTTCTTACCCGCTTCGAAGGTCACGCGGTGCGGCGCTTCATGCCGCTTCCAGAAGAGACGCCGCGACGGCGCTTTTTCTTCGAACAGGGGATACCGTTTGCCATCCTGTTCCAGCCAGGCGTCCACGCTACGCACACCGTGCGGATTCGCCAACCGCACGGTTACAGGAGTGGAGACCCCGATCACGGTGACCGGGCTCACACTCACTTCCGTGTGCGACGACATCGCGAAAAGCGCGACCACTGTCACTACTAAGACAAATACCAGGACCAGACCTATGATTGCTTTCACTTATTCACCCTTCACTTAGTATTTCGTTTCAGAAGTTCACTAATGTATTCCGGCACTCCGCTCCTTACAGTCGCGGCCCGGCGAGGGGCTGATCACTTAGTAAGCCAGGATTTCAGCCAATCGATCACCGTCCGGTACCACAGCAGGCTGTTCTGTGGTTTCATTACCCAATGGCCTTCATCGGGGAAGAGCAGAAGTTTCGACGGCACTTTCTGCAACTGCAGCGCGGTGAAGAGCTGCAGCCCCTGGGTGTAGGGCACGCGGAAATCCTGCTCGCCGTGCACCACCAGCGTGGGCGTATGGAAATCCTTCACGTAATGGCTCGGTGAATACTTTTCGTAGTCCTCGGGCTTGTCCCACGGCGTTCCACCGAATTCCCACAGCGGGAACCAGAGTTCCTCGGTGGGGCCGAATTCGCTGGGCAGGTCGTACACGCCGTCGTGCGTCACCAGCGCTTTGTAGCGTTGCGTGTGCCCCAGGATCCAATCGATCATGTAGCCGCCATAGGACGCGCCGGCCGCCACCATCTGGCTGGCGTCGGCAAAGGGCATTTCCGCCGCGACGTGGTCGGTTACGGCCATGATGTCGTCGTATGCTTTGCCGCCCCAGTCGCCATTGATCTCGTCGATGAACTTCTGTCCGTAACCGGTGGAGCCGCGCGGGTTGGGCATCACCACCAGGAAGCCCTCCGCGGCGAAGACCTGGGCGTTCCACCGGTAGGTCCACGCGTGGCCCCAGAATCCCTGCGGCCCGCCGTGGATGAGAAACAGAACGGGGTATTTGCGGCCCTCCTGGAAACCGTAGGGTTTCACCAGGAAGCTCTGGACGCGCGAGCCATCCTGCGAATTCACCCAGAATTCTTCCAGCGGCGTCATCTGGTGGGTATTCAACACCTGGTCGTTGAGGTGCGTCATGGCCATGGGCGTACCGCCCGACGAGGCGACGCGATAGATCTCGGTGGGCGCCACGCCGCTCTGTTCGGTATAGACCATGGTCTTGCCATCGCGCGTCAATTGCATGTCGTCCAATTCGCTATCGCCCGCCACCAGTTGGCGCGTGGAGCCGCCGGTGACGGAGATCAATTGGATGGACTGGCGGCCGCGGTCGTTGGTGGTGAAGAACAGGCGCGTGGAATCGGGCGACCATGTGAAGCTGTTGACCCAGCGGTCGAGCGTCTCGGTGAGGTTGGTAAGGCGGCCGGTGGCGCGTTCCAGCACCAGCAGGCGCCAGCGGTCGCTCTCATAGCCGGCGCGGAACTGCGCGCGCCAGGCGATGTACTTGCCGTCGTGGGAGTAAAGCGGGCTGGAATCGGCGCCGGGAGTGGAGGAAATTTTGACCGGCTCGCCGCCTTTGATGGAGACCACGTAGAGATCGGCGTTGGTGCTGGTGGCGGGCACGGCGTCGGCGTTCTTGGAGTAGCAGAGTTCCTGACCGTCGGGCGAAATGTCGTAGTCGTCGGGGCCTCCCAGGGAGAATGGCGGGACTTCGTTCTTGCCGGGCGTCAGGTCTTTGGCGGGGCCGCCGGTTACGGGGACCACCAGCAGATGGCTGCGGCGGGCGGTTTGCCACGCGGTCCAATGCCGGTAGAGCAGATCGGTGTAGATGTGGGCGCGAACTTTGTCGCTCTTGGCGGCGTCGAGGTTCTTCTGGTTGCAGGCATCGTCGCCGCATTCGGGATAGACCTCACTCGAGAACACGAGGTTCTTGCCGTCGGGCGCGAAGAGTTCGCCATCGGCCTCGGTAGGGAGCGTGGTGATCTGTTTGGCGTTGCCGCCATCGGGATCCATGAGCCAAATCTGCGACGAGCCGCCGCGGTCGGAGATGTAGGCGATCCGCTTGGAATCGGGCGACCAGCGGGGCCGCTGATTGGATTCGCCATCGTGGGTGATCTGGCGCGGCGTGCCGCCCGCGGCTCCATCCGGACCGGAGACGATCCATATTTGCGATGGTTTCTTATTCGCCGCGAGGTCGACGGTTTGGACGGAGAAGGCCATCCATTTGCCGTCGGGGGAGATCCGCGGATCGCCGATCCGCTTGAGCTCCATCATGGCGTTGACGTCAAATGGCCGCTTCTGCGCGTAGAGCAGCGTGCCCGTGACCAGGAGAAAAACGATCCGTCGCATACAATCACGATTGTAACAACCTGGTCGAGGGGGACGCGAAATTCAGGGGGAGGATTATCACCACAGAGACACAGAGACACGGAGGAAGACGAGGGAAAGGTGGATGTCGGCGCCGGTGGGGAAGGTGCGCGGCTTCCCGGGAGTTGGGTCACAGAGGAAGCGGAGAGCACTGAGGCGCGCGGTCCCCCGGGGCCTCTCGCGCGTAGGGACGGCTCTTCCTTTTTTGGTCTTCTCTGTGTCTCTGTGTCTCCGTGGTGAAATTATTTGCTTGACATCGGACGCGAATAGTACTAATAAATTAGTATGCGACGGCGGAGCACGGTCCTTACCGAGCAGGAACTGGAAATCATGAAGATCGTCTGGGAGCGCGAAAGCACCACGGTCCGCGACGTGTATGAAAAGTTGCTGGAACGGCGCAAGGTGGCCTATACCACGGTCATGACCATGATGAAGATCCTGGAGCAGAAGAAATATCTGAAGCGGACGCAGTTGGACCGCGCATATGTGTATCGGCCGGCACAGCCGAAACGGCAGGTGGTGGGCGACATGGTGCGCGATTTCATCAATCGCGTGTTTAACGGCGCCACCGAACCCTTGTTGGTGCACCTGGTGGAGGAACACGACCTTTCGGCGGAGGAACTGGAAGAAATCGCGCGCCTGAGGAGGAAGCCGTGAGCACGGGGCTGATTTTCGACAACCTGGCGGCTTATAGCTTGCAAATCGGCATGCTGGTGGGAGTGGCGGCATTCGTCCCGACGTTGCTGCGGCTGCGGCAGCCGGGCGCCAAGCTGATCTTCTGGCAGATTCTGCTGGCGGTCTGCCTGTTGCTCCCGCTGCAGCCGTGGAAACAAGTGGCCGCCACCGGTACCGTGGAGGTCACCACGGTGATCACGGCGGTTCAGCCGGTGCATTATCCGGCGCCGGCGCCCACGATGCCGCGTAGCGAAATCGCGCTGCTGCTGGTGCTGGCGGGAGTGGCGGTCCGGCTGGGTTGGCTGGCGGTGGGCTTCTGGAAACTGCGCCGCTACCGGCGGCACTCGCGGCCGCTGGAACCGGCGCCGGCATGGGGCGTGGAGGCGTCGCTGCTGATTTCCGACGAGATCGTGAGTCCGGTGACGTTCGGCTGGCGACGGCCGGTGGTGCTGCTGCCGGCGAATTTCCCGGCGCTGGACGCGCGGGTACAAGAGGCCATCCTGTGCCACGAAGTGCTGCACGTGCGCCGGGGCGATTGGCTTTTTACGGTGGCGGAAGAACTGGTGCGCGCGGCCTTGTGGTTCCACCCGGCGATCTGGTGGCTGCTGGGTGAAATCGGATTGGCGCGCGAGCAGGAAGTGGATCGGCTGGCGATTGAGATCACCCATGAGCGCGAGGAATATATGGACGCGCTGCTGGCTATCGCCGGGCGGCGGGCGCAGCTCGATCTGGCGCCGGCGCCGCTGTTTCTGCGCAAACGGCATTTGAAACACAGAGTGATTTCGATTTTGAAGGAGGCACGTATGTCCAAGACGCATTTGGTTTCGACGCTGACGATGGGGCTGGTGGTGCTGGCAGCGGCGTGCTGGCTGGTGACGGGGGCGTTTCCGCTGACGGCCGAGCCACAGGTGGTAAACGACGCCGTGGGCGTGACGGTGAACTTGAACGGCGCGGCGGTGCTACATCGGACGTCGGTGCATTACCCACCAGCGGCAATCGAACACGAGGTGCAAGGGACGCTGCAAGTGGAAGTGAAGCTGGATGCGAGCGGCAACGTAAGTGACGCGCGGGTGCTCAGCGGGCCGGACGAATTGCGGCGGGCGGCGCTGGAATCGGTGTTGCAGTGGCACTTCACGCGCGATGTGGCGGGGACCACGCGGGTGGTCGGAATCGCGTTCGAGTTGCCGAAAATGGGCGCGGTGGAAGCGGCGATTGCGCCGCCTCGTGAGGGTATCGTAGGCGGAGTACCGGCAGGAGTAGCCGGCAGGGTGTCGAACGGCGTGGTGGGCGGTATCATCGGTGGCGTGCCTATGAGTGCACCGCCGCCGCCCCCACCACCCCTTCCGCCAGACGAGCAGCAAAGTCCCACCCGCATCACCAGCCTTGTGGTTTCGGGCCTGTCGGATCAGGCCCGCACTGAATTGCTGGCTACCTTGCCCGTACACGAGGGCGACGAATTGAACACTGATTCGCTGGAACGCACCAAGCAGGCGGTGAAGGCATTCGATGAGCACCTGATGGTGCAACGAGCGATTTCTCGAAACGCCGATGGCGCGATGTCCTTGGACCTCTATATTTCGGCGCCGGGCGCCCGGCCCGCGTCCCCCGCCGTGCAATGGAACCCCACCACGCCAAGCACGGCATCCACGGGGCAGCGAATCAAGGTCGGCGGCAACGTGCAATCCGACATGATCGTCAGTAAGATCGCGCCAATCTACCCCCAGTTGGCCAAATCAGCCCGCGTCTCGGGTGTGGTGCATCTAGCTGTCATCATCGCGAAGGACGGGACCATGCAGGAGATACACTCGCTGGGAGGGCCGGCCCTGCTGATCCAGGCGGCGATGGATGCGGTGAGACAATGGGTGTACCGGCCGACCTTGCTGAACGGCAGCCCGGTAGCGGTGGAAACCACCGTGGACGTGAACTTTACGTTACTTCAATAATAAGGAGCCACGAATGTCCAAAACGTTTCTGATTTCATCTCTGGCCGCGGTATGCTGGCTAGCTCACGCGGCGGTTGCGCAGACCGCGCCGATGGAGCCTTACAACGCGCCGATGCAACTTATTAAAGACGCTCCGGGCGTGACCGTCTCGATGAACGGCGCAGCGGTGCTACACCGCCCGGGAGTCGGTTACCCGTTCGCGGCGTTGCAACAGGGAATACAAGGAACGGTGTCGGTTCAAGTGAAGCTGGACGCGACAGGCATAGTGAACGATGCCGTGGTGTTGAGCGGGCCGGACGAATTGCGCAAGGCGGTGCTGGAATCGGTGTTGCAGTGGCACTTCACGCGCGACGTGGCGGGCACCATGCGGGTGATCGGGATCGCATTCGAAGCGCCGAAAGCGGGCGCGGCAGCGCCTGCACAGTCTGCCTTCCGGCAAATGCAGACGTTTACCACGAGCGGCGGCATCCAGCAGCTACAGGGTCACATCAAGAGCATTCGCGTCTCGGGGCTTTCGGAGCAGGCCAGCACGGAACTGTTGGCCAGTCTGCCGGTGCACGAAGGCGACGAATGGAACGCGGACGCCATGCAAAAGATGAATCTGGCCGTGAAGGCGTTCGATGAGCACCTGACCGTGCAGATGACGGGGATGTTACAGACACCCTCCGGGACGACGGAGATGAGCCTACTCATTACCGTGCCTGCCGCTCAGGTCGGCGCGCCTGCAACGGCGGCGGTGCCGGGGCGGATCAAGGTCGGCGGCAATGTACAGGGGGCGATGATCGTTTCCAAGGTCCCGCCGGTGTATCCGGCTTTGGCTAAACAGGGCGCCGTCTCGGGGGTGGTAAAACTGTCCGCCGTCCTTGCGAAGGACGGGACCGTTCAGGAGTTGCACGTTCTCAGCGGGCCTCCACTGCTGATTCAGGCGGCGATGGATGCGGTGAAACAGTGGGTGTACCGGTCGACGCTACTGAATGGCAATCCGGTGGAAGTGGAGACCACCATCGACATCAACTTTACGTTGAATCAGTGAGGATGGCCTTCGAGTTTTTGTAGTTTCCCGCCGGAATCGGGAGTGCCTGAGTGCTTCAGTGGTGGGGCAGGCGGTGCCGCCTGCCTTCCCGCGCTGGACCACCCCCACTGGTCCGCGGATGCGGTCAACCCAGCCGACACCGGATTCCGCTCAATGTACCTGACGATTCGATCCCTCTGCTTTCGGTTGCGCACCCAGTGGCCGTACGACTCATCTTGCCAGAAGGGATGCCCGGCGAGCCCGAGCAATCGGTTGGCTTGCCGCGCGGTCCAGGACTTCAGCCAGCGCGTGATGGCGGGGACGGGCACGTGGGGCAAGATCAGCAGATGTACGTGATTGGGCATTACCACCCACGCGGCCAGTTCGTACCAGTGTCTGAGGGTTTCTCCGCTCTGAATCGACTCCGCCACCAAGTCGGCAATGCGGGGATCGCGCAACCATTGTGGGCCGGACCCAGGGTGATCGAGGGCGCGATCAGCCGCTACGAACGCGTGGCCAGGTGTGGGGTGGGAGCCCTTGGGGAGGATCGCGGGGAGCGATCCGAAGAGGCGCCAGGTGAGAAAGATGTAGACGTGATCGGGCTGGAAATGGGGCAATCTGCGACGGTATTCGAGCATGATACATGGGCAGGCGAGCACCGCCTGCCCCACCAACAGCAGTGCTCCGCACTGCCATCGATTCTCACGAAAATGCAACCCTTACTCGTACCGTAAGACTTCGGCGGGCGCGACGCGGGTGGCGTTACGCGCGGGATAGAGAGTCGCCAGGAAGCTGATCAGGATGGCGGCGGCGGCGATCCAGATGGCGTGCACCCAGTGCGTCTCGAACGGCACGTAGGAGAACGCGTAGACCGATTCGTCGATGCGGATCCAGTGGTCTCTCCCGGCGAAGTAGCAGAGCGTGTAGCCCACCGCCAGCCCGATCACGCTGCCCACCGCGCCGATCAAGACGCCCTGCAACATGAAGATCGCGCGGATCTGCCGGCGCCGCGCACCCATCGACATCAGCACCGCGATATCGCGGTACTTCTCCATCACCATCATCACCAGCACGATCAGAATATTGAGCGCGGCCACCAGCTCGATGAGCCCGATGATGATGATGGTCACGATGCGCTCGCCGCGCATGGCGTCGAAGAGGTGGAGGTTCTGTTCCTGCCAGGCGGTCGCGGTGAAATGCGGGCCGAGCAGTTTGCCCAGGTCCTGCGCGATCTCAGGCGCGCGGTTGAGGTCGTCCACTTTCAACTCGATGGCGTTGACTTCATCTTCGAGCCCCAGCATCTTCTGCACCGCGGCGATGGATGCGAAGGCGTAGCCATCGTCAAACTCGTAAAAGCCGCTCTCGAACACGCCGGCCACCAGAAACGAGCGGGCGGTCGGCACCGGACCGTACAGCGGATTCATATCGCCGCCTTCGGGCGAGAGCACCTTCATGCGGATACCGACCCGGATGCCCGTGTCCTCCACGATGTGTTTGCCGAGAACGATGCCCGGAGGGTTGGCGGCGGGGTCGCGCAACCGGTCGAGCGTGCCTTCTTTCAAGTGGCGCAAGGTCTCGCTGATCGCCAGCTCCGAATCGACGTCGATACCCTTCAGCACGCCGGGCTTGGAATTGACGGGCCCGACCATGAGGACGGGGCTATACAGCGCAGGCGCGGCCGCCGTCACATGCGGGGTCCGGCGCAAACGCGCCATCAGCGAACGCCAATCTTCGATGCCTTCCCCCGGGACTTTGGGCACCACGTTGATGTGCGCCATGGCGCCCAGCAGGCTGCGCTGCAATTGGTTGCGGAAGCCCGTGGTCACCGCCAGGGCGATGACCAGTGCCATCACACCGGCGGCCACGCCAAGCACGGAGATCACCGTGATCACCGAGACCACGGTGTGTTTGCGGCGGGCCCGCAGGTAGCGGCTGGCGATGAACAGCTCGAAGGTCTTCACAGTTTGTCGAGTTCCCGCATGAGGCCGACTAGTTCAATAGGGCCTTCGGGGCGCAGCAACGGGAACAGGATGACGTCGCGAATGGAGCGCGAGTTGGTCAGGATCATGGTCAGCCGATCGATGCCGATGCCTTCTCCGCCGGCGGGCGGCATGCCGTAGGAGAGCGCGCGGACATAATCTTCGTCCATCTGGTGCGCCTCTTGGTCGCCGCGCTCGCGCATGGCGAGCTGACCTTCGAAGCGGCGCCGCTGCTCCTGCGGGTCGTTGAGCTCGGTGAAGGCGTTGCCGATCTCCATTCCGGCGGCGAAGATTTCGAAGCGGTCCACCAGCGTGGGATCGTCCGGCTTCTGCTTGGAAAGGGGCGAGGTCTCCACGGGGTAATCGTAGACGAAGGCCGGCTGCAACAGCTTGCGTTCGGCATGGATCTCGAACAGTTCGGTGAGCGCTTCGCCGGGCGTGGCCTTGGCGGAGTGGGCGCGCAGCCATTCAGGATTGGCGACGTCTTCGAGCGTGGGCTGGCCATCGCCTTCCCAGAAGTGGACCACGGCCTCGCGCATGGTGTAGCGGTCGAAGCGGCCGAAATCGAGGGTTTGGCCTTCGTATTCCACGGTGGTGACGCCGTTGGCATCGAGCGCGGCTTGCGCCAGTAGTTCGGCGGTGAGGTCCATCAGGCCTTGAAAATCGGTATAGGCCTGGTAGAACTCCAGCATGGTGAACTCGGGGTTGTGATTCTTGGAGAGCCCCTCGTTGCGGAAGTTGCGATTGATTTCGAAGACGCGCTCCAGGCCGCCCACTACCAGGCGCTTCAGGTAAAGCTCGGGCGCGATGCGCAGGTAGAGGTCGATATCGAGCGTGTTGTGGTGGGTGACGAAGGGACGCGCGGCGGCGCCGCCGTAGAGCGGTTGCATCATGGGCGTTTCCACTTCGATGAAGCCCTTGGCCTCGAGCTGGCGGCGCAGGGACGACACGATGCGCGCGCGGGTGACGAAGACTTTGCGCACCTCGGGATTGGCGATGAGGTCGAGATAGCGCTGGCGGTAGCGGATTTCCACGTCCTCCAAGCCGTGCCACTTCTCGGGCATGGAAAGCAGCGTCTTCGAGAGGAACTCCAGTTTTTCGGCGTGGATGCTCAACTCGCCGGTGCGGGTGCGGAAAAGATAGCCTTCCACGCCGAGGATGTCGCCGATATCGAGCATCTTAAAAAGCTGGAAATCGCGCTCGCCGACGGCATCTTTCTTGACGTAGAATTGCAGGCGCTCGCCGTTCTGCTGGAGATGCGCGAATCCGGCCTTCCCCATGTGGCGGAGGGTCATGAGGCGTCCGGCAATGCGGACGCGGACTTCGGGTATCAGTTCTTCGGCGGGCTTGGAGCCGTAGTCCGCCAGGATCTGGGGCACCGTGTGGGTAAACTCGTACCGGCTGCCATAGGGGCGGTATCCGAGGGCCTCGATCTCGCGGATGCGGGACAGGCGCTGTTTCAGCAAATCGTCTTCCAGCGACAATGCAGTCTCCTAACGGGGGAAATACGTTATTATAAGGCTTCGTTTGCGAAGATCCATTTCCATTATCATTCCCGCATACAACGAAGAGAAACGGCTACCCTCCACGCTGAGCACGGTGAAGGCCTATCTGGAAGCTACTTCGTGGGAATTTGCGGAAGTCGTCGTAGTGGATGACGGCTCGCGCGATGGCACCGTGGAGGTGGCGCGCAAGGCTGGCGCACGCGTACTCCGGAACCCCGGCAACCGCGGAAAGGGCTACTCCGTCCGCTACGGCATGCTGGAAGGCAAGGGCGATTGGCTGCTGTTCAGCGACGCCGATTTGTCCTCGCCCATCGAAGAACTGGAAAAACTGTGGAGCGCGGTGGAGCGCGAGCGGGCGCAGGCCGCCATCGGGTCGCGCGACCTCGACCGGTCGCTGATCGGCGTGCGGCAGCCTTTGTTCCGCGAATTCGGGGGACGGTTTTTTAACCTGGTGATCCGTTTGCTCACGGGGTTGCCGTTCCACGACACGCAGTGCGGCTTCAAGCTGTTCGAAGGCGCGGCAGCGCGCGAGATCTTCGGACGGCAGCGGGTGGAGCGCTTCGGATTCGACGTGGAAGTGCTGTTCATCGCGCAGCGGCTGGGGTATCGCACGCTGGAAGTGCCGGTGCGGTGGAACGATGTGGCTGGCACCAAAGTGAAAATGTGGGGCGCGGCGGCGGCGTTCCTGGATCCTTTGAAGGTGCGGTGGAACGGGATCACGGGGAAATACAAGTAAGCGCATGATCAGCCGCCGAGGAACGCCGATATGAAGGCCAACGTTCGCCCCTTCACGTCTGTTGGGTATGGGGCGCGGCGACGTTCTGGATCCGTTGAGGGTGAAAGGGCTGGACAAGCTAAAGCATGCCCACAGAACCTGCCAACGTTTGCTGGCCTGCTCACGTCTATTGGGTATGTGGAAAGACGTGGCATTCTCCTTGCGTACCCTGCGGCGAAGCCCGCTGTTTAGCGCCGTCGCGGTGCTGTCGCTGGCTCTCGGAATCGGGGCCAATACCGCCATTTTCTCGCTGCTGGATCAGGTGACCCTGCGGTCGCTGCCGGTGAGCGATCCGCAACGGCTGATGGTGCTCCATACCGAGTACAACGGTCCCGGAAGCAGCACCAGCGACAGCAACGAATCCGTTTTTTCGTACCCGATGTATCGCGATCTGCGCGACCGCGACCCGGCATTCCGCGGGGTGATCGCGCGCATGGGAGCGGGCGTCACGCTGGCGCGCCAGGGCGCTGCCGAGCAGGCCTCGGCCGAAATGGTGACGGGGAATTTTTTCCGGATTTTGGGGGTGGGCGCGGCGATGGGGCGGGTGATCGCGCCGGAAGACGATGGCGCGCCCGGCGCGAATCCGGTGGTTGTGCTGAGCCATAGAAACTTATGGAAAAAGATGAAAAAAGAATTGTCGATCCTAGGCGGCAATCCCCAGAGCCGTGAAGAGATCGCGCATACCAACCCGGAGATGTTCATAATGTTGATCCACCGGTGTGGGA
>Ga0182018_10001542_pt1 | contig 25937 bp, 21 predicted proteins | sample 812P2MmetaG_FD_120490 | JGI IMG/M metagenome (GOLD analysis project Ga0182018, IMG submission 120490) | Permafrost microbial communities from Stordalen Mire, Sweden - 812P2M metaG | ecosystem: Environmental > Terrestrial > Soil > Wetlands > Permafrost | place: Sweden: Stordalen | collected...
GATAAATACTTGTCAGGTTCCGGGCTCCGTGCAACGGGCGGCTGCAAACCCCGCCAGGTCCGGAAGGAAGCAACGGTAGCGGTGCGGCACGTGTGCCGCGGATCACCCGGGGCCTGGCATACTTCGTCCGGTGCACATGCCGGAGACCCACCCCATGTACCAGGTTATCGCCCGTAAATACCGGCCGCAGACGTTTCGCGATGTGGTCAACCAGGAACACGTCAAGACCACCATCGAGAATGCCATCGCGCAGAAGCGCATCGCCCATGGATATATCTTTTCGGGGCAGCGCGGCACCGGAAAAACCACCATCGCCCGCATTCTGGCGCGCTGCCTGAATTGCATTCAGGGCCCCACAGCCACGCCCTGCGGCGAATGCGCCAGTTGCAAGGAAATCACCGCCGGCGGCACCGTGGACGTCATCGAGATCGACGCAGCCTCCAACCGCGGCATCAACGAAATGCGCGAGTTGCGCGAAAACGTCCGCTATCAGCCGGCGCGCGACCGCTACAAGGTCTTCATCATCGACGAAGCCCACCAGATCACCAACGAAGCCTTCAACGCCCTCCTCAAAACCATCGAGGAGCCACCCGAATGGGTGGTTTTCGTGCTCTGCACCACCGAGGCCCACAAGATCCCCGCCACCATCGCTTCCCGCTGCCAGCATTTCAGCTTCCGCTCGGTGGATTTTGAAGACCTGATTACGCGCATGGCCTGGATCTGCGAGCAGGAAGGCATTCAGACGGATCCTGAAGCGCTCGCCGTTCTGGCCGCCGCCGGTGAAGGCAGCGTGCGCGATTCGCTTTCCGCCCTGGACCAAGCCATCGCCTGCTGCGGCGCCAAACTCGACGCCGCCGAAGTGCGCGCGCTCCTGGGCGCCTTTTCGCTGGAGTCGCTGGAACAGGTCTCCGAAGCCCTGTTGGAGAGCGATTCCCGCCGCATGCTGGAGGTAGTCGACGAACTGGAGCGCAACGGCCTCAATCTGCAGCATTTCAGCCGCGAGTTGTCGCGCTACTTCCGCAACCTGCTGGTGCTGCGCATCTCCGGCTCCGCGCCGCACCTGGTGGCAGCCTCCGCCCAGCAACGCGAAAAACTGGCCGCCATCGCCGCGCGCTTCTCCGAAGAGGACCTCACCCGCTATCTGCAGCTCTCGCTCGATCTCTTCCGCGACCTGCAGTTCTCTTTACAGCCGCGCTTCCATCTGGAAATCGGCTTGATCCGCCTGGTGCAAGCCGGCCGCCTGCTGCCCATCGAAGAGGCGCTCGCGCGGGTCGGTTCCGGCGTGGCGCCCTCCCCGGCGCCGCGATCCGCGCCCGCCCGGCCGGCGCCGCCGGGCGTGTCTCAGTCGCGCGGGCCGTCGCCCTTCGAGCTCGATCGGGCCAAGAAAGCCGCCGCGCGTCCGCCGGAGCCGCAATCGTCCGGCGCGAACGCCCTCGCGCCTGCCCCCGCAGCCCCGCCACAAATGACGGCTGGCGATCCGCGCGAGCGGCTCCACTCGTACCTGCACGAGAACGGTTTCCCGCACCTGGCCGACGCCGTGGAGAATGCCTCCATCACCGTAAACGGCGCGGAGCTCACGGTGATCGCGCCGAAGTCTTACAGCATCTACTTCAGAGACAGCGCTTTCGAGGCCGCGGTACGCGAAGTCTTCGGCAAACCGCTGCGGATCAAGGTGACCGCCGGCGAGGCGGGTCCGCCGGCTGCCGCCATCCAACTCGCGCCCTCCGCCGGCGAAGATCAGGCCACGAGCCGCGCCCTGGCCCACCCGGAAGTCCAGCGCTTCCAGGAAGTCTTCGGCGGCGAAATCCGCAAAGTCCGCAATCTCAAGGAGTCGTAACGTGAAACTACCCGGCAACCCGCAGCAGATGCAACAGATGATGCGCCAGGCCCAGCAAATGCAGGAGAAGCTGGCGCAGGAAATCGCGCAGATCAAGGTCGAAGCCACGGCTGGCGGCGGCATGGTCACGGTCAAAATGGACGGCCACAAGAATCTGCTGTCCGTCAAGATCGAACCCGAAGTGGCAGGCGATGTCGAGATGCTTCAGGATATGATCGTGGCCGCCTGCAGCGAGGCCGTCAAGAAGGTGGAAGAGCAGTCCCACGCGAAAATGGGCGGCATGCTCGGCGGCATGGGTCTGCCTCCCGGTTTGTTCTAGGGTCGACCGGCCGATGCCCGATTTCGCCGAACCGTTGGCCCGCCTGATCGCCGAATTCAAGCGCCTCCCCGGCGTCGGGCAGAAGTCCGCCCAACGCCTCGCATTCCATGTGCTGCGCGCCGGCCGGGAAGACGCCGAGCACCTGTCGCAGGCCATCCTCGACGTCAAGGACAAGCTGGGACTGTGCGCCCTTTGCAACAACATCAGCGAGAGCGAACAGTGCCAGTTCTGCCGCGACCCCAATCGCGATCCCAAAGTGGTTTGCGTGGTGGAGGAGGCGCACAATATCGTGGGCATCGAGACCACGCGCCAGTTCGCCGGCCGCTATCACGTCTTGCACGGCGCGCTCTCTCCGCTGCGCGGCATCGGCCCGGAGTCGCTGAAGATCAAAGGGCTGGTGGAGCGGATCGGCCAGGGTGAAATCGCCGAAGTGATCGTGGCCACCAACCCCACGGTGGAAGGCGAAGCCACGGCGGTCTATCTGGCGCGCCTGTTGAAGCCGCTGGGCGTGAAAGTGACGCGCATCGGCATGGGTGTTCCCGTCGGGAGCGACCTGGAGTTCGCCGACGAAGTCACCATCTCCAAGGCCATGGAAGGCCGTCGGGAGATGTAGGGTGGCCCCAGCGACATTGGTCGGACCCAACGGTCGCTCCGGACGCTGATAGGGGGATTATGGCGGAACGAGTGATCGTGAGCGATGCGGATGTCATGAGCGGCAGGCCGTGCTTTCGTGGCACTCGCGTTCCGTTCAAGAATCTGATCGACTACCTGGAAGGCGGCCATTCCCTGGGGGAGTTCCTGCGTCAGTTCCCCACGGTTATTGTCCTCTGGAATCGGATTTTGCCCGCGTTGCTGGCAGAGATCCGTGTCGGACACTCGGCTGCATAATTCTCGTCGCAAAAAGTATGCGGCATTGGTCAAGATTGCCCACAATTGGTGCGGAATTGCCGCTCGGAAGCTTTGCCCTCCTCGCGCTGCGAAATGGCCAAACTCCAGCGGCGTTCTGCAAAAGCCGGCGAACGCCATTGGCGTCACCTCTTCGGTACAAACTCCTCCACCGCAAACGACTCCCGCACCACCTGCCGCAACTCCTCGAGCGACCCCAATTGCCCCGCGCCCAGCGCCTGCACCAGCGCATTCCCGGCCGCGGTCGCTTCCGTGGGACCGGCCACCACCCGCCGCCCCGTGACATCGGCCGTCAGTTGATTCAGCAGACGATTGCGCGACCCGCCGCCCACAATGTGGATCACGTCCACGCTCTGGCCAGTCAAATCTTCGAGCATCCGCAGCACCTCTTTGTATCGCACGGCCAGACTATGCAGAATCACCCGGCAGATCGCCCCCGCGCCTTCCGGCACCGGCTGCCCGGTAGCGCGGCAGAATTCGCGGACCCGCTCCGCACTCTGGCCGGCCGCCTGAAACGCCTCCAGTTGCAGCACCGCGCCGGAAGGCTGGGCTTCGCGCGCCATGGCAATCAGCTCGTCATAGTTGTATTCTTTTCCCTCGCGCGCCCACGCCCGCCGGCACTCCTGCAATAACCACAGACCGGGAATATTCTTCAGGAATCGGATGCTGCCGCCGACCCCGACTTCATTCGTGAAGTTGGCCTCGAGCGACGCCGCGTTAATTAGCGGCCTCTCCAGTTCCATCCCCATCAACGACCACGTGCCCGAGCTGATATAGCACCACCGCGAGCCGCTCTCGGCGGGTACCGCAGCCACCGCCGACGCGGTATCGTGGCTGGCGGTGGTATAGACCGGCGTACCGCGCGCCACGCCGCACGAGTCGGCGACGGCCGGAAGCAGCGGACCCAGACATCGGCCGGGGTCCACCAACTCCGCGAGGCACCCGATCGGGATGCCGAGCTTCTCCAACAGCTCGGTGGCAAAGCGTCCGCGCACGGGATCGTAGAATTGCGATGTACTGGCGATGGTCCGCTCCGCCGCCATCACGCCACACAGAAAATAATTGAAAAGATCCGGCATGAACAGCAGCGCCCGGGCGTGCGTTAGCAGCCACGGAGTCTGGCGGTGCGCCGCGTAGAGCTGGTAGAGCGAATTCAGCTCCATGAATTGAATCCCCGTGGCGGCGAAAATCTCCGCCCGCGGCACGATGGCGAACATTTCCTCCGGCAGCCCCACGGTGCGCACATCGCGATAGTGCCGGGGATTGTCGATCAGCGCGCCGTCCGTGCCCAGCAGTCCGAAATCCACGCCCCAGGTATCGATGGCTACGCTCTCCAGCCGGCCCGTAAGGCGCGCGGCGCCCCGCATGCCTTGCATCGTTTCCTGCAGCAGCCCCAGCGTATTCCAGTACAGCCCGGTGGGCAGAGTCACCGGAACGTTGGGGAAGCGATGTGCCTCCTGCAGCTTCAGCAGGTGGCCCGAGAGATCGGCCAACATGGCCCGCCCACTCTCTGCGCCCAGATCGATGGCTAGATATTGATGAGACATCACGCACCCTATCGTGCGGCCGTCTGCGTTCCCAAGTAATTCCCGAACCCTACTACCATAGTCGAAATCACCAGCACCGCGATGCTGAGCGCCAGCAGTCCTTTGGTGCGCCGGCTGGCGCCGCGCCATTCGTGCAGGCCGATGCCCCATAGACTGCTGAAGATGATGATGCTGGCCATGTGCAGGGTCCAACTGGAAAACTTGTAGACTCCCATTTGCGTCTCGCCCATGGTGTAAAAGAAGAATTGGAAATACCAGGTGACGCCCGCCAACGCGCTGAAAAGATAGTTGGGCAGCATGGGCGCCTGGCTCTGGCGCGCGCTGAAATATTCATGCCCGCTGTGATTGCGCACATTCAGCAGCACGCACCAGACGAAGTTGGTGGTGAAGCCGCCTAACAGCACCGGCACCAGCACCGGCAGTCCCTGCCACAAGGTGGTGGTGCCGTGTTGCAGGGCCAGCACCTTGATGGGGTCGCCCGCGTGCAGGCCGTAGGAGAAACAGGCGCTCATCACGCCCGAGAACGTGGCCACCAGGACGCCCTTCTTCAGATTGAACTCCTTGATCACCGCCTGCTTCTGCTCCTTCGACATCTCCCGTTCCTTGGACATGCCGGCCCGGCCCGCGATGGCGATGCCCGCCAGGCAGACCCCCACGCCCAAGAGAATCACACGCCCCGAGGTGGTGCCCACCACGTTGGTCATGAAGACGCCGTCGAAAATGGGAGGCATCAGCGTGCCGAAAGCGGCGCAGTAGCCCAGCACCATCGCCATCCCCAGCGACATCCCGAGGTAGCGCATGGTGAGGCCAAACGTGAGGCCGCCGAATCCCCACAGCAGGCCCCAGAAGTAGCACCAGAGCAGCGTGGAGGCATGCGCTTCCCGGAGCACGCCGATGAGATCCTGGGTCATGATCAGGCCGAGCACCCACGGGGCGATGATCCAACTGAAGAAGCCCCCCACCAGCCAATAGGTCTCCCACGACCATCGCTTGACGGCGCGGAACGGCACGTAGAAACTGCCGGAGGCGAGGCCGCCCAGCCAGTGAAACAGCACTCCAATTGCGGGATTCGGTGTCATAAGTTTTTTCGCGCGCCCAACACTTACTTAGAAAGAAAGATTACCAGACCGCCGCTGACAATCAACAGGCCGCCCGCCAGAACAGGACCGCGCAGAGTCTCCTTCAGCAGGAAATAGGAGATGGCCTGCGCCGCCAGGAAGAAGAAGACCACATACAGACCAAGCAACTCGCCAAAATTCCACGGCGGCCGGTTTACGGTCCATCCGTAGACGAATAGCACCACGCCCCCGATCGCGAACCAGCCCACGCGCTGCCACGAGAGCGAGTGGATGCCCCTGCGAACCAGCCAATCGCCGCTCGCCTCCAGCAGAGCGGCTACCAACAGCAGCATCACCGACACAGATTTGGACATCCCTCTATAAGACCAGATTCAGCCCCGTTCCGGTGCGGCCGGCCACGGCTGCCGCTGCGGCGGGCAAGCTAAAGCAAAGCTATAGCATGCCACAAAACGGCCAAACTCCCGAGCGCCCTCTCTGGCGCGGCCCTCGGGCCACTTGTTGCCGCCTCTCGATGCGCGTAGGATGTTATCAATGCGCACAAGACTTCCGTGGATCGCCCTTCCCGCCCTGTTGGCCCTGGCCCGCCTCTGGATGCCGGCCGCGACCCCGGCCTCGCTCGCGGACCTCCGGCGCGACTTCCAACATCCGCCAGACGACGCCCGCATCATGGTCCGCTGGTGGTGGTTCGGCCCCGCCGTCACCAAGCCGGAACTGGAGCGGGAGATGCGCCTCATGAAGGAAGGCGGCATCGGCGGGTTCGAGGTGCAGCCAACCTATCCGCTCGAACTCGACGACCCCGCCCACGGCTTCCGCAACCTGCCCTACCTTTCCGACGAGTTCCTGGACGCCTTGCGCTTCACTGGCGCGAAGGCCCGCGAACTCGGGCTGCGGTTCGATCTCACGCTGGGCAGCGGGTGGCCCTTCGGCGGCCCGCACATCCCGCTCTCGCTCGCCGCCCCACGTCTGCGCATCCAGCGCGGCGCGGCGCCCGACCTCGCGGAAGGCGAAAAACTAGTCGCCGCATTTCCCGATCGCGGCCTATACTTCGTCTCGAGCCACACCCGCATGATGGTGAAACGCGCCGCCGTCGGCGCCGAGGGCTTCGTCCTCAACACCTACGACCGCGCCGCCATCGACGCCCACCTCAAATCCGTCGGCGACCGCCTGGCGCAGGCATTCGACCAGCACCCGCCCTACTCCATCTTCAGCGACAGCCTCGAAGTGGAACGCTCCGACTGGACGGGCGACTTTCTGGAACAGTTCCGCAAACGGCGCGGCTACGACCTGACGCCCTACCTGCCCGCCCTGGCCGGCGACATCGGCGACAAGACCATGGCCATCCGCCACGATTGGGGCCGCACGCTCACCGAACTGGCCGACGAAAATTATCTGACGCCGCTGCGCGAATGGGCGCACCAGCACGGCACGCTCTTCCGTTCGCAGAACTACGGCACGCCGCCGGTAAATCTCTCGAGCAACGCGCTGGTCGATCTGCCGGAAGGCGAGGGCAGCCAGTGGCGGCGATTCTCCGCCACCCGCTGGGCGGCCTCCGCCAGCCATCTCTACGGTAAACCGGTGACCTCGTCGGAGACCTGGACATGGCTGCATTCCCCCGTGTTCCGCGCCACGCCGCTCGACATGAAGGCCGAGGCGGACATCCACTTTCTCGAAGGCATCAACCAACTCATCGGCCACGGCTTTCCCTACTCGCCGCCCTCGGCGGGCGAGCCGGGATGGCGATTCTACGCCGCCGCCGTCTTCAACCAACACAATCCCTGGTGGCTGGTAATGCCCGATATCACGCTCTACCTGCAGCGCGTCAGCTTCCTGCTGCGGCAAGGCCAACCGGCCAACGACGTGGCCGTCTACATCCCCACCGACGACGCCTGGGCCGCCTTCACGCCCGGCGTGGTCTCGGTCAACAAAACCGTGGACCAGCTTCTCGGAGCCGATCTGGCGCCGCGGATCCTCGATGCCGGATACAACTTCGATTTCATCGACGACGGCGCCATCGCGCACGCCGGAGTCCCGTACCCCATCCTGATTCTGCCGGCCGTGGAACGCATTCCGCTGGCCACTTACCGCAAGCTGGAAGAGTATGTCCGCAAGGGTGGAATCCTGATCGCCACGGGACACGCACCCTCTCTGGCGCCGGGCATGATGGAGGAGGCCGACACGCCCAAAGTGGCGGACCTATCGCACACGCTATTCCAGACCGCCGGCGCTCCCGGCCATCTGGTAGCCGAGCTGTCCGGGCTCGGCGCGGTGTTGCACGCCGCGCTTCCCGCCGATGTTGCCACCGCGCCCGAAATCGGCTTCGTACACCGCAAGCTGGGCTTCGCCGACGTCTATTTCCTCGCCAACACCAGCAACCTCCCGGTCCACAGCCAGGCCGCATTTCGGGTGCAGGGACTCGCCGCCGCGTGGTGGGATCCGATCGCCGGAGACGTCTCCGACGCCGGTGCGAAAATCGATTTGGATCTCGCGCCCTACGAATCGCGGGTCCTGGTCTTCTCCAAAGAGCGCACGCCCCCTCGCTCACGTCTGACGAATCCCGCGCCCGCGCCGGTCGATTTGAACGGAAGCTGGACCATTACGTTCCCCGGCCAGCCGCAGCCGGTCTCGACGAAGACGCTGCACTCGTGGACCGACGACGAAGTGCGCCGGTATTTCTCCGGCCAGGCCACTTATGAAACCAGCGTTACGGTGCCCCGCGAGATGGCCGCATCCAAGCATCCGATCTATTTGAACTTCGGGGAAGGAACCCCGGTGACCACCGTGGAGCACAATTCCGGGTCCGGCATGCGCGCGATGCTGGAAGGCCCCGTGCGAGAAGCTGCCGTGGTCTATGTCAACGGGCAGCGAGCCGGTTCGGTATGGTGCGCTCCATATGAAGTTGCCGTCGGCGGCTTGCTGCACGCCGGCGAAAACCGCGTGCGCATCGTCGTCGCAAATCTGGCCATCAACGAACTGGCCAAGGGCCCACTCCCCGACTACCAAGCACTGACTGCGAAGTACGGCGAGCGCTTTCAGGCGCAGGATATGACGCATCTGCAGCCGCTGCCCTCCGGCCTGCTCGGCCCGGTCCGCCTGGTGGCGCGGTAAGAACGGGACTATGCGCAGTTGGTAGCGGGAGGTTTCCGACGCCGCCGGGATGCAGGAAGAATCGGCGGAAGGCCGGCAGCCGGAGTGTTCCGCAGGCCGAAATCACCGGCTGTTTGCTGGTGCGACGGGGATTTCGCGACCGCTACCTGAACACGTGCGCTTGTCAGGCAGCGAGTGTGAAAGAGTGTTAGTGCTTTTCAAGGAGTCCCTCCGTTCAGGCGCAGACCGTCAACTCGCGCGATCCGTCGGGCTCCCGGAATTCCCCTCAACTCAGAGTACTTCCCGGTGCCGCGGCCGGCTTCCAACCACTTCCCGATTCGTCTGTCGGCCTTGGAGTCTGCGACAAAGAGAGATACTGCGAACGTTTCAGTGGCTCCATCTTCAAAGACCGTTGCGCTCCACTTGTTATCCTGGCCAGGAGCCACCCTGCTTTCCTTCGGCCACACCAGATCGCCGGCTTCAACCGCCAACCAGAGACTCAATCCGGGTTGCATGCCGGTCACTACACCGGAGCACTGGAAGGTCCGTCGAACCGTTTCATTCGGTTGCGGGTTGCTTACGCTCCCCGTAACGTTATCGTAGGACTTGTTCCGGACGGATGCTTGTCTGGCAAATAGAGCCGTGATCAGGGCTGCCGCTATTGTTCCACCAGCCCCGATGATCGCCACCCAAAATGTGTCCATCGCGTCTAGCTCCCATGGTTGAATCCGTGCAGCCGACCGGGCACTTCGCATAATCCTCCGGGTCTCGACGGGAACACATACGAGCAGCCTGGCGCTCGCAAGACCTCCACTACCCGGTCGTACAGCCTCGGAGCCGGCTCGCCAGGAAAGTAGCCCGACGGCGATTGGCACTCTCGAGTAGAGCGATTCATAACTCTGTGACTCGCAAAGATCCTTGCGCTGGCTACGGCCTACGGGAATTAAACCATATCTCAACCGCCTAAACAACGCCTGCCCTGGGTGCGCTGGGAGCTGGACAGATTTGCGGAAACTGGGCAGTAGGCTCCCGCCCACATTCTCGCCGGGGATCGTCTGTCGCTCTTCGGGAACCTCGACTCAAGTCGCCGCTGCCAAGATGGGCAGGTGGGTGAGGCATACGCGGTCTCAAAAGTGGCCCCCATGTTTCCGGTTCCTGGTTGGAGGACTGCGCCACTCTCCTCTCGGGTGGCCCCGCTCCGGGCCTGCTGGCTAGGTTACTCCTACAGCCCCAGAAAAGCCGCCACCGCGCGCGCTACCACCGTCTCCTCGTCGGCCGGCAGCACCAGCACTCTTACCGCCGCGCCCTCTGCCGAGATCGTGCCTTCGCCGCGCAGCGTCCGGTTGCGCTCCGCATCCAGCGCGATCCCGAACCCCGCCAGCCCCTCGCACACCGACGCCCGGGTGCCGGCGCTATTCTCGCCGATCCCGCCGGAAAACGTCAGCACGTCCAGGCCGCCCAGTTCCACCAGAAACGCCCCCAGGTAATGCCGCACCGCGCGGACAAAAACCGCCAGCGCCAATTGCGCGCGCGCATTGCCGGCCGCGGCCTCCGCGGTCAGATCGCGGACGTCTCCCGAGCCGCCGGCAATCCCCGCCAGCCCCGATTCGCCGGCCAGCGTGCGCGCCATCTCCTCCACCGTGAGCGAGTACTTCTCCATAATGTAGAGCGCCGCAAAAACGTCGAAATCGCCCACCCGATTATTTTGCGGAAGCCCCGATTGCGGCGAGATGCCGAAACTGGTATCCACCGCGACTCCGCCGCGCACCGCGGCCAGACTCGAACTGCCGCCCAGATGGCACGAAATGTGGCGCAGATCGCCGCCCCCGCACAGTTCCCGCGCGCGCTCGCTGGACGCGCGGTGGCTGGCCCCGTGAAAACCATAGCGCCGCACGCCGTCGATTTCTTTCCACCGGTACGGCACCGCGTACGTGACGGTGGCCTCGTCCAGCGAGTCGAAAAACGCCGTCTCGAACAGCGCCACCAGGGGCACATCCGGCATCGCCTTGTGAAAGGCGCGCATGGCCGCGATATAGGGTGGATTGTGCGCCGGCGCGAAGAACGAAAACTCCTCCATGGCCGCCAGCACCTCTTGGTCGATCAATCGCGTTCCGCTGACCGTCCCGGCATGCACCGCCTTAAAGCCGATGCCGGCCAGTTCGGCCACGCTCCCGAGCGCCTTACCAGGCCCCACTATCGCGTCCAGGCACGACGCCAGGGCCGCTTCGTAATTGGGGCATGCGCCGCCCGCTTGGCCGATGCGCTCGATTCGGCCCTGCGCCAGCACCAGGGCCCCGCTCCTGTCGAACAGGCGATACTTGAATGACGTGCTCCCGATATTGGCGATCAGAATCCGCGTTGCGGTTTGTGAACTCACCTTGATATTCTAGCCCGCACCAATCCGATCTTGGTGTTGGTCCGCAGCCGGCGCCCCCGTCGACCCGCTCGTGTCTCGCGGGTTATCGATGGCTCAGGCCGCGGGACGAGGGCGTCCCGCGCGGACTTGGGGGACCGCCCCACCAATTACGCCGAATCCCACGTTTGCGAAAAGTAAGTCGGAGTCAAACAATAAGCTAGACAATTGTTTAGGTTGAGCGTATCGTAGGATGGGCGGTCGGGCTCACGCAAGGCCGGCGTGTTCCGGGGGCGGAAAGGCCACGGCTAAAGGTATTCGGCACTTCGTTCGTCTGGCTTGGGGCCGTACGAACTCGCCAGGCCGGCGAACACGAGATCCCAGACACTGTCCATATTGTTTGTTAACTTCCCCTAAGTGGCATCGTGCTTTCGTGCCAGGCGTCTACCGTCCAGCCCGGCGATACACAAACAGACCGGTGGCGTTGATCAGCGCCACCGTTCCTCCCACTTTGATACCGAAGAGTACAGGCCGCGCGACGTCCAGGATGGGGACCACGTCCAGCGCCACCGCCAGTGCCGTGACGCCCGCGGCGGCGCACACCGCAAAACGCAGCCACCACGGCGCGCGTTCTTCGCCCTTCCACTTGCCGCGCCACACCACCGCGAACATCGTCAGGTAATACATCCCGCAACAAGCCATTCCCGCGCCCAACAGGATCTGATTGGCCTCCTGTTCGCCCACCTGCAGCAGGCTGGCCGCTCCCAATACCACGCAGGCTCCCACCGTGAGCGCCACCGATCGCACGGGCGTGCGAAAGCGCGGATCGAGCTGGCTGAACCATGCAGGCAACAGGCCGTCCCAGCCGGCCACCATGGGCAGCCGCGACACCTGCGCCACGCAAGCCACGGTCTGCGTGAAGTAGGCGAACAGCAGCGCCAGGATCGCCGCGCTGCCGAGCGCCGCCGCCAGCGACGACGAAGCCAGAGACGCACCCAGAATCTGGCCGATGGGCGCAATCAGGTCGATGCGCTGTTGCGGCGTGTAAGCCAGCAGGGCGCCCGTTCCCACGATGTACAGCACCGCGATCCCCGGACCGGCGATCCACACCGAGCGGGCGATATTGCGCTCCGGCGTATGGCATTCGCCGGCGAAGATTGCAGCCTGCTCGAAACCGCTGAGGGCATTGAACGCGATCTTGCTGAACAGGTTCACCGTCAGGAGCGACACCGCCGGCAAGGCCAGCGCGAAGGGCGGCTGCGCCATGGGTTGGCCGCGCAGCAGGCGGTAGAGCAGCAATCCGGCAAGCAGCAGATACAGACCCAGCACCAGTGCGCCGCCCGCGTCCGTGATCCAGCGCGCCAGATGCAGTCCGCGGACATTCACCACGTAGACCAGCGCGAAGAAGACCACGCTGCATGCCAGAATCAGCGGCTTCGAACTGCTCATCCAGGCGGCCCGCGGCCCGCCGAGGTAGGACAGGTTGTTGGCCACCACCGATCCGCTGGCGGCATAGAACAGGATCAGAAAGAACGCATAATTCCAGGCGGTCTGAAATCCGGCCAAGGGCGAAATCCCCAGCTTGGCCCACTGATAAATGCCGCCTTCGAGCGGAAGGCGGCGGCTCAGAAAGACGACCGTCGCCGCCAGCGGAAAATAGAACAGCACGATGGCCAGGAGCCACAGCCCCACGTGAGCGCCGCCGAGTTTCGCCGCGTAGCCGATCCACGGCAGCCCGACGATCAGCAAGACCTGGAGCAGAACCAGGTCGGTGAGGCGCAACTCGCGCGAGAGGGCGGCGCTCTGCTGCTCGGTGCGCGCAATCTCGCGCCGGTCGTGGGCGGCCATGAAATGTCAGGGTACCAGTGTCGGTGGGGCATGCTGTAGCGTGCCCTCCCTCACGTTAGAGTAATAGGGAGGTCAGCCATTCGCCGCCCATGGCCAAAGTTCTCCTGATATTCGGTACCCGGCCGGAAGCCATCAAGCTCTGTCCCGTGCTGCTCGATCTGCGCCGGCGGGCCGGCAAGTTCCAGGTGAAATGCTGCGTCACCGCGCAGCATCGCCAACTGCTCGACCAGGTGCTGCGGGTCTTCGGCGTGGAGCCCGATTACGACCTCAACCTGATGCAGCCCGGACAAACCCTGGCTCAATCCTCGGCGCGCATCCTGGCCGCGTTGGAAGAAGTGATCACCGCCGAACGGCCTGACATCGTCCTCGTGCAAGGCGACACCACCACCACTTTTTGCGGCGCCCTGGCGGCATTCTACAGCCGGATTCCGGTGGGCCACGTAGAAGCCGGACTGCGCACGGGAGACCTGACGCAACCGTTCCCGGAAGAGCTCAACCGCGTCCTCACCACCCGCCTCAGCACGCTGCATTTCGCCCCCACCGAGAGCGCGGCGCGCAATCTGTTGCGCGAGAACGTGCCCGCGGACCGCATCGTGGTGACCGGCAACACCGGTATCGACGCGGTCCTGCAGGTGAGCGGGAAATTGCGGACAGGCGAGCTTGCGGGTATCGATTGGCCGCGCCTGGACCCTTCGCGGCGGCTCTTAGTGGTGACAGCCCACCGCCGCGAGAACCACGGCCCGCCGCTCCAGGCCATCTGCGAAGCGCTGTCGCACCTGGCACGGCGCGGCGACGTGCAGATCGTCATCCCGGTGCATCGCAATCCGAATATCGCCGGGCCCGTGGAGCAACTGCTCGGAAGCCACCCGGCCATCCTGCTGTGCGAGCCGCTGGAATACGTCCCGTTCGTCGACCTGATGCGGCGCGCGTACCTGCTGATCACCGATTCCGGCGGCATTCAGGAAGAGGGCCCGTCGCTGGGCAAGCCGGTGCTGGTGATGCGCGAGAAGACCGAGCGTCCCGAGGCCGTGGAGGCCGGCACAGTGAAACTGGTGGGCACGGATGCGGCGCGGATCGTGCGCGAGACGGAGATTCTGCTGGAAAATCGCGCGGAGTTCGAGCGCATGTCGCGAGCGCACAATCCCTATGGAGACGGCCACGCGAGCGAGCGGATCGGCGATGCGCTGGCGGCCTGGCACAAAATCAAATGATGTCATGAGTACCGCTGCGCAGCGGGAAAAAGTTACCGCGCCGTAACTTTTCGCGGCGGTTCGTCGTATGCTCTGTTAGGATCTGCGAACACCCGCGAGAGGAGCGCCGGCTTAGCCGATGATGGTAATAATTGGGTGAGCATCTTCTCCCCCATGTCCCCCGACGGCGATCTGGAAACGCTGATGGTTCGATATCAACAAGGTGATTTCGCCGCCGCCACAGCCTTGGTCCATCGCCTGAGCCCGCGGCTCCATCGATTTTTCGTGGTCCAATTCGCCAGCCGCGGAGCGGCCGACGACCTGTTGCAGGAAACCTGGCTGCGCATCCACGAGGTGCGGCACACCTACCGCGCCGGCCAGCCGGTGTTACCGTGGCTCTACGCCATTGCGCGCCATATTCGCGTGGACCACTATCGCAAGGCTAGCCGCACCTCCGCCCGCGAAGCGAGTTTGGAGGAACTACCCGAGGCGGCGGCGCCGCCGCGCCCGGGGTTCGCCAGAACTCCGGATATGGCGGAGTTGCTCGCGCCGCTTTCGGAGAGCCAGCGCGAAGTGATCGAGATGTTGAAGATCGCGGGGATGTCGCTCGAAGAGGTGGCGCGCGCCACTTCGTCGAGCGTCGGATCGGTGAAGCAGAAGGCTCACCGCGCCTACGAGAGATTGCGGGAACGGCTGGCAGGAGGTCTTTCGTGAAAGATCGGGAGATCGACGATATTCTGAAGCAGGCCGCTCAGGCTCCGCATGACGTGGACCCGGCGCTGCTCGATCGTATCGCCGGCTCCATCGGGTCTACTTTGCGTCCGGTGCGCCCGTTGCCGCCGGCCTGGCTTCTGGCGGGCGGGCTGGTTCTGATCTGTGGCGCGGTTGCCGTGGCCGGCGCGGCCCGCTTGGGATTCGCCGGCGTGCGAAACCTGAGTACTTGGGAACGCGCGCTGATCTTTCCCGCGCTGGGGATTCTCATCTGGTTGGCCGCCGCGGCATGGGCCGGCGAAACGATCCCCGGAAGCCGGCGGCGCGTGTCCCCTGCGAGCCTGCTGGGCGTGGCCAGCGTGGTGCTGCTCGGGATCTTCGCAGTTCTGTTCCGCGACTACCACACCGATCACTTCGTGTCCCGAGGGGTTGCCTGTCTGTCCGCGGGACTACTCCACGCGGTTCCCACAGCCATAGCGGGATGGTTGCTTCTCCGGCGCGGCTTCGCGGTGAATTCGGTGGCCGCCGGATTGGCAGCGGGCATCCTCGCGGGTCTGGCCGGCGTCGCCATGCTGGAACTGCACTGCGCGAATTTCCAGGCCTTGCACGTGATGCTCTGGCACACCGCGGTGATCCCGATCGGCGGGGCACTGGGCGCCTTGCTCGGGTGGCGGCGAGATTCTACCTCTGGGTAGCCCGCTTTTCTCACGGCTCGCTATCCGATGTGGCGCAGGCAAGAGCGATCGAAGGGAAGCCGGTGTCTAACTTCTTGCAGCGCGATCCGGGACCCGGTAACCTGGAGAACGCATCGGCTTCCGATATCGGCGGACCGAAAGTTGCGGAATGAGGGGCACGAACCGGATCGAAAGGGAAGTGGTGTCCCGCGGCCAGCGGAACCGTTACAACCGGAACTTCCGCATTTCGATCCGGCAACCCGGCGGCAACTTCAGCCTGGCACTGTAATCCGTGGCCATATCCCGAACACTCCAGTTAGAGCCGGGCGAAGAGCTCGGACAGGAGGATCCGACTGCCAAACATTGGCAAAGGGACAGCCGCGTCGGCGGCATAGATGTGCATGCCGCTGGTTTTCACATGAACCATTACGGTTCTGGTTTCGATATCGACAATCCAGAACTCGACGGCGCCGGTGCCAGCCAGCGTGGTCATGGCCTTGTCGTGCATCTCGGCTTTAGTATTCGAAGGCGCCTTCACCTCTATCGCCAGCTCTGGCGATCCTTCAAGCCATTTATCGATGGCGTCGTAACGCTCGCCGGATACACAGGCAACATCCGCACCCCAGACCTCGTTCTCCGGAAGCGGCCGGTAAGGGAATTCCGTATCCACGACATAGCCTGCGGTCTCCGACATCGCTTCCAGTAGTTTCCGCAGACGGCGCTGTAATTCTTTGTGCTGGTGCAGCGGGAACGTCACGAACACCGCCTCCCCATGATGCAACTCGTACCTGCCACCGGGCGGATCGGGGATCTGCTCGTATTCCTCGACGGTGATGGGTCTCGGTATGCTTTGGGCGCCCACAATTCCTCTATTCTACGGCTTCCAGACCCTTGAGCTTGGGTAAGAGTGCCTGTGCCACGTCATCTCTACCTTTGGCTAGCCTCTCCCGCCGCGACCCTCCGGTTGAACTCCGCCGACCGGTTCCGCGGCACGCTCAGCGAGTGCCACCGCTCATGCGCGAAATGCTTGGCCAGCAGAACGATCTGCCCCACGTGATGCGCGTAATGCGCCACCTGCCGGTTGATCGCTTGCATCACCGAGTGCGCTTCGCCGCGGATGGTCACGATGCGCCCTAAGTCGGAATCCGCCAGCGGCTCCAGCGCCTCGAAAACGCGCCTCCAACCGTCGTCCCATACATGCAGCAACGCGTCGCGGGTCGCCGGTGGATCCACAAATTCCATGTCTCGGTCGCGATCCGGCTTCTCGCCATCGGTGGTCGCAAAATCGCTCCAGCGCGACCGCATATTGCCCGCCATGTGCTTCACTACCAGCGCAATCGAGTTCATCTCCCCATCGAGCGTAGCGTAGAGTTGTTCGTCGGTGACCTGATCCATGGCGCGTTCGGCAAGCGTCTTGTAATACCGGAACAACGCCAGCGAATCTTCGAGGTAAGAGGTGGTGAACTGGAGTGCCATGCCTCTATTCTACCGGGGCCGCCGTCGGTGCGTGGACCGTCCGTGGGCGCTCGTACCCCGGTACCGACCTCGCTTCAATGAGGCGCCGATCGGTCTGATCGGGGAAATTGAGCTTCGAAGACCTCGCAAAGCGGCAAAAAGTCGGGAGCCGGGCCAAGTCATTTTCCCAGCCGCTACGAATTCTCCCGGGCGATCTCACGAGTTCGGAGTCTCGAGCCAGGCAGGCACGATGAGAAAAGGGCACGTAGTCGAACTGAAGCCGGCGGTAGTCGGCTTGCGCGCACCTCAGCCCCGCACCGCCTCTTTGCTTTGTGCCCCCGCGCCATCGCATGATGAGAAGGATGGCGGATCCCGAAGCAGCAGTGGCAATCGTGCGGGCGCGCGCCCCGGAGGAGTCGATTCTTTTGATCCGCCGCACGGAACGGGCTGGCGATCCCTGGTCGGGACACTGGTCGCTCCCCGGTGGCCGGCGCGATCCTCAAGATTCCGACCTGCTGCACACGGCGCTGCGGGAACTCGAAGAAGAGTGCGGCATCCGGCTCGGCAGGGAGCAAATGGAAGCGGCGCTGCCGGCGACTAGCGTCGGCCGCTTGCTCGGGCCGCGCATGCTGGTGGCTCCCTTCGTGTTTTCGGTGGACCGCGAATTGCCCACGGTGGCGGATCCGGAAGAGGCCGTGGAAGCGCTGTGGATTCCGGTGCGCGTACTGCGGGACCCGGCCCGCCATGCGGTGCAATCCGTACCCGGCATGCCCAGCGACATGCAATTCCCCGGGATTGAATTGAACGGCGTCCCGCTATGGGGCTTCACTTACAAGCTGGTTACCGGGTGGTTGGAGGGAAGATGATGCGGCTCTTTCTCATCGGCATGCTCCTGGCGGGAGGTCTCATGGCGGATTCCGGTTTCGACGAAGCTCAGGCGGCGCGCTTCGCCCGGCTGGCGCTCGATTGCGTCCACAAAGAGTACCCCAACAAGATTGCGCACTCCATGAACTCGGATGCCGACGTGCAGCCGCCGCGCCTGCTCACCCCGGCATTCTACGGCTGCTACGATTGGCACTCGTCGGTGCATGGACACTGGCTGCTGGTGCGGCTGGCGCGTCTGTTTCCGCGGGCCGCCTTCGCGGCGGAAGCGCGCCGCGCGGTGGCGCAGAGCCTCACGCCCGCGAATATCGCCCAGGAAGTGAAATACCTCGACTCCGACGGCCGCAACTCCTTCGAGCGCCCTTACGGCCTGGCCTGGCTGCTGCAACTTGCCGCCGAGTTGCGGGAGTGGGACGATCCGCAGGCGCGCCGGTGGTAGGCGACGCTCGGCCCGTTGGAGCAGGCCGTCGTCGCCCGCGTCAGCGGCTGGCTGCCCAAACTCTCACACCCAATCCGCACCGGTGAGCACAACAACACCGCGTTCGGAATCGGCCTGATGCTCGACTACGCCCGGGAACCACCGGAACCCCGGAAGGGTGGGTTTGGCAACAGACCGGCGCGGCGCGTATGATAGGAATGCACGGAAGGGAATCCCACGGTTTCCTATCTGCTACCATTCTATAGGGGGCGCCGTCAAAGTCTAAGGCTGCGGTGGGATGCGTTTCGTCGTCCGGACCGCTCGGCAACAACATGAAAATCAAGAAAACACTACTAGCTACCCTGGTGGTTGCAACCGCGGCCCTTCTAGCGCCGCTCTATGGCCCCGGAATCCTGGCACGCGCCGCGACACCCGCCGGGGACGACCTGGACCCAGCCGTAAGAGCGGTCACTTCGGCCTTCGCGCTGGTGGAGCAGAACGCCGCCGAGCCGGTCAATGCGGAACGCGCATTCTATGCCGGCGCCATACCAGGCATGCTGCACTCTCTCGACCCGCATTCCAACTTCATCGAGCCGGCCGAATACAAAGAAATGATGCGCCGCCAGCACGCGCAGTATTTTGGCGTCGGTATGCAGATCACCGTGGACGGCCCCAAAGTGGTGGTGATGGAACCTTTCCCGGGTTCACCGGCATGGAACGCCGACCTGCGCCGCGGCGACTGGATCTTCTCGGTGGACGGCAAGGAAACCACCGGCATGGATACGGCTCAGGTGGCCGACTTGCTACGGGGCCCGCGCAACACGCAGGTGCACGTCACCGTGAAGCGCGAAGGTTCCACGGAGCCCATCACCGCGACCATATCGCGCGACGCCATCGAAACCAGCGTAGTGGACCTCTACTGGCTCAAGCCCGGCGTCGCCTACCTGGGAGTCAGCAGCTTCGAAGCGTCGAACATCGAGCATGACGTGCAAAAAGGGATGCGGGATCTGGACGAATCCAAAGTGACCTCGCTGATTCTCGATTTGCGCGAGAATTTGGGCGGCTTGGTAAACGAGGCGGTGTTTCTGGCGGGCCGGTTTCTGCGCGACGGCCAGGTAATCGTCTCCCAGCACGGGCGGGTGGAAGCGGACCAAGTCTATAAGGCCAAGGCCAAGGACGCCAAGGACCCGGCTCTGAAGTACCCCATGGTGGTGCTGGTGAATCGCGATTCCGCGTCGGCGTCGGAGATTGTGTCGGGCGCGCTGCAGGATCACGACCGCGCCCTGGTGATGGGCGAAACCACGTTTGGCAAGGGCTTGGTGCAGGCGCAGTTCCCGTTGCAGGACGGCTCGGCGCTGCTGCTGACCATCGCGCACTACTACACCCCGAGCGGCCGGCTGATTCAGCGCGACTACTCGCATTCCTCAATGATCGAATACTACACGGCGCGGCCCAAGGGCGATACGCCGGCGCCCACCGACGACGTGAAGGCCACCGATAGCGGCCGCAAGGTATTTGGCGGAGGCGGCATCACCCCCGACGAGAAGTACGCACCGGTGCGTGCGAATTCCTTCCAGCGTCACGTACTATCAACCGGCGGCGCCTTGATGCAGGACGCCTTCTACCATTTCGCGGAAGTTTATTTCGGCACCAAGAAGCCGGTGCTGCCCAGCGAAAGCTGGACGCCCGACACCGATACCATGAATCGGTTCAAGGAATTCCTGACCTCCAAGCAGGTCGCCTTTACGGACGCGGAATTCACGGACAACAACAATTGGATGAGCGACCGCATCCGCTACGAGTTTCTCTTCCGGGCGTTCAATAAGAAGGTAGCCAACCAGGCGGCCCATCAGACCGACGCCGAAGTGCTGGCGGCGATCGATAACATGCCGAAAGCGGAGTCGCTGCTCAAGGAATCGAACAAGGCCTACGCCATGCGGGCGGCGAAGTAGCCCGGCGCCTCACCGAGCCGCGACTGTTAAGGAGCGGAGTCCGCAAGGCCCGCAGGACGGCTGATTTTCCAGCGCAACGAGGGCAAGCTAAAGGCATGCCCCTGTCACCATGCCCGGCGCCACAAGCTGATACAATCTTTGATTGCATGGGTAGACGGGTGTCGCTATTCGTTACCTGCTTGGTGGACCAGCTCTTTCCCAAGGTTGGCATAGCCATGGCGGACGTCCTGGAGCGAGTCGGCTGCCAGGTGGATTTCCCGGAAGACCAGACCTGCTGCGGACAGCCGGCGTTTAACAGCGGATACCGCGCCGAGTCGCGCACCGTGGCGCGGCACTTTCTCGACACTTTCGAAACCAGCGAGACGATCGTGGTCCCCTCGGGCTCCTGCACGGCCATGGTCACGCACCATTTCGCGGAGTTGTTCCACAAGGAACCGGAGACGCTCGCGCGCGTTCACGCGCTGGAAAAACGCGTCTGGGAGTTCTCCACATTTCTCACGCAGGTGGCTGGCGTGGAAGATGTGGGCGCGCGATTCGATGGGGTGGTCACCTTTCACGATGGATGTCACGGCCTGCGCGAATTGGGCGTCAAGGAAGCGCCGCGGAGGCTGCTCGGGCGCGTGCGCGGCCTGGAATTGCGGGAAATGACGCCGGCGGAAGAATGCTGCGGCTTCGGCGGCACGTTCGCGGTGAAGTTTGCCGAGCTCTCCGGCGCCATGGCGCGCACCAAGATCGAGGCCATCGAGCGCACCGGGGCGGGCACCGTGGTGTCGGCCGATCCCAGTTGCCTGATGCAGATTCAAGGCGCGCTGTCGCGTGCCGGATCGAACATCGTCGGCATCCATCTGGCTGAAGTCCTGGCCAGCCGCTAATTCTTTTATGCCCACCGAGTTTGGTCAAAAATCGCATGACACGCTGGTGGACGCCAAGCTCCAACTGGCCATCTATACGGCCACCGGACGTCTCAAGGAAAAGCGCATCGAAGCAGTTTCAAACGACGCTCTGCCCGATTATCAGGAACTGCGCACCCAGGCCAACGACATCAAGAAACACACCATCGACAACCTGGACCATTACCTGGAAGAATTCGAGCGCAATGTGACGGCCCACGGCGGCAAAGTAGTGTATTGCAAGGACGGCACCGAGGTCTCCGACTTCGTGCTGGCTCTGGCCAAGGAACGCGCGGCGCACCTGATCGTGAAATCGAAGTCCATGACCACCGAGGAAGTGGACCTCAACGAGCGCCTGGAGCACCACGGCCTGGAATCGGTCGAGACCGACCTGGGCGAGTACATTCTGCAGTTGGCGCACGAACGGCCCTACCACATCGTGGCGCCGGCCCTGCACATGACGCGCTTCCAGGTGGCCGACCTGTTCGAGCGCTGCCTGCACGTGCCGCAGGAGACGGTGATCGAGAAGCAGACGGCGCTGGCGCGCTCGGTATTGCGGCAGAAATTCCTGGCGGCCGATATCGGGATCAGCGGGGCCAATTTTCTGGTGGCGGATTCCGGCGCGGTGGTGATCGTGGAGAATGAGGGCAACGCGCGGCTCACCACCTCGGCGCCCAAGATCCATATCACCGTCGCGGGGATCGAAAAAGTGATCCCGCGCGCGCAGGATCTGGCGACGTTCTTGAAACTGCTGGCGCGCAGCGCCACGGGGCAACTCCTTTCGGTCTACACCTCGTTCCTCAGCGGCCCGCGGCGCGCCGGGGAGATCGACGGTCCCGACGAATTCTACGTGGTGCTGCTGGATAACGGCCGCACCCGTCTGTTGCCGGACAAAAGCAAGCGGCAATCGCTCTACTGCATCAGGTGCGGAGCGTGTCTGAACACTTGCCCGGTGTACCGCAAGATCGGCGGGCACAGTTTTCCGTGGGTGTATTCGGGGCCGATCGGGGCCATCCTGACGCCGCAATTCATGGGCGTGCAGCACGAGCCGGCGCTGCCGTTCGCATCCAGCCTGTGCGGCGCTTGCGGCGAGGTCTGCCCGGTGAAGATCGACATCCCCAAGATCCTGCTGGAGCTGCGGTCGGATGTCAAAAAGGCGGATGCGCGGGAGCATAAGAACCGGCTCGAAAAGCTGGGATTTCGCGCCTTCGCCTGGATGATGACGCATCCGCGGATCTTTGAAATGGCGGGACGGATCGGCCGGTCCATGGGTTGGCCCTCGGGGAACAAGGGACCGATGGGCGCCTGGTTGAGCGAGCGCGATTTGCCGCCGCTCCCGGCGCACAGTTTCCGCGATCTGTGGAGACGCCGCTAGTGTCGCGCGACTACATTTTGCACCGCATCCGCACGGCGCTGGGCCGCGGCGCGGGGCAAGCCGTGGCCGACCCTCCGCCCGCGCGCATTCGCGTCCCGCAAGTGTCGATGGAACTGCGAGTGGCGTCGATGCTGGAACGGGTGCGGGCGCTGGCGGGTGAGGCCGTGGCATCGTCGGACCCGTGCGCCGTGGTGGCGAACCTTATTGCGGGCAAGACCGCGCTGGCGTCGAATGCGCCGTATCTGGCGGAATGCGGCATTTGCGGTCTGCCCGGAGTGCGGTCGGGGATTACCGGCCGCGAAGAACTGCGCGAGATCTGCGCCACGGTGGATATCGGCATCACGAGCGCGGATTACGCCTTGGCCGACACGGGGACGCTGGTGCTGCTGTCGAGTCCGCGGGAAGCGCGGATGATTTCGCTGCTGCCGCCGGCGCACATCGCGGTGGTGCCGCGCGAGCGCATTCTCACGGGCCTCGACGAGCTTTTCGCGCTGCTGCCGAATCCGGCGGAAGCGAGCAGTTCGATGGTGCTGATCACGGGTCCCAGCCGCACGGCGGATATCGAGCAGATTCTAGTTCGCGGGGTGCACGGTCCGGGGCAGCTTACGGTGATTGTGGTGTGAAGAGGTTTATTCACCGCGGAGACGCAGAGACGCAGAGTTAAGAAAAGGCAAGAACAAAGAAGGGCGCAGAGGGAGCAGAGAGCGCAGAGGAGTGTTTGACGCGCGCGCTTGCTGGGAGTGGAAGCCAACGTCCCGAGACCCTCCGCCCCCCTGAGAAGCTGTGACAGAATTCAACTACGCAGGCCGAACCGCCTGCGCCACCACAACAAGGCCCGCACTTTCAGAGTGGGGCAGGCGGTGCCGCCTGCCTCGCCCGCTTGCGGGCGATTCTTTCACTTCACAGCTTCTGCCGCCACTTTACTCCCCACCGCCCCGGCGGCCACCGGCCGCGGGCGCGCTGGCAGGCAGAGTCACCTTGAAATATGCGACTCCCGCGTCGGTCATCAACTTATTGAGCTTCGGCACTTCGTCCCATAACTGATTGATATCCGCGGCGCCCTTCTGCAAATCGGCCGACGCCTCTTCGATTTCGGCCAGTTGGCGCGACGTGGGCGGGCCCGAGAAACCACCGATCATGCCCATCAACCGTGTGAGTTTCTGGGTCACCGGAGGCGCAACATACGCGGCGCGCGCCCCAGCCCCGCCGCCACCGCCGCCGCGTCCGCCGCCACCGGGAGCCTGGAAGATCCCGGCAGCCGCGTTGACCTTGGCGACCATGTCTTCGACAGCCTTCTTTACGGCATCGGGCACCGGAGCGGCGTTGGGGGTGTCCCAACTGGCCGTCAGACTCGTGAGCGCGGTGGTCATCCCCGCGGCTCTCCGGGTGGGCTCGTCGGCCGCGCGAATGAGAGCCGTCAGGGTGTCGATTGCCTTGCGCCTCTTGGCGCGGTCTTCGGGCGACAACTGGATGCGCGGATCTTCTTCCACCGTGACAGTCCTGGTATCGGACTTGCCAGCCGCAGTGACGGTGACGGTGTATTCACCGGGGTCGACCGGCGCGCCGCCCCCGAATCCTCCGCGGCCTCCACCACCACCGCCGCGTCCACCGCCCGCGCCGGCGTCAGCGGCTCCGAATTCGGTATTCAATTCGCCGGCCAGTCCGGCGCCGGCGCCTTCCGCCGCTTGTGCGACCGCTGGGGGCGGCGTGGTTTCCGCGCCACCAGCCGCTGCCGCGCCGCTGCCTCCGCGTCCACCACGCCCGCCGCCGCCGCGACCACCACCGCCGGTACCACCGCGACCACCTCCCGCCGTGCCACCGCCGGCCGGGATCACCGGCGGGTCGGCCCGCATATCCCACAAAGTTCGGTTCACCACTCCGGCCTCACCCCGTGAGACGTTGATCTGGCGCACCTGTTTGCCGTCCTTGTCAGTCACCTTCACTTGCACCGCACCCGCCGCTTTCATCCAGTAATCCAGCACCACGCCCGTAGGTGCGTTCGCGGCGAAGAAATTACTGGTGCCTTCGAAACCGCGATAGTTGGCCATCTTCCATTCGATGCCCGGGCGCGCCCCAATCAGCTTCACCTCGCTTGTCAGCACATCGTCGTTCCATTGCTCCAGCGCCGAAATATTGTCCATGACCCAGATGGACCTTCCATGCGTCGCCAGAATCAAATCGTGCTCGCGCGGTTGGATCTGGATGTCGAAGACCGGCACCGTGGGCAATCCATTCTTCATGCGATGCCAGTTGGCGCCGCGGTCGAAGGTCACAAAGATGCCGAATTCCGTGCCCGCGAACAGCAGGTTCGGATTCACCGGATCTTCGCGAATCACATGCACCGTGCCGGCTTCCGGCGGAATGCCGCTGTTCAGCTTGATAAACGAATCGCCGTAGTTCTTGGTCGCGAAAATGTAAATGGAATAGTCGGCGTTGCGGTGGTTGTCGAACGTCACGTAGGCCATGCCCGCGTCGGTGTGCGACGGTTCGATGCGGCTGACATAGCTCATTTTCGACAGGCCGAGGACGTGCGAAACCACGTTGGTCCAGTTCTTCCCATCGTCGCGCGACAGTTGCAGGTTGCCGTCGTCGGTGCCCACCCAGAGAACTCCTGCCTTCACCGGCGATTCGGCAATGCTGGTAATGCACGGCCAATCCGCCACACCGTCATCGCGCGAAAGCACGCCGCTATTGCGATCGATCTTGCGGCCCAGAATGGACATCTCGTCGCGCTTGGCATTGGTGGTCAGATCCTCGCCCAAACGCACCCAGGTATCCCCGCGGTCGGTGGACTTAAAAAGATGATTGCCGCCGTAGTAGATGGTGTTGTGGTCGTGCGCCGAAATCAGCAGCGGCGAATTCCACTGGAAGCGGTAGCGCTCCGCCTTGTCGTTATCTTCCTGCGGGCGGATGGATTTCGACTCGCTGGACTTGAGGTCGCGGCGCGAAAGGCTGCCGTCCTGAGATTCCGCGTAGACGATGTTGGGATCCACCGGGTCGATGCGATTGTAGAAACCGTCGCCGCCCTCTACCGTAATCCAGTCGCTGTTGCCAATGCCGGTGGATTGCGTGCTGGAACTGGGCCCGCACCACGAGTAGTTGTCCTGCAGCCCTCCGCATACGTGGTATGGCTTCTGGAAATCGTAAGCCACTTCGTAGAATTGGCCGAGCGCAATGTTATTGAGATGCTGCCAGTTGCGGCCGCTGTCCCAGGTGACCCAGACGCCGCCGTCGTTGCCGGAGAGCAGATGGTCGGAGTTGGCCGGGTCGATCCAGATGCCGTGGTTGTCGCTCTGCACATCGCGGAAGCGGTCTTGCACGAAGGTCTTGCCGGCGTCCTCGGACATGTAGATGTTGACGCCGCCCATCCAAAGCTTGAGGTCGTTATTGGGGTCCACGCGGAGCTGGCTGAAATAC
>Ga0182018_10001544_pt1 | contig 25924 bp, 18 predicted proteins | sample 812P2MmetaG_FD_120490 | JGI IMG/M metagenome (GOLD analysis project Ga0182018, IMG submission 120490) | Permafrost microbial communities from Stordalen Mire, Sweden - 812P2M metaG | ecosystem: Environmental > Terrestrial > Soil > Wetlands > Permafrost | place: Sweden: Stordalen | collected...
GCGTGCGACCGTAACGCCGGCGGGACCCAAGATGGCCACGGTCGAGAAGACCAATCCACGTCCCGGGTGCCCGCCGGCGTCCCACCCTTCGGCGGGAGACGCCAACATGCAATCCACGTCTTCGGCGCGGTCGGTAAAGACGTGGATGGCCGGGCCGGGCCGGGCCATGACGTCGAAAAATCACCAGTCGTCAACTTGATATTTGACGGGGCAGCCTTGGGCTCGACCGGGGGATGAGGGTGACTGGGAAGGGTCGCCTCCACAGGCGGGCCCGCCAACAGCACCGCGCCCGGGAATCCATTGATCGGGGAGCTCCGGACGGATGCGGCCGCGTCGAGGAGCCAGTCCGGACCGGGGGGCGCGGCGATCAGAAACCGGGCGGCGACCACCTCCATTTGGCTTCGCGCCCGGGCGGGCGCCAGTTGCTGTCCCAGCGGGAGCAGAGCGCAACCCAGCCGAAGCGTGGCGATATGGGAGACGATGAACAGAGCCAGGCTGGTGGGATGGACCTCACCTGTCAGCCGGAACGCGACCACGTCAGCGGGCCCGGCGCCCAGAAACCGGAGAGTCCGGACCAGACGGTCAGCCGCCAGGGCGACCTCCAGGAAGGACATCGCGCCGTCCCGCCACACGATGGCCCTCCCACCAGGCCAGCGGCGGAACACGCCCAGGAACAGGTCGGCCATCTCCCCTGGCATCTCCCGTGGCGTATCCGGAGGTCCGGTTCCCGGCGTACTGGGCCAGGACGGGTTGGGCCAGGACGGGTTGGGCCAGGACGCGTTGGGCCAGGCCGGCATGACGTCCGGCCAGTTCCGGGGGCGATCGTAAACGGCGGCCACCGGCAATGACCCGGGCGCCGCGAACGGGTTGGCCAGCACCGCCTTGAGCAAGGCCGCATAGGCCTCAAGCAGGCTCCGTGCGCGTGGCCGGCTGAAGCGGGACGGATCGACAATCAGGCGAAGCAGGCCAGGCCCGGTTCCCTCCGGAGGGCGCACCGCGAGCCGCAGATGCCAGTCCGGCACGCTCTCCGGCAGCTCCCGCGACCACCGGACGCGGTCTCCCAGGGTCAGCCCCGGATGGATCTCGCGCAGCCGCTGTACCTCGTCCTCGAACTCGAAGTAATAACCGGGCACGTCGTGCTCCGGCACGTCGCCGCCTTGGCCGATCACCTGGAAATACCGCCGCATCGCGTCCCGTGCGGCGGCGATGAAGCTGTCCGGCTTCATCGCGAGGACGAAACGCGCCATCGTGGTGACGTTGCCCATGGTGGCGAAATCGGCCTGGTCGCGCCGGTGCTGCAGCGCCGACCACAGCGGCACCGGACCGCCGGCGAGGCGCTCCAGCAGCAGCGCGAACGCCGTCCAGGCGATGGCGAACGGGGTCACCGAGGCGGCGCGCGCGAGGTCCTCGACGCCCCGCCAGACCGCAGGCCCAAGAGGCATCTCAAGCATCTCGGCACGCCGCCGGGACTCGCCGGTTCCGTCCTGATGCAACCAGGCGGTGTCGTCGCCGGCCGCCGCGGACGATCCTGCTTCCCGGCCACGCACCACAGCCATCAGGTCGCCCAGTGGCCGGGCCTCGGGCAACGCGCGACCAGCCAGAGCCGCCTCCAGCAGAGCCGGCAGCATGGCGCGGGCGAAGCCGTCGGCGATCGTTTCGTGCAGCGCGCAAAGCAGCAAACCACCGCCGCCGGGAGCGCCGATCCAGGCGGTTCGCACCGGTCCGGCCGCCTGTTCGAGCCAGCGCCGGAGTTCCGGATCGGCGGCGGGATCGGCCTCGATCTCGGCCAGGCTCGCGGACACGGTCAGGTCACGGGGGACGGGCCAGGCGTCCTCGGGGATCGGCCACAGCGCCACCGCGCCGTCGCCATCGGTCCCGGCGCGATGGCGCAGAGCCGGTTGCGATGCGACGACCCGGCGGAATGCGTCCGCGACCCGCGGGTAAACCTCTGGCGCGTCCATCCGCATCAGCACCATGACACAACCGCGCAGCGGATGCGGATAGAGGCGTTCGGCGAAATGGATGGCGGTGACCGTCTTGCTGGCCGGGATCGCGCCGCTCGCCGGAGCCAGATCCGGGGGTTGCGAAGCTGCCGTTCCGCGCGGCCCGCCGCTGGTCACGTCCGCCGGAATCGAGACCGCCGTCTCGAGCGTCCCGGCGGCGATGGCGCCGGCCAGTTCCGCCACGCTCGAGTGGGTCAGCAGGTCGGACGGCCGCGCCCGGATGCCGTACCTGGCCTCCAGCCGGGCGACCAGGCGCAGGGCATGCAGGGACGTGCCGCCCAAGGCGAAAAACGCGGTGTGGTCGTCGACCTCCGCCAGCCCGAGAATATCCGCGAAGGCGACCCGGACCCGCCGCCGCCAGAATGCGCTGTCTGGCCGAGGCGGCGGGATGGAGGGCGGCTCGCTCCAGCGGTTCCGGTATTCGGCGGCGATCGCCATGCGGCTGACCTTGCCGGACCTGGCTCTGGGCAACGCGTCCGTGAAGAACACCGCCTTTGGGACCTGCGCGAACGGCAGAAGCTCCGCCGCGAACGCGATCAGGCCAGCGGCGTCCGGCGCCTCCCCCAAAGCCGCGTCGTGCCTAAGGGCGCAAAGCGCCGCGACCTCCTCGCCCAGACGAGGATGCGGCAAGGGGAAGACGGCGGCCTCGGCGACCGACGGATGGGTGAGCAGCACCTCCTCGATGTCCTGGGGTGACAGCGTTTCACCGCCCCGGTTGATTTGCTCCTTGATACGGCCGGTGATCCAGATCAGCCCGTCATCATCGACCCGCCCCAGGTCGCCGGTGCGATACCAGGAGCCGCGGAAGGCCGCTTCATTCGCCGCCTCGGGCCAGACGAAGCGGCTGATGACGCCCGGTCCGCGCACGCAGAGTTCGCCAATGGCGCCCTCGGGCCGCCGGCTTCCGTCCGGGCCGATCACGGCGACGTCAGTCCCGCGATGCGGCCGGCCCACCGACCCCGGGTGGATATCGCCGGGACGCAGGCTGGCGATCTGATGACAGGCCTCGGTCATGCCGTAGGCTTCGATCACCGGGACGCCGAACCAGTCCTCGGCACGCCGGCGTAACGCCGACGGCAGCGCGGCGGACGAGGTCCGCAGCAGCCGCAACGCCGAAAGCGACGCCGGACGCCTGCGCGGGGCGGTTTCCAGCAGGTCGTGCAACAGCGCCGGCACCAGGGTCAGCCAGGTCGGACGCGCCTCGTCGAGACAGCGCCAGAACGCTTCCGGGTCGCGCGGCGGGATCGGGACGACAGTCCCGCCAACGGCGAGCGGCGCGTGCAGGCCGGCGACCAGGCCATGGATGTGGGTCAGCGGCATCAGCGTGACCGTCCGGTCCTCGGGGCCGAGACTGAGCGTGTCGATGATGCCGTCGATTGAGGCGGCCAGATTGGCACGGCTAAGCGCGACCAGCTTGGGCTCTCCGGTGGTGCCGGTGGTTTGCAGCAGTAACGCGGTCTCCGCCGGCCAGGCGGCGGTGGCGAGGTCCCGATCCTGAGTGGCGAGGTCGTGGAAGGCGGGACCCTGAAGGGCGAGATCCGGAATGGCGGGGTCCTGAAGGGCGAGGCCGTCCTGAACCGGGCGGGCCAACGCGATGCCGGATCTCCTGGCGGCGCTGGCGATGGCGCTATCGAAACGGTCGCTGATCACCAAAGCCGGGCGAAGCCGCCGAAGCAGACGCTCCGCCCCCGCCGGGCCGAGGTCCGGCTCCGCCAGGCCGGTGGCCCGCAACGCCGGCAAAGCCGCCGCCAATGCCGCCGCGTCGCCCGGCTCGGCGACCGCGAGGACCACGGCGGCGTCATCAGCGACCGCGAGGTCCGACAGGCTTTGACGTAGACCTGGAGCGATGGCCTTGACACCCGCGGGACCCGGGGAAACCATGCGGCGGTGCCTGCTCGACCGAACTGACGTCATGCTCTTGCGATCCCCCGGTTCGCGCGTGGCTATGCAACTATAACTCGGTATCGTCCCCAGGCGGTTCTACCTCCGGATGCAGACAACTGCAACGAAGAACCAACGAGGCAGCTTCCGGCATGGTCGCGCCGTGCCTTGGCGGACCTGGTCTTGCCGTGCCGGGCCCTGACCAGGTTCACCGGCCGATTGACCTGGCCCGTCCGCTGGGGTTGCCTGCCAGGATGCAACTCGCCGCCATCCTCGTCGCCGCCGGCACGGGAACCCGTTTCGGGGCCGAGACCCCGAAACAGTTTCTCACACTTTCGCATGAACCAGTAATCCGGCACGCCGCCCGGGCACTGATCGAGGCCGGCGCCACGATTCAGCCGGTCGGAGAGGCCGTCGCGATCGCCAAAGCGCTGGAGGGTCTGCCGCATTTGCCGGTCGTGGCGGGCGGCGCGACGCGGCAGGACAGCGTGCGAGCCGGGCTGCTGGCGCTGAAGCCGCATACTCCGGCATTCGTCCTGGTGCATGACGCGGCCCGCCCGGTCATTCCGCCCGGGACGGTCGCGGCTTTGCTGGCCGCGCTGGAGCAATGGCCAGGAGCGATCCCGGCGGCGCCCGTCGCCGATACGCTGAAACGCGTGAAGGACGGCGTGATCCTGGAAACCGTCCCGCGCGAGGGCCTGTTCCGTGCCCAGACCCCGCAGGCGTTCCGCTTCGAAGCGCTGTTCGCCGCGCACCACGCGGGCGTGACCGGCGCCACCGACGACGCCTCCTTGCTGGAATCCCTGGGCCAGAAGGTGGCGATCGTGCCCGGCTCCGAGAACAACATCAAACTGACCTATCCTGAAGACCTGACCCGTCTGGAGGCGTTGATGTCCCATGGGATGTCCCCTGGTTTGCTGCCGCGCGTCGGCACCGGCTTCGACGTCCACGCTCTGGCCGAGGGCCGGCCTATGGTGCTGTGCGGCGTGACGGTGCCGGATGGTCGGGGTCTCGCCGGGCACTCGGACGCCGATGTCGGTATCCACGCGCTGTGCGACGCGATCTATGGCGCGCTGGCCGAGGGCGATATCGGGCGGCACTTCCCGCCGTCCGAGGCGTCCTGGAAAGACCACGACAGCGCGCATTTCCTGGCCCATGCCGCCGGCCGGATCGCCGCGCGCGGCGGGCGGCTGGTCAATGCCGACGTCACCCTGATCTGCGAGCGTCCGAAGATCGCGCCCCACGCCCAGGCGATGCGGGAACGGCTGGCGGGGATTTTGGGGGTGGAGGTGGGGTGCGTGTCGGTCAAGGCAACCACCACCGAACGGCTGGGGTTTACCGGCCGCGGCGAAGGCATCGCCGCACAGGCGGCGGTGGTGGTGATGGTGCCGGGGTAAGGCGCCGGGGCTCCGCCCTGACGCTTATCCCCCGTTACCAGCACCCCGTCGCCGCTCTTGCGGCGGCTTGGTGCGGGTGTTAGTCCCGGCCCGTTGCGACAAGGGGTTGACTAATGGCGTCCACGTTCGAGACCGTTGCCGACATCATCGCCGACACGTGCGACATCGAGCGGGACAAGATCACCCCGGAAAGCCATGCCATCAACGATCTTGGCATCGACAGCCTAGACTTTCTGGACATCGCCTTCGCCATCGACAAAGCCTTTGGAATCAAGATGCCGCTGGAGCAGTGGACGCAGGAAGTAAACGACGGCAAGGTCTCGACCGAGGAGTATTTCGTCCTTGGCAACCTGTGCAAACACATCGACCAGTTGCGTGAGGCGAAGCCGGCCTGAGGCGCGCTTCGGCGGCACGGTGATGCGATGATTCTCGAATATTTCCAGATGGTGGATCGGATCGAGGCGCTCGATCTGGCGGCGGGCACGATCAAAACAATTTGTAACGTTCCGTCACAGAGTCCGGTGTTCGTTGGTCACTTCCCCGGCTTTCCCCGCCTGCCCGGCGCGTTGATGATCGAGACGATGGCGCAGACCGGCGGCTGGCTGGTGCTGGCGCATTTGAAGTTCGTTCGGATGCCGTTTTTGACCCGAGTGGAAAGCGCGAAACTGCGGCGCTTCGTCGAACCGGGAGAGACGTTGAACGGCGAGGCGAAGCTGGTGCACGACGGCTCCGGCTTCGCGGTGATCGAAGCAGTGATTTCGTGCGGTGGGCAGAAGGTCGCCTCGGCGGAGATCCGTTACGTGGTTGGTCCATTCCCGAACGAAACGATCCGCGGCGCCATGCTGTTCAAGGCGCGCGATATCGGCTTTCCCGAGGATTGCCTGCATGGGGATCCTGGCAATGCCGAGTGACCGCGACCTCATCGCGGTTTGCTCGCATTTTCGCGAGAGTCGCCCGGTCATCGTCATGGCCTCGGCCTGGCGTTCCATCGGCATCAACACGAGGGCGATAGCGATGGCCCGGTCAGGCCGGGCCATGACGATGACGGGGCGGCGATGACCTCCAACCGCGACCCCGTCATCACCGGGATCGGACTTATTTCCTGCCTCGGCGAGGGCGAGGCCGCGCATCTCGCCGCGCTGGACGACTTCACCCCGGTGGTGGATGAGACGACCTTCGCGCCCTACCCGGTGCATCCGATGACGGCGCTGACGCTCGACACGCAGATCCCAAAACGCGGCGATCAGCGGCAGATGGAGCCATGGCAACGGTACGGCGTTTACGCCGCCGGCCTCGCGCTGGACTCGGCGCATGCCAAGGGTGACGCGGCATTGCTGGAGCGCATGGACATGATCGTGGCCGCCGGCGGGGGCGAGCGCGATTACGCCGTCGACGCGGCGATCCTGGCGGCGCTGCCCAAAGCGGACGATCCCGATCTGTATTTGAACGAACATTTGCTGGCCGACATCCGGCCCACTTTGTTTCTGGCGCAACTATCCAACCTGCTGGCGGGAAACATTTCGATCGTGCATGGAGTGATCGGCTCCTCACGCACGTTCATGGGTGAGGAAGCCGCCGGTGCCGACGCGCTGCATGTCGCCTGCGCGCGCATCGAGGCGGGACAAAGCGAGATCTGCCTGGCCGGCGGATCATTCAACGCGCAGCGGCCGGACGCGTTTCTGCACAACGCGATGGGCCACGCGCTCTGGCGCGGCCCGTTCGCCCCCGTCCGCGCACGCGAGGCGGCGGGAGGTGGCTGCATCCTGGGCTCTGCCGGTTGCTTCCTGGTGATCGAAAGCCGCGCGCACGCGGACGGGAGAGGCGTCACGCCCAAGGCGCGGATCGCCGGCGTTCGAAGCGATCGTTGCAACCGCGCACCAGGTGAGGCGGCCGCCATCATGGCACGGCAAATCGAGGCCCTGGGCGGCGCGGCGGCGGCCAGCGCGGTGATCTCCGGCAATGGCGGCGGCGGTCCGGTCGCGAGCGAAGATCATGCGTTTCTGGATGCGCTCGGGCTGCCGGTACGCTCGATCAATACCGCGATCGGCAGCACGGTCGAGCCGTCGTTTCCCGCCGCGGTCGCGATCGCGGCGATGAGCCTCGCGCGCGGGCGGCTGTTTCCGCCGCTGGAGCCAGCCGAGGCGCCGTTGGACGGCCCGCCTCTCGGTTTGTTCGTCACGTCCCGCGGGCTGTGGCGCGGCGAGGCGACCGCGCTCGTGGTCCCGGCATAGGAGGCGGATCATGTCGGATACCGATCATTTCGGCCGCCCAACCATCGTGGTCACCGGCACCGGTGTCATCACGTCACTTGGCCAGGGACAGAAAGCCAACTGGGACGCGCTGACCAGCGGCGTGTCCGGCATTCACCGGATCACCAGGTTTCCGATCGGCGCCATGCGCACCACCATCGCCGGCACCGTCGATTTCATTCCGGTAGAAGAACCATCAGCGCCCGCTTACTCGCAACGATTCGCCGAACTCGTCGTCGACGAAGCACTGGGCGAGTCAGGCATCGGCCAGCCCGGAGACTTTCCCGGACCGTTGTTCCTGGCGCTGCCGCCAGTGGAAATGGAATGGCCGCAACGCCGCGCGCTGGCCGCGGCATCCGGTGTGAATGACGGGCTGGCTTACGAAGACCTGATCCGCGCCGCCGACAGCGGTCATTTCGAGCCCTGGTTCGCGCGGTTTCTGTTCGCCTCGGTGGGTGAGGCGCTGGCGGAACGATTTGGCACCAAGGGCTCGCCGATCGCCACGTCGACCGCCTGCGCGTCCGGCGGCACCGCGATCCAACTTGGCGTCGAGGCGATCCGCCGCGGCGAGTGCGACGCGGCGCTGGTCGTCGGCACCGACGCCTCGGTCAACCCCGAGAGTCTGATCCGGTTCAGCCTGTTGTCGGCGCTATCGACCCGCAACGATCCGCCGTCGTCGGCGGCGCGTCCGTTCAGCAAGGATCGGGACGGATTCGTGATGGCCGAAGGCGCCGGCGCGCTGGTGCTTGAATCTCTGGCGCATGCGCGGGCTCGCGGCGCGACGGTACTGGGCGTCGTCGAAGGTTGCGGCGAGGCGGCGGACGGGTTCCACCGCACGCGGTCTTCGCCCGACGGCAAACCGATCATCGCATGTATGACCCGCGCTTTGGCCGACGCGGGAATCGCCCCGGACGCGGTTGGTTATGTCAACGCGCATGGCACCGGCACGCCGGAGAACGACAAGATGGAGTGGGTCGGCATCGCCGCCGTGTTCGGAGAACGGGCCGGTTCGTTGCCGGTGTCGTCGAACAAGTCGATGATCGGTCATACTCTGACAGCGGCGGGCACGGTCGAGGCAATCTTCACGCTGTATTCGATGCGCTACGGGTTGTTGCCGCCAACGATCAATTACGACATTCCCGATCCCATGGTGCCGATCGATTGCGTGCCAAATGTCGCGCGGCCGGCGAACGTTTCGCATGCGATTTCCAATTCGTTTGGCTTCGGCGGACAGAATGTCTGCCTCGTACTGGGCCGGGAGCCATCTTGAGCCGGGCTCTGGTCATCGGTGGCCGCCGCGGCATCGGCGCCGCCGTCGTTCAGTTGCTGATCGAACGCGGGTTTGACGTTACGTACACGTATCGCACGGAACAAGGAGAGTTCGCCGGGACGGCGACTTCTGTTCAGCTTGATCTGGCGGATCGCGACGCGGTCGAGGCTTTCGCGACGGGCCTGGACGGCGGGCCGGCGTGGGACGCGTTGGTGCAGGTCGGCGGCACGACCTATGACACGCTGGCGGCGATGATGGACCAGACCAAAGCCGAGCACGCGATGCAGGTCAACTACTTCTCGTTCACCCGGATCGCGCGGGCGGTGGTGCGGCCGATGATGCGGGCACGCAACGGACGCATTGTCACGGTGGGCTCGGTGATTGGTCAGGTGGCGAGTCAGGGGAACGTGGCGTATGGCGCCAGTAAGGCGGCGTTGCTGGCTTATGTGAAGGGGTTGGCGATCGAGAGCGCGAAACGCGGCGTGACGGTGAATTACGTGGCGCCGGGATTTGTCGATACCGAAATGATGGCGCCGTTCGCGGCGTACCGGAGCGCGACAGAGAGCAGGGTGCCGGCGGGGCGCTTCGCGCGGGCCGAGGAGATCGCGGCGGTGGTAGGGTTTTTGGTGTCGGCGGAAGCGAGTTACGTGAATGGCGCGTATATTCCGGTGGACGGCGGGTTGACGGCGTCGGCGGGCATCCCGAGGTAAACAGGTCTCGGAGAACGAAACTCCGTGGCGGAGCGAGCGTAGCGATGCGGCTTTTTACGAGGGCGCCTCAGTTGCGTCGAGCCTCGGTGAATTGATGATCGATTGCCGGATTTGTAATGGGCAAAAGGAAGAAAGAATCTAGCACGGAGATTGCCGAGGACCACGGCGATCACGGAGAAGTGCTGTGTTGGAACATCGCGAGTTGACCGAACGGATCATAGGATTCGCGATTGAAGTGCATCGGATCATGGGACCGGGATTATTGGAATCGGTTTACGCGGGATGCATGTGCCTGGAACTTGAACACGCGGGCATTCAATTTGAGAGTCAGGTGCCGGTGCCGGTCATTTATAAAGGAACAACGCTGCCTCTGGGGTTCCGCGCGGACATCGTGGTCGCCAACTCTGTTATATTGGAAATCAAAGCGGTGTCCGCGTTGGCTCCCGCGCATGACGCGCAACTCCTGACCTATCTTCGCGCCAGCCATATTCGTGTCGGATTGATACTAAATTTCCACGCCCGCCTCCTGAAAAACGGTCTCCGCCGCTTCATCGTCTGACTCGTTCACCCTCCGTGTTCCCCGTGGTCTCCACGCGTCTCCGTGCTGAGAATCTTACCGGCCCATCCGCGCCCGGCCACGCCAGGCATGTCGCACCGCCAAGGATCCCACCCGCCCCCTCATTGCCCTCAAACGGATTTCAGAATACGGTACGCTATTCCGCATCCCGATCTCCCTATCTCATGATCCGAAACAACGACTCCCTCCCCAAAGACCCCTACCGCCTCGGTTCCCTCCGCAAGGGTCTCGAACTGCTCGACTGTTTCGCCCGCAAGGAAACCTGGAGCCTCGCCGAACTCGCCCTCGAACTGGGCCAGACAAAACCTACGGTTTTCCGCATCCTCCATACCGTCGAGGAATTCGGTTACCTCCACAAAGACCCGGTCACCGGCCGCTATTCGCTGGCCATGCGCTTCCACACCCTCGGCTCCGCCGCCGTCCGGCATGAGCAATTGCGCTGGCAGGCCCTCCCCCCGCTGCAGGACCTGGCGCGCGAAACCGGGGAGACGGTGCACGTCGGCATCCTCTATGACGGGGAGGCGATCTGCGTGCAGGCGGTCGATGGCACCCGCCTCGTTCGCATGCACGCCTTCGTCGGCAAGCGCACCCCCGCGCACGCCTCCGCACTGGGCAAGGTGCTGCTGGCGCACCTGCCGGACGCCGAGTTGGACGCGTTCGCCGCCCGCGGCCTGGCTCGTTTCACACCGAAAACAATCACCCGGCCCGCCGCGTTGCGCGTCGCCTTGCACAAAGTGCGAATCCAAGGCTGGGCGCTGGACGATGAGGAGATGGAGATCGGGCTGCGGTGCCTCGGCGCGCCGATCACCGATCACAGCGGCCGGCCCTGCGCCTGCGTGGCGATCTCAGGCCCAGTGGCACGGATGGAGCCGGCGCGAATCGCGCTGCTGACGCCTCATGTCAAGGCGATCGCGGCGCGCATCTCACGCATGCTCGGCAGTCCCTCGATGCACGACCGGAACAGCAGCGCCGCGTAACGAAACCGGAGCATACCAATGAACCAGACCGAACGAACCATGATGAACGGCGCGGATATCATCGTCGACTTTCTGATCCGTCAGAAAGTGCCCTATTTGTTCGGACTGTGCGGACATGGCAATGTCGGCTTCCTCGATGCCGCGTTCAAAGCCCAGGATCGGATCCGCACGATCTCGACGCATCATGAGCAGTCCGCGGGGCATATGGCGGACGCGTATTTCAAGGTCCGGCATGAGCCGGTGGCGACGTTCACCTCCTGCGGTCCGGGTTCAGCTAATCTGGTGGTCGCGCTGGCGGCGGCGATGATGGACAGTTCGGCGTTTTTCGCGATCACCGGCAATGTGCCGACCAGCCAGTTCAACCGCATGCCGTTTCAGGAAACCGGCCGTTACCACGGCGGCGATTTCCCCTCGGTGATCCGGCCTTACGTCAAGCGCAGCTATCAGCCGACACGCGTCGACATGGTGGCTCTGGCGGTGCGTCAGGGGTGGGAACTGATGCTGTCGGGACGGCCCGGTCCGGTCAATCTCGACGTACCACTCAACGTGTTCGTCGAGGAGGCGGAGGTGACGCCGCCGGTCACATCGTCACGGATCATCAACGGCGCGGCCGGCAACGCCGAGGCCCTGACAGCGGCTCTGGCGGCTCTGCTGGCGGCGGAACAGCCAGTGATCATCGCCGGCCAGGGTGTGCTGCTGGCCGAGGCGTCCCAGGAACTGACGGAATTCGCCGAAATATCGTCCATTCCGGTCGTTACGAGTCCGAACGGCAAAGGCTCGATCAACGAGACGCACCGTCTGGCGTTCGGCTCGATCGGCCGCAATGGCACCTACGCCGCGAATGACGCGACCAAAAACGCCGACGTGATTCTGGCGCTTGGCTTTACTTTCGACGATCGCGCGACCAGTGCGTGGCTCGACGGATACACGCTTTCGATCCCTCCCTCACGCCTTATTCAGATTGATATCGATCCAAACGAACTGGGCCGCAACTACCCCGCCGAGTTCCCGATTCTGGGCTGCGCCAAGGCCAGTCTTCAGTTCCTGAACGGATTGATGGGTCCACGCGCCGGCGCCGCCCCCTCCGCTGCCCGAGCCGCCTGGTTGAACCGGCTGAACCATGGCCGCGATGTCTGGCGAACGTATCAAAGCGGCCTCGCCGAGTCCGATCAGATGCCGTTGCGGCCAGAGCGGCTGATGCGGGCGCTGTCTCGCGCGGTGCCGGAGAACGCGATCGTCGCCAGCGACGTCGGCGTCCACCACAACTGGATCATCCAGTTGTTCGACGCGTTGCGGCCGCGGCAGTTGATCCACTCCTGGGGGTTCGCGGCGATGGGGTTCGCCACGTCGGGGATCCTCGGCGCGAAACTCGCCGCGCCGGACCGGCCATGCGTCGCGGTGGTCGGCGATGGCTCGTTCCTGATGACTCCGCACGCGCTGGCGACCGCGGTGGAATACGGCATCCCCGTCGTATGGGTGGTGTGGAACAATCAAGGCTATTGCTCGATCCGCGACATTCAGCACGGCATGTTCGCCGGCCGCGAGCTGGCCACGAGCTTCCAGATGCAGCAGGGAAATCGGGAGTTGTACTCACCGGATTTCGCCGCCCTGGCGAAGTCGTTCGGGGTCGCCTCGCACACCGTGACGCATGCCAGCGAGATCGAGGACGCGATCGCCACCGGCATCGCCGCCAACCGGCCGTACCTGATCGAGGTGCCGGTGGAACGTGAGATCCGGCCGATCGGCACCGGCAGTTGGGAACTGCCGCCGCTGCCGCAACCGGAACCGAATTTTCTCAAAGCACTCGCGGCCGCCGGAATGGCTATTTGACCGTCTGGCGACTTATATCGACCCACGAACGAATGACCGGTCCTGACACGCCAAATTGTCATCCCCGGGCTCGACCCGGGGATGACGTGGAGAGGCGCCGGGGATGACGGAAGAACGCAAGAGTCAGTCGACCGGTATTAACCGGGACGAATCGGCAACCAAAAAGGAAACGACCATGCGACGCAGACATCTTCTCGCCGGAACCGCCGCCGCCGCGGTGCTCGGTTCCCGCCGTGCGCGCGCCGCCGCGATCTCCGACAACGTGGTGAAGATCGGCGTGCTGGACGACATGTCCGGCGTGTTCGCGGACCAGCAGGGCATGGGCGATTACGTCGCCGCGCGCATGGCGGCCGAGGATTTCGGCGGTCACGTGCTTGGCCAGCCGATCGAGGTGATCCAGGCCGATCTGCAAAACAAGGTCGATGTCGGCCTGTCGATCGCGCGGCACTGGATCGACGAGGAAAAGGTCGATGCCATCTTCGGTCTTGGCAATTCCGCCGTCGCCCTGGCGGTGCAGGATCTGTGCAAACAGAGGCAACGCATCGACGTACCGATCGCGGCGGGCACGACGGATCTGACCGGTTCCGCTTGTTCGCCGTACGGGATCCACTGGTGTTACGACAATTACTCCGCCGCCAAGGGACCGGCGACGACTTTGGTGAAACAAGGACAGAAGAAGTGGTTCTTCATCACCTCGGATTACGCGTTCGGTAAATCCTTGGAACAAAACGCCACGGCGATCCTGCAAGGTCTGGGGGCGACGGTACTGGGCCACAGCATGGTGCCGCTGGGTGAGACGGACTATTCCGCGCATCTGCTGGCGGCGGCCTCATCCGGTGCGGAGGCCGTCGGCATCGCCTGCGGAGGCGCCGACTTCATCAACGTCGCCAAGCAGATGGGCGAGTTCGGCCTGATCGCCAAGGGCGTCGTCCCCGCCGCGTTGAACTGCTCCCTGACCAACATCCATTCACTGGGCTTGCCCGCGGCACAAGGCATGATATTCAGTCAGCCTTACTACTGGGATCACGACGAACCGTCCCGCGCGTTCGCCGCGCGTTTCGCCAAGGCGCACAAAGGCCAGCCGCCGACGGCGTTCCAGGCCAGCACATGGGGCGCGGTGACACACTACCTGAAAGCGATTCAGGCGGGGGGCACCGATGAGGCGGGCGCTGTCATGGAGAAGATGCGCGCGATCCCGATCAACGACTTCATGACGAAGAATGGGCAGTTGCGGATCGACGGCCGGGTGGTGCGCGACATGTTCCTCCTGCGTGCCAAAACTCCGTCGGAATCGAAGAGCGAATGGGACATTCTGGAGGTCGCGGAAGTCATTTCCGGGGCCGATGCGTTTCGGCCTTTGAAGGACGGCGGTTGTCCCCTGGTCAAGGCGTGATCGGGCAAGGTTTTGTTAACCGCATTGCCTCTTGCCACAGGCGCGCGCCCGGTGCATTGGTCCGGGGAACATTGAGCCGGGCATCCGATTTGGCTCGCTTCTCCTTGCCCAGGTTCCCGATGCGTAAAGGAATTGTTGATGCGCCTCGCGGTGCTGAAGGAACGGCGTGTGCCCGAAGCGAGGGTCGCCGCGACACCGGACACAGTCAAACGCCTCATTGGCCTCGGTCTCACCGTCGCCGTTGAAACCGGAGCGGGGGCCGCCGCTTCCATCCGTGACGCCGACTTCGCCGCCGCCGGAGCGGAGATCGCCGCCGATCCTGGCGCCGCGCTGGCGGGCGCGGGCGTGGTGTTCGCGGTGCAGGCGCCACTGCCGGAGCAACGGGCACTGATCCCTCGGGGCGCGCTGCTGATCTGCATCGCCGGCGCGTTTGGCGATCCCGATCTGCTGCCGTCGCTGGCCGCCGCGGGGATCGATACGGCGGCGATGGAATTGCTGCCGCGGATCACCCGGGCGCAATCGATGGATGTGCTGTCGTCGCAGGCGAACCTCGCCGGATACCGCGCGGTGATCGAGGGCGCTTATGCGTTTCAGCGCGGATTTCCGATGATGATGACGGCGGCGGGCACGGTGCCTCCGGCGCGGGTGTTCGTCATTGGCGCCGGGGTCGCGGGCCTGCAGGCGATCGCCACCGCGCGGCGTCTGGGCGCGATCGTGTCGGCGACCGACGTGCGGCCGGCGGCGAAGGAGGAGATCAAATCGCTTGGCGCCGCGTTCGTCGGTGTCGAGGATGAGGAAACCGCCGGCCAGACCGGCGCTTACGCGCGCGAAATGAGCGATGCGTTCCGCCAGAAGCAGGCGGAGCTGATGGCCACCACGGTGGCGAAGAACGACATGGTGATCTGCACCGCGCTGGTGATGGGCCGCAAGGCGCCGGTCATTGTTACCAACGCCATGGTCGCGTCGATGAAACCGGGCAGCGTGATCGTCGATCTTGCCTCCGACGCCGGCGGCAATTGCGAGGCGACGATCCCCGGCGAGCGCGCCGACGTCAACGGCGTGGCGATCCTCGGCTATCACAACTGGCCAGGCCGCATCCCGGTAGCGTCGTCGTCGCTATATGCGAAAAACCTGCTGACCTTCCTGACGACGTTCTGGGACAAGGAAGCGGGCGCGCCGAAGCTTCCCGAAACGGATGACATTATCAAAGGCGTGATGCTCACCCGCGGCGGCGCTATCGTGCACCCGAGCTTCCTGCCCTCCCAGGCCGCCTGAACCGGAGACCCCCGCATGAACCCGACACAGATCGCGGAAGAGGCCCGCCGGCTCGCCGATCAGGCCAACGCGCTGGCGATGCACGCGCAGACGATCGGCGGCCAGATCGGTGAAGTGGCGCCGATGGTGGAACCGTTCGTGTATCTGCTGGCGGTGTTCCTGATGGCCTGCTTCGTCGGATATTACGTGGTGTGGAATGTCACGCCGGCGTTGCATTCGCCGCTGATGGCGGTGACCAACGCGATCTCCTCGGTGATCATCGTCGGCGCGATGCTGGCGACCGGCCTGGGGACATCGTGGTGGTCGGTGGCGTTCGGGTTCATCGCGGTGACGCTGGCGTCCGTGAATATCTTCGGCGGGTTCCTGGTGACGCAGCGCATGCTGTCGATGTTCAAACGGAAACAATAACAGATGTCCGCCAGTCTCACCTCGCTCGCGTATCTGGTCGCGGCGGTTCTGTTCATTCTGGCGTTGCGCGGGCTGTCCTCGCCGGTGACGTCGCGGTCGGGCAACCGGTTCGGCATGATCGGCATGGCGGTGGCGGTCGTCGCCACGCTGCTGCATCCCGGCATGAGCCTTCCCGGCTTCGGGCTGATCGCTCTGGGTCTGGCGATCGGCGGCGGCATCGGCGTGGTGGTCGCGCTGCGCATTCAGATGACCGCCCTGCCCCAGTTGGTGGCGGCGTTCCACTCTCTGGTCGGGTTGGCGGCGGTGTTCGTCGCGGCGGCGGCGCTGAACGCGCCGGAGGCGTTCGGCATCGGCGTGCCGGGCGCGGTCCACACGCAAAGCCTCGTGGAAATGTCGTTGGGACTGGGCATTGGCGCGATCACCTTCTCCGGCTCGTTGATCGCGTTCGCCAAGTTGCAGGCGCTGATGAAGGGCGCGCCGATTACCTTTCGCGGTCAGCATTATCTGAACCTGGGACTGGCGATTTTGCTGGCGGTGCTGGTGCTGGTGTTCGTGCTGACCGGCGGCCATCAGGTGGTGTTCTGGCTGATCGCGCTGCTGGCGTTCGCGCTGGGGTTCCTGATCATCATTCCGATCGGCGGCGCGGACATGCCGGTGGTCGTTTCGATGCTGAATTCGTATTCCGGATGGGCCGCGGCGGGGATCGGGTTCACCATTCAGAATCTGGCGCTGATCATCACCGGGTCTCTGGTTGGCGCGTCGGGCGCGATCCTGTCGTATATCATGTGCAAGGGGATGAACCGCTCGATCATCAACGTGCTTCTGGGCGGGTTCGGCACCGAGAGCGGCACGGCCGCCGCGGGTGGACCGGTGGGCGACCGCACGGTGCGCAGCGGCAACGCCGAAGACGCCGCGTTCATCATGAAGAACGCGTCGAAGGTGATCATCGTTCCGGGCTATGGGATGGCGGTGGCGCAGGCGCAACACGCACTGCGGGAGATGGCGGATGTGCTGAAGAAAGAAGGGGTGGAGGTGAAGTATGCCATTCACCCGGTCGCCGGCCGTATGCCGGGACATATGAATGTGCTGCTGGCCGAGGCTAACGTTCCATACGACGAAGTGTTTGAACTGGAAGAGATCAACAACGAATTCGCCACCGCCGATGTGGCTTACGTGATCGGGGCGAACGATGTGACTAATCCGGCGGCGAAGACCGACCCGCATTCGGCGATTTACGGGATGCCGATCCTGGATGTGGAGAAGGCGAACACGGTGCTGTTCGTGAAGCGCTCGATGGCGTCGGGATATGCGGGCGTGGACAACGAGCTGTTCTTCCGGCCGAACACGATGATGCTGTTTGGCGACGCGAAGAAGATGACCGAGGAGATCGTGCAGGCTCTGGGGCACTGATCAGGTCTGGGCTCTGCTGGCCTGTGGATCGGCGAAAGCAAGAATTTCAGTACGGAGCGTGCGGAGGACCACGGCGTTCACGGCGGTCCATTAAGATAAAATGCCGTGCTGACGCCGCCGCGGTCTGGTAGTCGCGGCGATGATGAGGTCATAATACTTCTCCGTGTTCACCGTGGTTCTCCAAATTCTCCGTGCTGAATGCCTTACGGTGTTCGGACGAGTCCGGACAATTGAACCTTTGGCACCACCCACGGTAGGAATTGCTCGGAAGCGGAAGGTTTACTCGGACCGGACCCGTCGTACGCGGCCTCCTGATACAGGCACGATATCAAGATCACCGTGCCGCACGCCGAGGGCTCTGGGGCACTAACCATCGCGTGCCTGATAGTCCTGATCCTGCGCGCGGCCAACGACGCGCTTCAGCAGATTGAGATCGACTTCGTAATGCATGCCTTTCGCACGCCTGGCCGTGGCATCGTCGGACTCGTTTCGATCGATTAATTCGGAGCAGCACAGAATTGGCAGGTAGTCGAGGCCAAACAGCGTGGTCATGTGCAGAACCCAGCGTTCGGCTTCAGGTTTGTCCCAGAATCCGATCCACGACTCCGGCATAAGATCGACGACCGTGGCGCCAGGCCGCGCGGCGATGAGATTGCCAAAGGTCGAGCCGTGTCCTCCGACGATCACGGCGGCGTCATTGAAGGCCGCGATCTGAGCGGTGAATGGCATGTTCCCCGGCTCGAGAATCGCGAATCCCATGCTGGCCAGTGTACGCCGCACCGCGTCTTCGTTGTCTATGGACCGGTTCGAGTAGTTGATCTGGTTCATCCGTGACAAATAGATGTGTCTGGTTCGCGCGGGCCGCTTCCGGGCGCCCGAGGCTTCGACAATCGCGTCATGCAGCCCAGTACAAAACGCGCGATTGGGGAAGAACGTGTTGGCTGTTTGGATGATGGTCGGGATTACGATTTCGTGACAAAATACCACCGATTCGCCGGGGCGAATCATGTGACGATCGCGGTCCAGACCGAGCGATGCCAGAATATCCAGGCCCCAGGCGGGAAAGAACGGAGGAAACAGCACCTTGATTCGTTCGGCCAGGATCGCGTCGCGAAACCAGGCGATCACCGAAAGGCCATCAAAGATGAAATGCCCATAGGCAGGCGTCGCGCGGTGGAAACAATGAAGCACCGGGGTCTGCTCTGTGTCGCGGAAGATCGCGGACCGGCCATCCCGCACGGCGTCATGGATCGCCGCCAATGATGGATCGATGGCCTGCGCGACAACCGCGGTTTCTTCGATCAGTATGCCGTCGCGCGTGGCGGCGACGCCCAATGACGTATCGACGAATACGCCGTTCAGGCGAGCGAACGAGATCGGCGCGCTGGCATAGCCGGGATTATCGAACAACCGGCGCAATGTCTCGATCGCGTGGGAGGCGGTGGCACCGTCGATGCGCAGCTGACTGGTCCGCCCGATATGTTCTTCAGGAAAGACCGTACAGAAGCCGGTATGGCCGGTCCAAAGCAATTCATCGGCCGTGATCGTCCGAGGTGCGAAATGCCGCAACGGGGCGCGGACCATCGGCGCAGTCGTCATCACGATTTCTTGATGACCAGGCGATAGAAACCACGACCCGCCCGATAAAGCAGCGGATACCGTAGCAGCCCTCGGACACCCCAACGTCCCAGTTCAGTCCGCAGACCGAGGCTTACATACTCAGTGCGTACCGCTGCTTCTCGCGCCGGCGGTGGTTCAGGTGGCGGCACCGGTTCTGGATCGGAGACGGATGGCACGGCGGCGGGAACCCGTGACTCGCCATTCTTGACCCGCGCGGTCGCTTCCAGAAACCGCGTGCCGTATTTCCGGTCGGGCTCCAAATGACAGCCCTCGGCCCACTCGTTCCACGCATTGATAAACAACAGACGCTCCCCCGGCGCACGTTCGGCGACGGTGCGGAACGCGGCATCGTCGAGCCAGCGTTCATAGTTCTCCGGTGTTCCATCCAGGATAACGATGGCGCGCGTGGCTATTCGCGCGGTATTGTCCCACGATGGAATCACCGTGCGATACACTGGACGTTCTTTGTAGTCTCTCGCGAGATGGGTTGCCGCCACCGCGGCGAATGGTGTGATCAGGCCAGTCAGTTCCTGTTCCGCGCCAACCTGGTCACGCAGATCGTCGGTATGCGTGTTATGCGGCGGGAATTCCACGCCGGCGTCGAAGCCGAGACTTTCGAAGTCGTAATTACCGTGGGTCAAAGCGGCCACGAGATGGATCTCGCCGATCCCATTCGCCCGGCAATACTGACGCCAACGCCGCACCGTGGTTCGCGGGTCAGGTATCTGTTGCGGACGGTAAACCACCAGCAACGGTGCGCCCCTGACGCGAAGGTACCGGCGATCCCGGAAGAACGGCAACAGGCTTTCAATGAACGCGATGTCATTCGCTGGCGAGTAAGTTTGTTCAACCAGAATTTCGTGCTCGGATGCATCCCACCGGCGTGTCCAGTTTTCATTGGCCCAACACAGGCAGAACTCGAAGTCCGCCGCGGCATCGGCCAGAAAGTCCTCCACCGGCCGTTCCAGCAACCGGCGGCCCGCGAACCAATAGTAGTGGAAACAAAACGCGTCGATCCCATAGCGGCGGGCATAGTCGATCTGTTCATGCCTCACCTCGGGGGTTCGCAGATCGTAATAGCCGAAATCCGCCGGCAGATGCGGTTGGTAATGGCCGGCAAACAGCGGTTGAGCACGCGTCGTATTGGTCCATTCCGTGAAACCCTTGCCCCACCAGGCGTCGTTCTCCGGGATGGGATGGAACTGCGGCAAATAGAACGCGATGAATTTCAGCTTATTCACCCGCGGTGGCTTACACGTTGGTAGAACGTAACCAGGAAGCCCAGGGAATTTGTCCGCGGGAATCGCGCGCATCACGACCTGGTAGACATGCGGGAAATCGCTCTCCTCCAGCACCGCGCGCGCGCGAGGCGACAGCGCCCGCCAGGTCTCGGCGAACTCGGTATTCTCGGGCGGGTGCAGGACGTAGGCATATTCGACAATTTTCAGGCCGGCGCTTTCGATCAGCGCCTGAATGTTCCTCATGCTGAAGAAACGGATATGCGTCCGGTCGAGCAAACCCCAGTCGTGATATTCGAAGTCGTTGTTCAATAAGCAGGCGATCATGGCCACGTGCGAGGCATGCGGTAGAGAGACGATCACACTGCCGTCCTCGTCGATCACGCCGGCCGCCAACTTCAGCGCGGTCCAGGGATCGGTCAGGTGCTCCAGCACGTCGGCGAGAATCACTGTATCGAAACGTTTGCCATTCAGAAGTCTGGGCCACGTCGTGTCGTTGAGATCGGCCTGGATCACCTGCTCACAGAACTCGTTCAGGATTTCGACGCTTTTCGCGTCCAGCTCGATGGCGGTCACCCGGTTATGGTTCAGTTCCACGAGGGGCCTCGCGATCGAGCCCGGACCGGCACCGATATCCAGAACTGTTCTGTCGTTGCCCGCGAAGCGCAGAACATTGGCGGGCGCGGTATCGGAGTCCGGGTCGACCTCCATCCGGTAGATGTCCGCCGATGTCTTCATGCCGCCGCGAACTCCTCGCCACACGCGCGATCGGCCCAGGGCAATCGCTTGAACCAGGAAGGGCGAGGGCTCCGCCCTCGAACCCGCCAGGAGGCATCGGTCCGCTCTTCGCGGCCCGATCCGCCTGGACCTCCAGCAAAGGGCGAGGCCCTTTGCAATCTGTCAATGGGTTTGGGAAATGAGAGGGGCCAACACGGACCTCGCGAGGTCACGGTCGGCCCCTCTCATTCCCCAAACCCAATTAATAGGTCCCAAGGGGCCTCGCCCCTTGGCGGAGATCCAAGAGGCAGAGCCTCTTGGTGGGGTCCGGGGCGAAGCCCTGGCCTTCCCGGTTCAGGCGATTGCCCCGGGTCGGCCGGACGGATCGTTACTCGGCCGCCTTGGCATCCTCGATCCGCGGCGTCACCAGGCCACCGACGTGCTGTTCGTCGCGGCCGGCGGCGATGGCACGCAGCCGATTCATCACCGCGCCAGTGCCGGCCGGGATCAGGCGGCCAACGATCACGTTCTCCTTCAGACCCATCAACGAGTCAGTCTTACCGGCCGTTGACGCTTCCGTCAGCACCCGCGTCGTTTCCTGGAACGAAGCGGCGCTGATGAAGCTGTTGGTCTGCAGGGAGGCTTTGGTGATGCCTTGCAGCACCGGCATCGCCACCGCCGGCTTGTCGTCCTTCAGCAGACGGCTGTTGATGTGGTCGAACTCGGTGCGATCGACCTGCTCACCGGCCAGGAACGTGGTGTCGCCCGGATCGGTGATCTCAACTTTCTGCAGCATCTGGCGAACGATGACCTCGATGTGCTTGTCGTTGATCTTCACGCCCTGCAACCGGTACACGTCCTGGATTTCGTTGACCAGGTAGTCGGACAACGCCTCCACGCCGAGCACTTTCAGGATGTCGTGCGGCACGCGCGGACCATCGACCAGCGGGTCGCCGCGGCGCACGAAGTCGCCTTCCTGCACCGAGACGTGCTTGCCTTTCGGAATGAGATACTCGGTTTCCTCACCGGTCTCGTCGTTCTTCACGATGATGCGGCGTTTCGCCTTGTAATCCTTGCCGAACTCCACGCGCCCGTCACACTCGGCGATGACCGCGTGGTCCTTTGGCCGCCGAGCCTCGAACAATTCGGCGACACGCGGCAGACCGCCGGTGATGTCGCGCGTCTTGCTGCCCTCGCGAGGGATCCGCGCCAGCACGTCGCCCGCCGCCACCTGCACGCCGTTGTCGACCGAGAGGATCGAGTCAGGCGACAGGAAGTAACGCGCGTCAGTGCCGTTCTCCAGCCGCGCGACCTCACCCTTGGCGTCCTTCAATTGCAACCGCGGCCGCAGGTCGGCGGCCTTGGCGCCGGACTTGTAATCGACGACGACCTTCGAGGTCAGGCCGGTGACTTCGTCCATCCGCTCGACCAATGTCACGCCCTCGATCAGATCGAGATATTCGATCTTGCCGGCGCGTTCGGTGATGATCGGCAACGTGTAGGGGTCCCACTCCGCCAGTTTCTGCATGCGCGTGACGGTCTGGCCTTCTTCGACCAGCATTCTCGCGCCGTACGGCACCCGGAACCGGGCGCGTTCGCGGTCCTTGTCGTCGGTCAGCACGATCTCGCAATTCCGGCTCATGATTACCGGCACGCCCTGGCTGTTCATGACGACGTTGCGGTTTTTCACCATGACGGTACCGTCATGGCTGGCTTCCACGCTGGATTGCTCGGCGCCACGTTGCGCCGCGCCGCCGATGTGGAAGGTGCGCATGGTCAACTGCGTGCCCGGCTCGCCGATCGACTGCGCGGCGATGACGCCCACCGCCTCGCCGATGTTCACCGTGGTGCCGCGCGCCAGATCGCGGCCGTAACAATGGCCGCAAACGCCGACGGCGGAATCGCAGGTCAGCACCGAGCGAATGCGGAACTGTTCGACACCGGAACGTTCGATCAGATCCGCCTCGTCTTCCTGGATCAGCGTGTTCTCCGGCACCAGCACCGCGCCGCCGACGGGATCGAGGACGTCTTCCGCGGTGGTGCGGCCCAGTGTGCGTTCGGAAAGGGAAGAAACAACCTCACCGCCGTCCATGACCGCGCGCACGGTCAGGCCGCGGGTGGTGCCGCAGTCTTCCTCGACGATGATGCAGTCCTGCGCCACGTCGACCAGACGCCGCGTCAGGTAGCCGGAGTTCGCCGTCTTCAACGCCGTGTCCGCGAGGCCTTTGCGCGCCCCATGGGTGGAGTTGAAATATTCAAGAACGGACAAACCTTCCTTGAAGTTGGCGATGATCGGCTGCTCGATGATCTCGCCCGAGGGCTTGGCCATCAGGCCGCGCATACCGGCGAGCTGACGCATCTGCGCGGGCGACCCACGCGCGCCGGAATTCGACATCATCCAGACCGAGTTGGTCTGCACGCCGATTTCCTGCTTGCTGATCTCCTTCATCATCGCGGTGGCGACCTCGTCGGTGCAGCGCGACCAGGCGTCCACGACTTTGTTATAGCGTTCGCCGGCGGTGATCAGACCGTCCTGATACTGCTGCTCGAACTCCTTCACCTCGCCCTGGGTGTGGTGGATGAGTTCGCCTTTCTCCACCGGAATGATCAGGTCGTCCTTGCCGAAGGAGATGCCCGCCTTGGCGGCCTGGGTGAAGCCAAGACCCATCAGCCGGTCGGCGAAGATCACGCACTCCTTCTGACCGCAATGGCGATAGACCATGTCGATCACGTCGGAGACGCTCTTCTTCGTCAGTTGCTGGTTGATCAGCGAGAACGGCACGTTGGGATGCTTCGGCAGAATCTGGCCGATCATCATGCGGCCAGCCGTGGTGACCACGACCGAGGTGATGATGTTGCCACCCGCGTCGATGGTTTCGATGCGCGAGCGGATCTTGTCGTGCAGGTTGATCCGGTTGGCGAACAGAGCGTGCTCGATATCGCCGATGGTGCCGAAGGCCGGCGCGCCCTCACGGACCAGTTTGCCCTTTTTGTCGAACTCGTCGTGATCCGGCGTGTCGCGGTACAGTGGGGTTTCAAGCGACAGATAGTACAATCCCAGAACGATGTCCTGCGACGGCACGATGATCGGCTTGCCGTTGGCGGGGCTGAGGATGTTGTTGGTCGACATCATCAACACGCGGGCTTCCAACTGCGCCTCCAGCGACAGCGGCACGTGCACCGCCATTTGGTCGCCGTCGAAGTCGGCGTTGAAGGCGGTGCAAACCAGCGGGTGAAGCTGGATGGCTTTGCCTTCGATCAGCACCGGTTCAAATGCCTGAATGCCCAGACGATGCAAGGTGGGGGCGCGGTTGAGCATGACGGGATGCTCGCGGATCACCTCTTCCAGGATGTCCCAGACTTCAGGGCGTTCCTTCTCCACCATCCGTTTCGCCGCTTTGATGGTCGTGGCGTGACCGTACTTTTCCAACTTCGAATAAATGAACGGCTTGAACAGTTCGAGCGCCATCTTCTTCGGCAGGCCGCACTGATGCAGTTTCAGTTCCGGACCGACCACGATGACCGAACGGCCGGAGTAATCGACGCGCTTGCCAAGCAGGTTCTGCCGGAAGCGGCCCTGCTTGCCCTTCAGCATGTCGGACAGCGACTTCAGCGGACGCTTGTTGGCGCCCGTGATGGCGCGGCCGCGGCGGCCGTTGTCGAACAGCGCGTCAACCGATTCCTGCAGCATGCGCTTTTCGTTGCGCACGATGATGTCGGGTGCGCGCAGCTCGATCAGCCGCTTCAGGCGGTTGTTGCGGTTAATCACGCGGCGATACAGGTCGTTGAGGTCGGAGGTGGCGAAGCGACCGCCATCCAGCGGGACCAACGGACGCAGTTCGGGCGGAATGACCGGTACGACGTCGAGAATCATCCATTCCGGACGGCTGCCGGACTCCCCAAAAGCCTCGATCAGCTTCAGGCGCTTGACCAGCTTCTTGCGCTTGGCTTCGGAGGAGGTTTCCTTCAGGTCGGCGCGCAGCTTGACCTTTTCGGCGTCGAGATCGATGCGGCTGAGCACCTTCTTGATCGCCTCGGCGCCGATGCCGACGTCGAACTGGTCTTCGCCGAACTCATCCTGCTTGGCGAGGAGTTGATCCTCGGTCAGCAGTTGCAGCAGTTTCAGGTCGGTGGTGCCGGGTTCGAGAACGACGTAGCTCTCGAAATACAGGATTTTTTCAAGTTCCTTCAGGGTCAGGTCGACCATCAGGCCGATCCGGCTGGGGAGGGATTTCAGGAACCAGATGTGGGCGACGGGGGAGGCCAGCTCGATGTGGCCCATGCGCTCGCGGCGCACTTTCGCCAGCGTGACTTCGACGCCGCACTTCTCGCAGATGATGCCGCGGAATTTCATCCGCTTGTACTTGCCGCACAGGCACTCGTAGTCCTTGATCGGGCCAAAGATGCGGGCGCAGAACAGGCCGTCGCGTTCCGGTTTGAACGTGCGGTAGTTGATGGTCTCGGGCTTCTTGATTTCGCCGAAAGACCAGGAGCGGATTTGCTCCGGGCTCGCGATCTGAATGCGGATCTGGTCGAAGGTCATGGCCTGGCCGGTCTGGCCAAGGATTTTCATCAGTTCATTCATGTGACTGATACCTCAATAGTGCGAGTGCGTCGTGTCGTTGGTTGGTGCGGTCGTCAGGCAAGTAAGAATTTCAACACGGAGGGCAGGCGAGTTCACGGTGACCACGGAGAAAGGGTTTATAATATTCTTCTCCGTGTTCACCGTGGTCTCCGAATTCTCCGTGTTAAATCCTGGCGAACCGTTGAACCGCTCGGGCGTATGAGTGTGGCCCCTCATGCCGCCCGGTTATCCAGATCGACGTTCAGGCCCAGGGATTTGAGTTCCTTGACCAGAACGTTGAAGCTTTCGGGGATGCCGGCCTCAAAGTTATCCTGCTCGCGCACGATCGCTTCGTAGACCTTGGTGCGGCCGGACACGTCGTCCGACTTCACCGTCAACATCTCC
>Ga0182018_10001545_pt1 | contig 25921 bp, 21 predicted proteins | sample 812P2MmetaG_FD_120490 | JGI IMG/M metagenome (GOLD analysis project Ga0182018, IMG submission 120490) | Permafrost microbial communities from Stordalen Mire, Sweden - 812P2M metaG | ecosystem: Environmental > Terrestrial > Soil > Wetlands > Permafrost | place: Sweden: Stordalen | collected...
GCATTCTGCACGGTTGCCTGATTCACCAAACCAGCTACGACGAGCGCACCGCCTGGGGACACCGAACGGAACTCGAACTTTCAGGGGCGGCTTGACAAGTTAGGGGCGTGGGATGTCTATCACACCGGCTCGGGGATCGATATCTGGTCCGGCGCTGGGCCTCCTGCTCACTCCAGCAAGCGGTTCAGATCGCTCCATGTGCCCGTAAGCCGAACGTCAAATGGCGCACCACATTGGCCTCGCTCAAACCTGGGTCCCGGCGCCGCAAGGGGATCCCAGTCCCGGCGGTCAGGGCGCCCCATTGGAGGACAGTTCATGATGATAAACCAGAGACCTCAAAGGTGCAGAAGGGAGCCAGCCGTTTGGGCATCGAGATTCGAGAAGAGTCGATCGAATCCCTGGCCGAGTACGCGGAACTCTCGATCGCTTTTCGAGTGGAGAAGACCCTGGAGGTATCTACCGAGGGGAGCGGACTGGGCGGAATCGCGCTTCATGAGCAGCTGCTCGAGCCTGCTTATGTTAAGGACTCTGACGAGAGGGAGCACCCGACCCACTGGTCGCAACGGTTCAATTTGGCGAATTGGGGGCTCCTCGCTGCACGAGACGATGGAGCGCGAGTCGGTGGTGCGGTCATCGCGATCAAGACTGACAAACTCTACATGTTGGATGGTCGGAGTGATTTGGCCGTTCTTTGGGATCTTCGAGTCCGACCCGAATCTCGGGGGACCGGAGTCGGCTCCCTGCTCTTTCAGGCCACCGAAGAATGGGCGCGAGATCGTGGGTGTATTCAGCTCAAGATTGAGACGCAAAATAACAATGTCCGGGCATGCCACTTCTACGCGCGAATGGGTTGCACCCTCGGAGGCATTGATCGATACAAATATCGAGAGTACCCCGGAGAAACACAGCTCGTGTGGTTCAAGAAGCTTTAGACGGCGTTCGTGTCGAGGATCAGCGTCCCGTTGCTTCCGTGTCTACCTCTGCCACCCCCTGGATCCGATCTTGAATGTCCCGGACTGGCTAAGATAGTGGCGGAATCCAGTCGCGTCCTAGTCGAGAACAACCTTGAGTGGCTCCCCGTCACGGTGGGCGATCGGCTAACGAGACGGCTGAGGTTGCTTCTGAGAGGCAGCGAACAATCTTCGGCGCCGCACCTACGATGCGCGTCGGCGACTCTGGCATCATGTCGAGGTGTCCGACCAGGCGAATTCTGAGCATCGAGTTGTCGCAGGACTTCTCCGCCAGCAGGGTCGCGTCCTTCTTTGCCACCGCTCCCCTCAGCGTCACTGGTACCCCGATACCTGGGACCTTCCCGGAGGACACGTCGAAGATCACGAGCAGCCACCACAGGCGCTCGCCCGCGAACTCTGGGAGGAACTCGGTATCCGGGTCTCGCCACCAATGATCGAACCGTTTGCTCACGTGCAGGGTTTCGACTTCCGAATGGATGTGTGGCTAGTCGACGAATGGACCGGTCGACCCTCGAACGACACCTCTGATGAGCACGACGCTCTTGCGTGGGTGAACGCGGAAGAGGCACTAGGGTTGCAACTCGCCGATGCTCGCTTGCCCGCCCTGATCGACGCGGCCCTTCTGTAGGGTGCAGAGCTCCTGTAGCCGATGGCCGTTCCTCAACCGGCACTCGAAATGACACTCCGAATCGGCATGCAGCGGTTGGATCGAAGGTGAGTCCGGCCCGGATGGCTGGGCCAAGGTGGTACCTGAGGGTGCTGGGCGCGCTTCTTGCGGCGGTACCACGACACCATCGCGGGCTACCGGCCTTCCGCCGACAGTATGTGGTCGAGCTACACCGGGACCTGCTCGCCGGGACAGGTCGTTTGCCATGGCGACTTCAGGCCCTAGAACGGCGTCTTTCAGGGTGACGACATCGTCGGGCTCATCGACTGGGACCACGCCCGACCCGCCCAGCCCCTCTTCGACATGGCCTACGCGCTGGAGTACGCGGCGCCGTTTCGCGACGACGAGGAGTGCATCCGCTGGCTGCGCTATACCAGCCGCCCGAACCGTCGACGGCGCATATGTCGTGCCAGCGTTGATCACTCCTCGGCGATCGCCTCGAGCACGGGGACCCGACCGGCCCGGCGGGCGGGTAGGAGCCCGGCCCCCATTCCGACGACCACCGCCAACGCCACATAGGCGGCAAGAGTTCCCCAGGGGATGGCCAGCACGGTGATGCCGTCGGAGGTGAGAGCGCGTTGGAGGGTCCACCCAACGAACAGCCCCAGGGCCGTGCCAACCAAGGCACCCAGCGCAGCGATGATCGCCGACTCGAATCGCACAGCCGCCCCCACCTGGCGGGATGACATTCCAAGGGCGCGGAGAAGGCCAAGCTCGCGTACCCGCTCGGTGATCGACAACGTGAGGTTGGTCGCGATACCCAGATAGCCGATGATCAGGGCTAGGAGCGACAACACCGCAGCGAGATCGATCTGGCGGTCGACAACCTGGTCCTGAGTGGCCTGCACCTCGGCCGGGTCGGCCACCGAAACCTCGGGATAGCCGACGAGAGCCCTGGCCACAGCGAGCCTGGTGGCTGAGGGTGTTGTGCCGGGAGCCCCGTCGACGAACACCAACGACGGCTGAAGTTTCGGATAAGTGCTGGCCAGAGTGGCGGCTGAGAAGAGGAATCCCCCGTAGTACCCCTGGCTGTCGAACATGGCGCTGATGGGGAAGGATGAAATTACCTCTGCGCTGCCGTCCTGGGGGAAGAAGGTGAACGGCAGCACCTTGCCGAGGTGCCAGCCGCGCGCGTCGGCGATACTTTTCTCGACCGCGACACCTCCTTTGCGCAAGCCGGCCAGGTTTCCCTGGAGCGGGCCCAAGCCCACCACCCGACTGTAGGTGGAAAGGTCGATCGTGGCGCCCCAGTCGGATCCGCGACCGTCCACCGAAAACGTCAGATACGACGACGGTGAGACCAACCCCACTCCGGGCTCAGCCCGCAGTCGGCCGACGACGCCCGGGGCCATCGGCGGGACCACGCCGGGACCGCCGCCTGACGGTCCTGCTCCCGCTGCAGTCAACACATAGTCGGCCAGTACGGTGCGGCTGAGCTCGTCGTTTGATGACACCCGGGCCGAACTGGCGATGATCGCCAGCGCACAGATGAGGGCCACACCCACCACCACGGCCGCCGCCGACGCCGCCGTCCGCCCCGGATGTCGAACGGCATTCTGACGGCCAAGGGCTCCGGTGAAGCCCCACACCTTGGCGATGGGCCAGCCCAGGGCGCCGGCCGAGAATGCCGCCGCCGCCTGGCCGAGACCGGCGATTCCCAGCACGAGGAGCAGGACACCAGCAACCACTCCAGCGGGTAGGCCACCGATCAACGCACCGATCACGAGCCCGGCCCCACCGATGGCGACGACCGCGGCCAGGCGTCGGCGGGCCGGGTGGGCCAGCTTGCCTTCGGCCACCGGGTCCTGGCGCAGGGCTACGAGAGCAGGCACTCGACCGGCCTGCTCGGCCGGGACGATCGAGGCCAACACGGCCACTCCCGTCCCGGCGACGAGGCAGATGAGTGCGCTCGGCCAGTCAAGCTGCAGCGGTCCTGTTGGGAGCACGGTTCCTGATTCCTGAACCAGGTCACGTAGGCCGAGGGCCGAAACCAGTCCTAGGGCGACTCCCAGAACTGACGCGACCAGGCCGACCGCGGCGGCCTCACCGGTGACCAGGAGTGCCAGCTGGGCTCGGCTGGCCCCGAGGCAGCGCAGCAGAGCCAACTCCCGGCGCCGTTGGGCAACCACAAGGGAAAAGGCATTGAAGATAATGAACGCTCCAACGATCAGGGCGATAGCGACGAGGACGGTCAGCGTGGTTGAGAAGGACAGGAGATTGTGCGAGGCCTGTGCGGCGACCAGCGCCGAGTAGTCGGATCTGGTCAGGACTCGGTAGGAAGGTCCGAGCACCCTCTGCAGCCTCGCTGCCAGGGTGTCCGCCCCGACCCCCGGCGACGACGAGACGAAGACTTCGCTGACCTGGCCCTCGAGTCCGGTCAATTGCTGAGCTGCGGTCAAGCTGACGCCGGCCAGGGTGGCATTCGGTGAACTTGGGTTGCTCAGACCACCTAACACTCCGACAATGGTGAACAGTCGGACCGGCTGGCTCGAGACCATCGGCACCCGTTGGCCGATCCGAAAATGCTCGGCATCGAAGGTGCTGGCGTCCACGACGATCTGGCCGTTGGTGACCGGAAGATGACCCAGGACAAGGTGACCGGCCCGAAGTCGCGGCACGGTGGGGACCGACACGGCTGCGGATTGGGGCGAGCCCACCAATCGTCCCCCCACCAGCAATTGGGCGTAGCCCGACACCACCCCCGCAGCCCCGGCCACCCCCGGCACGGCTGAAATCTCCGACACCTTTTCTTGTGGGAGGGAGCCGGGGCCGAACACCACTGTGTCTAGACCAGGTGGTTGGTCGGCAGCGGTCTGGGCCGTGGTCGTGGCCCGAACGGTCTGGGTGAGGACGAGGGTTCCCGCCATGAAGGTGACCCCCACCACAATGGCCGCTGAGACAAGGCCCAGGCGCCGGGCGTGGGCCCGAGCCTCGTGCAGGGCCATACGGATCATCGGGTCTCGTGGATCCGCATGTGGTCCAACACGGTGTCGGGTGTGGGGTGCACGAGCTCGCCGACCAGGCGCCCGTCGACCAGGAAGACGACACGATCGGTGAATCCCACCGCCCCGGGATCGTGGCTCACCATCACCACGGTCTGCCCGCTGGTCCGGACCACATCGGCGAGCAGCCCAAGAAGCTCGTTGCCTGCCTTCGTGTCCAGATTGCCGGTTGGCTCGTCGGCAAAGACGATCTCGGGACGCGGGGCCAACGCACGAGCCACGGCCACCCGCTGCTGCTGGCCGCCCGACAGCTCGGCGGGACGGTGATCCATTCGGTCACCCAGTCCGAGCAGATCGACGAGGTACTCAATCCAGGCGGTATCCAACGCAGTCCTGCTGATTGAGAACGGGAGGGTGATGTTTTCGCTCACCGACATGGTCGACAGGAGATTGAATGACTGGAACACGAAGCCGACGCGGTTGCGGCGCATCACGGCAGCGTCATTCTCCGAGAGGTTCGACACCTCGAGATCGCCAATGAAGGCCTGACCGGAGCTCAAGCGATCCAATCCCGCCGTGCAGTGCAGAAGGGTCGACTTGCCTGATCCGGAAGGGCCCATGATGGCGCCGAAGGATCCCGCGGCAAACTCCACGCTCACCCCGCGAAGGGCATGTACGGCCGCGTCTCCGGTTCCGTACTGCTTGCAGGCCTCGACGGTGCGGGCCCCCGGCGACGCCTGGCCTCCGTCGGTCCCCCCTTCGACGCCGGGGTCCCCCGGGGCACTCGACTCCACACCTGCAGCTTTCCATGACACGCGCCACCAGGTCTGCCAGTCACCGCCGACGGCCGCTGGCCTTGGACGCGTCAACTGGGCGACTCGAGCAGGATCGAGGTGGCGAGGTCCTCCGCCGTGCCCGGTAGCCGATGCTCTTGCGGGGTCACTGACCTGTGCCGTCTGCTCCCGGACTCACGTGGATCAACCTGCGAGACTTTCGCCATGGAAGGTTCATTCGACGAGTACCGATCCCGTCGTAGCCTTTTTGGTACTGAGATTGGCGCATATGACGCCGGAAGACCTGGCTATCCCGACCGCGTCTATGACCTGCTCCGAACCCATTGCGGGCTTGGCCCTCACTGCCGATTGCTCGAGATCGGTCCAGGCACGGGGCAGGCAACGGGTCGGCTCCTGGACTCTGGAGCTTCTGTCACTGCTGTAGAACTCAGCGCCGACATGGCCGACCGCCTCCACTCGAAATTCCTCGACCGTGATCTCACAATCAGGATTGGCGCCTTTGAGGAGGTGGATCTGGGATCAGCAAGGTTCGACTTGATCGCGGCGGCTACCTCATTCCACTGGGTGCCCACCGATTTCGGCCTTCAACGCTGTACCGATCTCTTGGACGCCGGAGGGTGGTTCACCCTGTGGTGGAACTATTACGGCGACCCCGCTCGGCCCGATCCGTTTAACGAGGCGCTGATACCGATCCTTCGCAAGCTGGCGCCTGCACTACTGGACGTACCCGGAACGACGAACAGCGTCACGGGCGTGTCCGCTTACGCTCTCGACGTCAGGGCACGTGTCGCCGAAATAGATGCAATGGAACGTTTCGGACCTGTCGAACACGAGGTGATTGCCTGGACAGGCCGACATGAACCAGCGGAGCTTCGGGCGATGTTCTCCTCGTTCTCGCCCTGGCTCGCGCTCCCCATCGAGCAAAGAACACTGGCCCTGGACGCGCTGGAGCGACTAGCCGCGGAGGACTTCGGCGGGATCGTCGAAAGGCCATACCTCTCCCCCATCTATATGGCTTCGAAGCTCAATCCGTAATGTGCATGCCGGTTCAATCTGGCTCCAAAAGGCATCGCGAAGGGCGACCGGTCTGCCATCCTCAAATGAAACAAAGAGATGGGCGAGGCGCGGCAACGCTCAAGCCGCACTCAAGGTATCTTCCACGCCACTCTCCCGACAGCGACCATGATGTTGTTCGTGGATGTGGAGGTGGGTTCGATCAAACTCGACCGGATCGAGATTCGCAGAGCCAACAGCGATGAAATCGACGACGTACTCTTCGTATTCGACGAGGTCGCTGCATGGCTTGCTTCGGTAAGGGTTCAGCAGTGGCCGCTTCGATTTAGGCACGAATGGGTGAGCTCCTCAGTCGAAGACGGGTATACGTGGCTCGTCCACGTCGATTCCCGGCTTGCGGCGACGCTGGTCCTGGATTGGTCAGACCCGATTTGGGACGCGAATGACCGTTCAGCCGGCTACGTCCACCGTCTTGCCGTGCGAAGACACGCAGCTGGCCTCGGTTCCCATCAATTGGCATGGGCGGAGCGCGAGGCGTGCTTGCGTGATCGCCAATTCCTACGCCTCGACTGCGTGGCGGCGAACTGCCGGCTGTGCGATAGTACGAGGCGGCCGGCTTCCAGCACCGAGGCGACGTGGAGGTTGGAGGCGCACCCGGACAGCGGGTCGACACGGCGCCCCAGACCCTGGTCAGCCGCTACGAGTTGCGTGTCCCGGCGTTGCCAACCGAATCCCTAATAGCGCCGTAACGGGATCCAAGTGTCGATCATGATCAGCTTGGCGCTGAGGTGGCGTACCGGTGGACGTGATCGACCAGATCAACGAAGAGTTGGGGTCCGTCAAGAAACCGCCTGCGGGCCTCATTTTGTGCCTTCCACCGCGCAATGACCGTGTTCCGTCGAGATCCGTCGGCTACCGATCAGCCGAGTGAGATTCCCACGACGGGCTGATTGAGCACGATGTTGCCAGTCGAGCCCTGGAAGTGTGCTCCGGTTCCAAAGGCGAACACACCGCCGTCAGCCGCGACCAGGTAGTAACCGTCGCCGGTCGGTGCGGCCGCGATGCCCACGATCGGCTTGTTGAGCGTCTGGCTGCCGAGCGAACCGAGGAACGGAGCATCGAAGCTGAAGACGCCGCCGTCGGCCGCCACCAGCCAGTACCCACCGGTCACAGGATCCACCGCCATGCCGACGATGGGCTGATTGAGGTGCTGACCACCCATCGAGCCGTCGAAAGTGGCACCGGGTCCATATGTGAAGATACCGCCGTCGGCCGCCACCAGGTCGTAGCCGTCGTTGCCGGGCGCCGCGGCCACACCTACTACTGGCTGATTGAGCGTGAGCCCTCCGGCCGATCCGTAGAACGGCGCGTTCGAACCGAAGGCGAAGACGCCGCCGTCGGCCGCGGCGAGCCAGCATCCGTTTCCGCCCGGAGCGGCCGCAATTCCCACCACCGGCTTGTTCAACGTGGCGTTGAGGCCCGTGCAGTCAGAGGCATGCGCCCCATCCGCATAGGCGGCACCGCTGGCGTCGGCGAGGTTGTAGCTACCCCCACCCGGCACCGCGGCCATGCCGGCAATGGGTTGGGCTAGGGCCTGGCCGGCCTGGGAGCCGAAGAACGGCGTGCCGAAGCTGAACACGCCCCCGTCCTTGGCCACCAGCCAGTACCCCGGTGGGGTCGAACTGGGCACCGAGATGGGAGTCAGAGGCCCTGCGGGGTTCCCGCCGGCCCCGGCTACGGGAGCCGGCCTTGGCTGTTCCACGCTGAAGGCGCACTGACCGGTGGCAAAGCCCCCAACCACGTTCGGCTCCGATGGTGTGACATCCTCGCTCGAGTCCCCGTACTGAATAGCAGGCGAGTTCCCCGAGCATAGGAGGTTCCCGGCGATCTGGTTCGTTAGGTTCTCCATAGCGTCGGGGTCGGTCATGGTGTTGTCAGTGAATGTGTCGCTCCCGCCGATGTGATTGCGAAGGGCACCAAACCAGCAGGAGGTGAGCCCGGTAACCCGCAGGTTGCCTCCGATGGTGTTGTCCTCGTAATCGCTGTAGACAGGAGATCCGAATAGGGCGAAGATCCCGCTCGGGGTGCAGCTGGGACCGCCGCCCCCGCTCGACTGGATCGCATCCCCTCCGATGGTCGTGGAATGGACGACGACACCCAACGCGTCGGTGGCGTCGATGCTGCCCATTACGGCATCAGGAGAGTTGAGGGTGGGATTGTTCTGATTGGGATCGTCGACGCAGGCAAAATGTAGAGCCTCGCATCCCAAGAGCAGCGTGGCTCCGCTGTCGACGTCGATGTTGCCGTCCACGGTCAATCCTGACGTTCCCGTGCCCCCGACGTCATTGTTGGCGAAGGCTGCCACCAGGGAAGCCCCTGACGCCACGGTGACGTCCCCGGTGACGGTTACCTGTCCTGCGTTGACCTCGCACACCCCGGTGACGGAAACGGAGGTGTAGGTCCCGCCGGGCAGCGAGCCGGGGGTCGCCGAGGTGCCGGTGCAGGTCGTTGACGAGGGGGTGGCCGCCGAGGCAGCTGTCGAGCTGCCCAGCAGTCCGAGCGGCACCATCAGCGACGCGGCGGCCAGCACTGAGCCAACCAGGGTTCGGACCCGCCGATCTCTCGTCATTGTCCCGCCGTGCCGCCCCCGCCTGCCACCGTTCATCGCTTTCGCCGTCACTCTTTCGCCTCCGGTACTCGTCGCGTACTTCTGTTCGCGCCCCGCCATCAACAGCTACGACGTTCGGCGAGGGGGTCCGCGGTCCTTGATCTTAAGCACGCATTCCGACCATCCTCAAGCCGAAGTGGAGCCTGGGAGGAGAATCGAACTCCTGACCTACGCATTGCCAGTGCAAAATAGCCGGAACGGAGCGACACACCGCCACAGTCGCATCGGTCGACGAGGTCTCCCCGTCTGACCGCTCGGCGCTGGGTCCGGGGTGCGTCAGAGCCCCTGGACCCGGTGCCGGCCCACAGCCGAGCAGTCAGGAGTGGCGGCGGCACCCTTTCCGCTGTTCCGGTAGCCGAACCGCCATCGAAGCAGTACATCTTCGCCGGGCCGGTGGGTGCGGGGCGTCCCACAGGGGTGTGCTCTACGGGACCCGCCACACAGCCGTCAGGTCTTCGGTCCCGAGATAGGAATGCTCGTCGTCGTTGCGTTCAGTATCCGCTCTCGCTCGACGGCGCGGTAGACGGTTGAGCGCGCGACGCCGAAAAGGTCAGCCAGATCAGCGGTCGTGTACTCACCAGTGTCCAGTAGGGCAACCAGGTGTGCTTCTTGGCGATGGTTGAGTTTGGGCTGCTTGCCTCGGAGGTGCCCCTTGGCTTTGGCCACCTTCATGCCCTCTCGGGTCCGCAATCGGATGAGATCGGATTCGAACTCGGCCACCATGGCGAGGACATTGAAGAGCAGCCGCCCGACAGGATCGTTCGGATCGTAGACGGAGCCGCCCAGGTTGAGGCGCACTTGGCGGACGGTGAGCTCGTCGGCGATCGCTCGTGCATCGGGGAGAGACCGGGCCAAGCGATCGAGTTTGGTGACCACAAGAGTGTCGCCCTCTCGACGGGCAGCCAAGGCCTCGCGCAGACCGGACCGTTCGCGATTGGTGCCCGTCAGTCCGTGGTCAACGTAGATCCGACTGGCAGCTACCCCGAGTGTGGCGAGACCGTCGCGTTGGGAAGTGAGGTCCTGCTGATCAGTGGACACTCGGGCATATCCGACGAGTAGCGCCGTCATGGCGCACCTCCTTTGGTGGGCCGGTCCGAAGGAACCCCGGTTGTCGGCACCGGCTAGAGCCGGTGACCAAGAATCTGCCCGATCCGCCTATCCTCGCCAGAGGGAACATCTCTAGCGCGGGGGGAACGTGCGGACTTTGCTATGAGTACCCCGTTTATGCTGTCGGGCCGACGTCCCAGGGAGGTAAAATCCATGACGGCTTCGTGGTCCGGTGAGCAGCTCGACCGCATCAGCGGGTCTGATGAACTCCAGATCGCGAGTCGCCGTACCGACGGCACGCTGCGCAGTTCGGTCCCGATCTGGGTCGTCTGCGTTGACGACGGCGTGTACGTGCGCACCTGGTACCGCCGCACCACCGGCTGGTTCGGGCACGTAATTGACCTTCCCCAAGCACGCATCCGAGTGCCCGGCCTCGAAACTGACGTAATCATTGCTGACGTCGGCAGAGGTGCCCCCGGACTCCGTGCGAGCGTCGACGCTGCGTACCGCACGAAGTACGGCCCCTTCGGCCACCAATCGATGGTCACCGACGATGCCGCAGCGACCACCTTGCGATTAGACCCGCAGTGACCAAACTGGGCTCCACGAGGCGGACCTGATCGCCTGACCGCGGGCGAGCGAGAGAGGGTCAATTTGCGCGCCTCGTCGACATCTTTGCGTCTCGTAAGCCGACCGGCCCGCGGACGCTTCGGGACCGGATTCGGACGGGGTTGGGTCATCATCGAAAGGGGATCCTCATCAGACACGCTCGGCCGAACGGAGGGCTGGGTGTCGCCACCCGGTATACGGGACCGGGGCATCGTTTACGCGTTCGTTTTCCGGCTCGCGGCGGTGGGGTCGATAGCATCGTTCCGATGGTCGCCGGCACTGCCTCAAGGGTGCCCGGGCGGGCCGGCGCTGAGATCATCGGTACCGGTGCTCAGGGTGGTTGGCACTGGGTCGAGTGGACCTGTGAGTTCGCCGGCACGGCGCTGCTCCTCTTCGGTGGCCTGTCCGCGGTATGCCTGGATTTCGCACCCGGCAGTCCGATCGCGTCGGTGGTACCCGACCACTCCGCCCGTCTGCTGATCACCGGCCTCCTCTTCGCCGGCGTCGGTTCAGTCGTGGCGGTGAGTCCCCTCGGCCGTCGTTCCGGCGCACACCTCAACCCGTCGGTGACACTGGCCTTCTGGCGGCGAGGCCACATGCACATCAACGACCTGGCCGGCTACATCGTGGCCCAGGTCGCCGGAGCTTTCGCTGGTGTGGCACTGGTGCGCTGGTGGTGGGGAGCGAAGGCAGAGCCGTCGGTCTCGGGGTAACCCGACCGGGTCACGGCATCGACGCCATCACCGCCGTTGGGATCGAGGCGTTCATGACGTTTCTTCTGGTCGGCGGCATCCTGGTCATGGTCTCGTCCGCGAGAACGGCCCGCTGGACGCCCTTGCTGGTGTGGATCCTCATCGCCGGGCTGGTGTGGCAGGGAGCGCAGTGGACCGGCACATCACTTAACCCGGCGCGCAGCCTGGCGCCGGCGTTGCTCGCGCCCCACGCCACGGGCCTGTGGATTTACTTCGTCGGCCCACTGGCTGGTTCGCTCATCGCCGTCGCTGTGTTCGGCACCCTGCCCGGGCTCGAGACCCGGACGGCCAAGCTGTTCCACGACCCGCGGTATCCGTCGACGATGGCAACCACGCTGCCGGTCGCTCCCCGCTCGTGACGGAAAACCCTGGGACTTGTGGGGCTCGGTTCATTACAACCAAGCTGGACAATCATGTTCAATGACCAGGGTGACACACCAGAGTGGGCACCAGCTCTCACCGATCGGCGCCGGCACGTCCTAAGGGTGCTGCCAAGACGGAGGTTCGTCTAGCCATCCCTTGCGGGCCCTCGGACCCCAGCCGGGATCAGCTGGGCAGTGCCGGATGCGGTTCCTACGGGAAAAGGCCCGGGGGCTGGAAGTCGGCGATCGGAGCGCTCACGCTCACGGAAGGACAGCAATGAAGTGGGCCAGCTCGATAGCAGTACCGAGCTGGCATGGAGCCGATTGACCAAAAGATGAGGTCGGCCACGTAGCGTGGTTACATTGCGGAATGGCATTGGGAGGTCAGGACTGGTGGGAGTGGCACAAGCCGATGGACAATCCGACATCGGCATTGTCTCGTCGATTGATCGCCGTTCAAGAAGCCCTCAGACGAGGGTTGGACCGCTGCCCTCGGGGCCCAATTCATGTAATTAGTCTCTGTGCAGGGCAAGGGAGGGATCTGATTGAAGTCCTTTCTGAGCACCCTCGCCGAGCGGACGTTCGAGCACGGCTCGTGGAGATCGACCCTCGGAACGTCACATTCGCTCGCGCTAGCGCCGACGCCGCAGGATTAGTTGATGTCGAGATTGTTGAGGCGGATGCTGGCATGACCGATGCCTACGCTGGAGCCGTCCCTGCTCACATTGTCCTTAGCTGCGGCGTCTTTGGAAACATCACCGGCGGTGACATCGAGCGCACGGTTCACGCCTTCCCCAGCCTTTGCTCAGATCGAGGGCTTGTGATCTGGACGCGAAATCGACTACCACCGGATCTCACGCCCAAAATTCGTAACTGGTTTCAAGAGGCTGGCTTCCAAGAGGAATCGTCCAGTGTTCCTGCTGGCACCGTATTCGCGGTCGGAGCAAACCGACTTGTTCTGGAACCACAAGACTTCACATCTGGTTATCGACTCTTCGATTTCGTTGGTTATAAACAGATCCTCAGCAAACCAGACCAATAGCTCACACGGGCCGCGGCGAGAGTGTTCAGCCGAGCAGGCGTTGCGGGTCGCGTCACAGAGCGAGATTTCCTCTTGTACGTTGGCAAAGGGGCGCCACCGAAGTGCCTGGTTACATGGGCGCAAAAGACCAGCGCGGCCACTGGAGGCTGGTCGGCGAGCCCGCAGTGTCCCGTGGGCCGATCCCTGACTGGCCCTAGCTCATAGATGCCGGAGTGAGCGGGTTAGCGCGGCGTTAGCAGTTGGACCCGCCACGCCAACTCTCAGTGCCCCCAAGAGGATCGCTGACCGGGCACCGCTCAAAGGCATGGGCCGAACCGACATGGCGCCGATTCCCGAGCGCCCTCGGATTGGAATTTCGCGTCGCTCTGTGAGCCCAGGCGCTGACGACGCTCCTCTTGAACTCGGCTTCTCCGGTCTCCGTGCGCGATGCGCCGTATTGGAGGCAGTCAGCCGTCGTCCAAGCGGTGGATGCGTAGTGGATTCTCGTGACGTGCGCAGCGTCGCGGCCAGCGAAAGCCCCAGGCTGATGAGATACCCGGCTCGTCTACCACCAAGGAAGCCGGTTCATCCTCCCCGCCATTACAAGAGTACACCGGGGTGGGGGTCTTGCTGCAAGGACCCCTTGTGTGCTGACAATGCACGCCACAAGTCGCACCACAGACGTCCGCGCGACCGACAGCAGGAATCAGAGAGGCCCGAGGGGGCTCAAGGGGAGGGTGGACGGATGGGCAACTACGTACTGGGCTTCCAGGAGATCGACCAGACGCAGCTCGCGGTCGTTGGCGGCAAGGGCGCTCACCTAGGGGAGCTTTCGCGGATCGAAGGCATCCGCGTACCGGCTGGCTTCTGTGTGACAACGGACGCCTTCCGGCGGATCATGGCGGACGCGTCGTCCATCGGCGACCGGCTCGATCGGCTGTCGCGTCTGAGCCCCGATGACCGGGAGGCGATCCGCACGCTCAGCGCGGAGATCCGCCGGATCCTCGAAGGGATCGCCATCCCCGACGATCTTGCGGCGGCAATCACCCGCTCGGTCGCCCGGCTCGGCGAACAAGCTGCCTACGTGATCCGATCGAGTGCGACAGCAGAGGACCTGCCGACGGCCTCCTACGCCGGCCAGCAGGACACCTACCTGAACGTCGTGGGGCCAGCGGCGATCCTCGAGCACATCAGCCGGTGCTGGGCCTCGCTCTTCACTGAGCGGGCCGTGACCTACCGCCTCCGGAATGGATTCGACCAGCGGAAAGTCCAAATGGCCGTGATCGTGCAGCAAATGGTCTTCCCGCAGGCGGCCGGCATCCTCTTCACGGCCGACCCCGTCACGTCAAACCGGAAGTTCGTCTCCGTGGAGGCCGCCTTCGGACTCGGCGAGGCCCTGGTCTCAGGCCGGGTGAACGCGGACGTCTACCAGGTGCGCGAACGCGAGATCGTCGCCAAAGCAATCGCCAGCAAGCAGTTCGCCATCCACGCCTCGCCGGCAGGCGGGACGCAAGAAGAAACGATCGACCCGGTGCGGCAGGAGCAGCCAGCACTAACGGATGCGCAGGTCGTGCAACTCGCGCAGCTGGGACGCCGGATCGAAGGGCACCTCGGCCTCCCCCAAGACATCGAATGGTGCCTGGTCGATGACAGCTTCCAGATCGTCCAGAGCCGGCCGATCACCACACTGTTCCCGATCCCTGCGGCCGGCGACCAAGAGAACCATGTGTACGTGTCCGTCGGTCACGCGCAGATGATGACCGACGCTATGAAGCCCCTGGGGCTCTCCTTTTGGCAGCTGACCACACCTCGGCCGATGTACGTGGCCGGTGGGAGGCTGTTCGTCGATGTCGCCTCGGACTTGGCGTCGCCAGCGAGCCGCGCCGGTCTCTTGGAGGTCATCGGGAAATCCGATCCCCTGATCGGGGACGCGCTAGAGACCATCCTCGAACGCGACGACTTCATCCCCACCCTCAGGGACGAAAGTCCAGGTTCCGCGCCGGGTGGCGGCATGCCCGCCCCGATCCGGCCATCGTCACTGGGCTGATCGAGCGCAGTGAGGCTTCCATTGCCAAGTTGAAGAGCGACATCCGTGGGAAGTCCGGCTCCGCGCTGCTCGACTTCATCCTTGCGGACATCCAGGAGCTGAGGCGGATCCTGTTCGACCCGCAGAGCCATCGGGTGTTCATGTCGGCAATGGAGGCCACGTGGTGGCTGAACGAGCACATGGAGGCGAGGCTGGGCGAGAAGAACGCTGCCGACACGCTTACACAATCTGTCCCCCATAACGTCACGTCGGAGATGGGGCTGGCGCTCCTGGACGTCGCGGACGTGATCCGTCCGTATCCGGAGGTGGTGGCATTTCTGCAAGACGTCGACGACCAAGGTTTCCTGGACGACCTGGTCAAGTTTGCGGGCGGGGCGGAAGCCCGAGACGCCATCCGGGCCTACCTCGACAAGTACGGAATGCGCTGCGTCGGCGAGATCGACATCACGAGGCCACGTTGGAGCGAACGCCCCACGATGCTCGTGCCCGCGATCCTCGGCAACATCAAGAACTTCGAGCCGGGCGCCGGCGCCCGGCGCTTCGGGCAAGGGCGGCAAGAGGCGTGGACGAAGGAACAGGAACTGCTGGAGGGCTTGCGGGCCTTGCCGGACGGAGAGCGGAAAGCCGAAGAGTCCAAGCGGATGATCGACCGTGTCCGGACCTTCATCGGGTACCGGGAGTATCCGAAGTACGGCATGGTCAGCCGCTACTTCGTTTACAAGCGGGCCTTGCTGGAAGAGGCCGGGCGCCTCGTGCAGGCCCATGTGCTTCGTGAGAAGAAGGACATCTTCTACCTCACGTTCCAGGAGCTCCACGACGTCGTGCGCACGAACCACGTAGATGATCAGCTCATCTCCCAGGGCAAGGACGCGTTCAGGTCGTATCAAGCGCTGACGCCGCCCCGGGTGTTCACGTCGGATGGCGAGGTCGTCGCCGGGACCTACCGACGCGATGGTCTGCCGACCGGTGCGCTAGTTGGCTTACCGGTTTCAGCCGGGACCATCGAGGGGCGGGCTCGCGTCCTTCATGACATGGCGGAGGCCGATCTCGAAGCCGGCGACATCCTGGTCACGGCCTACACGGACCCGAGCTGGACGCCGGTGTTCGTCGCGATAGCGGGCCTGGTGACGGAGGTGGGGGGCCTGATGACCCACGGGGCAGTGATCGCCCGGGAGTACGGCTTGCCGGCCGTTGTAGGTGTGGAGCAAGCCACCCGGCTGATCCGAGATGGGCAGCAGATCCGCGTGGATGGAACGGACGGGTACGTCGAGATCCTGCCCTAGATGCCCGGACACCCGGGCGCCCGGCAACGTGTTCCGTATGCCGATCCTGCGGCACAACTTGAGAGCTTCCGCCTCGGCTATGGCCGTCGTGATCACCGATGCGGCTGTAGAAGCCGAAGTCGACCTTCGGTCGGGTTGGCCGCTGCCGCGGTAATGAGCCGTGGTCGCTCCCCGCACTGCGACGGGTGAGCGGAGACCAACGAGCGATCCAGCAAGAATGGGGGCCATGGTGAGCACGTGGATCAGCCCCAAGTCCATGAAAGGAACGCCCAGTGAGATCGCCGGGCGTGGCCTCGTCGCCGTCGAGGCGATCAGCAAGGGCGAAGTCGTCGCGGTCAAGGGCGGCCGCATCGTGACCAGCGAGCAGCTGCGGTCGATGCCCGAGCGGCTGCAGGACTCAGACGTACAGATCACCGACGACTTGCACCTCGTGGCCTTGACCGAGGACGAGTACGAGTCGGTGATGCTCTTCATAAACCACTCCTGCGAGCCCAATGTCGGCTTTGCAGGCAACGTCGTCTTGGTGGCCATGTGCGATATCGATGCCGGTGAGGAGCTGACGACGGATTACGCCATGTTCGACGACTACGAGGGGTCGATGGACTGCACCTGCGGGCGGCCCGCCTGCCGCCGGCGTGTCGATGGACGCGACTGGCAGCGGCCCGACCTGCAGGAGCGTTATCGCGGATACTTCTCCTGGTACCTCGACCGAAAGATGCGAAACGACGGATTCAGCGGTTCAGCCTCCTGACAGCCGGCACGGCGAGGGCCCTCCGATTGGGGATCCCCCAGGGGTGGCATGAGGTAGACAGGGTGGGCCCGATCGCACCGTGGCTATAGAGGCGGCCATTCATGATCGGCGTGACTCCCTAGACTCAGCGCATGGGACGAGGCGATGTACCGACGTCACCGGGTGGCCCGCTTCGGCGCCGACGAGCCAAACGACAACTCCAACGGCTCGCAGAGGAGTCAGAGCGGAAGGTGAAACCGGAAGCGGCCACAGGCCACATCAAAGTGATCGAGGATCAGACCGCAGTCAAGGTCCGAGAATCAGAGGGGCAGGAGCGTGACGTCCAAGCTGAAGTGTCGGTTGAGAGTCGCCCGCGCGGCTTTCATGTGCGGCCTGTGCCGATCGACCAGCCGCTAAGCGAGGCATAGGTCCTGTTTGGTGGCTCGCTTGGACGGCGGCTCTCGGTTCCGCAAGCGATCGTCAATCGGTCTGCACCAGATCCGCTGGCTACAACAGGGCCGCCTCGATCGGGGCAGGCAATCGTGCGTCGGCGAGCTGCAACCCGAGCGCCTCTTCCGCGTTGACCCACGCAAGAGCGTCGTGCTCATCAGAGGCGTCGTTGGAAGGTTGACCGGTCCATTCGTCGACCAGCCAGACATCCATTCGGAAATCGGACCCCTGCACGTGAGCAAAGGGTTCGATCGTCGGTGGCGTTACTAGAATGCCGAGTTCTTCCCAGAGCTCACGGGCGAGCGCCTGTGGAGGCCGCTCGTGATCTTCGAGATGTCCTCCAGGCAGGTCCCAGGTGTCGGGGTACCAGTGACGCTGAGGTGAGCGATGGCCAAACCCCGACGGTTGACGGAGGGACGGTCGTCAGCCGTTGCAAACGGAAGCGGTAGGGCAGGTGAGTCCGCAGTAACCCAGATCCGATCTCACTTACGGGGGTGGTTGGTGCCATGCTCAGTGCTCACCTAACAAGGAGAGCGGGATGAGTAACAGTCAGATACCGATGCCAGTCAAGGCCCATCATCTAATTGCTAGGGCAATCAGCATTCGTGGGCTTCGAGGCGATGTCCAAAGAGCAAACGGAATCAATGCCAAGATTGCCGTCTTCCTCACCAATATCGTTGGATCAATGTGGTGCGCTTATGTGTTTGCCGTCATCGCATTGCTCGGATTGGGGCCGGCACTCAAGCCGGGCGGCGAGGGGATCATCGCATGGATTGCGCAGACGTTCCTCCAGTTGGTTTTGCTGTCCGTCATCATGGTCGGACAAAATGTGCAGAGCGAGGCGAGCGATCTCCGGTCTCAGCATACATACGACGACACCGTCCAAATCCTCGACCGGCTCGATGTCCACACCCAGGGCGGGCTCAAAGATCTTGCCGATCGAATCGACGGGCTGGAGGCGAAGATCTCCGGTAAATGATCGCTAATCCGAAACTTACGTGGCGAGGGGCGGGCTACCTCAATTCCCCACGTCCAATGCTCGGGCCCATCTCGTGAACAACCTGTACGGACGGGTCAACATGTTGTGCGGCAATCGTGGATCGTTGGTCTGAGTAATGCGGGCCGCTGGTTACTTATGCAGGCCCAGCTGGATCGTCTTGACGAGGAGGAGCAACACCGCAAGGACGAGATAGCCGCGTAGCAGGTACATCCCGGTCAGCCTCCCACGGGACCATTTGGGACGATCAAGGAGACTCAATGCTGGCATTCGCCACGTGTCGCGATCCTGGGAGTGGGTGAGCTGGGCTTGCGGTGGGTGCTTCAGCCTGGCCCGGACTAAGAACACACCAACGATGACATAGCCGACCAGGAGCACCGCCCCGAGGACGAGCGAGAGCGTTGTGACATTGATATTCGAGAACAACGTCGTTGCCATCAAGATCAAGGACATCACGAGCAGGATCGACACGATGAACGAGGCCACGGCGTTGAGCCAGGGCTTGTTTACCCACGGTCCGAGGACATCCTTGTCGTTGCAGAGCAGTAGCAAGAACACGGTGGCGCTCGGGAGGAGTACGCCGGCGAGTGCTTGCACCCCGGTGGTGATCAAGCCGAGCGGAGCACCGGGAATGAGGATCAATCCCGCGGCAAGAGCCACCATCCCTGAGAACGTGCCGTAGAAGAGCTTGGCGTCGCGCCACGAACGATGCAGCGAGTGCCGGGCGCCGAAGACGTCACCGAAGGCATACGAGGTGGACAGCGTGACTGCCGCCGCGCCGATGATCGACGCATTCAGGAGGATGATTGCAAAGATCGCCCCGGTTCCGTGCCCGACGTAGTGCTGGAAGCCGCGTGCCACACCGAGCGCATCGGTAAAATGCCCGAACAGCGGCGTGCCGGCAAAGGCGGCGGCGGGCACCGCTATCAAGATCGCCGCAGCGAAGACTACGACGAGTGACCCGATGAACGTGTCGACCCGCTCATAGTTGATCCACCGCGGCGTGATCCGCTTGTCGATGATGTTGGACTGCTGGAAGAACAGCTGCCATGGGGCCACTGTCGTCCCGACGATGGCGATGATCAGCAGCACCGAGGTGGAGTTGAACCCCCCTTTGACCCCGGGAACCACCAGTCCGTGCAGAAAGGGTCCCGCCTTTGGGTGACTGAAGATGGCCAGGGGAATGACCAGAAAGTTGACGAACACGAAGAGGTACATGAAACGCTCCCAGCGGCGAAAGCTGCCGGAGACCGTCATGAGAATCAGACCGACGGCGGCGATGGGCACAGCGATGTACTTGCTGATGCCGAAGTACTCGAGCGCCAGGCTCACGCCGATGAATTCGGTGGCGATCGTCAAGAAGTTCAGGATGAACAGGTCACCGACCGAGAATGCCCCCCAAAACTTGCCGAACCGCTCAATGATCAGCCGTGCATGGCCGACCCCGGTGACCGCGCCCAGCCGGACGACCATCTCCTGGTTCACGATGAGCACGGGAATGAGCAGGGGAAGCGTCCACAAGAGGCTCAGACCGAAATCCTGTCCGGCTTGCGCGTAGGTGGAGACCCCGCCGGCGTCGTTGTCGCCCACCATGACGATCAGCCCGGGACCCATAATGGCGAGCAGAACCAGCAGTCGTTTCCCCCACGACCGGCGCCTCTCGGTGTCTTGCTGCTTGACCGTCCCGAACGCGCCCTGGATGTCCCCGACGTGGGCCTCGTCGAGGACGGCGGTGGCGGGAGCTTGGAGCTGCTGGCCCGGGATCTGGTTGGGGCGTGACGAATCGGCCGCCCCGGGGACACCCGTGGCGGCTGGACGGTCCGTCACGGTTACCCCTTCTGCTCTGAGTGTTTGACGGATGTGCCGTCCGTTTCCGAATCGGCGTGAGCCGGTTCGGGATGGGCCGGGGGCTCTCGTCTTCGCCAGTCGTCGGGGATCGTCGCTTCAAGCACATCGTCGACCGTGATGACGCCGAGGAGCTGGTCGTCGGCGTCGACGACAGGGACGGTCATAAGGTTGTAGTCGGCCATGAGCAGGGTCACGTCGACGGCGTCGGTGGCTGCGGTGACTCGTACCGGGTCGCCGTCCACGACGTCAACCAGGCGGGACTCGGGGTCAGCTTGGAGCAACCCGATAACACTGACCGTACCGACCAGCCGGTTCGAAGCGTCAACGGCGTGCATGGTGATAAGGGCCTCGGGCTGCACGTTCCCCGCCAAGCGGATGCGGCGGAGTGCCTCGCCGACGAGTGCATCCGCGGGGGCGGTTAGGAAGTCGACGCCCATTATCCCTCCGGCGCTGGTGGGGTTGAACCCGAGCAGGGTCAACACTTTGGTGCGGGTGCCCGGCGGAAGGAGGTCGAGGATCTTCCGGCGGCGTTCCTGGGGGAGATCGGCGACGGCGTCGGCGGCGTCGTCGGCTCGCATGTGGGCGATGACGTCGGCTACCTCGGCGTCGGTCCTGTCCCCGAACAGCCGGTTGGCGAAGTCGGGGTCGAGCTCTTCGAACACGTCGGCCTCCAGCTCGGGGTCGGCGTGGACGACGTCGAGTATCTCCTCGCCTTCGGTGCGAGAGGCGTCCTCCAGCAGGTCGGCGATCTGGGCCGGTTTGAGGCGAACGACCCGACCAAAGGCGGCACGGACCCCAACACTCGGGACATGACCAATGAGCGGTTCGAAAGCCTTCCAGTCCTGACAGGGATGCCCGGCCGACGTCCGGATCAAGCCGAACAGCCGCGCCGGACGGCGGGTGTCGAGACAGGACACGATCCAACCCTCATCGGTGGCTCGCAGCTCCACGTCCCAGGCGCGCACTAGCTCTGCCTCAGCCACGTCGATCAACCGATGGCCCAAAATGTCCTCGCGAAGCAGTACCTCGCCATCGCGGCGCTCGAAACCGCCCAGGTCGACCTTGGCTTTGGCCAACGCGACCCGCTCTTCGCTCAGCTCGGCAACGCGATCGATGGGCAGGAACACCCGGCGACCGCCGACCTTTGCCACAACCCCGGTTACCACCGGGTAGTCGTCACCGCGAAGGCGGACGATGATGTCGTCTACCTTCCCGACACCCTCACCGCTCGGCGAGAGCAGCTGATGACCTATCAGGCCGGACAGATGCATGTCGGCACTGTACACTAGTTGCGTGGATACGCATCTAGTTGTCGATTCAACCAATATTGCCGAAACGCAGCAGGAGCAGTTCGAACTTGCCGTCGAGACCTTCAAGCTGCTCGGTGACGTCACCCGCTTAAAGATTCTGTGGGCGCTGTTGCACGGCGAGCACTCCGTGACCGAACTGGCTGGCCATGTCGGGGCGAATCCTCCGGCGGTATCCCAGCAGCTGGCCAAGCTGCGGGCGGCCCGACTGGTGCGTGTTCGTCGCGACGGCAACCGCCTCTTCTATGCCGCCAAGGATGCGCATGTGCGTCATCTGGTCGAACAAGCGCTGTTCCACACCGATCACGTCGTGGGTGATGTGCCCGACCACGACGATGAGGTCCCGGACGTCGTCCGGAATGTCGACCGGCGGCGAGGCGCGTGAACCCAGACCACGACCGGCACCACGGCGACAGCACCTTGGGGCCCGCCGTGCACCTCGAAGATGAGGACAGTCACGACCATGGCGACGCCCATCAGCACGAGCAGGAGCCCCATGGAGGGCTGCACGCGTTTGTCGCTTCAGTGCTGCGACCACATAGCCACGACGCGGTTAACTCGGTCGACACTGCCCTGCAGACAAGTCGGGAGGGCATGACCGCCCTCAAGATCTCACTCGCCGTCCTCGCCGTCACAGCCTCCGTGCAGGTCGCAATCGTTGTCATGTCCGGATCAGTTGTTCTGCTGGCCGATACCATCCACAACTTCGCCGACGCCCTCACCGCCGTGCCGCTGGGTCTGGCGTTCTGGCTGGGACGCCGCCCGGCTGACCGGCGCTACACCTACGGCTACGGCCGGGCCGAGGACCTGGCCGGCGTCCTCATCATTCTTATCGTCGCTGCCTCCGCCGCTGTTGCCGGGTGGGAAGCGGTCGAACGGCTCATCCACCCCCAGCAGGTGAGGCACATCGGATGGGTGATTGCCGCGGGACTGATTGGCTTCGCCGGCAATGAGCTCGTCGCCCACTACCGGATCCGCATCGGGCGCAAGATCGGCTCCGCGGCTCTCGAAGCCGACGGGTATCACGCCCGCACAGACGGGGTGACTTCGCTCGGTGTTGTGGCCGGCGCCGTCGGGGTTGCGCTGGGTTGGCAGGCCGCCGACCCGGTCTTCGGTCTGGCCATCACCTTCGCCATACTCTTCGTAGTCAAGAACGCTGCCCGGGACATCTACCGCAGGCTCATGGACGGCGTCGATCCCGCCCTGGTTGGCCAGATCGGCACCGTCTTGGGAAAAACCATCGGGATCGAGACTGTTGACGCGGTAAGAGTCCGGTGGATCGGCCACCAGCTTCACGCCGAGGCCGAGGTGACCTCCGACGCTGATCTCCCGTTGAGCGCGGCTCACGCCATCGCAGAAGATGCCCGACATCAGCTTCTCCACCAGGTCCGGCGCTTGAGCTCGGTCATCATCCACACCAACCCCTCCAACCGTCACGGCGTCGACCCGCATTCCATCACCGCTCATCACTTCACCCCATTCCTTCCAAAACCCGGTCCAGACTCGCAGCTCGTCACGTGAACCGAACCCTTCGCTGGAACGACCGGCTCATCTCCGTCTCCCGAGATGTCCCAAGTTCCCGCGGCTTGACCATGGTGGAAAGCGACCGTGTCCGCGCTCCTGAGTTCTGACCCCAGTCGGAGCCAACTCCTCTCGGCGACCCAGTGCTCCTAGCCACCTCAGCGCAGAGTGCCGGGGGGTGGTCGTGGTCCTCCTCGCCATCTTCGCTGCGGCTGTGAGTGTCGTCCTGCTCGCCTCCTGGGTCATGGATCGTCGCGAGCGAAGGCGTGAGCAGGGCAAAACCGGCTGGTCCGACAGAACACCATGACTGTCCAGGCAGCCCGATCTTTCCACATACCTGAGCGGCTGGACGCCCCAAAGCCATTGAAACACCAATCCGATGACCGGTCCGACCGAATCTCGTTGATAGGAGATCCGTGAACATGTTCTTGATCCCGGGTGTCGCATTGTTCCGTTACCTACGATGCAAGGGTGCCAGATCGAAGTGAGGGTCGAATGACTACCGGGCGTTCGGTCTGGACCGTGCTGATCGGAAGGCCGCTTCGGGCGAGCGAGACTTCCAAGGAGCAGATCACTCCGGTCGAAGGTCTCTCTGCATTGTCGCTCGACGCGCTGACCTCGGTGGCCTACGGTCCCGAAGCAATCATCGTCGTACTGGCCCTCGCCGGGGCCGGAGCCTTGCACCTGGTCCTCCCGATCACGGTGGCCATCGTGATCCTGTTGGCCATCCTGGTCTTCTCCTACCGTCAGGTCATCGATGCCTATCCGGGCGGCGGCGGTGCGTACGCAGTGTCGCGCGCCAATTTGGGTCCCAACGCCAGCCTGGTAGCCGGGGCGGCACTGATCGTCGACTACACCCTCACCGTCGCTGTGTCCATCGCCGCCGGTGTGGGGGCGCTGACGTCAGCGTTTCCGAGTCTGAGCTCGGCCACCGTGCCACTCTGCCTGGGCATTCTCGCCGTCATCACCCTCCTCAACCTAAGGGGTCTGGGCGAAACCGCTCGAGCATTTCTGCTCCCGACCATGCTGTTCATCGTTGGCCTGCTGGCCATCATTGCCGTCGGGCTGATCCACCCTTTGGCGATGAATGCGCCCCAACCCGGACACTCCCTGTTGCCGACCCACGGCCTGCAGGCCGTAAGCGTGCTGCTAGTGCTCAAGGCATTCTCGGCCGGTTGCAGTGCGCTCACCGGGGTGGAGGCGATCGCCAACGGCGTCCCCCTCTTCAAGGAGCCCCGGGTGGTGCGGGCTAAACGAACCGAGCTGCTGCTCGGGGTGATCCTAGGGGTCATGCTGCTCGGCTTGGCCATTCTCGCCAAACGCTGGCACATCGGACCACGTTCGAACCAGACCGTCCTCAGCCAGATCATGGCCATGGCGGTCGGCCGACATTGGGCTTACTACTTCGTTTCCCTCACCATTACCGTCGTCCTGGCACTGGCGGCCAACACCTCATTCGGCGGTCTTCCCATCCTGGCCAGTCTGCTGGCGCGGGACAACTACCTTCCCCACCTCTTTTCGTTGCGCGACGATCGACAGGTCTTCGGCAACGGCATCTGGGTGCTCGCTGGTCTGTCGGCCGCACTGCTGATCGCCGTCGGCGGGAACACCAACGAGATGATCCCGCTGTTCGCCATCGGTGTTTTCACCGGCTTCACCCTCTCCCAAACTGGTTTGGTCATTCACTGGTGGCGGACCAGGCCAACTCGATGGCGTCGTCGTGCAGCCATCAACGGATTTGGCGCCGTCGTCACTGCTCTGGCCACCGCAGTGTTCCTTATCTCTAAGTTCACCCAAGGAGCATGGGTGGTTGTCCTGGCCGTCCCGAGTTTCGTCTTTCTTTTCAAGCGCATCAACGCCTATTACAAACGCGCTGGACTGGAATTGGGTGTGGGCACGGTGCCTGGAAAGCCAGAAGGCAAGCAAACCCTGGTGATCGTCCCAATTATCAGCGTGTCGCGTCTGACCCGATACGCGGTCTCTGAGGCACTTTCGCTTGGTCAGGAGGTGATCGCCGTTTCCGTGGTATTCAACCAAGCTGATGACGGCGAACATGAGGCACGGGATCTAGAACGAGAGTGGGCGGAGTGGAATCCTGGTGTACCCCTGCGGATCCTGCGCACCGACTTCGCGTCGGTGGTCCAGCCCATCGTCGCATTCATCGACGAGGCCCGAGAGCACGATGACCGACAGATCGTCGTCCTCATACCCGTCGTAGTCCCCGAGCATCTGCGCTATCGCATCCTCCATAACCAGATCGACCGCGTGCTCTCGGCCGCGCTGCGAACCCGGACGGACGTGGTGGTGGCTCGCGTCCGCATGCCGCTGCAGGCTCCGTCGAGTGCTGTTGCAGACCCCCCCGTCGTTGCAAGCGGGACGGGCGTGTCGGTGAAGCCAGGGACGGGACCGACTCTGGAACCACCTGGCTGACTTGACCCAGCTCCAACGGGGACAGATGTCTCGTCAGAGGACTCAGGCGCCAACTCTGGCCTGAGGCGTCCCATAGAACGATCATTTGCTGGCGGACTTGCCAAGGTGAGTTCCAGCACCTCGTATGCGCCGGCGCATCTCACGTGAGTGCACGGGGACGAGGTTGCTCGGCACCGTCGGGAGAGGCTCCGGATCAGGGAGCAACTCGCGCCTCCACGTGTGCCAGCTTGTCGACCAAAGCACCGAGCACGTTGTCCTGCGCGAGCAGGTGCTCTTGGATCTTCACTGCCTCATGGAGCACGGCATCGGCATCGTTGTAAGTCGCCTCGGAACGCTTGTCGACGTTGCCCCGTTCGCTGTTGAAGTTCAGCGGTGGTCACAGCTCATTCAGGCTGCTGCCTGATCGTACTCTTCGGGTGTAACAACGGCGGGTGCGACCTGGCGGTCAAGGGCGGCGACCA
>Ga0182018_10001547_pt1 | contig 25901 bp, 22 predicted proteins | sample 812P2MmetaG_FD_120490 | JGI IMG/M metagenome (GOLD analysis project Ga0182018, IMG submission 120490) | Permafrost microbial communities from Stordalen Mire, Sweden - 812P2M metaG | ecosystem: Environmental > Terrestrial > Soil > Wetlands > Permafrost | place: Sweden: Stordalen | collected...
CCGCCTTGCGCAGCTTCGTGAGCTCGCGGCCCAGGCGGTGGGCGTACATGATCGCGGTCGGCATCATCTCGGGGGTCTCGTTGCAGGCGTACCCGAACATGAGCCCCTGGTCGCCGGCGCCCTGCTCCGCCGTCGACTTGCCCTCGGCCTTGCGGGCGTCGACGCCCTGGGCGATGTCGGGCGACTGGCGCGTGAGCAGATTGTGGATGAAGACCTTGTCGCAGTGGAACACGTCGTCGTCGTTCACGTAGCCGATGTCCCGCACCGCGTCGCGCACGACTAGCTCGTAGTTGATCTTGGCCCCGGTCGTGATCTCGCCGGCGATCACCACCTGGTTGGACTTCACCAAGGTCTCGCAAGCCACGCGGCTTGAGGGATCCTGCGCCAGGCAGGCGTCGAGGACGCTGTCCGAGATGAGATCGGCCACCTTGTCGGGATGTCCCTCGCCCACGGACTCGGATGAGAATACGAATGATTTTGGCATGTGATGTCGGCTGTGTCTGGCACCAGCGAACCGGTGGGAAAGGGGGTAAGGCAAGCCAAATATCAACATATCTCGATTTTGTGATGCGATCGTTGCGGCGACCCGGAATCCGGGCTACGTAATCTCCCACCTCGGACTACGTAGTTCCCGTCCTTGGGATCGTGTATTTCTCTGGCCTGAATCCCGCGCGGTCTGTCAGATACCCGGCACAAGCCTATCAATGGATGATCCCCTGACAACCCCGTCCATCGATCTCAAGGGACGCCGCATCCTTGTCGTCGACGACGACCGCGTTAACCTGAAGATAATCGGCGGCATACTCCGGAACGAGGGGTACGACATCTCCGAGGCCGCCTCGGGCGAGCTGGCCCTGCAGGCCTATGCCGAGAGCCGCCCCAACCTGGTGCTCCTGGACGTCATGATGCCGGGGATCGACGGCTTCGAGACCTGCCGGATCCTCAAGAGGACCTACGCGGAGACGAGCGCGCCCGTCATCTTCATCACGGCAAAGAGCGAGGCGGACGACGTCGTCATGGGCTTCGACGCGGGCGGCGTCGACTACCTGACGAAGCCGTTCCGGCCCAAGGAGGTCCTCGCCCGGATACGCACCCACCTGAGCAACCAGCTGCTCGTCGAGCAGCTGAGCAAGGCGAACGCGGCCAAGGACCGGTTCCTCGGCATGTGCGCCCACGACCTGCGAAACCCCCTCTCGTCGATCCGCGGGCTGGCGGAGCTGATGAACGAGAACGCGATCGGCGTGCTGACCGCGGAGCAGAGGGAGATCGTCCACACGATCCACGGCGCGAGCCAGTCCATGCTCCAGCTTGTGAACGAGCTCCTCGACGTCGCGACGATCGAGGCCGGCCACCTCAAGCTTGCGAAGGAGCCGACGAGGATCGCCGAGATCGTCGAGCGGTCGGTCCACCTGAGCAACATCGAGGCCGCCAAGAAGGACACGCGGATCGTGATGGTGAACCCCACCGCCAACCCGGTGATCCACGTCGACAAGAACAAGATCCGGCAGGTCGTGGACAACCTCATCAGCAACGCGGTCAAGTACTCCCCGCGCAGCTCGCTGATCACCGTCAGGATCCAGTCGGACGAGACGACCGCCGGCTTCGCCGTGAGGGACGACGGCCCGGGCATCCCCGAGAACGAGCGCCACAAGCTCTTCAAGGACTACGGGCGCCTCTCGGCCCAGCCGACCGGCGGCGAGAAGAGCACGGGCCTCGGCCTCGCCATCTGCCGCAAGATCATCGACGCGCACGGCGGCACGATCGGCGTCGAGAACAACCCCGACCACGGGTGCGAGTTCGTGGTGCGCCTGCCGCTCGCCAAATGAATTTCAACGGGAGCATCCTCCTCGTCGACGACGAGGCCCACATCCGGAAGTTCATCTCGCTCCTGCTCCGGCACCTGGGCGTGAAGCAGATCTTCGAGGCCCGGAACGGGCAGGAGGCGCTCGAGGTCTACGAGAGGGACAAGCCCGACCTCATCATGCTCGACGTCAACATGCCCGTGATGGACGGAATCCAGACCCTCCGCGCGCTGAAGAGGATAAACCCGGACTGCGTGGTCATCATGCTGACGTCGCTCGTCAACCGGCAGACCATCGACGAGGCGATATCGAGCGGGGCCGCCAACTACATACGCAAGGACGCCCCCTTTGAGGAGATCGGGCGCGCCCTTTCGGAGACGATCGAGACGTGCTTCGAGCCCGGGGTCTCCGACACGGGCGCCCCTCCGCACGCCTGATGATGACCCCGACCGAACCCAGCAGCCCGGCCAGGGCCGCCGAGGCGCCCAAGTCGATCGTGCTCACCGAGGTGAAGTACTCGCTGCCCGAGATGCTGGCGGAGCTCGAGGCCGAGAGGGGCTCGGCGTCGTTCGCGATGGAGAAGCTCGACCAGGCCGAGATCGGCAAGCTGTTCAAGGCGAAGAAGCCCATCCGTGTTAAGCCAAAGAGTTGAGCATTTCCTGGCCCGGATGAAGGAGACCCCGAACTTCGTGGGCCATGCGGAGCTGCGCAGCATGGGCGAGCACTACGGGGACAGCCCCGAGCTTGTCCAGGCCGTGATCGACGCGAAGATGATCGTGAAGGACGACGCGTGCCGGTTCTGGGCGGACACGATGGACGTCGCCTATGTCGACCCCTTCGTCTCGGTGATCACCGACGAGGCGATCGAAAAGATCCCGCTCGAGGTCGCCAAGAAGACCAAGTCGATCGGGCTCTACATCTTCAACGGCGTCCTCACCGTGGCGATGGCCGCCCCGGACATGCAGGAGACGGTCAAGAGGCTCGGGCAGATCGCGCGGGTTCCCGTGAGCCCGGTCTTCGCGCTCCCGAGGGAGATCGACGACTCGATCGCGATCCACTACTCCACGGAGGAGCGCCTCGAGGACAGCCTGGGGCAGCTCGAGCGATCCACCCTTTTCGACCAGCCCGAGCTCGCGGCCGACAAGCTCGCCATTCTCGCGGAGAACAACGCGCTCGTGCAGATCCTGGACGAGATCGTGTACTACGCGATGAGGGAGCGGGCGACCGACATCCACATCGAGGCTCAGGAGATCAACTCGAGGATCCGCTTCCGGGTGGACGGCAACCTGCGCGAGATACTGGCGTTCTCGCGCAAGCTCCACAGGGCCCTCATCTCGCGCATCAAGATCATGTGCAACCTGGACATCGCCGAGTCGCGGATCCCCCAGGACGGCAGGTTCTCGCTCCCGATCGGCAACCAGACCGCGAACTTCCGCGTCTCGACGATCCCGTCGGCGTACGGGGAGAAGGTCGTCATCCGCATCCTCGCGATGTCGGGCAAGAAGTCGATGATCACCCTCGAGAAGATGATGATGTCCCAGTCGATCCTGCAGCCGTTCAAGCGGCTGATCGAGAACCCGAACGGGATCATCTTCGTGACGGGCCCCACCGGTTCGGGGAAGACCACCACCCTCTACTCCGCGCTCCACGAGATCAACAAGCCGGAGCTGAACATATCGACGATCGAGGACCCGATCGAGATCCAGCTCGAGGGGGTCACCCAGAGCCAGGTCAACGCCACGATCGACCTGAAGTTTGCGAACCTCCTGAGGGCGCTCATGCGGCAGGACCCCGACGCGATCCTGATCGGCGAGATCCGCGACCTCGAGACGGCGAAGATCGCGACGGAGGCCGCCCTCACCGGGCACATCGTCTTCGCCACGCTGCACACCAACTCGGCGCCCCAGGCCATCACGCGGCTCATCGAGATCGGGGTCGAGCCGTACATGGTGGCGCCGTCGGTCATCGGCGTGCTCGCCCAGCGCCTGGCCGCGCGCATCTGCGAGAGCTGCAAGGAGGCCTACTCGCCCACGAGGGAGACCCTCGCCAAGTACTTCAAGGAGGACGGACTCTCCGACGTGAAGTTCTACCGCGGCAAGGGATGCCCGAAGTGCCGCGGGACCGGGTACAAGGGCCGCGTCGCGATCCACGAGCTCGTGCTGATCACCGAGGAAATACGTGCGCTCATATCCGAGGAGCGCAGCGTCCAGGAGATCACGCGCGCGGCGGCGAAGGTGGGCTACCGGCCGCTCCGCTACGACGGCCTCAAGAAGGTCCTGCTGGGCCTGACGACCATTTCCGAGATCGAGCAGAACACGTCGTTCGAATGGGCGACGTAGCGCCGTCCCCCCGCCCAAGGCCACCTGAACCTCACCCCCAATCCCATGCCAGACCCAATTACAATCGACCCCGAGGCGATCGCCGCCCTGAAGGACCTCAACCCAGGCGACGGCGGCGTGTTTCTCAAGGAGATCGTCGGCATCTACATCGAGGACACGCCCCGGCGCCTGCAGGACCTCAGGTCGAGCCTGGCGGCGGGCGACGTCGCCCTGTTCACGCGCGCGGCGCACACAATCAAGGGCAGCTCGTCCAACGTGGGCGCCGCGGCCCTCGCGGCCCTCGCCGGGCGCGTGGAGGCCCTGTCGCGCAAGGAGGGGCTGGGCGGCGTCGCCTCCCTGGTCGGCGACTGCGAGGCCGAGTTTGGCCGGGCGGCGGCCGAGCTTCGCCGGATAGCGGCGCAGGCGGGCTAGCGGTAGAGGGCCGTGCTCGGCACGGCGGCCAGCACGTTGTACTGCCTCATCGCCAGGCGCCACCAGTCCGCCAGCGACTCCGACGGGAGGCTCCAGAGCTCGCGGTGCAGCCGGATCATCGACTGCGGGTCGAGCAGGAGCGCCATCTTCTCCTTCGTCGTGAACCTCCCGGGCCCCTCCCTCAGAAGCCGGCCCTGGAGCTTCGCGAACCATTCCCGGGCCCCCGCGCTCGGCCGGCGCTGCCTCAGGAGCGCGACGTGCATCGCGTTGATGTAGGGGTCGAGGACGGCCTGCATGAGGCCGTAGTCGGCCCTGAGCGGCTCGAACGGGGGAAGGTGGCGGTAGCACTCGTCCAGGTTCCGCTCCAGGAGCCCGAGCTCCGCGGGGGGGCTCGTCTCCTCGGGCGTCAGGAAGATCCCCAGGTCCCTGGCCCTTCGCCCGAACCCCACCTTGCTCAGGAAGATCGAGAGCGGTATCGAGCACACGAGCCCGGCCAGCACGAAGCTGAGCCATGCGAAATAGGCGGGGATGAGGATCAGCGAGGAGACGCCCCAGATCGCGCCGAACACCGTCTGGAACCCGTGGGTTATGATCGCCTCGCGCCAGTCAGTCCCGTCGACGTCGGCCGCGCGCTTCTGGGCGACCCAGCCCACGCCCTGGCCCAGCAGCGTGAAAATGACGAACTTCGTGTTGAAGAACATGTTTATCGGCGCGAGGAGCATGGAGGCCGCGGCCTCCAGGACGGCGCTTGCGACGAGCCTGCCCCTGCCCCCGTACCGGGCGACCTCGGCGGGGCGGCCGAGCATGACCACGACGCTCGCGAACTTCGGGAGGAACAGGAGGAGCATCGTCAGCGAGAAGAGGGTCAGCGCTTCCGGCATCTCGAGCGTGTAGCCGAAAAGCGACGTCGTGTCGGCGGAGGTGAGCGCGTCCGAGTTGCGCGTCGCGCTCAAGTTGACCATCTCAACCGTGCTCAGGAGCAGGAAAAGCAGCCAGAGCGGCGACGACACGTACGCCATGACCCCCATCAGCAGGTGGAAGCGGTTGGCCGGCCGGAAGCCGCGCGCCGTCAGGAGCCAGGCGTGCTGCAGGTTCCCCTGGCACCAGCGCCGGTCGCGCTTGGCGCTCTCGATCAGGGTCGGCGGCCCCTCCTCGTAGCTGCCCTCGACGTCCTGCGCGAGCCACACGGCCCATCCCGCCTTGCGCATGAGCGCGGCCTCGACGAAGTCATGGGACAGGATCCGGCCGCCGAAGGGCTCGTTCCCGGGAAGGTCCGGGAGCGCGCAGTGGTCCATGAACGGCTGGACACGGATGATGGCGTTGTGGCCCCAGTAGTTCCCCTCGTGCTGCTGCCAGTAGTTGAGGCCCGCGAGGAAAAGCGGGCTGTAGAGGCGGTTCGCGAACGCCTGGATCCGCGCGTAAAGGGTCTCGCCGCGGACGATCCTCGGGGCCGTCTGGATGATTCCCGCCGACGGATTGGCCTCCATCATCGACACGAGCTTCACGAGCGCGTCGCCGGTCATGATCGAGTCCGCGTCGAGGACGACCATGTACCTGTAGTTCCTTCCCCAGCGCCTCAGGAAGTCGGCGACGTTGCCCGCCTTCTTGTTGATCGCCTGCCTTCGCTTGCGGTAGAAGATCTTCCCGAATCCCCCCACCTGCTTGCAGAGCTCGGCCCAGGCGACCTCCTCGCGGATCCACTGGTTGGGCTGGTTGGAGTCGCTCAGGATGAAGAAGTCGAAATAGGCCGCCCCCTCCGTCTGCTGGACCGACTTGAAGACCACGCGGATGCCCTCGAACACCCGGCTGACGTCCTCGTTGAACACCGGGATCACGAGCGCCGTCGAGGCGAGGCGGGGCTTGCCCCCTTCGGCCGGGGGGGGTGACGATATCCTCGAGTCGTCGCCGCCCCGGTTGATCACGTAGAAGCCCGCGAAGGCCGTGCAGAAGCCCACGGAAATGTGCGCGAAGAGCGGGACGAAGAGCACGAGGAGGACGATCTCGAGGCCCGTCAGCCCGTCGGCGTCCCGCCAGTAGAGGTCCGCCACGAACCATGTCGCCAGGCTCGTGAGGACAAAGATCGACGAGAAGAAGAGGAAGCGCCGCCGGTTGAGGCGCGCCGCGCTCATGGTCTCGGTGATGAAGATCCGCATCGGCTGGCCCTCAGCGGGTGAGATAGAATATCCCCGCCAGCGCCGAGGCGAATATCATCCATAGAAGCAGGGCGCGCATGACGGGCCACCGCTCGAACCTCTCGAGCGTCTCGCCGGCGGCCTCGGTGATGCGGCCGAGGTCGATCGGCCGCGGCACCATGCTGGAGACGGCGAGGTCGGGGCCCGCGTTCAGGTTGCTGGCCCTCATGGCCTGGATGAAGTCGGCCGGGATGTGCTCCTCGTCGAGGAAGGCGTACGGCCAGTGCTCCGGACCGTCGCACAGGAGGAGCGACACGCGGCCGTCGACGGCCAGGCGGTCGCGGGGCTGCCCCTTCTCGTCCAGGACCTCGCCGAACCACGACTCCATCAGGGCGTCCGTCTCCTCGGCCGCGATCGTCGTGGGGTCGAGCGCGGGGTGCTCCTCGTGGCGCCTCGCGGCCCGCTCCAGGATCTTCTGGATCAGCCTGCTCTGGTGCAGCCGGTTGTGGATCCGGTGCGCCCTCAGGTAATCCTCCACGCGCACGTAGGCCGCGTTCCAGGACTCCATCGAGCCCGTCCTCGGGCGGAAGGCCTCGGGAAGCGCGACCTGGCCCTGCGGGTCCCCCGGGGAGTACGTCAGGGCTGCCACAGGTAGCTCCACGTCTCCGTGAGCACGTGGGGCGGCTTCCGCAGGAAACAGCGCAGCTCCACGGGACGCCCGGTCCCGTCGGGCTTGAGCGCGAACGCCAGCCTCCAGGTGCCGTTGAAGGGGTTCTTCTGCACGGTGGCGTTCACGAGCGCGGCGCCGGATCCCACCGTGACCACGGGCTCGATCAGCGGGTCCGGCCCCTCCTTGCCGAGGTAGGCCCCGTCAAAGTCGACGACAAACCGCTCCAGGTCCGTCTCCTGGGTCTTCGACTTCCCGTGCCTTGTCGCGACCACATATCCGGCCGGCGGGTGGATCTGGTCCATGAACCAGTGGATCCTGTAGGTGAACTCGATGGGCTCGCCGGGCTGCGGGAGCGCCTCGGGAACCCAGAATGCCGTGATGTTGTCGGCGGTCTCGTCGAGGCCGTGCAGCTCGACCAGCCTGACGGCGCCCTTGGCCCACTTGCCGACGGGCTCGACCCACGCGCTGGTGCGCAGGTGGTACAGGGCCTCGAGGTCCTGATAGTCCTCGAACTGCCTGTCGCGCTGGACCAATCCGAACCCCTTGGGGTTCTCGTCGGAGAAGGACACGACGCGGGTCGAGTTGGGGTTGGTGAGCGGCCTCCAGATCCACTCCCCCGCCCCCGTGTACAGCATCAGGCCGTCGGAATCGTGCACCTCGGGGCGGAAGTCGTCGTAGCTGGCGTTGCTGTTCTTCCCGTGCCAGAACATGCTCGTCAGCGGCGCGAGCCCGAACACGGCGGGATTGCGCCTGCAGTACAGGACCTCGTGCACCTCCGTCACCGTCTCGGCGCCCGGGACGATGGAGAACCGGTAGGCGCCGGTCGCGCTCGGCCCGTCGAGGAGGGCGTACAGGACCAGGATCTTCGCGTCCGGGAGCGGGCGCTCCACCCAGAATTCGCGAAACACCGGGAACTCCTCGCCCCCCTGCTCCCCGGTGTTGATCGCGAGGCCCCGGGCGGAGAGGCCGTAGTACGCATGCTGGCAGAGGAACCGGAAGTAGCTCACGCCCAGGAACGCGCCGAGCTCGTCGCCCGGCTTGTTGAGGGGATAGAGGATCCGCAGCCCCGCGAATCCCATCGTCGAGCGGACCGAGGGGACGCGGTTCTTGCCGTAGTCGAAGAGCGACGGCGAGAACGGGACCGTGTCGACCGACTTGCCGTGCACGATCTCGATCTGGACGGTCTGGTCGAAGTTGAAGCCGGGATGAAAGAACTGCAGCTCGAACGGCAGCCGGTCGCGCCGCCAGAGCGACTCGGCCGGCCTGAAGCGGATGTCGCGGAACTGGTCATAGCTCAGCTTGAGGAGCGAATCGGGCACCGTGCTGGGCTTCGGCGCATAGGGCTTGGCCGCGAGCATCTTGGCCTCGTAGCGGAGCACCTCGAAGTCGAACACCTCGTCGGCGGCGCGGGCCCCCTCAAGGGACATGGCGACGCCGGCTGCGAGCACGAGGACGGCGCGGTGGCAACTCATTGTCATATGAAGAATCCCCGTTGTTTGTCGGAGACGGACAGGTTGGCGCGCTCCATGACTTTGAGCAAATCCTCCCAGATGAGCCGCTTCGTGCGGTTCGTCGGGTTGCGCAGGATGTAGCTCGGGTGGTAGGTGACCATGAGTGGCCGGCCGCCTAAATCGTGCCAACGGCCGCGAACCTCGCCGAGTGCGCCGAACGCGCGGGGGCCCAGGAGACCCTTGGCGGCGGAGGCGCCGAGGGCCACCAGCAGGCGGGGGTTCACGATCTCGACCTGCGCGCGCAGGTAGGGAAGGCAATGGGCCATCTCGCCCTCGGTGGGCGGCCTGTTGCCGGTCTGGACGCCGTCCGGCCCCGCGGGAAGTTCCGGCCTCCAGTTCATGATGTTCCCGATGTAGACGTCGGCCCTCGACAGGCCCATGCCGCCGATCATCCGGTTGAGCAGCTGGCCCGCCTGCCCCACGAAGGGCTCGCCCTGGATCTCCTCCTCGGCGCCGGGGGCCTCCCCCACGAACATGATCGCGGCGTCCAGGCTGCCGACTCCCAGCACGGCCTTCTTGCCGGGACGCACTTTCGACCTGCAGACGGGGTCGTCGAGCACCTGCTGGAAGAGGGCGGCCCAGCGCGCGGCCTTGTCCCCCTCGGGCAAAACGACAACGGGCGGCGCCGCGGTCGGCGCAGCCGGGGCGGCCGCAGGCACCGCAGGCGCCGCCGCCGCCTGGGCTACCGGCTCGGGCGCCGCCGCCGGCCGTTGTCCGACCGACCGGCGCAGCGCCTCAAGGCCCTCGTCGGTGACGGCGACCCGCTCCACCCCGCCAGCCTTCAGGCGACGGAGCTCGTCGGTGATTGCGTTGAGGGCGTTACGCATGTTACTAGGCTATAATACCTTGCGATCGAAGCAGCTTTTCCACGTATTTGCCGAGCATGTCGAATTCCAGGTTGACGGCGTCGCCGGCGCCGCGTGAGCGGAGATTGGTCGCGGCGCTGGTGTGCGGGATGATCCAGGCGGCGAAAGCGTCTCCATCCACCTCGGCCACGGTAAGCGATATCCCGTCGACCGCAACGCTGCCCTTGAGGACCAGCGATCTCCCGCACCCCGCGGGCCCGCGGATCCTCAGCCAGCGGTCGGCGCCGCGCGCCTCGAGGACCTCGATCACACCCTGTCCATCGACATGGCCCGTGACAAAATGGCCGCCGAACCGGCCGTCGATCCTCAGGCTGCGCTCCAGGTTGACCGGGGCGCCGGCCGCCAGGGACCCGAAATTCGTGAGCCGCCTGGTCTCCTCGAGGACGTCGAACGTGACCGAGGTCCCGTCGAATTCGGCGGCGGTCAGGCAGCATCCGTTGACGGCGACGCTGTCGCCGGCCGCGAGCCCCTCGAGGGCCCGCGTGGCGTGGACGCGCAGCCTCCACGGGCCCCCTGCCCGCGCGAATGACTCAACCGAGCCCGTCTCCTCGATGATCCCCGTGAACATGGTCTCCGAGGGGGCCTTCAGCGCAGCTTGATGCGGAGGACGGCGGTGTCGCTCCCCCGGCTCACCAGGAACACGGTCTCGGCGCGGAAGGCGTCCTTCTCGATGGACGAGAGCTTCGCCACCGCGGCGGCGAAGTCCGGTATCGCGGCCCCGTCAATCTCCTTGATCCAGTCGTCGGGCCTGAGCCCGGCGATGTCCGCCGGGCTGTTCGGCTTCACCAGGTGGGCGACGACCCCGCTCAGCTCCCCCGCCCGCGAATGCCGCGCGATCGCGTCGCCGTAGACAAACTCGCGGGCGGTGAACCCGATCTTCTCGAAGTACATCCGGTTGGCCTCGCGGACAAGGCGGGGCTCCTCCTCGAGCGCGGCCCTGAGCTCCAGCCGGTCGGCGCCGCGCAGCACCGAAAGCGCCATCGTGTCCCCGGGGGCGCGGGCCGCGATCAGCCTCTCGACGTAGTCGACGACGACCCGGTCGGGCCTGAACCGCGGGAGCGCCTTCCCGTCGACCCCGAGGATGATGTCGCGCGCCTTCATTCCGGCCTTCTCGGCCGGGCTTCCCTCGAGCACCTCGCTGACGACCGCGCCCGACTGGGACTCGAGCTTGAGGAATGCGGCGACCTCGCGGTCCATCGGCTCCAGCCCGTACGCGCCGAGCCACGCGAGCGGCCGGCCGAACACGTTCTTCGGGATCCTGCCGATGTAGGGGAGCACCTCGCTGGCGACCAGGAACGCGCTGCTCTCCTCGAGGTTGACCAGCATGATGGGGGAGCCGCCGCGCTCCGCCCCGGAGAATTCAAGGAAGGTCTGCCCGAACGAGCTGGCGCCCAGCCCGACGAAGCGGCCCTCGCGGTCGAAGACCGGCAGGCCCGGCCCAGCGACCTCCTGCTGGGCGATCGCGGTGCGCTGCGGGAGCGCCTGGACGAGGGCGACATGGCTCTGGAGGATGTACGGCGTGAAGTCCTCGTCCTTGTTGCGCAGGCCCACCCCCCAGACTTCCTCGGCGAGATCCGGTTCCCTGGGCGCGCCCGGACCCACGAACGCGGTCACCGGGACGAGCCTTCCGACGATCGACGGGCTGGCCCGCACGAAATGCCAGCCGGTGTACGCATCGCGGCCGAGGTATTCCGCGGGGGACCCCTCGGGGTCGCCCGGCAGGTACACCTTGAAGTCCTTGATCTGCCCGGGCGCGACCCTCAGGTCGATCGCCGCGGAGGGCAGTATGATCGTCCCCGCGGAGTCGACGACGGTGCCGTAGGCGACCGTCGGCCGGCGCTCGAGCTCCGTCTGCGTCACGTACTCCACGGCGACGGTGCACTTGGCCCGCTCCGCCCAGAGCGCGGGCAGGTCGGCGGCATGGGACCGCGGCACCCAGAGGGAGGCCGCGGCGGCGAGAATGGGGGCGATGCGTTTCACGGCTTTAAGACGATGAGCGAGACGCGCCGCTCCCGCTGGACCTCAAAGAGCGTGGGCGCGGGCCTGGCGCCGTAGGCCGCGTCGATGGCCTTGATGACGTCGAGCGAGACCACCGGGCTCTGGTTAATCTTGGTGATGATGTCGCCCCGGCTGAGTCCGGCGACGTCCGCCGGGAATCCGCGCTGGACGCCGATCACGAGGACGCCCGTGTCGTCGCGCAGCTGGTTCTCGCGCGCGAAGGCGGGGGAGACCTTCCTCACGCTGATCCCCCATGTTTCGGAGACCCATTCCTCCCCCATGCGGCTCTCGAGCCGGGAGGTGACAAGCGTGGCGGACGCCTCGGCCGACCCGCGCTTGTAGGCGAGCGCGAGCGTCGAGCCCACCGGCTGGCTGGCGATCAGGTTCTCTATCGACGGCAGCTGCTCCGGGAAGCGCCCGTCGACCTTTTTCCCGTCGATCGCGAGGATGATGTCGCCGGCCCGGATGCCGGCAAGCGCGGCGGGCGATCCCGACTCCACGCTGTCGACCAGCATGCCCGTGTTCGTCGCCACGTCGAAGAAGCCCTCGAGGTCCTGGAGCGCCTTGGGCACGATCCCGATGTAGCTGCGCGTGATCGACCCGTCGTGGACCAGCCCCGCGACGACGCGCCTGGCGATGCTGGAGGGGATGGCGAACCCGAGGTTGTTGGCCCCAAGGTAGGCGCGCGAGGTGATCCCGACGATGCGGCCGTCCTCCGTCACCAGCGGCCCCCCCGAATTGCCGGGGTTTATCGCGGCGTCGGTCTGGAGCCAGGTGTTGAAGTTGCCCGTCTCGTACCCGTCGACGCCCTCCGTGTCCTCGAAATAGCGGTTGTTGTTCGAGATGATCCCGCGGGTCACCGTCCGGGTGAGACCGTGGGGCGTGCCGACCGCGAAGACGGTCTCGCCCACGTAGAGCCGGTCGCTGTCGCCGAACTCCGCGTGCTTGAACGCGAGGCCGCGGCGCTTGGCGTCGTCGAGGTTGATCCTGAGCAGCGAAAGGTCCGTCCAGTGGTCCCAGCCGATCAGCTTCGCGCCCACCCGCTCCAGGTTCGAGAGCGTCACGTTGATCTCGAAGGCCCTCGGGCCGACAACGTGGGCGTTGGTGAGGATGAGCCCGTCCTGCGAGAGGATCACGCCCGAGCCGATGCTCGCGTCTATCCTGCGCGCCCCCTCGTCAAAGTTGACCTCGCTCACGTCTATCCGGACGACGGAGTCGAGCAGGCGGTCAAAGCCGCCGCTCATCGAGGCGCGCGCCTGGGTCGCGCAGGCGGCCAGGAGCAGCGGGACGGCGGCCAAGATTGACCGGAAGATTGAATGGTTCACAGTGGCGAGTTTCACACGATGGTTACGGACAGCAAAGACTACAACTTTCAAGAAATTGAGCGCCGCTGGCAATCTTTCTGGGAGCTCAACCGCTCTTTCAGGGCGGGGGGGCATCCGTCCAGGCCGAAATTCTACGTGCTCGACATGTTCCCCTACCCGTCGGGCTCGGGGCTGCACATAGGCCACCCCGAGGGGTACACCGCGACGGACATCATCGCGCGCCACCGGAGGGCCCGCGGGTTCGACGTGCTCCACCCGATGGGATGGGACGCGTTCGGCCTGCCGGCCGAGCAGCACGCGGTGAAGACCGGCACCCACCCCGCGGCGAACACCCAGAACAACATCGCCAACTTCAGGCGCCAGATCAAGGCGCTGGGATTCTCCTACGACTGGGACCGCGAGATCGACACGACCGATCCCAGGTACTTCCGATGGACGCAGTGGATCTTCCTGCAGCTCTTCCGCAGGGGCCTCGCCTACGTTGACGAGCGGCCCGTCTGGTGGTGCCCGGAACTGCGCACCGTGCTCGCGAACGAGGAGGTCGTCGACGGGAGGAGCGACGTGGGGGGCTTCCCGGTCGAGCGGCGCAACCTGCGCCAGTGGGTCCTGAGGATCACCGCCTACGCCGAGCGCCTGCTGGCGGGCCTGGAGTCCCTGGACTGGCCCGACTCGACGAAGCGGATGCAGGCCGCGTGGATAGGCAGGAGCGAGGGCGCCGAGGTCGTCTTCGGCCTGGAGAGGCCCGCCCTCGGCGGGCTCAAGGTGTTCACGACCCGGCCGGACACGCTCTTCGGCTGCACGTACATGGTGCTCGCGCCGGAGCACGCCCTCGTCGGCCCGCTCACCACGCCCGACAGGAGGGCCGCCGTCGAGGACTACCGCAGGCGGGCCGCCTCCAAGAGCGACCTCGAGCGGACCGACCTGGCGAAGGAGAAGACGGGGGTCTTCACGGGCTCGTTCGCGGTGAATCCCGTGAACGGGGCGCGCCTTCCGATCTGGGTCGCCGACTACGTGCTGACCGGATACGGGACCGGCGCAATCATGGCCGTGCCCGCCCACGACGAGCGCGACTTCGATTTTGCCGCGCTCCACAGCCTTCCCGTCGTCGCCGTGATCGAGCCCGCGGACCATTCCTCGAACGGCCAGGCGCCGAGGCTGCCCTACATGGGCGACGGCGTCCTGGTGCACTCGGACGGGTACACCGGCCTCGGCTGGCGCGAGGCCAAGCGGCGGATCACGGACGACCTGGCCGCGAAGGGGGCCGCCAGGCACGCGGTCAATTTCAAGCTGCGCGACTGGCTCTTCTCGCGGCAGCGCTACTGGGGCGAGCCGATACCGGTCGTGTGGGTGAGCGAGGCGGACTACCGCCGCGCCGCGCCCTCCCTCGCCGGGGCCATTCCCGGGGAGCCCGTGTCGTTCGCGCAGGACGGCGCGGTCAGGTTCGCGCTCCCGCTTCCGGAGTCGGCGCTCCCCCTCGAGCTGCCCCCCGTCCAGTCCTACCTGCCCAGCGGCAACGGCGAGAGCGCGCTCGCGAACGTCACCGATTGGGTCGACATCTGGTACGATTACGCGACCGGCGGCGCCGTCCCTGGCGCCGGGCCGGCGCCGAGGGGCGCGACCTGGGTGCGCGCGCGCCGCGAGACCAACACGATGCCCCAGTGGGCGGGATCCTGCTGGTACTACCTCCGGTTCACCGACCCCCACAACGACCGCCAGTTCGCCTCGCCGGAGGCGCTGGCCCGCTGGGGGGGGCCCGACCTCTATGTGGGCGGCGCCGAGCACGCCGTGCTCCACCTCCTCTATGCGCGGTTCTGGCACAAGGTCCTCTTCGACATCGGCGCCGTGCCGACCGACGAGCCCTTCAGGAAGCTCTTCCACCAGGGCATCATACTCGGGGAGGACGGCGAGAAGATGGCGAAGAGCGGCGGAAACGCCGTCAGCCCCGACGCGATCATCGAGAGCCACGGGACCGACAGCCTGCGCCTCTTCCTCATGTTCCTCGGGCCGCTCGAGGCGATGAAGCCCTGGAACCCGAGGGGGATCGAGGGCCCGCACCGCTTCCTGCAGAAGGTCTGGCGCGACTGCATCGGCGAGGACGGCCGGGCCTCCCCGAAGATAGACGCGGACGCGCGGGATTCGGCCGAGCTCCAGAAGCTCCTGCACGAGACCATCCGCAAGGTGGGCGACGACATCGAGGCCCTGCGGTTCAACACGGCGATCTCGCAGATGATGATATTCGAGAACGCGCTGCACAAGGCGCCCCGGGTGAGCCGCGCGACCGCGCTCGCGTTCATCCAGCTCCTCGCCCCGTTCGCGCCGCACATCTGCGAGGAGCTGTGGTCGCGCCTGGGGGCGCCCGGGCTCGCCTCGGAGGCGCCGTGGCCGAGGTTCGACCCGGCGAAGATCTCCGCGGCCGAGGTCCGGCTGGTCTTCCAGGTCAACGGCAAGCACCGGGGCGACCGCCTCGTTCCCGTGGGCCTGCCGCAGGAGGAGGCGGTCGCGCTCGCGAAGGCCGACGCCAAGGTGGCCGCATTCCTCTCGGGCGGGACGATCGTAAAAGTGGTGTATGTTCAGGGGCGAATCCTGAACCTCGTCGTGTCGTAGGACGCGCCGCAGGTCCTTTCGGGCCAATTGCTTGAACGCGCGCCGCCGCATGCCTAAGCAATTATACTCTCTTGCCTGTATCATGGGGAAACGTACCATTACCGGGTGATGAATTCCCGCACCCTGCTCCGTTCCGGCCTCGTCGCCCTCTGCGCCGCCGCGGTCGCGCACGCGCAGGCCCCGAAGCTGAGTCCCACAAGCAAGATATTTGTCGCGGACGCCGAGGGTGACACCCAGATCACCACGGGCAAGGACATCGGGCTCCTCGCGAAAAAGGCCGTCTACAAGGGGGAGGGCACGATGATCGACACCCGGGCGAATTCGAACGCGTCGATCGTGCTTTCGAACGGGACGGGGATCTATTTCGACGTCAGCAGCCGCACCGAGATCAAGGGATTCGTACAGGCGCCCTTCAGGCCCATGCGGGCGGACATGGACGAGGAGCCCTCGATCTCCCGCACCCATGTCTTCGTCGATTACGGCGTGCTCGGCGTTTCCACGAGCAAGATGGCCGCCGGGAGCACCCTCATGTTCGAGACCTCGCTCGCCACCGTGGAGGTGCATGGCCGCCAGTGCGTGATCCAGGCCGGCGACAGCGTGACGACCGTCTCGATGTTCGAGGGCGGCGCGACCGTCCGGGCAGGCCCCCTGGGAACGACGTACGACGTCACGGTCGGCAACCAGGCCGTCATAAGCGACGGGAAGGCCGGCCAGCCGGGCCTCGTCGAGGTCCGCCAGATCCCCGCGGGGACCGCGGGCGCCCAGCGCGCATGGCTGTACGAGCGGGTCCTCGCGGCAGACGCCGCCCGCAAGCTCGTCTATTTCGAGATGCAGTCCGGCTCCGACGGCAGCATCTCGCTCTTTGACGGCGCCGAGACCGGGGACCAGATCGTGGCCATTCCCGTCGTCCCCGCCAACCCGCCGGTCGTCCCGACCGTGAGCGCCGCCAACCTTTCCGGCCGGTAATCCGGCCGCCCTTCATCGGCACGGCGTCCATGAAATTGCAGCATCGATTGTTCACGGCGGCAGCCGTGATGGCAGCCGCATTCTGCGTTCCCCGGGCGCGCGCGCTGGTCTCGCTGGAGGACGGAAGGGACCACCTCTATGTCGACGGCTCGGTGGAGATGGGCTACGACTCGAACGTGTTCGCGAACGCCCAGAGCGGCGGCAGCATGCTGGTCGAGGGCACCCTCGAGGCGGATTTCACGCGCCGGGCGGGCCTGATCGGGGTCGACGCGACGGCGTCGCTGACCTTCGCCCGGTACGCCAACTTCAGGGACCAGGACTATGTGGACCCCAAGGTCACGGCCGAGCTGACCAAGCAGACCGGCAGGACCACGGGCTCGCTGATCGTCAGCGTGCAGCGCGAGGACCGCGCCGACGTCGACGTCAACACGCGCGACGTCTCCTGGAACTACGACCTGGGGCTCAACTTCCAGTACCCCGTGATCGAGCGCTACTCGATATCCGGCTCCCTCGACTGCAACTACGCGGACTACCAGAACCAGCAGCTGTTCACGAACCTGGCCACCTACACGGGCAACCTGTTCCTCTACTACATCGTGAACGAGCAGCGGGATTTCTTCATCGACTACCGCGCCCGCTACTCCGACCTCGCCAACGGGACCGCCGACATCGACAACTCGCTGTCCGCGGGGCTGAACGGAAAGGTCGTCGGCCCCTTCAACGGGTCGCTCTCCGGCGGCTACACCGTCCGGTCGACCAGCGGCGGCCCCGACACCGGCGACTACGGCGACTTCACCGCGAGCGGCGCGGTCACCTGGAACATGAGCCGCCGGATGACCCTGACCGCCGACCTGTCCCGGGATTTCTCGACAACGGCGACCGCGCAGTCCATCGATTCCACCAGCCTCGACCTCACCTTCAAGGACTCCTTCACCAAGAAGGCCAGCGCCTCGATCGAGGGGTCCGCGGGCCAAAGCCGGTTCCTCGGCGTCGAGGGCCTGGTGGCGCCGGGAGGGGTGCGCAGGGTCGACAATTTTGTGAGCGTAAACACGTCCTATTTCTACACCATCAATGAACATTTGAAGGTCTCGATAAATTACATTTACTTTAGGAACTGGTCCACGCTCGCTTACGCGGAGTTCCCCCGCCAGCAGGTGAACCTTTCACTTTCCTCGCATTGGTAGCCCCCTCCCCTTGAACACCGCCCTACGATCCCTCGCGATCGCCGCCGCGCTGATTGCCGCCGCGGCGGCCCCCGCCCGGGCCGACGAGAGGGCGGCCGCCTCCGGCGGCTCCAACAAGACGCAGACCTACAAGATCCGCTCGACCGACAAGCTGAGCATCACCGTCTTCCAGGAGGATGATCTCTCGAGGGTCTGCAGGGTCGACGCCAAGGGAACCGTGAACCTGCCGCTGGTCGGCGAGGTCCGGGTCTACGGCCAGACGCTCAGCCAGGCGGAGCGCACGATCGAGGCCGCCTACAAGGACGGCCGCTACCTGCGCAAGCCCGAGGTCACGGTCACGGTCGACGAGTACTCCCCCCGCGAGGTGTCGATCCAGGGCCAGGTGAAGAACCCCGGCCGCTACCAGCTTCCCGTGGAGGCGACCATAAGCGTGCTGGACCTCGTGACCAAGGCCGGCGGGTTCACGGACACCGCCCAGGGAACCGCGGTCCGCCTCACCCGGATGCTTCCCGACGGGGGGACGAAGGTCATCACGATCGACGTCGAGAGCCTCATCAAGGGCAAGGGCAACGTGAAGACGAACGGCGAGGACAGCTCCCTGCTGCTGGAGCCCGACGACATCGTCTACGTTCCCGAGCGGATCATCTGACGCGCCGCCCAGGACCCCCGATGCCCGATCCAGCCCAGACGAAGGCGCCCAAGCAATACGGTCACGACGACGAGGTCGCGGTCGAGCGCAGGACGCTGCGGGACTACTACATCATCCTGCGCGAGCGCGTGTGGGTCGCGCTGCCGCTCGCGATCGTCGTCTCCGTGGGCTTCTTCTACTGGCAGGCGCGCAAGACGCCGATCTACGAGGCCGTCGCCTCGCTCCAGTTCGAGAAGCCGGAGACCGTCGTCACGAGCCAGGGCGTCGTGGACCCCTCGGTCCGGTCGGAGCTCGACCTCAACACCTACATCCGCGACATCGACAGCAACCGGCTCCGCCTGAGCGTGATCGACTCGTTCACCCCGGATGAGCTCAAGGTCCTGCGCAGGGCCGTGGCCAAGCGCGTCCCGCCGGGGACCCCCCTGCCGCCGGCCGCCGCGCTGCTCGGCACCGTGGACGCGGAGCCGCTGAGGAACAGCTATCTGATCACGATCTCGGTCCGCCACGAGGATCCCGACGCCGCGGCCCTTGTCGCCAACCGCTACGTCGAGAAGTTCATGGACTACCTGTACCAGAGCGTCGGGGGCAAGAACGAGGAGGCCGTGATCTACCTGAAGGGCCGCGCCGACCAGCTGCGCAAGGACTCCGAGGACGCCGAGAAGCAGCTCCAGGAGTACATGAGGAAGCACAACCTGGTCTCGCTCGACAAGAGCATCGACATCGTCTCCGACAGGCTCAAGTCGGTGAACACCGCGCTCACGAACGCGCGGCTCGAGATGCTCAGCGTCGACGAGCTCGTCAAGGAGGTCGCGGAATTCAAGAAGAGCGGCAGGGACCTTCTCGAGATCTCCTACATCGCCTCGCACGGCGCGGTGCCGACCCTCAAGGCCCAGCTGAGCGATGCCGAGCAGACCCAGTCGCTGCTCATGGAGCGCTATCTCGAGAAGCACCCGAAGGTCATCGACAACGCCGACAAGATCAGGGTCACGAAGGCCGAGCTGGCCAAGGCGGTCGACATGGCGATCGCGGACTTGAACAGCCGGTACTCGGCGGCCCAGGACAGCGTGCGGTCCCTCGAGACGGAGTACGCCGCCCAGGAGGCCGAGGAGCTCAGCCTGCGGGCGCTCAGCGTGGACTACAACTCGCTCCAGAGCAGGGCGACGGTGGCGAGGAGCTACTACATGGAGATCCTGGACCGCCTGAACCAGACGACGACGTTCAAGAACCTGGACAAGATCTCGCTCCACCCCCTGGACAAGGCCCAGACGCCCGGCGGGCCCATATTCCCGAATGTCGGGTCGATCACCCGGACAAGCATCGGGCTCGGGGTCCTCGTCTTCCTCGGCGTCGCGATCGGGCTCGGATTCATCGACGACCGCGTGAAGAGCGCCTGGGACATCGAGTCGTTCATCGGCGTCCACCTGCTCGGGATCATCCCGCAGCTGGGCTCGATGAGGAACGACGAGAAGTTCAACATGTCCGAGACGGAGCCGGGCAGCGAGCCGGGCAACGAGGCGTTCCTCGGCCTGTACAGCTCGGTCAAGATCCAGTCGAAGCTCGATTTCCCCAAGTCGATCCTTGTCACGAGCACGATCCCCGGGGAGGGCAAGACGCTCATCTCGTGCAACCTGGCCCTCTGCTTCGCCCGGCACGGGAAAAAGACCCTCCTGATGGACTGCGACCTGCGCCGCCCCATGCTGCACCGGCATTTCAGCCAGCAAAACGCGACCGGGATCATATCCTGGTTCGAGCAGAGCGCGCAGCTGGAGGGCGACATCCTGACGAACCCGCAGCTCGGGATCGTCAAGCTCGACGAGAACCTCTGGCTGCTCACCTCGGGGGGGCGGTCGAAGAGCCCGACCGAGCTCCTCGAGAACCCCATTTTCCCCCATCTGCTCGAGCGCCTGAAGAGGCAGTTCGACCTCCTTGTCATCGACTCGCCGCCGATGGGGGCGGTCACTGACTCCGCGCTCATCGCGGAGCGCACCGATGAGGTCATCTACGTCTGCCGCTTCAACCGGGCCTACCGCAAGCACATCAAGCTCTACATCAGGGCCCTCAAGGAGGGAAAGAACGAGATCCTGGGCATCGTGCTCAACGGCCTGTCGCCCCGGCGGATCGAGTACTACTCGAACTACCGCTACTACAGGAGCTACAAGAAGTACTACGGCGCGCAGACCTAGGGGCAAACCGTCCGTGCCGACGCCGCCTTCAGCGTACCTGCCCGAGACATTCGATCCCGAGCGCCCCGTCGCGCTGATCGCCGGCCAAGGGATCTATCCCCGGCTTGTGGCGGAGTCGGCCCGCAGGGCGGGCGTCTCGCTAAGGCTGATCGCCTTCGAGGACGAGACCGACCCCGGGCTGGTCGCCTCGTTCTCCGAGGCCGACCGCCACTCGGTGCACGTCGGCCAGGTGGGCAAGACCCTGCGCCTCCTCAAGGAATCCGGGGCGGGCTACGCCCTCATGGCGGGCCAGGTGACCCCGAGGCGCCTGTTCGACGGGCTGCGGCCGGACCTCAAGGCCGCGCAGATCCTCATGTCGCTCAAGCGCCGCAACGCGGAGACGATCTTCGGGGCCGTGGCGAAGGAGATCGAGGCGCTGGGCATACGGCTCCTGGACGCGCGCGCCTTCCTGGACGACCAGATGGCCGGCCCCGGCTGCATGACGGGGGGCCGGTTCCCCATCGACACGGACTGCGTCGACCACGGCGTCCACATAGCGCGGGAGTGCGCGCGGCTCGACATCGGCCAGGGCTGCGTGGTCCGGAAGGGCACGGTCCTCGCGGTCGAGGCCTTTGAGGGCACCGACGAGATGCTCAGGCGCGCCGGCTCCCTGAAGGCGGACGAGGCCCTGTTCGTGAAGACGGTCAAGGGCCGCCAGGACTTCCGCTTCGACGTGCCCTGCTTCGGGATGCAGACCCTCGAGACCATGCGCGGATCGGGCCTGCGCGCCGCGGCGCTGGAGGCCAACGGGGTCATCCTTCTCGACAAGCCGGCCGTCCTCGAGAAGGCGCGGGCCTGGGGAATCAGCCTCCTCGGCTTCGGCTAGGGGCGCGCACCATCCGCGCCGCTTGCCCTTTTCCCCGGTGCCGGTCAGATTGGGGCGGCATCCGTTCCGAAAGGATGCCGAACCCATGCAAAATGACGTCGTAGCCGCAACGATCAAGGGAGTGATGCCCACTCCCAACGGCTGCGCGGTCTTCCTGGGGAACGAGGAGAAGACGTTTGTGATCTACGTCGACCACTCGGTTGGAAACGCGATCCAGATGACGCTCGACGGCGTGAAGAAGGACCGGCCGCTGACCCACGACCTGATCGGCAGCATCCTGCTCGGCCTCGGCACCCGCCTCGAGCGCGTCGTGATCAACGACGCCCGCGACAAGACCTTCTTCGCGCGGATACTGCTTTCCATGGAGAACGAGCTCGGGACGAAGATCGTCGAGATCGACGCGCGCCCGAGCGACTCGATCGTCCTTTCCCTGCAGCAGAAGCGCCCCATCTACGTCGCCCGCGCCGTCTTTGACGCCGCGGAGGACATGACCGAGATCCTCGAGCAGGTGCGCAAGCAGCAGGCCGAGGACGATCCCGGGGAGGAATTGCCCTGACCGCGGCGCACCGATTGCCGCCGCCCCTGGCGCAGGGCCAGCCGCTGACGGCGCTTGCGCCGATGCAGGACGTGACCGACCTCGCCTTCATGCGCGTCATCTCGGCCTACGGCGCGCCCGACTACTTCTTCACCGAATTCTTCCGGGTGCACGCGCAGTCCAAGCCGGAGCGCCACATCCTGCGCAGCATCGACGAGAACGACACGGGAAGGCCCGTGTTCGCCCAGATGATCGGCGAGGACATCCCCCACCTTGTCCGGACGGCCGAGTCCCTTGCGCGCCATCCGATCGCCGGAATCGACCTCAACCTGGGCTGTCCCGCCCCGAAAGTCTACAGGAAGAACGTCGGCGGCGGGCTCCTGAGGGACCCCGACCGGATAGCGGCCATACTCGCGGCGCTCAGGGAGGCCGTCCCCGGCCTCCTGACCGTCAAGATGCGGATCGGCTTCGAGGACGACTCGAATTTCGAGCGGATACTCGAGATCGTGAACGCCAGCCGCGTCGACCTCCTGACCGTCCACGGGCGCACGGTGCGCGAGATGTACCGAAGCGAGGTGCATTACGACAGGATCGCCCGCGCCGCGGCGCTCTCGCGCTGCCCCGTGCTGGCGAATGGCAACGTCACGTCGGCGCCAAGGGCCGCGGAGATCGTGCGCGGCTGCGGCGCCGTGGGGGTGATGATAGGCCGCCACGCCATCCGGAACCCGTGGATCTTCAGGCAGTGCCGGGAGCGTTTCGCCGGGCTTCCCCCCTCGAGGATCTCGCTCTCTGACGTCCGCGAATACGTCGACCGGCTCTACCGCTCCACCCGCGACGACGCGGTCCCCGAGCGCGCGCACGTCAACAAGATGAAGAAATACCTGAACTTCGTGGGCCAGGGCGTCGATCCGCAGGGCGCGTTCCTGCGCGACATGCGGCGCGCGGAGTCCGAGTCGGGGCTCTTCGAGGTCTGCGACCGGCACCTTCTCGCCCGCCCGGACGCCGAGTTCTCGGCCGAGCCCTATCCCGGGGTCATTGCCCGGCCCAACTGCGAGACGCCCGCCGAGGACGCCGACGGCTGCTCGCTCGAGACCGTCACCGCGTAGGGCGGCCCGGGCCGCCCCCGTCTACCCGAGGCCGAGCGCGCGGCGCCCCTCCTCCGAGATCATGCGCGGGTTCCAGACCGGGTCCCAGACGATGTGCACCTTGGCCCGCTCGACGCTCGGGAGGGCGGCGATCTTCCTGCGGGCGTCCTCCGCGATCACGGGCCCCATCCCGCAGCCGGGAGCCGTGAGCGTCATCTTGACGTCGACCGCGTTCGCCCCCGACGGCGTCCTCTCGATCGAGAGGTCGTAGACGAGCCCCAGGTCGACGATGTTGACCGGTATCTCGGGATCAAAGCAGGTTCTCATCGCGTCCCACACCGCCTTCTCGTTGAACTCGCCGGCCGGGGCGGCGCCCTCGGGGGAGGGCGCGAAGCCCTCGATCGCCGACGCGTCCTCGCTCGCGATCCGGAAGAGCCCCCGGTCGGTCCGGACGGTGACGTTTCCCCCCAGCGTCTGCACGATGGCGACCTCCTCGCCGGCGGCCAGCGTGATCGGGGTGCCGGCCGGGATCGCCGTCGCCGGGCAGTCCCTTGACATGCGTTGGGTCATCGGGCGACGGGCCGCACCCGCTCAGTGGATCGCTATCTCCATCGGCATCCTTGCGTAGATGCCCCGCGGGTCGTTGAACGCGCGCAGGCGGGAGAACTGCGTCTTGATCTGCTCGACAATCTGGTCCAGGAACCCGGTGGAGTGCAGGCGCAGGCCGGCGGGCGCGTACTTCCCGAACATCTCCGCCAGCGCCTCCGAGAGGTTCTTCGACCTCGGGTACTCGACCACCTTGAAGGACGCGCCGAGGCTCGCCTGCTTGCCCGCATACTTGATCGCGTCGCTGAGGCTTCCGATCTCGTCGACAAGCCCGAGCTTCTTCGCCTCGGTGCCGGACCACACCCGGCCCTGCGCGATCTCCTCGACGAAGGTCGGCTTCAGGTTGCGGCCCTCGGCGACCTTCGCGATGAACTGGCTGTAGATCCAGTCCACCATCCTCTGGAAGACCTGCATCTCCTCGTCGGTCTTCGGCCGCTCGATCGTGATCGAGTCCGCGAACTTCCCCGTCTTCACGCTGTCGAAGGTGATGCCGTGCTCGTTCGCGAACTTCTGGACGTCGAACTGGATCCCGAAGACCCCTATCGACCCCGTGATGGTCGTCGGCTCGGCGAAGATCCGGTCCCCGTAGGCGGAGATCCAGTACCCGCCCGACGCGGCATACGACCCCATCGAGACGATGACGGGCTTGGTCCTGTGCGCGAGGCGCAGCTCCCTCTGGATCGTCTCCGCGGCCGTCGCGCTCCCGCCGGGGCTGTTCACCCTCAGCACGATCGCCTTGACCGACGAGTCCTCGCGAAGCTCCCGGATCTCCCGCGCAAACTTCGCGCCCCCGACCTCCGTCGCGTCGCCCTCGCCGTCGACGATGTCGCCCTCGGCATAGACGACCGCAACCTCCCCGGAGCCCATGAACGAAGGCGCGTGAACGCCGGTCCTCGCATAGACGCTGAGCTGGACCTGCTTGAAGGACTCCGTCGCCGACGTGACGCCGGTCTCCTTCTTGAGCCGGTCGATCATCTCGTCGCGATAGGCGACCCGGTCGACAAGGTGGGCCTTGACGGCGGCCGCCGGCTTGATGATGCCCTCGGCGTCGACGGTGGCCTGGATCTGGTCGGGGGTGATGCCGCGGGACAGGCCGATGTCGGAAATGAGGCTCCCCCAGACGTCGTCCAGGAGCTTCTGGACCTGCTCGCGGTTCTCCGGGCTCATGTCGGTCCTCGTGAACGGCTCGACGAATGACTTGAACTTCCCGACGCGCGTCACCTGGATGCCCAGGCCGTATTTCTCAAAGGCCCCGGCGTAGAAGATGGGCTGGCTCGCCAGGCCCGGCATGAAGATCATCCCGTACGGGTCCATCGCAACCTCGTTGGCCACCGAGGCGAGGTAGAAGTCCCGGGTCGTCGCATAGTCGAGGTAGGCGAGGACGGGCTTCCCGGAGGCGCGGAAGTCGCTCAGCGCCGCGCGCACCTCGCGCAGGGCGGCGAACCCGGAGCCAAAATCCTTGGGGGTCAGGCTTCCGAGGAGCAGCACGCCGCGGATCTTGCTGTCGTGGGAGGCGTACCTGAGGGCCCTCGTGATGGAACGCAGCTGCATGATGTCGGTCCTGCCGCCCGAGAAGTCCCCCAGGTCGATCGGCGGCGGCGCGTCCGTGATGTTGGAGGACAGGTCGAAGACGATGTACGACCCCGACGCCAGCTCGGGGGCCTTCTTCTGCTGGCCCATCGCCACGATCGCCCCGATGAAGCCGATGAAGAGGAGCACGGCGCCCGTGGAGAAGATCACGAGGGCGACAAGGGCGCCCAGCATCGAGGTAATGAAGTTCTTCATGAGTCGCCCGAATCTACCCTGTTTCCGGCCTTCCACCAGTCGAAACGGTCGTTGCGGGGAAGTTACACAGGAACGAGTTGCAACCCTTTGCTACCAGAGCCAATGTAACGGGCATGAACGAGCAAAAGGAACTCCTGACGACGGCTCAGAAGGCGCTCACGATCAACCTGGACCAGGCCAAGTACGGCACATTCGCCGAGATCGGCGCCGGCCAGGAGGTCGCGCGCGAGTTCTTCCAGGCCGGGGGGGCCTCGGGGACGATCGCCAAGTCGATCTCCGCGTACGACATGGTCTTCAGCGACGCCATCTACGGGAAGGCGCCGCGCTACGTCTCGCGCGAGCGCCTCAAGCTGATGCTCGACCACGAGTACCAGCTCCTGATCGA
>Ga0182018_10001549_pt1 | contig 25859 bp, 29 predicted proteins | sample 812P2MmetaG_FD_120490 | JGI IMG/M metagenome (GOLD analysis project Ga0182018, IMG submission 120490) | Permafrost microbial communities from Stordalen Mire, Sweden - 812P2M metaG | ecosystem: Environmental > Terrestrial > Soil > Wetlands > Permafrost | place: Sweden: Stordalen | collected...
AGGAAGCCATCGCTGTCTACCCGGAAAGGGCTATCGCCGACCTCCGGCATCTCAAACGCGCGAAGCAAAATCTGGTCCCCCACCTGAAACACATAGTTGGGCCGCAAGTGGTCCGCGGCATTGCTCTGTGCAGAACCAGTCGGAGCGACGCCGCCGGAACCCTGGCCGGATTGCGTGGGAGGCTGTTGCTGCGGTATTGGCTGTTGCGCATTCAAAACGCCGCCGACGCTCAACATAGCCAAAACCCAACCAACCGATGCTCTTCTCATGCAGGTTCCTTCCATCATGCGCGGCGCGTTACCTCGTGCTCGAACCCTCCGGGACGCGAACGTCAACCACTTCCTGTTGACAATCTGGCGATTCGCACGGCTGGCTCAGAAGGATTTCGGACAAGCTACCGCCCTTTCAGTCCCATTAGGAATGCCCGATCCATGGGGCAATTGAATACCCTATAGTTGTCGGGAAGCATCGACAAATCTCAAGAATTAGTACCACAGGCGCCTCAACTCGGGATTTGAAATAGATTTAAACGCTTGAGTTTAAACGTTTAATTCTTGAATAATGGAGTGCCTGAACAAGGATATCCAAGCGGCTCCGGAGCAGCGGAATTTCCTATGACAAACGGAGAAATGATGTTAAGATGGCAAGCATTTCGACCTTGACGCTCAGATCGGCCGACCACTGTCCAGCACTAGTCCGGGCTTCGCCAATGAAGACGCGGGATTGAGGTGGGGCATTCAGACAGCGTTACGCAGTCGAACCCGCCTCGTCTCTTGTCCCGCCCCCGAACCTTGCTCAACTGGCTGCCCGACGCTTTCCAGGCTGGCATCCAGTGTGGCTCTCGAATCTGCCGATTCCCTGATAGGGCGGTATCCGCGGGGACCCTCCCGCATCCTCTCCAACTCTACAGAGAGGTTGAGCATTTGATCGAATGGCTTCAAGAGCTTGTACCAAAGCAGGAGCGCCATTCCAGCGAGCGGGCAAATTCCCAACAAAGTTCGCACATGCACTATATCGGCTAAATCGCGCGGGACCAATAGGCGGCTGTCGCAAACGAAAGAAAACAAACAGGCAGGCTATCTCTGCGCCGAACTGCCGAACACCAGTCCGCGCAATGCCTGGTCCCAATGATCGAGCGCACTGCGCCGCGAGAACTCTTTCTGGTAGACCGCGTGGCAGTGCCGGAACAGGCGCGCCTTTGCTTCCCGCGACCGCGCCCACTCGCTCAGTTCCGCCGCGAGCAACTCAATTCTGTCCCGGTCCAACACCCAGCCGACTCCCATCTGCTTGATCCAAATGGCGATGGTCGAACGGGCGCTGCCCACAAATAAGACCGGGCGGCCGATCGCCAGCGCTCCGAAAAACTTCGAAGGAACCACGGTTCCCGTCCATTCCTCGCGCAGGCTCACGACGTGAATATCGGCGGCGCTCAGTCTGGAGATGAGCCCCTCGGCGGATGCGAATTCGACGAAGTCGATGGGAGATCCCGACTTGTCCACTTCCTCCCGGAGTCGCGCCATGCCGTTTCCCCGGGCACTGAACACCACCTTGCCGCCACTGGTGCCCAAGGCCCTGGCGATCTCCGGAATTCCGTGCCACTCGTGCGCCCTCCCGAAGGACCCCGAGTATAGGAGTCCCAGTTCTGCGTCGCCGAATAACTCTCGCCGCTCGGCGGCCGGAATGGGGCTCGGCTGATCCGGCTCCTCCAGCGCCCACGGAACGATCGTATCCGCGGCCGCTGTTACACCATATCGGCTGAGCCGCTCCCGCATACAAGAGCCGATATCCACAATCAAGGCGAATCTCCGATACGCGCACCGCATGAAGACTGTGAACAGCCGCGCCGGCACAGAGTCCTTCCCCAACGCTCCATCGGCAACCGCCGCCTCCGGATACAGGTCGAAGCACCAGTGCACCAGGCGCACCCGCGGCCGTAGGATCTTCCAGACTATGCTGACCAGAGGGCTCAGAACGGGGTCCGTCCCAACCACCAGCACGTCCGGCTGAATGCTCCGGTTCAGCGCGAGAAAGCTCCAGGCGCCAATCATCCATATGGCATTGCCCAACCGTCCCAAACTGGAAGACTGCCGCAGACCAGGCCGCCAGACCCTCCGAAACTCAACCCCATTCCACACCGAGCGCGGCGGGTACTTAGTCTTCTCCCCGCGCCACGACCGGTTGGATGCGCTCCCCACGACCCGCCAACCTCGTTGCACCAGACCGGCGCACAATTCAGTGAAAAGAATGGCGCTGACGACGTCATCCGGATAGAGATAGTGGTAAAGAACCAGGGCTGTAGGGGGCTTGGTCGTCATCGCGGGTTCAGGCCCAAATCAACCATACGGCCATCGTGTTCGTCCAGCGACCTATTATGATCCGTGACCACGCCAATCACAACTCACTGTGCTAGAGCACCTTACCGGACTCGCGAAATTTTCAGAAGACGGGTGTGTGCTTCACTCAGGTCACCACAAGATCTTGTGCCCGCAGGCATCGCGTGGCCGCTACCAATGGTGGCGGCCAAAGCGCTACCTGAGTCAAGCACATACCCATCTTTCAGAAATACGGCCTCGTATCGGCGGAAACTATACGACAGCCCTTTCACCGAGCCGCGACTGTCAGACATCTGAGTGCCAGAATACGTGACCGTACTGGCGAAATGGCGTGCTAAGCTACCGGCTCTCGATCGATTGAAACTTTTTCACCCCGCCGTTTCCGTGTAAAATCACCAAATGCCGACCCGCAAAGCTTTGATCACCGGCTACACCGGCCAGCACGGCTCTTATCTTGCGGAATTCCTGCTGGCGGCGGGCTACCAGGTCCATGGACTGAAGCGCCGATCTTCCAGCCTCAATACCGAACGGCTCGATCATATCTATTCGCGACAGGCCGGGCAGAAGGGGTATTCGGCTTCTGGGCCAAAACTCCCTCGCCGATGGTCTTCGGCGAACGATCTCGTGGTATTCCGCAAGCCTGGCGGGCGGCGTCTCCAAATAAGCTGACTCGCGCGCGCCGCAGAACTCAAGAACTCGCTTCCAGGCGCCGAAAAGAGGCCCACCAGCGTGTCGCACGCACCCGACCGAGCCTCGCCCGCGTTATACCAACCCCAGGAATTTAGGATCGTATCCCGGGAATACGCCCGCCAGCGACGGATTGCCGGTATGCCGGCTCACCAGTTCGCCCAGCACGTCGCGGAAATCGGTGGTCAGCGCCAGATCGCGGCCTTCGTACAATTGCTCCCGCTCCAGGCCGGGCCACTTGCCGTACACCTTGCCGCCCCGGATATCGCCGCCCATCGCGAACATGCAGTTGGCGTGCCCATGGTCGGTGCCGCGATTGCCGTTCTCGCGCGCCGTGCGGCCGAATTCCGACATCGTCACTACCGCGACATCTTCCATGCGGTCACCCATGTCCGTCCAGAAGGCGCTCAGCGCCTGCCCGAACGTGCGCAACAGGACGGCCAGTTGCCCCTCCGACGCCTTCTGCCCCACTTCGTTCACATGATGGTCCCAGTTGGTGATGTCCGCGAAGGCCATTTCCATCCCCACGTCGGACTTGATCAGTTGCGCAATCTGTTTCAGGCTCTCCCCCAGCGGCGCGCGTGGATAATCCGCGCCCGCCGCCGGGGTGTAGGCCTGCCTCTGAATAGATTGCAGCATCGACATGGCTTCGAACGTCTCACGCGCCGTAGCCTGCATCACGGGATCTTTGCTCGCCTCGTACATATGTTGGAATTCCATCGCCGCCTGCTGGTCGCGCACCTGAAATGCGCCGATGCTCTGGATCGACACTGCCGACTGCCCTCCTCGCAGCGTGCGCGGCAACGTCGGCCCCAGCGCCACCGCCCGCACCGGCGACGGCTTGCCCACCGGCTTCCCCAGCGCGCGGTTCATCCACCCGCTCTCGGTCGCCTTCAGACCCGGCGTCCCCGATTCCATGTAGTCCTGCGCGTCGAAGTGCGAGCGCGTGGGGTCTGGCGAGCCCACCGCGTCGATAATCGCCAGGTGCTGCTGGTCGAACAGCGGTTTCAGCGGAGCGAGCGAGGGATGCAGTCCGAAGAAGCCGTCCAGGTTGATCGCCGAATCGTCGCGCCTGTCGATCGTCAAGGAGGGGCGCGGGATGGCGATCGTCGGACGCAGCGCGTAGTAGGCCTGCTCGCCGTGCGGCACCACCACGTTCAACCCGTCGGCGGCGCCGCGTTGGAAAATGGCCACCAGGATCTTCTTGCGCCCGGTGCGCGTGCCCGCGGCGCAAAGTGCCCGCTGCAACCACAGCGGCGCAGTGCCCGCTCCCACCATTGCCAGCGCCGAATTGCGAAGAAAAACGCGACGATTCGTCATTGCCATTACCTCTAACGCTTCTGAAACTCCGGCGACCCCAACGCGGTGTCCGCGCCGTTCGCCGCCTTGTCCACCATCACGCCCGGCACCTTGTTGCCGGAAAGCTGCAGGGCGAAATTCATGCGCGCCATCAGGCCCGCCGTATTCATCCACTCCCGGCTGGAATTGGAGTAGCCGGTGGGCTCCTGCTTGCGATACAACGGCTCGCCCAACTCGGCCACCTGCCTCACCAGCGCCGTGGCGAAATCCACGTTGCCGTTGCTGGCGCGCACCGCGCTCACCACTACTTCGAGCGGCGACTTCATCTTCGAACGATAGGCGCCCTCCGACCAGAATTCCTTCGACTCCAGCATCGTCTGCATCACCGCCCGCAGGTCGCCATCCGTCTTGAGGAACGTTTGCGCCATGCGCTCCACCAGCGCGGCCGGCGGATCGTCGGCCACGAAGCGCTGCGCCAGCTTCGTCGAAATAAAGTGCGCCGTACTCGGATGGTGCGCCACGATATCCAACACCTTCTCGCCATCGCGTTCACCGCCGCCGGCGGGAATCTTCACGCCCAGAACGATCTTTTCGCCGTTATCGTGCAGGCGCGGCGCGAATCGGAAACTGCCTCCGCGCTGCGGCTGGTCGATGGACCATCCGGTGAAGCAACGCGCCACTTCGGTGACGTCCTTCTGCGTATAGCCGCCCTCCACACCCAGGGTGTGCAGTTCCAGCAATTCGCGGCCGTAGTTCTCGTTCAGTCCGCGCCGCTGCACGTTCGGAACGCCGCGCAGCGCCTGGGGCGCATTCGGGCCCACCGACTGCCAGTTATCCAGATAAAACAGCATCGCCGGACTCTTGGCCGTGGCCTCCAGGAGGTCGCGGAAACGCCCCAGCACGTGCGGCCGGATGGAATCGCGCTCGTACTCCGTGGTGAGGTAGCGGTCGGCGCCTTTGTCCATGAAGACGTTGAAATGGTTGAACCAGAAATCCGCCAGCACTTCGTCCAACTGGCGATTGCTATACACCGCGCGCAGGATCTTGCTCTCCTGCAAATCGCGAGACACTACCTGCGCCGGTCCGGCGGTCAGTTCGATGCGGCGGCGCAGTTCCATCGGCGCGGCCACAAAAAGCGCCTGACGCATCTGCTGGGGCAAGGCGCCGATCACGTCGTCCTGCTTTTCGTGGGGCATCGCTTCGAGCGCCGCCAGCCGGTCCTGCGGCGTGCCGGTGCGCAACGCGCGGATCTCCGGCGGCGTAAGCACTGCCGCCAGCGCCTGCGGGTTGGGCGCGTTGGGAAGCGGCGGCACACCGTCGCCCTGTTTGGTTTCCGCGCGCTTCACCAGCTTCTGGATCATCATGCGGCGGTCCGGATCGGTGGGGAACGGGATCTGGCCTGCCGCCATCTGGCGCACGATCTGCGGCGCCGGATAATTGCGCACCATCTCGTCGGCGGCCATCGTGAGACTATCGAACGGCTTCAGCTTTTCGAGCAGCGTGGCGTTCTCCGGGATGCGGTCGGGATGCAGTTGCCGGTCGATCCACTTCTTCAGCCCCATGGCCTTCACCTGCGCGGCGTCGCCCGGCCGCGCTCCGAAGGTCAACCGGTTCAAGGCCTGCAAAATGCGATCGTCCTTGGAAATCTGCTTGGAGAAACTAGCGCTGTCCGCGGTCTTCGTAGCGTAAACGGCCATCCCCGGATACGCGGCCAGAACCACCAGAACGCCCAGTCCCCACAACGCTTTACGGCGCATTTCTTACCTCTGTCCTATTAAACTCTATTTCCGGAGTCGAGTTGCGGTGCGCGACGGAGCCGCTTCCACAAATGACGTAAATTAGAGTAAATGGCAACTTCCGAGACCGCAACACTGGGTGGCGGCTGCTTCTGGTGCCTCGAAGCCGTCTACGACGAGATGCAGGGCGTGCTTTCCGTGGAGTCCGGCTACATGGGCGGCCATGTGCCGAACCCCGATTACCACACCGTCTGCGGCGGCCGTTCCGGCCACGTGGAAGTAGTGCGACTGACCTTCGATCCGGCGATCGCTTCCTACCGCGACATCCTCGAGGTCTTCTTCGCCATTCACGACCCCACTTCGCTCGACCGCCAGGGCAACGACTCCGGACCGCAGTACCGCAGCGTCATCTTCTATCACGATGACGGCCAGCGCGCCGTAGCCGAGGAGATCATCCGCGAGTTGAACGACGAAGGCCCGGGCTCGCGGCCCATCGTTACCGAACTTCAACCGGCCACTACCTTTTATATCGCCGAGGATTATCACCAGGAATACTTCCGCAACAACCCACAGCAGCCGTACTGTTCTTTCGTGGTCTCCCCCAAGATGAAAAAGTTCCGCCAGAAATTTGCCGCCAAACTCCGCCACTCATGAGAATCGCCGTCCTGTCCGACATCCACGACAATATCTGGAAACTCGCCTCCGCATTGGCCGCCGTGCGCGATGCCGATGTCCTGCTCTGCTGCGGCGATCTTTGCTCGCCGTTCGTAATCCATCAGTTGGGCCAAGGATTCCCCGGACCCGTCCACATCGTGTTCGGCAACAACGATGGCGACCTCTACCGCATCACCGCCAACGCGCGGAATTACCAGAACCTCCGCCTCCATGGCGAACTGTTTCGCGGCGAATTCGACGGCCGGCGCTTCGCCATGAATCACTACGACGGCATCGCCCGCACGCTCGCCGCCTCGGGCGAATTCGACGTGGTCTGCTTCGGCCACAACCATGTGTTCGATATCGCGCGCATCGGCGCTACCCTGGCGATTAACCCTGGCGCGATTATGGGAGCTACCTTTACACCCGACGGCCGGCACATCGATGTGCCTTCCACCTTCGTGATCTACGAAACGCGCACCGGCCACGCCGCGCGGTTCGAAGTCTAGTGGCCCTCTAACCTCCGGGTAAGTCGGTGATTCCAACACTCCGCTCCTTTACATTACCGTCGCGGCTCGGTGCGAGACTCCTCACACTGAGCCGGGCCCAGAGGGCACCCCCGTAAGGGAGCGGAGTGCCCGAGACTCCTCGCACTGAGCCGCGACCAGAGAGAGCGGAGTGCCCGGGATTCCTCGCATTGAGCCACAACCGGAGGGAGCGGAGTGCCTGAGACTACTCCCCACACTGAGCCGCGACCGTGAGGGAGCGGAGTGCCTCGGGAGCACCAAAGACGTTCCGCCGTCCGGGGCGTTTCCGGCAGGGACCGTCACCCACCACCCTGTGTCACACTAGCCCTGAGCCCATGCCGCAGGCCAGAGTCGCCTTCCAATATCCCGGCTTCCGCTACTTCATGATGGCGCGGTTCCTCATCACCGCCTCGTCGGAGATGCAGTCGGTGGCCATCGGATGGCAGGTCTACAACCTCACGCATCGCGCGCGCGATCTGGGCCTCGTGGGACTGTCGCAATTTCTTCCCGGCATCCTGCTCTTCCTGCTCGCCGGCCATACCGCCGACCGCCTGCCGCGCCTGCGCATTCTGCAAACCTGCTACGCCGCCTTTTCGCTGGTCTCCCTCCTGCTGCTGAATCTCACCCTCCGCGGCCTTCATTCGGTGTGGCCAGTCTATGCCGTACTGCTGCTGAACGGCGTTATCCGCGCGTTCAATATGCCCACCGGGCAGGCATTTCTGCCGCAACTGGTAAAGCCGGCGGATTTCCCCAATGCGGTGGCCTGGTCTTCCTCCATCTTTCAAGCGGCGCTCATCACCGGGCCGCTGCTCGGCGGACTGCTCTACGGTCTGAGCGGAACTCCCGTGCCGGTGTACGGTGGCGCGGCGGTTTCCTACATCCTGGGCCTAACGCTGATCTCGAGGATCCGCGTGCAAGTGCCGCAGCGGCCGCGCGGCGTTGCGTCGCCCGGCGCCGTCCTGGAGGGACTGCGCTTCATCTGGCGCGAAAAGCTGATTCTGGGCGCCATCTCGCTCGACCTGTTTGCGGTCCTTCTAGGTGGTGCCGTGGCGCTGCTGCCCATCTACGCCAAGGACATTCTCCACGCCGGCACCACCGGACTGGGAATCCTGCGCGCAGCCCCAGGAGTCGGCGCCATCGCCATGGCGGTGCTGGTGGCCTATCGCCCGATCGCCCGGCGGGCCGGTGCCACCATGCTCGGGTGCGTCTTCGGCTTCGGACTCTGCACCATTGCCTTCGGACTGTCGCGCAATCTGGCGCTCTCCCTACTGGCGTTGATCCTGCTGGGCGCATTCGATATGGTGAGCGTCATCATCCGCCACACCGTGATCCAGCTCGGCACTCCCGACGCCATGCGCGGCCGCGTCAGTTCCGTGAACATGGTCTTCATCGGCGCCTCGAATGAGGTGGGCCAGTTCGAATCGGGCATCACCGCCGAGTGGTTCGGAACCGTGCCGGCAGTGGTTCTGGGCGGCATCGGCACACTCCTGGTAGTGATCGCGTGGGCGTACCTCTTCCCCTCCCTCCGCCGCGTGGACCGCTTTCACGGAGCTAGTAGCGGCTCCGGCGATGCCACTCCCCGCCGCTCAGACCGCCTGCGTCGATAACCGCGGCAATCACCAGGATCAGGAGGTTGGTACCCTCCAGCGGCCGGTGCGAATTCAGCAACCAGGCATAGGTGAGGGTGGTGAGTGGGAGAAAAACGAAACCCAGCAGGGGCAAAAGCAGCGAGTGATACGCGTGCTGCAGATAGTTCGAAGTGAAGAACAGCCACGCCAGAATCAGACGCGGGAAAGCCAGCACGATAAGCAGCAGGAGGCAAGGCATATTGCCTGCATTGTCGCAGAATTGCATGCGCTTGCGCCGTACCCATACGCACTCGTAGAATCAAATCTCCGGATGAACTTCCCCCAACGTACCGTTCTCATCGTGGATGACGACCGCCAGATCCTCGGCCTCGTGGAAAGGATGCTCCGTCCTCAAGGAGTCACCGTGCTGTCGGCCAGGCGGCCTTCCGAAGCCCTGCGGATTTTTGAAGGCCAACCCGTTCACGTCCTGATCTCCGATGTCATGATGCCCGAAATGGACGGCGGCAAGTTGGCGGAGCGTTTGTTGAAACTGCAACCCGAGGCACGCGTGCTATTGATCTCCGGACAAGCCAAAGAGCCTGCCGTCGTCAGGTTCCCGAACGTGCGTTTCTTGCGGAAGCCCTTCTTCCCGTCGGTGCTATTGCAAAATCTGCGGGAGTTGCTGGAGCAGGCGTAAGCAAGAACAAACATGATTAGCCGCGGATGAAAGCGTTGGAAAGTGACTTGACGTACTTGCCGGCATCCACATGCGGAAGGGCTTCGATGACGTGCAATGCGCCACGACTACGCCCCAGGCAACCGCCTATGGCCGCAATCGGGCCTGTCGCGCAATGCCTTTTCAGCTTGTTTGAAGCCTGATTGGTTGGCCAGCGCGCTCATATCGACGGTGTAGCCGGGGAGGGACGGGTGGATTCTCTCACGCAATCGGAACTGCATCTGACGGATCTCCCACGCGAACTCTGAATCGCGATAGCCGGCAAGTCTACGAGCTTCCGTTTCAGAGCCGGTAGGGCACAGGTGTCATGAATTTCAGCAGACGCACAGCCTCGAAAGGCCAGCCACACGTGGACAGAGGAGTCGCGGACGAACTACGAATCCCGCCATCGTGAGCGGCAGATTCGATCTGTTCTGAAGCGCGCCCAGCAACTGGGCCTACAAGTTGTTTCATTAGAAAGACACTCTGCATGAGTGCTTCCAAGCGGTTTCTGGAAAGTGCCTGTGCCACACCTACAGCCAGCCCTTCTGGCGGGCGATGCGGGCGGCCTCGGTTCGATTCGCCGCGCCCAGCTTACTAATGGCTTCCGACAGATAGTTGCGCACCGTCCCCTCGGAAAGCTCCAGACGTTGCGCGATCTCGGCACTGGCGGCGCCCTCGCCGGCGTAGCGCAGCACTTGCCGTTCGCGATCGGTCAACGGATCGCCTTCCGTCCACGCCTCCGCCGCCAGTTCCGGATCCACCACCCGCGCGCCCGCGCGAATCTTGCGGATGGCATTGGCCAGCGTGGATGCCGGCGCGTCCTTCAGCAGGTAACCGGACACCCCCGCATCCAAGGCGCGCCGCAAGTATCCGGCGCGCGCGAACGTGGTCAGGATCACCACCTTCACGGGCACCCTCCGCCGCTTGATTTCGCCGGCCAGTTCCAGGCCGGTAAGCTCCGGCATTTCGATATCGGTGAGCAGCACGTCGGGCGGCGCCGCCAGCAGCAGGTCGAGCGCTTCGCGGCCGTTCTGCGCCTGTCCCACGATCTCGAAATCGCCTTCCGTGGCCAGCAGCGCGGCCAACGCCCCGCGCACCATCGCCTGGTCCTCGGCGATCATCACGCGAATTTTCATACCGGGACCCGGATGCGCAACTGCGTACCGTGCGACCCATCGCGCTCCAGCGCGCCGCCCAGCGCCTCTACCCGTTCGCGCATGCCGCTGAGTCCGCTGCCCTCGTCGAGCGCGCCGCCCAGGCCGTTATCGGCGATCACCATTTCGCAAAAGCGGCCGGCCTGCCGCAGCGTCAACCGGCAGACCGTGGCGTGGGCGTGGCGCACCACGTTGGTGACGGCCTCGCGTAGCACCATGGCGAAGACGGTCTCCTGGGCCGGTGAGAGCGGGGGCGGTTCGACCGACGTCTCCACCTGGATGCCGGCCGCGGCCAGTGCGCGCATGGCTTCGCGCAATTCGCCGTCGAAGCCCGTCGAGCGGTAGCCGCGCACCGCCGCGCGTACTTGCGTCAGAGCCTCGCGCGAGATGCGCTCCACGTCGCGGATCTCTTCGGCGGCGCGCGTCGGGTTGGTGGCCGTCAGCCGCGAGGCCAGTTCGGATTTCAGCACAATCACCGAAAGCGTGTGGCCCAGCAGATCGTGCAGGTCGCGCGCGATGCGTTCCCGTTCCGCCACTTTGGCCAGATGTTCGCTCTCCGCCTGCGCCGCCAGCAGCTTGTCCGACAGGCGCCGGCGGTGCACCCATTGGATGGTTACCGACCCGATCAGCGAAGAGAAAGCCAGCGTAGGAATCCAGAAGTATGGCGGCAGGTGCATCAGCCACGCTTCCACCGCCTCCACGGCCAACAAGATTCCCAGATACGGGAACGCCTTCGAAGGGTCCCCGATTCTGGCCAGGTAGGTGGCGGCGAAGACGAACATGGTCGCGGCGCCCGGATTGATGGGGGCGAACAGGCTTCCCAACAGCGTGAAGCCGGCGACCACCCACAGTGCGCGGCGGCCGCTCAGCCAGTAGCCCCAGAAGTACAAGGGCAACGCCGCCAAGGTTCCCAGCACGGTGGCCACCCGATGCCATGCCGGGGCCGGGATGAGGAACGGGATGATGCCGAAGTACACCAGGTATACCAGCCATACGTACCCCGTCCAGTCCTGATCCTCCGGCAGAAGTTTCATGCGCCTATGTGCCAGCATAGCTGTTTACCCGTACATTTTTTGGTGGTCGCGGGATTGGCCGATCCACGCCACGCCCGCAAACACCAGGCCGAATCCCACCAGCGCTTCCACGTGGCCCAGCACCGAGCCCTGCACCGGAACCCGCAGGATGGCCAGCGCGATCTGGCCGAAATGGTACGACGGCAGCCAGGGAGCCAGATGCTGCAGCGCCTTGGGCAGAATCTCGATGGGCATCCACAGCCCGCCGAGGAAGCCCATCGGCAGATAGATCATGTTGACGATATTCGCCGCCGAGTTCGGCCCGGCAAAACTGCCGATGGCCAACCCGATGGCGCCGAAGGGAATGGCTCCGGCCACCAGCGCGCCCCACATGATGAGCCACTGCGAGGCTGGCATGCGCACGCCGCCGAAAATCGCGCCCAGCGCGAACAGCAGCGTTACCACCAGGGCGCCGAAGGTGAGCGATACCACACCTTTGGCCACGAAGTACGCCGCCGGCGGCATGGGGCTGGCGCGCTTCACCTCCATCCAGCCGAGCCCCCGTTCCACCGCTACTCCGGCGCCGAACGCATAGAGGGTCGCGCCCATCACTCCGAAAGCGCCGTAGGTTGCCAGCAGATATTTGCTCATGGAAGTGGCGCCCTGCGAGAAGGGCGCCATCGCCAGACCGAAGAAACAGTAAAACATCAGCGGAAAGGCCACCGTGGAAAGCGAGTATTGCTTCAGACGGGCCATTTTCAGTAATTCCATTTTCGATTCCATCCAATAAGCGCGGTTCATTGCAGTACCTCCTCCAGTGCGTTGACGTTCTCTTTCATGATGGCCAGGAACGCGTCTTCCAGGCCGCTGGTCCCGGTCTGTGCTTTGATTTCGGCGGGCGTACCCTCGGCGGCGATGCGGCCGCGGTCGATCACCGCCACGCGGTGCGCCAGGGCGTCGGCCTCCTCCAGATAGTGGGTGGTGAGCAGCACGCTGCCGCCGCGCGCTACGAAGCCGCGAATGCGCGCCCACAGTGCGCGCCGCGATTCCACGTCGAGCCCTACCGTCGGCTCGTCCAGAAACAGCATGTCGGGGTTACCGCAGATGGCCAGCGCAAACAGCACGCGCTGTTTTTGGCCGCCCGAGAGAGCTCCGAAGAGCCGGTTTTCGATGCCTGCCAGGCCGGCGGCCGCGATGGTCTCGGCGATGGGCAGCGGCTTTTCGTAATAGCTGGAGAATAGCTCGATGTGTTCCCGCACTTTGAGCGTCTCCGGCACTTTGGCCACCTGCAGCAGCGCGCCGCGGCGAAGCTTCGCCTGGCTGGCCGGATGATAGCCGAACAGCGTGGCCTCGCCCGAAGTGGGCGCCGCCAGACCCAGCAGGATGCGGACCGCGGTGGTTTTGCCCGCTCCGTTCGGTCCCAGCAGCGCCAGCAGTTCCCCGGGCGCAATGGATAGATCGATTCCGCGCAACGCCTCCACCTGCCCGTGCCGCTTGGTGACGCCGCGTAATTCAGCAACTGGCATGAGTTTTTCCCTCCATGCCGATCATGCGGCAAAGAGGAATCCTCCACCAGTGGAGATTGTCAGGGCGGGGAGGTGACAGATGTCACCTGGGTGGGGTATGCTTACTGCTCGTCAAGAAATAACTGTGCCGGTTCGCGGCAACCGCTCCCTCGGCCGCGGCTCGGTATCGGCGCTACGCGTTTCCGGGCCGCGACCAAAGGAAACGGTTATTTCTTGACGAGCCCTAAGCCAGCATGGCCCCGGGAGGGGCCACCCGAGAGGTGGGGCATGCTTTAGCTTTTGGCTTGCCCTGTCCGCGCCGTCATTCGGTAGCCGCCGGCACGCTGGGATACAAAGACATCGGCGATTCCACGCCAGTCGTCCGGAAGAGGCGTCGCATGCGCGCGTTCGCGCCGGCCATGCGCCGACCGCCGCGGTGCCAACCCTACTGCCCTCCGCCTCCGCCGGGCGCGGTGCTTTTCTTTTCGCCGGGACGGTAGAGCGTGGGGGCCTTCTTCTGCTTCTCCTCTTCCACGGCCTTCTTCTCTTCGGCCTTCTTTTCGTCGGCCTGCTTGCCTTCGCGTTCCACCGGACTCATGGCGTCCAGACGCTCCTGCTTTTCCTTTTGCTCGCGCGCCTCCACCTCCTGGGTGCGTTGGCCCAGATCTTCCTGCGCTGCCTCCAGACTGTCGGTGGTGGCGTCGATGGCCTGCTTGAGCAGGAAATCGTATCGCTCCAGGTCTCTGGGATGGCTGTCCTGCATTTTTTGCAGGTAGGGCAGCATCTGCTTCTCCGCCGAGGCGACCGCATCCAGGCCGGACTTCACGTCCAGCTTGCGCGCCAGGGCATCGTCGGCCACCGTGTCGAGGGCGTCCAGGATCTTGCAGTATTCGTCCAGCGTGTCGTGGATCAAGGCGGAGCGGCCGGTTTTATCTTTGCTAATCAGGCTCTTGATCAGGTCTACGCGCTCGCGGGCGAAGTCCGCGTACAGTTTGAGGCGCAGGTTGGGCTCCTGGGCATCGCGGATTTTGTCGACTTCGTCGTTGGTGAGAAAATCGCGCTGCACGGCCAGCGGCGCAGCCAGCAACAGGCATATCAGCAAAACCCTCATTGTTTCTTCCTCCCCTCCATTACACCCAAAAGCAGCTCTTCGTGCACTTGCAGCACTCTGGCCTTCACCGGATCGAGCAGGGGCCGGTCGAAATAGCTCATCTGATCCTGAAAATCCTGGATTCGCCGGGAGAGATCGCGGGTGGAGATCTCGGCCTTCTTGAACCAGTCGCTGCGGCGCGGATTCTTGCCGCTTTGGTTGAGCGAGGTGGCCGCCAAGTCCACCGATTCCACGATTTCCGCGGCGTCTTTGGCCACCTGGTCGTTATCCCCTTTGTCGTAGGCGGCGCGTGCGGATTTGAGAGCGGCCACGGCGTTTTCCAGGGCCAGGCCGGAGCGTTTTTCGAGGTTGGGTTCGGCCAGCGCCCGCTTGAGGTCGGCGTGCAATAGGCCGCCGGAGAGCAACAAGAACGCCAGGGCAATCCGCTTCATCGCTTATCCAACTCCCTCTGGATGATTCTGGCGCGCTGCCGCGCCTGGAATTCCTGGTCCGGACTCTTGCCCTGGCTGAGCGAGAGGAACCGCTGATACGCGGCCAGGGCGGGCTTCAACTGATGCGCGCCGTCCAGCATGATGGCGCTCAGAAACCAATTGCCGGGGGAATCGTCCCCCAATTGGCGGGCCTGATCCAAGGCTGCCAGCGCCTGCTCGTGGTCGCCGGCCAGGTACAGCATCCCGCCCAATTCGATCCACGTTTTGGTTTCGGCCGGCTTCAGTTTGGCGGCTTCGTTGAACTGCGCGGCGGCGGCCGGATACTGCTTACGGTCGCGCAGAGCGTGCGCATAACCCATCCGGAGGTCGTAATTGGCGGGCTCGTCCGCCACCGCCTTTTGCAGCAGGGGCAACGCTTGGTCGATCTGTTGAACCTGCAGATAAGCCGCGGCCAGGGCCTTCCGGTTGGCAGGCGTGGGGCTCTTCTGGTAAGCCTGTTCGAGTTGCGGCAGGGCATCGGCGAATTTCTGGCTTTGCAGCAGCAGTTGGCCGGTGTGCTCCTGGACGGCGGCGTTCTCGGGAAACTCGCGGTAGATGGCGATGGCCGCCGCCATCTGCTTATTCTCCTCGAAAAGTTCGGCCAGAGACAAAAGCGCATCGCGATACTGGGGATCGCGCTTCGCCGCCAGCCGGAAATGCGGCTCGGCCTCGTCCAACTTCCCCTCGATCGCCAGGGCGCGGCCCCATCCCAGTTCCGCGGCCGCCGATTGGGGGTCGAGTTCCGCCGCCAGCGAAAAGCTTTCCGCGGCCTTGTCCGCCCATCCCGATTGCAATTGAGCTTCCGCCAGGTAGAAACGCGGACCGTATTCTTTGGGCCTTTGCGCGGCCGCATCCTCGACCAGCGGCAAGGCATCGACGGGATTTTTCAGGCGCAGCAACAGGATTCCGCCGTTCAACTCCGCTTCGTAGAGGCCGGGTTTCACTTCCAGGGTCTTGCGGTACTCGGCGAGGCCTTCCGCATCCCGGTGCAGGTAAGTGTACGCCATGGCGAGATTGAAATGGGCGTAGTAATCCCGCGGATCGGCGGCGATGGCCTTGGTAAAGGAATCGGCTGCGGCCTCGTATTTCCCGGCTTCCAGCGCCTTGGCGCCCTCGGCGTCGTAATCGGGAGTCTGCAGGAAGAACAGCAAGAGCGCGGCAGCCACCATACCTCTGATTCTAATTCCTGGCGGGCGCCCGCGCCGATCGGGAGAAGGTAAATCTTATTTCTTGACGGGAGTACGGAAGTCGGGAGTGCTTCCGGCCGGAGAAGTGCCGGTTGGCATCGGCACGGTCGGAGTTTCCGCGCTGAAATTCAGCGGGATATCGACGATGACGGGCTTTTCCCCGTTTTCGTCGGTCAGGCGGAGGCGGTAGTGCTTCGGCTCGGCGTCAAACACAATGTTGCCGGAGATGGAATCGGCCGGCCTTACCTTGCGGACATAGCCAACCCATTGCGGTATCTGGTCGCCGTCGGACAGTTCCTCGAGGGTGTTGCCCTGGTCGTCCTGTAGGGTCGCATTGGGGACGAGCATCTCTTCGCTGCCGCTGTTCACGGCGGAAAGGCGGATCAGAAAGAACCGGTTCTTCGGTACCCGAGCCGTATCGCCCGCGCCAATCTGCGGCAGCCATTGCGTCTCGAACACCGTATAGATGAGATGCCCCGCCTCCACCCGGCTGCCCACGTCGAAGACCTTAATCTCGTTGTTTTTTCCACCGCCGCAGGAACTCAACAACAAAAGAGCCGCCAGGGCAATCAACAGGTGAGATGAGTAATTGGGACGCATACGGCAAGACTTATTGTGCGCGTCCGCACAGTTAGTGTCAAGGACGTAAATCGGCGATTCCAGCAGGCTGCGGAAAAACCTTTCTAGCCCCAAAACGACACTGACTCAGGGCTGCAAGTTGTTGATTCTGCATTCGACCGGGCGTCATGTTAGGCCGGTTTTTGCCGAAAGTGGGAGTTTTTCCGCAACCTGCTTGGGGAGGGACGGGGGGCCGAGGTTATCGTTTCTGGTCTTGCAGGAGCTGTTCGAACTTCAGGCGCTGCTCGGCGGTCAGAACCTGCTCGATGTGCGCCCGGCCATCGCTCAGCACGGCGCGATAGTACTTCCAGAAATCGTCGAGGATAGATTTCATTTGCTCGGACTGCGCGGCGGTGAGGTCGAGTGCCTTCTGCAGGCGCTCGAAATACATGGTTTGGCCCTGGGCAGTCTCGAAGGCAGGCGGGCGCTGGCGATTGTGAACGCCGAAATCCATCACCAGCGCGCCGGCAACGCCGCCACAGAGAAACACCAGCGCCAGACTTACCGCGCAGACAAGCTTAGGGTTCCAAGCGTTGCCGAGCGCCATCTTGTCCAAAAGGCCAGGACTAGTGCTCATAGGCCGTCAGAGTGGCCAGCATATTATCTTCGGCTGGGGCGCTGTCAAACGCCGGTCCATTCTGTTGCGCCAGGATCGCTTCCGGAGAAGTCCCCACCGGGTACCGCGATTCATGGCTTACCAGGTAACCGCCCAGAACGGCTAGGGTCAGCAAAGACGCGAAGACCAGCCGCCGCCCGAAGACCAGATCCAAAGCAAAGAGATTGGCGAAGGCGGTAGACTTCCGCGGCCGGCTCACTTGCTCCATCACCTTGGTATAAAATCCGGGCGCGATATCCCAAGTCTCAGTTTCTTCCTGCCGCAGGGATCCGAACAACAGCGAGACATCCCGCATGCCGTGGATCTCTTCCCAGCACACTCGACAGGCACTCAGGTGCGCCTCGATATCCCGAAGGGCTGCCGGCTCCAGCGATCCGGCCAAATACTCTTCGAGGCTTTCCATCATTACCGCGTGCATAAAGTTTCTTCCCTTGCAAATTTAAGAATACGTTTCCATTCACCCCCCTTGCCGGTCTGTTGCCCGCTTCGGGGGAACCAAAAGCCGCCGTCAATCGTTAACCGGTCACCAGACCGGGAGCCCGGTCGAGGCGTTGTGCCGCCTTGACCAGTTTTTGCCGCGCTCGGAACAGTTTCACCTTAATGGTGTTCTCGTTCATGCCCGTATGGGCCGCCAGTTCCTCTACCGAGTAGCCTTCCACTTCCTTCATCATCAATAACATACGCTCCTCCTCCGAGACTCGGGAGAGGAGTTTCAAAACGTAGTCCCGGCGCGCCAGGTCGGAATCGGCCGGAACCTGGCGGTCGTTGCTCGGTTCGGAATTCTCCACCCGCCGCACCTCGTCTTCGCTGAGATCGCTCTCATAGACGAGTTTGCGGACTTTTCGCTTCCGCAGGTAATCGAAACACTCGTTGACCGTGATCTTGTAGATCCAGGTGATCAGCGAACTGCGGAAATCGAAGTTTTTCAACGACAGGTAAACCTTCGCAAATACCTGCTGGGAAATGTCTTCCACGTCGTTGCGCTGGCGCACGATCCCGTGGATGATGGCAAACACTTTGGACTGGTAACGCTCCACGATCTCGCGAAACGCCGTCTGATCGCCAGACTGGGCCCTGCCGACCAGGGTGCCTTCCGGGGTGTTTTGGTAGTCCACTCTAGATTTCGCCGCAACCTTGCTACCGAACGCGGGGAATGTGAGAGCGCCTGACAGTGTTCCCATACAACCAGTCCGACGTTCCCCGCGGTTTTCGGGTTTCAACCACCTGATCCGTCTACTATTTTGCCAGATCGCGGGAAGCCAAAACCGCCGGCTCGCCCGTTCCGGCTGCCAAAATTGACAGTTGGGACCCGTTTTGGTGCGACCCGGACCCTCAAAAGCACATCTAAACGATTGAGCAGTGGAAGAATGCGGTCCAATTTGTATAATAGGACCGAGCACAGCTCGAATTCGAGGAGTCTAAACGCATGGTTCAAATAACCGAAAAAGCGATCGGCAAAGTCAAAGAGATCATGTCCTCTCAGCAGCCATCCCCTGCGGGACTGCGTATCGCAGTGGTGGGCGGCGGCTGTTCCGGGTTCAGCTACTCGATGGCCTTCGAGAACGCGCCCAACATGTTGGACAAGACCTACCAGTACGGCGACTTGAAGGTCTTCGTGGACCAAGCCAGCCTGCTTTATCTGGATGGCGCGGAAGTGGATTTCGTGGAGACGCTGGAAGGTTCCGGTTTCAAGTTCAACAACCCGCAAGTGAAGTCCACCTGCGGTTGCGGCAGCTCATTCCAGGTATAAGACCCGCCAAATCGGCAAGTTTCACGTGCGCTCCTCCCGGCCCCTGGGGGAGCGCATTTTGTATTTCCGGACGGGTGCCGGGCAGGGCAAGCTAGCTGAAGTCCTTGGACGCCGCAGCGCATCCGGTTCAGAAGAGCAATCGGAGACAGTGCGGATCGCAGGCTCGCCCACCTGTAGAAATCATCCGCGTATAGACCCGCCTTGTGTAACCATCCGGGTCGTCGAGCAAACCGCCCTCTTCCTGCGGGCCCGCCCCCGCACGGAGATCTGAACGACAGCGGGACTCGCTGCCCGCGCGAGAATCCTCCTTCCGCCGGCACACTCATCTTGCGCGGACCCCATCAGGGCACAGCTCCGGGCACAGAAAGAAGCGTCCGTCGTTCGCCGAACGAATGGCGTCGGCGAGCACCGAGGGACGGGATCGTTTCAGAACATACCCCATCGCCCCCACAGCCTTCGCTTCTTCGACAAATGCATGTTCCTCATGCACTGTGAGAAAGACAACCGTCACCGTGCATCTGCGGCGCAGTTTCGCCACCGCCTCGAAGCCGTCCATGACCGGCATCGAGATGTCCGTGACAATCACTTCAGGATGCAGACGGTCGCATTCCTCCAAAAGTGCGCGCCCGTCCGCAACTGTGCTGACAATCTCGAAGTCCTTGTCCAAAGCACGCTGCAGTTCCCGCAGCAGTGCAGGATTGTCATCGGCAAGCAAAATTTTGAGTCTGGGATGGGCGGGGCCGGCCCCGTTCGGATTTTTCAGCGTCTCTCCCAAGATCTGGCCCATGATAATCGCTGCTCCCTCATTGGAACACTGACCGGCCGCGTCCAATACTGGGAGTTCTCCCAATATAGCGGTCAGCTCGCTACGCTAGACTGCAATAATTCCGTGGCGAACGGCGTACTGGACGAGTTCAGCATTGGTCTTTAGCCCTAGTTTGTCCAGAATTGCGTACTTGTGATATTCAGCCGTCTTCACGGAGATGTTTAGGATATGGGCTACTTCCTTATGGGACTTGCCCTCGGCAAGCAGTTGTAGGACTTCGCGTTGACGTGGTGTGAGGTGGGCCCAAACGTCTTCATGAATCGACGTCATTCGGCCCATTGTTCCGACCGCGTCCCGCGTCACTCCGGGCGACAGGTAGGTTCTGCCCTGCAGAACGTCCCTCAGCGCTCCTTTCAACTCCGAGCCCGGCGAACTCTTGAGGAGGTATCCCGAGGCTCCCGCGGCGAGAGCTTCCTGTGCCAAGGTGGCGTCCGGGTGCATGGTCAGAATCAAGATCTTGGCTGTACACCCCGCGTCGCGAAGCTGGCGAGTGCAATCCAGGCCATTCAGCAAGGGCATCGAAATATCGATTACCACAACGTCGGGCTGCAGTTTTCGAACCTCGGGCAGTACAGCCCGTCCGTCGTTAACCGCTCCGACGACTTCGAACTCCGGCTCCAGGAGGCCGCGTAGTCCGTCGATCACCATGCTGTGGTCATCGGCGATGAAGACCTTCGAACGCTTCATGCGTCACCTTGGCCGGCCCGCTTGTTTCGACCATATTTCGCCACCGAATATCCGAATCGGATGTTCCAACCGATTGAACCCACCGACCTTGCCATCCGTTGGTTAATGCCTCCGTCTCTCATTGGGCGCCATCGAAGATCGCGCGTCACCTGGGAAAACTCATAGGCTTGACGGTTTGGGCAGCGTTCCAGGCGCTCATTGACTCACCATGGGAAGCCGGGCCTCCACTTGCGTTCCTCTCCCGATTTCCGAATGGATCAGGAACTCTCCTCCGATCATGCGCAGGCGTTCGCGCATGCTTAGGAGACCGAGACTGCCGGTCTGATTAGCCGATTCGGCGTCAAACCCGAGGCCATAATCCTTGACCCGAAGCACCAAGTCGCGGCCTTCGACACTCAAAGAAACCCCCAGTCGACTCGTCTGTGAATGCTTTAAGGCATTCTGCAGGGCCTCCTGAAATACCCGATAGGCCGCCAGGCTCAGCGGCTCTGGCAATCGTTTAGGCACATCAACCGACTGGAAATCGACCTGCCATGCGATTCTTTGCCGGAGCGCGCTGCAATCGGACCGGATAGCGGCTTCAAGTCCAATCTTGTCCAGCACGGCCGAGTGGAGGCTGCGCGATAGCTGTTGCAGGTCCTTCGCGACATTTCCGAGGCGCTCGCCCATTTTTTGCATAGCAAGCCTCAGATCCGGCGCCGCATCCGTGCGCTCCGCGGCGGCGGCCAGCTCAAAAAGCAGGCTCGCCATTCGTTGTCCAAAATCATCGTGCAGTTCGCTCGCGATCCTTCGCCGTTCGTCTTCTTGCAGAGTCATCAGGCGACGGGACAATCTTTCTAGTTCGATGCCCGCCTTCACGGAGGCATGGTATTGTGCCAACGAGATTTTTTCCAGCCGCATCAGGTAGCGAACAGTTGCGCCGGCGACCAGCAGGGAAAGAAGCACGATCAGCGCGATCACGGCCCATAGCCGCCTCTCAGCGCCTTGAACGAAACGCGAGGTCCTCGCTGCCGCGGATCTCAGGTCGGCGCGATCGCTGGCGCCAATCTCATTGATTGTCGCGAGATACTTGTCGCGCAAGGGTACGAGTTGGCCGATTAACAGGTTGACCCCGGCCTCCGTTCGTTGGTGTCCTGTCATCTCAAGACTCCGATCGGCAATTGCCCAATAGTCTGATGCTTGGGCATCAAGCTGACCGGTCAAGAGGCGCCGTTGGGATGTGGCCACCCCCTCGTAGTCTTCAATAGCCTTCATTGCCCGTGACCATGAAGCTCTCGCCTGCTCGCGGTGCCTCGGAAGCGCCAGGGAATCCGGATCCAGCAGGTAGTCGCGAATAGCGCTGGCGGCGGAGGACAACAGAAGGTGAACACTTTCCAGGCGTTCACTTTGCTGGAAGTACTCGCGAGTCGTCAGTGTGCCCGCTCGGCTCACACTTGAAAGCGATCCTGCTGCATACACGCCGAGCGCGAGCAGGAGGGCAAGAACAACGCCGAGGCCGGTCAACAGAACGTGCCGGGTTCCTTGTCGCTCTGGACGATCGCGGGGCGAATTCATCACTCTATTGTCGTTCCGAAGGGTACCTGCCGTCATCCGCACCCGTTGAGGCCACCGCAGATCCGCTCATCCACCAGAGGGCCGGGAAGTGCGGGGGAACCCAGACTAGGACTTTTCAGAGTATGCGACCGTGCGCTCCGGGCTTAGAGTTTCTATCAGGGGTAACGTTGAACAGTTTCCCCTGAGCACGACAGGACAGAGGAGGGAGCACGATGACACCGGAGTTTGACAAATTGCAGATTAGAAAACACTTGCAAGCCGCTCGCCAAGAGATCGCAAAGAGTTTTGGCCTGCGAGAACAAGTGTGCATCGAGCAGACGGCGGACGCGATGGACCAGGTTCAAGCTGCGGCGGCGCGCGAGCTTGCCATCAGGAATCTTGACCGATCTGCGCGCTGGCTTCGCGAGATCGAAGAAGCCCTGCGCGGTCTGGACACTGGCGAGTACGGCACCTGCCTGAACTGCGAAGAGGAGATTGAGGCCAAACGGCTCCGCGCCGTTCCCTGGGCGCAGCTATGCCTGAGATGCCAGGAACTCGCCGACCGGACCGAATGCGGTGAGAACGGGCATTACGCCGCCGAACCTCTCAGGAACGCTGCATAGTTCAGCAGGCGTTTACAGATCTGCGGAGAAAGGCTGGGAGTTCTCCCAGTACGATCATCAAACAATGAAAAGCATACTGACAACAGGAGGAAAACAGATCGTGGCCCAACTCCAAAAAGGTCAACATCCTGATTGCGCGAGTCTCTCGGGTGGCGATGAAGAGCCTTTCTTCAATGTGAGGTCGCGCCTTATGGCCGTGGCCATGACCGGCACGGTCTTCGCCTTGGGCGGCTTGTTGTTCGCCGTGTCGCCGGCATTTGCTCAAGGTGGCGAGTCCCTTCCCAACAAAGTTGCCGTGGGCCTCCACGCGGCCGCTCCCGCGGGAAATGCCGCCAACCTCCTCGCCAGCGCGCCGCCGGTCACCGGGGGATTCAAACGCCTCTTTCAGGCCTATTCTGGTCCAGGGATTGTACTCGGGGTAGCGAATAAACGGAATGCCGAGATAACGGATTTCGGCATTCTCCAGGGCGGCAATCACGAGTTTACGATGCCGCTTGGCAGCTTGATTTACACCCCTGAGCTGCTCAAGCGAATTGACTTCTCCGGCGGCCGTGACGCCGGGTATTTTCGCAACTCGGGAGATAATCGCAGCGGCTATTCGCCGACCTGCTACGGTTGCACATCACCCGGCGGTTGGGGTGACGGCTTGACCACCAGAAGTTACCCCCTGGGCACCAGCCTCAGTTTATGGGTTGGGAGCACGATTCAATATGCCGGCCCAACAAACGGGCTAAGTGTCTCCAGTGTACTCGCGAACAACACCACCGACCGCTGGAACAATATCGCGCTCGCATTTGGCTTCACTTTCTGACCATGCCTTGCGTTTCACATGCGGACATCGAAGGACGGCGCCCTCCGGCGGGACCAGAGCAGTTTGGTGGCATTTTGGCCTGACAGCTTTGCCAAATGCCCCGTTCGGATCCCAAACAAGGGGTACCGCTTTTATGTAGAAAGGACCTGCTCATCGGCGCGGCTTGAGAATTTTATACTTATGGCGGGGTCAAGCTAGACGGCCCTTTTAGGGAGCGCTCGCCGCGCCGAGCCTCTGCGGCCACCCCGCCGCCAAACACTTCATGCGCCTTACAAAGGTTATTGGGCACCTTAGGTCCTGCCTTGCAGCCGCGAAAGACTGGGGGTTCTCCCAGTACGATGACCGGAAGACGAGAAGCATACTGGCAATAAGTCACGAGACGATTCATGACGCAATACTCTAAGGGCGGTTTACATCGCTATTGTGTGATTCTTGCCGGTGGCGATGGAAAGCGCTTACGGCAGCTTACGCAATGTGTGTCAGACGATGCACGTCCGAAGCAGTTCTGCCCCTTTTGGGCCGGATTGACTCCGCTGCGAGCCACCAGGCACCGCGCCGCCCTGAGCCTCGATCCAAAACGAACCGTATTCGTCGTTACGCGCGCCCATGAAGGTTATTACGCCGATGAACTGGCCGACGTCAGACCATGGCAGGTCTTGATCCAGCCGGACAACAAGGGCACCGCGCCGGCCATCCTGCTCAGCCTTTTGCACCTGGAAAACCTTGATCCAGGAGCATCGGTGGTCTTCCTGCCGTCTGACCACCACTATGGCGACGAACACGGCTTTCTGGCTGCGGTACACCGCGCTTTCGAAAGCGCGGAAGAGCGAGCGCAAGGGCCGATCCTTCTGGGCGCGTCCCCAACCCATCCGGAAGCCGACTATGGATGGATTGAACCAGGACCCCTCGTCGAGACCGAAGGCCGAAGCGACCTCTTCCACGTCATGCGTTTTTGGGAGAAGCCATCACTGACTGCGGCTAGAATATTGTTTAACCGCGGCTGCTTGTGGAATACGTTTGTAATGGTGGGTCGTGTACGCGCTTTCCTCGAAATGATTCAGAGGGCAACTCCGCACTTGTATGACAATTTTGCGCGCCACGAAACCACGTCTGGTCAGTTCGATTCCGAGCGGCTGTACGAGACATTGGAGCCCGTCGACTTTTCACGGGATATCCTCGCTCAGAGTCCTGCGCAACTCGCGGTTATGAACACTGGCCCGGTTGGGTGGAGCGATCTGGGGGAACCGGAGCGAGTAATCAGACTCATCTCGCAACTGGATTTGAAATGTGATTGGCTCGATAATTGGCACCGCTCAGGAAGTTATGCATCGTAACACCAGTACGCCGCTTGGAGGCTGGCCCTTTAGTTCTAATTTGGGCCGAGAGCCCGTTGCGCGTTCGGCCTGTGATCTCCTCCAATGCGTCTTCATTACCTGTTTCAGCCACGATTTCAAGTTCTTCCAACAGATGCTGTCATATTCTGAAATACGGCTCCACCGCGCGGAAACACTGGCTGAGGCGGACTTTCTGCTCACGGTGACCGGAAGCAAGGTGCTCATCTGCGACACCGTTTTTCTGGATGGATCGTGGGTAGACGCGCTTGAAATGCTGGGGTGTGTCCATCCTCGATCCAGTTTTGTCGTCGCCGCGGATCCCGTCGACATTGGGTTCGTCGAAGACGCGGTAGATCGAGGCGCCTGCGCCGTTCTCTGGAAGCCGTTGGATTGGGCGCAGTTGATGCGACTGATCCGGACTGTTCATGAGGCGGCCTTGGAGCGGTGCAATTTGGATGAGGCCATCATGGCCGGAACGCCGGGCGGTCCTTCATGCGCGGCCTGAAACGATAGGGGGGAAACGATTATGCCGGTCTCGATCATGGCCGAGTCCATTCTTGATCGGACGGACGTCAATCGCCAAAGTCGCGAGACGATTCTAGTGGTTGACGATGAGCCTGCGATACGCGAACTACTGGCCGCTATTCTGGGGCGCGTGGGTTACAGTGTCCTGGTGGCCGCCAACGCCTGCGAGGCAGCATCAATTTTCGAAGGGCATCTTACCGAAATCGATCTGATCATCACGGACGTGTGGATGCCGGGAGTCACCGGCCCCCATCTTGTGGAACGACTGCTTTCGATACAGCCGGGATTGAAGTGTATCCTGATGTCTGCGACTGACCGGCCGGACCTCGAACGTGATGTTCCATTCCTAAGAAAACCGTTTTCGATATTTCAGTTGCTAAGCGGAGTCGTGGAAGCGCTCCAGGATTGTGAGATGAGACCTGTAGCGGGGGGATTGCGCCTGGAACGGCAAGGCTAGAAACTTATGGAAAAAGATGAAAAAAGAATTGTCGATCCTAGGCGGCAATCCCCAGAGCCGTGAAGAGATCGCGCATACCAACCCGGAGATGTTCATAATGTTGATCCACCGGTGTGG
>Ga0182018_10001550_pt1 | contig 25848 bp, 25 predicted proteins | sample 812P2MmetaG_FD_120490 | JGI IMG/M metagenome (GOLD analysis project Ga0182018, IMG submission 120490) | Permafrost microbial communities from Stordalen Mire, Sweden - 812P2M metaG | ecosystem: Environmental > Terrestrial > Soil > Wetlands > Permafrost | place: Sweden: Stordalen | collected...
GCGATGTGAGTAGACGGGACAAAACGCCCCTTTCCGGTGTCTACGCAAAGTGGAACTCCGCCGAAGGAGGCCGACTCATGTTGCGCACCACGATCCTAGCTCTGACGGCTCTGACGGCTCTGACGCTTCTGCCGCCCGCAATGGCAGACGACACGCCCGGAGGGCGAGCCGAGTTGGATAAAGGACGGCAGGCTTACGCCCAGCAGCAGTACGCCGAGGCGCTGACCCAATTCGATGCCGCGGAACAGGCCGCCCGCACGGAACGCGATGCGGCGCTGCTTGTGGAATGTCTGCGGCTGCGTGCGGCCGTACAGCGGGATTCCGGCGATGCCACGCATGCGGAGCAGTCGCTGCAGCAGGCCGCCGACGCGGCCGCCAAAGGCTACGGCGAAAGCAGTCCCGAACTGGCCGCCGTCCTGGAGGAGGTCGCCACAGGCGAACGGGCCCAAGCCCGCGCTGAGGCGGCCCTGGCCGCCATCGAAAAGGCCATCAAAATTCGCGAGGCCCAGACAGGCGCAGCGCGGGCCGGCCTGGCTCGGGATCTGACGCTGGCTGCGGTGTTGCACCAGCAGGCGGGCCAGGACGAGCCGGCCATGGAACTGCTGAAGCGCGCCATCCAGGAGTGGAGTCTGGCGCAACCGGGAGATCCGCAATGCCTCCCGGCCATCGAGGCGTTAGCCGGAATCTACCGCGACCGCTCGCAGTACGCGGATGCCGAACCGCTCCTGCAGCGCGCCGTGCGGATGCGCGAAGCCGCCGACGGCCTCGAAACGGCGGAGTTGATCCCCTCGGTGGATTCTCTCGCCTATGCCGAATTTGGCTTGCACAAATATCCGGAAGCCGAAGCGGCTTACAAGCGGCTGCTCAGCCTCTGGGAAAAGAACGCCGGCGCGGAACATCCCATGGTGGCGTTGACGCTTGACAAGATAGCTGAGTTTTATGCATTCCAGCATCGCTACGAGGAAGCCGGGAAGGCTGCAACGGCGGCGTTGGAATTGCGGGCCAAGGCGTACATTGCCAGCCTGAATCAGACCGGCCGTGTGCTGCTGATGGAAGCAAGAATGGACGATGCGGCAGACCTCTATCACCGGACCGTCCAAATCGGCGACCTGGCCAAAGTGCCGGACGATGTGATGGACTCACCCCTACGGATCTATGGCAAGATTCTCCGCGAGATGAAGCGCGACGATGAAGCCGCCGCGGTGGAGAAGCGCGTCAAGGATGCGCTGCTGCGGAAGGCCGATCGCGAAGGCCGCCGGCCCGCTCCAGGCGCCGCGCCGGTAAAGTAGCGCTCTTAGGGCGAGCCGATTTATCGAGCGCGAAAAATTCCGCTTGACTCTGACGTAACGTCAGGCCAGACGATAGGAAGGAGGGATAGTGGCGGCCGGCAGCGCAATCCGCGGATACAAGGCGAGGGAGTTTGCCGAGTTGTCCGGCGTGACGGTCCGGGCGCTGCACTACTATGACCGCCTGGGCCTGTTGCGGCCCAAACGCACGCACAACGGATACCGCGCCTACAGCGCGCACGATCTTGTGCGTCTGGAGCAGATTGTCGCGCTGAAATTCGTGGGGCTGCCTTTGCGGCGGATCAAAGCGCTGCTGGATCGCGATGGACGCGACCTGTCCGGCGCCTTGCGGATGCAGCGCAAAGTGCTGGAGGCCAAGCGCGGCCTGCTGGATCAAGCGATCAAGGCTATTCGTCAGGCCGAAACGGCAGCAGAAGCGGGCCAGCGGCCGGACGCCGCGATTCTGACCAAAATCATCGAGGTGATGGAAATGCAAAACGATGCGGAATGGACGATGAAGTACTACAACGACGCGGCGCAGGTGAAGGTCGCCGAACGCCGGCAGTTATGGTCGCCAAAGTTGCAGGAGCGGGTCAGCCGCCAATGGCTGGAACTGATCGGAGACGTGGAAGCTGCGCTGGGCGAAGATCCCGCCGGCGAGAAAGGGCAAGCGCTGGCCGCACGATGGACTGGCCTGGTGGAGGAGTTCACGGGCGGAGATCCGGAGGTCGCCAGTGGCTTGAAGAATCTCTATGAGGACAACGCGAATTGGCCGCGCCAGGCGAAGCGGCAGATGCAGCAGTTTCGGATCAGTCCGGAGGTTTGGGGATTCATCAACTTGGCGATTGCGGCGAGGAAGCGAGGATAAGAGACCGGCCGGGAGTCATGTTCCCACTACGACACCAGCGCCTCCGCCACCTTGGTCGCCAACTGATCGAAGGTGATGATCTCGTATAGCGACGGGTCGGACATGATGCGCGCCACCAACGCGGTGTGCATGGCGTGGCCGGCCCGCTCGGCGATGACGTGCCCCAACAGCGGTTTGCCCAGCAGCGCCAGGTCGCCGATCAGGTCCAGCGCTTTGTGGCGACAGCACTCGTCGGCGAAGCGCAGTCCACCCGGATTCATGACGCCATCGCGCGTGAAACAGACGGCGTTTTCGAGCGACGCGCCGCGAATCAGGCCCATGTCGCGCATCTGGTTGAGTTCGTGGGCGAAGCCGAACGTACGCGCGGGCGCGATCTCCGCGGCGTAGCGCTCCGGCGTGACTTCCATTTCGAGCGACCGGCGTCCGGCAAGCGGATGGCCGTAGTCGGTTTCGCAGGTGAGACAGAAGCTCTCCGCCGGCAGTATCGAGATGCGCTTGCCGCGCTCCTCCACGAATATGGGACGGCGGATGCGCAGATACTTCCGCTTGCGGCGGTACTGGCGGATTCCGGCTTCCCGGATCAGCTCCACGAAGGGCCGGCCGCTGCCATCCAGAATGGGCACCTCCAGATTGTCGATCTCGACGAAGGCGTTGTCGATCCCCATGCTGTAGAACACGCTAAGCAGGTGTTCGGTGGTCGAGATGAGCACGCCCTGGCGCATCAGGCTGGTGGCGTAGCTGACCCGGGCCACGTGCCGCCAGCTTGCGGCGATCGGGAAATTGTCCAGATCGGTGCGCAGGAAGACGATGCCTGTGGAAACTGGCGCGGGAAGGATTCGGATGGAAACTGCGACTCCGCTATGCAGTCCGACACCGGAAGCCTGGACGGGGCGTTGAACGGTCGTCTCAAAGTGCAAATCGGATCTCCGGGTTAGGCATCACAGACGTAAGGCGTTCCTAAAATAGCAAGCGTAACACCTTGGGCGAAGTTCTTTGATGTCAATTGTTTCGAAATTTCGAAGTGTGGCGAATTTGCCACAGTTTTGACCCGCTGGTGTGGCGGAAATGCCTTGTGCGTTTTGCCCCGTAGCTGCAAGTTTACACAAAAAGGTGTAGCCTGTTTTTGTGAAGAACGAGAAAGCCGCTGAGATCCTCTCGATCGAGGGGCGCGAGGTACGCGTGACCCACCCCGGCAAGCCGTACTTTTCGAGGCAGGCGAAGCTCTCGAAACTCGACATCGTACGGTACTACCTGTCGATCGCGCCGGGCGCTCTCGCCGGAATCGAAGACCGGCCGCTGGTTCTCAAGCGGTTCGTTAACGGCGCCGAGGGCGAGGCGTTTTATCAGAAGCGCGCGCCTGCCGAGCGGCCCGCTTGGCTTCGAACCGTAACGCTATCATTCCCTTCAGGCCGCACTGCGGAAGAGGTTGTCGTCGATGACGCGGCGGGGCTCGCCTGGATCGTCAATTTGGGCTGCATCGAGCTGCACCCCCACCCCGTACGCTCCGCGGATCTCGAGCACCCGGACGAGCTGCGGGTCGATCTCGATCCAGGCCCAGGCGTCAATTGGGCAGACGTGCGCAAGGTCGCCCTTGAAGTGAAAGCGCTCCTCGATGAGTTGGGCCTTCGTGGCTGGCCCAAGACCAGTGGTTCACGCGGGATGCACGTGAATGTGAGGATCCAGCCTCGCTGGACGTTCAGCGAGGTGCGTCGCGCGGCGATCGCATTATCCCGCGCAGTCGAGCGTCGCGCGCCCGCCCTAGCCAGCTCGAAATGGTGGAAAGAAGAACGCCATGGCGTGTTCCTCGATTACAACCAGAACGCGAAGGATCGGACGACGTGCTCTGCGTATTCCGTTCGCCCAGTGCCAGACGCCCGCGTGTCCACGCCGCTGCACTGGCATGAGGTCCCGGACTGTGAGCCGGCGGATTTTACCGTACTCTCGATTCCAAAGCGTTTCGCGGAACTCGGCGATCCGCACGCAGGTATGGACGCCGCGCCAGGTTCGCTCGAAAAACTGCTCGAGCTCGCAGCAAAAGATGAAGCTGCGGGCCTCGGTGACGCGCCCTGGCCGCCGCACTTTCGCAAGATGGAGGGCGAAGCGCCGCGGGTGGCCCCTTCGCGCGCCAAGTCCCCCGCGAAGAAGCCACGTGCGAAGATGCCGCTCGTGGTGGTCGCGAATTCTCCCGACAAGCAAGCCGCGTTGGCGGGTCTCGAAAAGTGGAAAAGCAAACACGTCGAAGTGGCCGGATTTCTTGCCGTTGACGACGTGTTGGTCGACTCCATGCGAGGCCGCTCATCCACCTGGACCCGCATCCGGGTGAACCTGCGCCATGTGCCTGAAGGGCTACGGCCACCGCCAGAAACCCCCGACCCTGATGACGATCCGACGCGTGAATGGCGTATGCAGCGCGCTTTGAAGGAGGGATCGTAGGCACGCAGTGCGAGGCTCAGCGGCCGCTGGCGAAAATCGCCATCAACTCTTGCGGCGGAACGACTTCGAGCTGGACATAGGTGCAGTCGCCCGGCTTCTTGTCCGTGCGCCACCTGCGAAACTGCGCCATGTGGCGGAAGCGGAGGCCCTGCATGTGTTCGTAGGCGACTTCGACCACGAGCTCGGGCCGCAGCGGTTCCCACGAGAGGTCCTTGCCTTGGCTCCAGCGGCTCTGGCCACCCGGCATGCGATGCGCGCTTTCGCTGCCTGCTGGTGCATGCTCCGCCCAGTGTTTCCAAGGGTGAGCGGCGAGCGCATCCTTGCGGTAAGGCGCGAGGTATTCCGCCAGTTCCTGGCGCTTCTGTTCCGTGAAGCTCGCGCAGACCCCGACGTGCTGCAGCGCGCCGGCATCGTCGAAAAGGCCGAGCAGCAGTGAGCCGACCGCGGTGCGCTCGCCTTTCTTGCGCCATCGAAAACCGGCGACGACGCAGTCGCAATCGCGCTCGTGTTTGACCTTCAGCATGACGCGCTTGTTGGGCTCGTACGTCCCAGAAATCGGCTTTGCCACGACCCCGTCGAGACCCGCGCCCTCGAAGCGGCGAAACCAATCCGACGCGACGCTCGATTCGCGGGTTGCCGGCGTCAGATGGACCGGTGCTGCCGCGCGTGAAAGTAGCGATTCCAACTCCCGGCGCCGGCTTTCGAAAGGTTCGTCCCGCAGATCCCGGCGGCCTTCGCAAAGCAGGTCGAAGAACACGATGGATGCCGGAATCTGTTGGGACAGAAGTTTCACGCGCGACGCGGCAGGATGAATGCGGAGTTGGAGCGCCTCGAAATCGAGACCGGCACTTGTTGCGACGACGATTTCGCCATCGAGTACGCATTGCGCGGGTAACATCGACCGTAACGGCTCGAACAACTCGGGAAAATAGCGGTTCAGCGATTTTTCATCGCGGCTCTGGATCAGGATCTCCTCGCCGTCGCGAAAGATCAACGCGCGAAAACCGTCCCACTTCGGTTCGAAGATCCAGGTTCCGGCCAGCGGCAATTCGCCGACTCGCTTCGCGAGCATCGGCGCGATAGGTGGATTTACGGGAAGATGCACGATTTATGTTATACCGCTGCGGGCGAGGAGAAGTAACGAAGGCCGGCTTGTGCGCACGAATGCGGGACGCAGGTCGGAGTGGCGACGCTCCAGCCTCGGCGACGGAAACGTCAGGCGGCGAGAAAGGCATCCGGATCGATGGCCGCTTGTTTGAGAATGGTACGGAGCGTACCAGATTTCGTGACTGCCCGCGGCTTGGCGGTCAAACCGGAATCCCAGCGCCTTGAGCTTCTTGATGATCTCGCGGTAGCGGAAGCCCGCAAGGCGGCCCACGTCAGGCTGCCACTACGATCGTGTACTCGCGGCGCTGGGAGACGGAGGCCAGCGGAATGGGCCCTTCGCGCTCGGTGCGCGCTTCGATGATCTTCCGCGCCACATCGCGGGCGATATCCAGTGCCTCGGCAACGGTGCGTCCTTGCGCCACCAGTCCGGGCAGTTCATCGGAAGTTGCCAGGTACAACCCTTCCGGCAGTTCTTCGATGCTGACCTGGACGGCGAGTTCCATTTACAGAACGATTGTAGCAATTCGGCCGGGGGCAGCGTTTGGATTGCGGCGACCGCGCTCCATTACCGAGGTTGACGTGCGGACACATGTGTCCGATATATTATCATGAAGGGCACTCATGGCCCCTTGTGATTTGTAAGAGGTGAAACTATGTCCGCCTTTACGTATCCCGCAAAATTTACGGCAGGCAGCGACGGCCGCGTGCTGGTCGAGTTCGTCGATCTTCCACGCGTCTCGACCGACGGCAAAGACGATCATGAGGCGATGCAAGAAGCCATGGATGCGCTGGGGTCGGAACTCTCGATCCGCTTGTCCCGGCGGGAAGAGATCCCGGCACCGTCGGCCCCGAAGCGTGGCCGGCGCTTGGTGCCCATGCCGCTTTGGCTCGCTCCGAAACTGGCGCTTGATCTGGCGATGCGCGACCAGGAGGTCAACAACCCCGAGTTGGCGCGCCGCCTTGGGGTCCATGAGCGCGTGATCCGCCGGATGCTAGATCCTGAGCACGCTACGAAGGCGGAAAAATTCAGGCGGCGCTGGCCGCTTTGGGGAAGCAGGTGACTGTGGAGGTCCGCGATGCGGCGTAAGCGCTGACGGCGCGGACAACTCCGCCAGATCCAAAGGAAGACGGCGTCCTGGAACTGGCCGTGGAAAGCCGGGCCGATTTACCTTTTACCTTCAACACCGGAGATTTCTTGGGACCGCAGATAGGCTATGATGTAATAGTGTCCATGGCTATTACGGACAAGGCCGATCTTTCCCGGATCAGCGCGATACCCGGCCAGCGCTCCGGCCAGCCGTGTATCCGTGGACTGAGGGTGACCGTCTGGGACGTGCTCGACATGCTTGCTGGCGGCATGACCGAGGATGAGATTCTAGATGATTACCCATACCTGGAGAAGGCAGACTTCCCAGCCGTCTATGCCTACGCTTCACAGGCAGGCCGGGAGCGCATTTCGCGTTGAAGCTCCTTTTTGACGCTAATCTCTCGCCGAAGCTTGTCGGCCGCCTCTCCGAACTCTTCGCGGGTTCGGCCCACGTGTTCGACACCGGTCTCGCCCGGCTTTCGCCGGACGAACAGGTTTGGGAATATGCGAGGAGCAATGGATTTGTCATTGTGACAGCCGATTCGGACTTTCTTGATCTCGCCGAGCGGCGGGGCGCGCCGCCCAAGGTTGTCCGGCTTGAGAACTGTAATTACGGGACATCTTTAGTGGAACGCCTTATCCGGCAGAACGCTGTTCGAATCGCGGAGTTGGAGCGTTCTTCGCGACCGGTCCTGATCGTCCGAAATGTTGCATTAATGGCAGCACTTATGGCGACTGCCGGTTGGCCAATCGGTTTTGCGTTATTTCGCCGTTAGAGCAAGAGAATGCGAGGGCTGTTCCTGGCGTCACAGGACGCCCTATACTATACACAGGTGACCATGGCGACAGGAATACGTTGAACAGCGCGAAGGCGGATATTACATTGCCGGGAGCCGAGTTTCCCTTGACTCCGTCGTATATGCCTTCCTCCGGGGCGAATCGCCGGAGGGTATCGCCGAATCGTTCCCTGCCCTCATCTTGGAGCAGGCCTTCGGCGCCGTCGCATTTTACTTGGCGAACCGGGAGAGCATCGACACCTATCTGCTGAATGCTAAAGGCCGAATTCGCACGTATCCGAGACGAAGCGCGGCGTAAGTATCCAGCGCTCTATTCCAAGCTGGAGACCGCCCGGCACGGGGTCCCATCGCTCTCAGTGTGACAACTCGCGACGCCGTGTAGGCCAGATTACGGAGTTGGTTACGCAGCACCAGTTTCCATGGGGCGGATCGTGGCGACGGCCTTGGCCGAGCAGCTTTCCGGCTGGGTCCGCGCGGAACAAATGGCCGAATGTGCCGGTCGCGAACGCTTCCTGGAGGCGCTGGAGAAGTTCCAGCCGCCCAACCGGCACTGGAGGACCGCCTACATGGCCGGTCTTTAGAGCTTCTTGAAGATTTTCTTGGCCACGGCTCCGAGCGAGTCGTCGTACAATTTCTTTGATTCCCGAAAGACGACCAGGTTCTTGCCCGTCGCGCTTTGAAACTTCGCTCTTACCGCGCGCAGGGCCGCTTTTCCGCAGCAGCTTATGCTGTCGGATGAGACAAGTTTATTTGCATCTACAGCGAGCGCTCCATGGTTCAGGGAACTCGACTTCCCGGACTTTCGGGCTAAATCGATGCGGCCGTTCACGTAGTCTGCGACGAGTTCGGCCCGCAGCTGCTCGGCAACCTCCTTGATCAGTACATCAAGTTCCGCCGGACTCGACCCTGGGTTGAGTTCGGCGAGAAGCTTTGGATCGATGAAATAGGCTTCGACGTCGCGCCGCTTCGTCACAAACGGCTCGACAGACAGCGCACGCACATCGGTTTTCCACTTTTCGACCTCTTCGTCGGTCAGGAAATCCCGGTCCCGATGGATGATGACCTTGGCTCTGGGATTTGTGCCGCGAATGACATTGACGAGCGGCTGTAACTGCTTAATGCCCGTAATTCCATAGTAAGGAAGAACCGCCGTCTTGCTGAGATCAAAACCGGACGACTGAAGGATCGCCTCAAGCGCCTTTGTAATTTCGTCCTCCGTCAGCACCACGGCCTTCGTATCTGGCTGACCGGCTCGCTCCTTCACGTCCAGAGCGCCAATATCGAGGAGTATCCCGACTTCATCGTCTGCCTCAGCGACGTCCACAGACCCATTTCTGACCCAGAAGAACCCGGAGGAACTTCCTACGGCGTCTACGACGTGCCGCGAATGAGTTGTGAGCAGTACCTGCGTGCCCCTGCCCTCTGAGACCCGCCGCAGCAGGGCACACAAAAGCCGTTGGTTGTTTGGATGCAGATGTGAATCCGGCTCGTCCAAAACCACAATTGACGGATCGAATCTGTGAATGTACGACAGGATCTGAGTGGCTTGAAGCACCCCGGTACCGGCGATTTCAAGGGGGACCCAGTCCTTGATCGTTCTTATCTTGACGTCGATGAGTTCGTCCGTCTCCTTCTTGAACGCAACCACGATGTCGAGGTCGGGGAAGACATCGCGGAGGTCACTTAGGAAAGGGCCCATGCGTCAGACCCTGAGAGCCGTAGGAGTATGTTGCGGAGAACGAGATTCGCGTCGCCGCGCGCCAGTGTCCGAAAAAGTACCCCATCCGAAACATAAGTCTCGCGCTTCGAAATGCCTGCCAGTCCCGGCGAGAATATGCTGAAGGGCTTTTCAAGGCTCGAAAGCTGCTGGGCAAGTTGGGGGTTGGTCACGCCTACAAGAATATTTCGGTTCCTACCCTTTCGGACCTCGACGGAACAGGCTTCGCCAGAGTCCATGTTCAGGTCGAGCCGTATCGCCTGATCCTCCGGCTCGAAGAGTTTTCCACCTGGGCCGAGGGCATACACGTCTTCTGAAGGTGAATAGATAAGCTGGTTCGGATTCAGGCTCGTGCTTGATGATTTGACCCACTTGTCTGCTATGCAAGCGCTATGGTCTGGAGCAGACCGACGCCAAAGTGAAGTCCTTGGATGATGCTGCTCTTGCCAGAGTTGTTACCACCAACGAGAACGTTGACGCCCTTCAGGTCCATCGCAGCGTCGTTAATACGCTTGAACCTTTGTAGCCGGATGGACTGTAATCTGTTCTTGGTCGGCATATTCAGGGCGACGGCCGCTGCCTCGCCCCCAATCGTAGCACTGCTCCCGGACTCCAGGAGGCCTCAAAACGGGCTGCGAATCCCCGTGACTTCACGCCCGCTTCGGCGCCTTTCCGCGTCGCCGGCCCAAAGACTCTAAACCTTATGTGGGCATATCTGAAACTGGCCCAGTTCGGGATGCTTCGCGCCGGCTCAAGCTTCGTGGACGATTATGCTTGCCAAGTGCCCCTTCGTGAAACAGGAAGAGCTCGGCCGAAGGGTTCGAACTGGCTCCCTTTTGCCCTCGTAGCAGACAACCAACTCGCCACCCCCCCGTAAGCTACCATAACCCTTGGCGCATCAACCACGGCTCTTCCTGATCGATTCCTTCGGATTCATCTTCCGCGCATACCACGCGCGCGCACGTAGCGCCGCGCCTCCCATGCGCACTAGCGCGGGTCTCTCCACGGAGGCCGTGTACATCTTCAATAACATGCTGCGCAAGCTGGCCAAGAGCTACGCGCCCGAGTACATCGCCGCCGTCTTCGAGAGCGGCGCGCCGGTGGCGCGCATGGCCGAGTTCGCCGAGTACAAGGCCAACCGTACTGAGATGCCTCCGGATTTGGGCGAGCAGATCCCGCATATCCGCCGCATCCTGGAAGCCATGCGCATACCGATCCTCGAATTCGAAGGCTTCGAAGCCGACGACGTCATCGGCGCCATCGCGCGCCGTGCAGAGCAGGCCGGCATGCAGGTGGTCATCGTCTCCAGCGACAAGGACATGATGCAGATCGTCAGCGAGCGGGTCTCCATGCTAAATCCCGCCAAGGACGACGAGTGGTACGACCCGGCCAAGGTCAAAGAATTCCTGGGCGTGCTGCCGGCGCAGGTGGCCGATCTGTTCGCGCTCAAGGGCGACGCCATCGACAATATTCCGGGCGCGCCGGGCATCGGCGAAAAAGGCGCCAGAGAACTGATCGAGCGCTTCGGTTCCGTGGAGGCGGCCATCGAGCGCGCCGGCGAGGTGGAGCGCAAGATGTATCGAGAGAGCTTGCAGAACAACGTCGAGCGCATCCTGATGAGCAAGCGCCTGGCGACCATCGATACGGCGGTGCCCATCGCGTTCGAACTGGATTCCGTGCGCGCGCGGGAGCCGGATCCGGACGCGCTGAAGCGGGTCTACAAGGACTTGGAGTTTCACAGCCTGCTGAAGGAGTTGGGTCCCAGCGAAGACACCCGAACACGGGATTATCAGACGCTGGAATCGGCCGCGGCGCTCGCCGAATGGCTGCGGACGATTCCCGCGGCCGCGCCAGTGGCGGTGGCTATCGCGGAATCTCGCCCGGGCGAGTTCGCCCTCGACATCACCCCCAGCACCATCGGGGCGGCGTGGAAATCCGGCGAGGGGCGCTCTGCTCCGCTGACGCCGCCAGCGTCGATCGCCGCGCTGAAGCAGTGGCTGGAAGACGCCGCGCGGCCCAAGATCGCGTGCGACGTAAAGTCCGCGCTGCTGGCGCTTGACAAGCTGGGCGTCCAGGGCGGCGGTTTCGATCACGACGTCATGCTGTACGCGTTCCTGCTGGATGCCGATCCTTCAGGCTGCCCGCTGGAGGAGCAGGTGCGCCGGCGACTCGACCTGAAGCTGGGGGCGGCGCTGGAGCAGCATGCCGATATCACGCTGGAGATCTACACGCTGCTGCGGCCGGCGGTAGCCGAGCGCGGCCTGGAAAAGCTGTACTCGGAAATCGAACTGCCGCTGGCGCGCGTGCTGGCGCGCATGGAGCGCATCGGCATACGGATCGACCGCGCCGAATTGGGACGCCTCTCAGAGCTGATGGAGCGCGACATCTCGCGGCTGACGGCGGAAGTCCACGCGCTGGCGGGCAAGCCGTTCAACATCAGCTCGCCGCAACAATTGGGGCGGATTTTGTTTGAAGATCTGCGCCTGCCCGCACCGGTGAAATACGGCAAGGGCAAGACCATTTCGACGGCGGCGGATGTGTTGGAGGAGTTGGCGGCCGATCACGAGATCGTGCGCAAGGTGCTCGAATACCGCCAACTCACTAAGCTGAAGGGGACCTACGTGGATGCGCTGCCGGCGCTGATCGATCCGCAGACCGGGCGGCTGCACACCAGCTTCAACCAGACGGGCGCGGCGACCGGAAGGCTATCGTCGTCGAACCCGAACCTGCAGAACATTCCCATCCGCACCGAGTTGGGGCGAGAGATCCGCGCCGCGTTCGTGCCGCGCGCGGGCTGGAAACTGATCGTGGCGGATTACTCGCAAATCGAGCTGCGGCTGCTGGCGCACATGTCGCGCGATGCGGTGCTGGTGGAGGCGTTCCGCAACGGCGAAGACATCCACACGCGCACGGCCGCGGAGGTGCTGGGCGTGCCGCCGCTGATGGTCACGCCCGAGGCGCGCCGCAACGCCAAGGCCGTGAATTTCGGCATCGTGTACGGCATCAGCTCGTTTGGTTTGGCGGCGCAGTTGGGCATCGCGCAACGCCAAGCGCAGGCCTACATCGAGAGCTACTTCGCGCGCTACGCGGGTGTGCGGAAATTCCTCGACGCCACCATCGCGGAGGTGCGTCGCACGGGCGTGACGCGCACGTTGCTCGGACGCGAGCGGCCCATTCCGGATATCAACAGCCGCAATCCGAACGCGCGCGGGTTTGCCGAGCGCACGGCGGTAAATTCGCCGCTGCAAGGGACCGCGGCGGACCTGATCAAGCTGGCCATGGTGCGCATCGATCGCGAGATGGAACGGCGCGGCGGCCGGGCGGCCATGCTGCTGCAGGTGCATGACGAGCTGGTCTTCGAAGCGCCGCCGGAGGAAGCGGCCGAAATCGCCGCGCTGGCAAAGCGCGAGATGGAACAGGTCCACCGGCTGGAGGTGCCGTTGCTGGTAGATGTGGGGATCGGGGACAACTGGCGCGACGCGAAGTAGCGCTCCGGCGGCGTCGGTAATTCAATGGCTCATCCTGGGAACTCACTGAAGACCGTCGCGAGAGGCTTTCCGCCGCGCTTCCACGGTATACGGGCCAGTTGTAATGTCACGATGACTTGCGTAAAACCAGCTTCGCGCAAACCCGCTGGCATAGCTGCTCGAATCCAGCCGCCGGCGGGCCGCGCATGACCAGCAGTGCCTGGGCCCGGTAGTCGGGCGGAAGGCCGTCGCGTTCCTGCACAACCGGCGTCAGACCGGTCGCCCGGCCAACGCTTATTCATGCTCCAGATTCCTCGTCTTGAGGAATCCACAAATCCTTCGCGCACAAGATAGAACCGCGCCCAGGCTACCTGGTTCCGATAGCGCGGTTCCCGGATGGGAGCAACTCGTTTTAGAGAATCGCTCAGACGCAGATCGGTGGCCATTCGCTCGACCACCTCGTCCGGTGAGCCGCCCAATTCACCGAACTGCGCGCCTTCGTCTGGTCTTCTTGCCATGATCGGAGTCTCACTCGCTCGGCTCGTCCAGCCTGGCAAACAACTCGCCGAAATCCAGGCGGCCTGCTAAATCGGTCTCGACGATGAGATCGGGCCGGTCGTGGACACCGTCGCGGTCGGCTATTTGAAGCCGCTGGCGGTACGGGTCGGGAATCCATACGTGCTGGACGCCGAACTTCAGGTAATCGGCGATCTTCTCCAGCATGTCGGCCGGCTCGTCGTCCGGGGACAGAATCTCGATGATCAAGTGCGGCGGGTGCGTGAAGACGGGCTCACGTTGGTACGGCAGAGCCATCACGCATAGATCGGGAACACGATACCGGGGCTGCGGCGCGACGCGCAGACGCTGTCCGGTATAGGTGTGGAACCTCCCCGCTTCGCGGTGGCCTAGCTCCATCCCGATCAGAAACTGAAGACGGCTGTGTCTACACTCGCCCACGTGGCGCTCCAGCAATGCGCCGTCCACGTACTCTACGTCTGGATCGTAGCTGGTGCGCAGATATTCTTCCACCGGCAAAATGGTTGTGGTTGCCATGCAATTTCGAGTCTACCCACTGCCGGCTGGTCTGCACGCCAGTTGCAACCTTAGGCGCGCGCGGCGGAATGCCGGGCTGCACTATTTGGGTTACATGAAACCGCGCCGCGAGCAAATAAGTCTACTTTTCTTATCGATAAACAGCGTCTTTTCAATTGCTCAAAACGCTGGTATCAGTCCCCGCGGCCCGCCAATATGGCCTGATATTGGGTTTTTCATCAAATAAAGTTATACTTGGTTAATCTTACATATTGAACTTGGATTTCTTTCGGGATACTATTATGAAATTCACGGTTACTTAAGTTTGGCCGTGGGAGGTTCATAGTTCCAATGGTTAACGAATCGATCATGCTTCAGTCGACCAGTTTTGAGTTGGCGACCTTCGGCGAGGTGCTTTACGCCTTCAGCGCTCTGCGGTCGACGTCCGGACGCCGGCGAGGAACGCGCAGCCCGAATGAATTGCTCCCCTGGGAGACCATGTCCAGCATCACGCCAGACTGCGACGTTCTCCCGGAACCGCGAAAGGCCGCGATTCCCGCGCCGCCTCGGGTGGACGCCGTTCCACAAGCCCGTCTGGCCAAGTCCCGGCGCGCTTCCGGACGCTGCCATTGCGGCCAATGCCGCAACTGCCAGGAGAACGCCCGCTGGGAGCGCATCTTCCAGGAGAAGTTCGCCAATTCGGATTATTATCACCACGACATCCGTGTCCGTTACGCTTCGCCGCTGAGCAGCGTGTAGCGTTCACAGGCCTGCGCCACCACAGGCTGAAGCCTATGCCCACTATACTGGGTACATGGCAACCGCGATCAAACTCGTCGAACCGACGCAAAATGAATTCTTAGCCGATCTGGAGAAACGCTCCAACCGTCCTAATCATTTCTTTCGTACCATGGCCAACCGGCCCGAAGTGTTGAAACACTTCGTGCCGTTCTACGGCTCCATCATGGGTCCGGGGTCCGTGGACCGGCGCACCAAGGAACTTGTTTACCTGACCGTGTCGTACACCAACAAGTGCGCCTATTGCACAGCCGCGCACGTAGCATCGGGGTCTAAGGCCGGCGTCACCGAAGACGAAATGCGCGCGCTCGAAGCCGGGCAGGATGGCGGCTTCAGCGCACCCGAACGGGCGGCCATAGAATATACCCGCGAGTTGACCCGCACCGCGGACGCGGCACACACGCGCGATACGCTCAACGCGCATTACAACGACGAGCAGATCGTCGAGATCACACTGATCGCGGCCCTGGCGAACTTCACCAACCGCTTCAACAACGGGCTGGACCTGATACCTGAGCCTTAGGCCGGATGGCCATACTCAGCGGCGTCAATCCCGTACTCGAAAGCCTCAAGGCGGGCCGCCCGCTGGATCGCATCCTGATCGCCAAGGGCGCCGCCGGGCCCCGCTTGCAGGAGATCGTCGATCTGGCGCGCCGCGCGTCGGTCGCCGTGCGCTTCGAGGAACGCGCCGGACTGGACCGTCTGGCCGGCACGCCGGCGCATCAGGGCGTGGTCGCCATGGGGGCGCCTCAGCGGTATGCCGCATTAGACGACGTGGCACCCGCAGCCCACTTGTTGGTGGTGCTGGACGGCGTGGAAGATCCGCACAATCTGGGCGCTATCGTGCGCACAGCGCACGCCGCCGGCGCGGGCGGAGTGGTCATCCCCGAACGGCGCGCGGTGGGACTCACCGACGTGGTCGCCAAAGCCGCCGCCGGAGCGCTCGAATACCTGCCCGTGGTGCGCGCCACAAATATCAATCGCACACTCGAACATTTGAAGGCGCTGGGCTATTGGATCTACGGCCTGGACGAGCGCGGCGCCGAAGATTACGATTCGATCGACTACCATGCGCCCACCGCGCTGGTATTCGGCGGCGAAGGCAAGGGTCTGCATGAGCAGGTGCGCAAGCATTGCGATGTGCTGGTGCACATTCCGATGGAAGGCCACATTCCGTCTTTGAATGTGTCGGTGGCTGCCGGCATCGTGCTGTTCGAGTGCAAACGGCGGCGCCCTCAGAAATAGAAAACCTGCCTCATAGTAGAATCAATTGTCTATGCGAAAACTGGTGGGAGCGTCGTGGCTGGCCAGGCTAGCCCTACCAGGCATCGCCGCGCTGGCTTTGCCCACTTGGGCGGCGCAACCGGTGCACGCGCGGCATGCCATGGTGGTCACGGTGGAGCAGCACGCCACCGACGCCGGAATTGCCGTCCTGGAAGCGGGCGGCAACGCAGTGGATGCGGCCGTGGCGGTGGGCTTCGCGCTGGCCGTCACGCATCCTTCTGCTGGCAACATCGGCGGCGGCGGATTCATGCTGGTGCGGTTTGCCGATGGCCGCGCCACTTTCATCGACTTTCGCGAGCGCGCGCCCGAGAAGGCCTCGCGCAACATGTATCTGGATGCCTCCGGCAAGGCCACCAACGATAGCGTCGCGGGCTACCGCGCCGCCGGCGTTCCGGGCTCGGTGCGCGGCTTCGAGTACGCTTCGAAAAAGTACGGCCGGAAGCCCTGGGCGGATGTGGTCGCCCCCGCGGTGGCACTGGCCGAAAAAGGCTTCCCGGTCTCCTACGGCTTCGCGAGGTCGTTGCGCGGGTCGGCCGACCGGCTGGGACAATGCCCGGAATCCAAGCGCATTTTTCTGCGCGACGGCAATTTATACGACGCCGGCGAAACGTTCGTACAACCCGAATTGGCGCGCACGCTGCGGCGCATCCGGGAGCAGGGCGCGCGCGATTTCTATGAAGGCGAAACGGCGCGGCTGCTGGCCGCCGACATGGAGCGCCACGGCGGAGTCGTCACGCTGGCCGATCTAAGAGATTATGCCGTGGTGGAACGCGCGCCGCTCACTGGAACTTATCGCGGCTATGACATTATCACGTCGCCACCGCCCAGTTCCGGCGGACCGGGTATCCTGCAAATGCTGGGCGTGCTGGAAGGCTCGGGATACCAGAAATCGGGAGCGGGGTCGGCCGCCGAACTGCACTACCTGGCCGAAACCATGCGCCGCTATTTCGCCGACCGCGCCGTCTCCATGGGAGATCCGGACTTCGTGAAGGTGCCGCTGGCCAGCCTGCTCGACCCGGCTTACCTTGCGCAGTTGCGAAAATCGATTGATCCCGAACACGCCACGCCCAGCGCGCAGATTCACGCGGGCAAGCCGCTGGCGTCCGAGAGCAGCGAGACCACGCACTACTCGATCGTGGACGCGGACGGCAATGCGGTCGCCGTTACCTACACGCTGAACTTCGGGTACGGCGATGGCGTGACCGTGCCCGGACTTGGTTTCCTGCTCAATGACGAGATGGACGATTTCGCCGCCAAGCCCGGCGAGCCCAACGGCTTCGGCCTGGTGCAGGGCGAAGCTAACGCCATTCAGCCGCGCAAACGGCCGCTCTCTTCGATGACTCCCACCATCGTGACGCGCGGCGGCAAGCTCGAGTTGGTGCTGGGCACGCCCGGCGGACCGACCATCATCAACAGCGTTCTACAAGTGCTGCTCAACGTGGTGGATTTCGGAATGAACGTGCAGGACGCCGTCGACTTTCCGCGCATCCATCACCAATGGCTGCCGGATCAACTGGTGATGGAGCGCGGCTTCTCACCGGACACCATCGCGCTGCTGCAGGCCCGCGGCCACCAAGTGAAGACTGTTGGCGGCATGGGCGAAGTGGCCGCCATTCAGGTGCGCGACGGGTGGCTGGAAGGCGCGCCCGATCCGCGCACCGAGGGCACCGCCAAAGGATACTGAGAATGCATCACGTTCTTTCCACGCACCTGTTTATCAATCACCGGCTGACGGTTGCGCAACTCGACAAAGTTCAGCACGCGGGGATTCCGGCCGTGGAAATCTTCTGCGCGCGGCAGCACCTGGACTACCGCGATCGCTCCCAAATCGCCGAATTGGGCCACTGGTTTCGCGATTCGGACTTGAAGCTCCATTCCATTCACGCCCCGATGTACAACGACGAATTCTGGGGCCGCTCGGGCCCGCAGTCGGTCATCACCATCACCGAGCCGGTGAAAGGCAAGCGCTTGGAAATGGTCGATGAGATCAAGCGCACGCTGGAAATCGCCGAGACGATTCCATTCCAGTACATGATCCAGCACATCGGCGTCTCCGGCGAAGAATATTCCGAGCGGGCCGTCGACGCGGCCTTTTCTTCGCTCGAACAGATCAGCCTTTTCGCGCGCCAGCGGGGAGTCGAGATCCTGCTGGAGAACATTCCCAACGCTCTTTCGAGCGCCGAGCGCCTGATGCTTTTCCTGGAGCAGACGCACCTGGATTTGAACTTCGTCTTCGACGTGGGGCACGCCAATATGGGCGAAGGCGTGGAGGCGGCCTTCAACGTGATGCGGGACCGCATTCGTTCCACGCACATCCACGACAACGACGGGAAGGCGGACCAGCATTTGTTTCCGCTGCTGGCCGAAGGCGGGAGCATCGACTGGAAAGAGACGATGGATCTGCTGCGCACGCGTACGGACCAGTATCCGCTGCTGCTCGAACTGAAAGAGGCGCCGGAATTTTCGCTGGCAACGGTGGTGGAGTTATTCGATCGATTGGAGGATTTGTAGGGCGGGCAATTGTGCCCGCAGCCGGCTTTTGGCCGGCTCTCCCACTTCTAACTCTATGAGCGCCCCCCGCATCGCTATAGCCGACGCCTCGCGTCACGCCGGCGAGACTGTACAGATCGCCGGCTGGCTATACAACCTGCGCAAGTCCGGCAAGATTGTCTTCCCGATCGTGCGCGATGGCACGGGCATGATGCAGTGCGTGGCGGTGAAGAGCGCCCTGCCCGAGGCGCTGTTCGAAACCATCAAGGATCTGACCCAGGAATCCTCCATCATGGTCACCGGCAAGATCCGTGCCGAGCAGCGCGCCATGGGGGGCTACGAGATGGACGTGGAAGATGTGGAAGTGGTGCAGCGCGTGCCGGAGTCGGATCCGTATCCGATCACGCCGAAGGAGCACGGTGTCGAATTCCTGATGGACCATCGGCACCTCTGGCTGCGCAGCCAGCGACAGCACGCCATCATCCGCGTGCGGCACGAAGTGATCCGCGCGGTGCGCGACTATTTCGATTCGCACGGCTTCACGCTGGTGGATACGCCCATCTTCACGCCGGCGGCCTGCGAGGGAACCACTACGCTGTTTGAGGTGAATTACTTCGAAGACAGCAAGGCGTACCTGACGCAATCCGGCCAGCTTTACAACGAAGCCACGGCCATGGCGTTCGGCAAGGTATACACCTTCGGGCCGACGTTCCGCGCGGAGAAATCCAAGACGCGGCGGCATCTGACCGAGTTCTGGATGGTGGAACCGGAGATGGCCTACGCCACGTTGGAAGACGTGAAGCAACTCGCCGAAGACATGCTGGTGTGGGTGGCCGGGCGGGTGTTGGAGAACCGGCGCTCCGAACTGAAAGTACTGGAGCGCGATGCTACTAAGTTGGAAGCGATCCAAGCTCCATTCCCGCGCATGAGCTACGACGAAGCGGTTACGCGCCTGCAAGCCAAGGGTAGCGAGATCCAGTGGGGCGGCGATTTCGGCGGCACCGACGAGACGCTGCTGAGCCAGGACTTCGACCGTCCGCTCATTGTGGATGGCTACCCGTCGGCGGTGAAGGCGTTCTATATGGCGCCGGATCCCGCGCGGCCCGAAGTGGCGCTGGGCGTGGATGTGCTGGCGCCCGAAGGCTACGGCGAAATCATCGGCGGCGGCCAGCGCATCCACGATGCGGACCTGCTGCTGCGCCGCATCGCGGAACAGAAACTGCCGCCGGAAGCCTTCGACTGGTACATCGACCTACGCAAGTATGGGACCGTGCCGCACGGCGGCTTCGGCATGGGGATCGAGCGCTGCGTGGCGTGGTTGTGCGGGCTGGAGCACATCCGGGAGACCATTGCGTTTCCCCGCATGCTGTATCGGCTGAAGCCGTAAACTGAGTTACCAATTTAATACACAATTCAGGTTTGTTAGAATCGAGGTTCCAAAGGAGGCTGATGTCAACCTCTTGGCTCGGATCGATCCCGTCACGGCGAGACTAAAGCGACACTTTATTGGTGAGGTGTTCGTTAGCGTTTTTGGTTCCAGGCCCTTCGCCATCGTCGTCGGCGCTGTGATCGGAGTACTGCTTAAACGCTGGTTAGAGAGCGATTGGAGTGGTTTTCTAGCCTTTGTTGCCGCAGTCCTCGCTGTGATGTTCGTCTATCGCGGACTCGCTCTTCATCGCGAGCGGACGTCCCGAGCTAGGACGCTCCTCAAAACCCGCCGCGTGATGCGGCCCGACCCAGAAGCCGAGTCTCTCGTGCGATCGCAGAACCTCCACCGCGCGGTTGTTGGTAACGCGATCAAGTTATTCGTGCATCCGAATCTGAAGAAATCATCGGCGGCGGGCAGCGCATCCACGATGTGGACCTGCTGCTGCGCCGCATCGCGGAACAAAAACTGCCGGCGGAAGCCTTCGACTGGTACATCGACCTGCGCAAGTACGGCAGCGTGCCCCATGGCGGAATGGGCACGGGAATTGAGCGGAGCGTGGCGTGGCTGTGCGGACTGAAGCATATCCGGGAGACCATCGCCTTTCCGCGCATGCTGTACCGGTTGACGCCGTAGTGGGCGGACCTCCAGGTGCGCGGGTCCTCCAGGACCCGCGTCATGCAGGAAATTATGGCGCCACAAGCTTAAGCGGATGAGGGCTGAGAAGAGTAAACTGAGAGGTGGAGTCCTGTTCCATGCTGCCCACCAATGAATACGTCGAGGTTTACAACGGCGGCTACTACGTTGCCGGGACGCGCATTGGCCTTGACGTGGTGACCTACGATTTTCGGCGCGGACGGTCGGCGGAAGCGATTTTCGAAGCCTATCCATCTATCGGTTCGCTAGCGAAGGTTTACGGCGCCATCACCTTCATCCTGGAGCACTCGATCGAAGTCGACGACTACCTGAAGGACCAGGAGCGCATTTTCGAGGAGATCAAGGCGCGATATCCCATGCCTGCCGACATGATCGAGCGCTTTGAGCGGGTCAAGAACGAAAGGTCCGCCAATCTCGCTTGAAGATTTACCTTTCAGGCTGACGCGGACCTCGATCCGGACATCTGGAGAGGTTTGCGGCGCAGGGAGCCTGCCATCGATTTCCAAGGTGCGGCCGGCGTCATTCCAAACGGCACTCCCGATCCAACGGTTTTGCAAGTTGCCGCCAGCGCCGGCCGGGTCCTCGTTACGGGGGATATCCGGACGATGCGATCTCACCTCGAAAATTTCGTTGCATATCGCGATTCTCCTGGTGTGCTGCTGATCCCATCGTTTCGTTCCATTGGCGCGGCGATAGCAGGCCTCCTGATTGCATAGCTGACATGGACGCCGGAAGATCTGCGCAACCAAGCCCGGTGGCTTCCGTAGGGGATAGCCGGCTGGCCTTCCCGCCCGCGGCAGGCCGAAGCAAGCGCCGGACAATTCCCTGGATGCCTGGAGGCGCGACTGTGAACCGCGACTGGTACATCGACCTGCGCAAGTACGGCAGCGTGCCGCACGGCGGATTCGGCATGGGCATCGAGCGCTGCGTGGCTTGGCTGTGCGGGCTGGAGCACATCCGGGAGACCATTGCGTTTCCGCGGATGCTGTACCGGCTGAAGCCCTAGTGGGCCGGCGAGATCGCCGATGCGACACTCTCCTACACGGCACAGAATATAACAGCGACGATCGACGGCCAGGCCGCCAATGTCTTGTAACGCGGGTTCGGCTCCCGGGCTGGTGGCGGGCGTTTACCAGGTGAACATTCAGATTCCGGACGGCGCTCCTTCCGGCAACGTAAGCATCGCCATTCTGCACGGCCAAGGACTTGCGGTGACCTATTCGCATTCGAATTTAGCGGTGGCCGTTTCAGTAGCCGATCGCCTTTGGAGCTTGGGGGCCGAAATCCTCTGCACAGTGCGAGCGCAGTCTGCCCGCCCCGTTGTATACTCTTCCCATGGCCAACATCGACAAATATCCCGCGGGCGCATTCGTGTGGGTCGAACTCGGAACCCACGATCAAGCCGCCGCTAAGAACTTCTATGGTTCCCTGTTCGGTTGGAAAGCGAACGACATGCCCATGGGGCCTGATGAATACTACACCATTTTCCGGCTGGACGGGCGCGATACTGCCGCTGCCTATACTCTCCATCCCGACCGTTCCGGCGGCGCGCCGCCGAATTGGATGCCGTACATTTCGGTGAACAGCGCGGACGATGCGGCGGCCCGCGCCGCGCAAATTGGAGGGAAAGTGCTCGCGCCGCCCATGGATGTCTTCGATGCGGGACGTATGGCCGTCGTCCAGGACCCCACTGGCGCGACGTGCTCGCTGTGGCAACCGAAGGGCAATCCAGGCATTGGTATCGCCGGCGTGGACGGCACGCTATGTTGGGCGGACCTGATGACCACCGATGTGGCGCGCGCCCGCGAATTCTATGCGGTTCTGTTCGGATGGAACGTCGCGCCCGGCCAGAACGATCCGTCCGGATACCTGCACATCAAGAACGGCGAAGCATTCATTGGCGGCATACCGCCCGTAGGTCCACAACCGGGCGTCCCTTCGCACTGGCTGCTCTATTTTCTGGCGTCCGATTGCGATGGCGCGGCCGCCAAGGCCAAATCCCTGGGGGCCAATATCTACTATGGGCCAACCACCATGGAAGGCGTGGGCCGCTGGGCCGTAGTCGCCGACCCGCAGGGCGCGGTGTTCGCCATCTTCCAGCCGCTCCCGCATTGAGGCGCGTAGCGCACGCACTTTGCGTGCCGCGTCCCCACCCCTGGGGACGCATCCTTCACATGATCCAGGCGATGCCCTATTGCAAGCCGCCGCTCACGTTCATATCCAGATTCCAGGAGCCCAGCATTGAGGCGCGCTGGCTGCCTCCGGGCGCCGCGGAAAGGATCGGCTCCACACCTGCAACTAAGGTGATAGCCGTCACCTGGCCGGGATCGGCGCCTTCCGTGCTGGATACAATGATCGCATCGCCCGGCTTCAAGTCTTCCAGCTTGATCGCGGGCAGCCGCTCCAGCATTTGCTGCATGTCGCCGCCGCGGCCGCCCCGCATTCCGCCCGGTCCGCCGGCTTCAGCCGATACGCCTTGCGCGCCGCCAGCCGGAGCGCCGGTCTGCGCGCTCCTGGCGCCTTGCGCACCCGGAGCACGCTGCGCTCCGCCCGCGCCTCCAGCCCCTCCGGCCCCAGCCGCGGCTCGCATGGCGATCATTCTCGCCACCGTCTCAGGCAGCTTGCGTAAGGTCGAATCCGCATTCACATGCACGAGCAACGGCTTCTTCGTGGTCAGATCCATCACCTTAATGGTGTTCGCCGCCAAGTCGATCGTGGTCACCGTCGCCGCCACGTTGCGGAATGACCCGGAAACCAGTTCCTCGGCCTCATAATGCGTCCCGTCGTCGCTCTTGGCGCCCAAGGCCCGCACCTGATCGCCAGGCTTGATGTCCGCCAGAGTGCCCGTTTTGGCATCCGCGAATTTCACCGAATCCGGAGCGTATCGGCTGACCGCGGTCTTATCGTTGGCCACGATAATGAGCGGTTTGAGCCCTTCCGCGGTGCGCGTGTTGATGGTCACTTCGCCCGCCTTGGCATCCACCGCGGTAACCAGGCCGGCTACACCGCGCTTCCCCCATTCGGCCTGGTCGGTCTGCTGTTTCTGGGCGATGTCCGCCTTGGTCATAACCACCAGGGTGCTGGCCGCCATCGAAGCCCTGTCGTCGGAAAGCTCGCCGCGCGCCAAGACTCGGTCGCCCGGGCCGATGTCGTTGGCCGTGATCGGCTTGGCATTCGCCATGCTCTTCTCACCCGGAGGAAGCCGCAGAAACTTCGCGCCGGCATGCGGCGTGATCTTTACGGTCTTGCCATCGTCTGTGTGCAGCGTAATCTGTCCATTCGCCGGATCGATGGTCTGTACGGCCCCCACCAGGTTGATCCGGGCGGGCTGTTGCGCCGTGACGATTCCTATAACAAGCCCGGCCACCGCGGCGTAGCGTAAAGCACTGATTCTCATTACGGATGACTCCAAATTGTAAGGACGTTGCCGACCGGGGCCAAGGTTATGCGATGGCCGCAAAAATGCTGATCGGCGAACCAGTTAGCTGTTACCGAGTCCCGGACAAAAGGCGGTCAAGTTGCCCTCGCCATACGCCGCCGCGCGGGCGGGCGACCCGCGTATCCCGCATCTGGCGGTCTGTGACGACCACAGCGGCTCGAACCGCGCAATGCCCGGCTCCTCGATGAGCATGCAGTCATAGTATAACGTGGCGCGCGTTCGACGCCGGGGTAAGATGGAAGGTTATGAATGCCGAAGAGTATAGCGAGCGCCAGGTGGATGTGGAACCCTGGCAGGTGAAGCTGACCTCGTATAAGCTCGGTGACGTCTATCACTGCAAGGCCGATAACGTTTCCCCGGGCGCGGCGCTGGCGCGCGCCACCGGCGCCACGCGCGAAGAGGCCGAACAGAAGGCGCTGGACCGCGCGCGGCAGTTGCTCTCGCGCACGCGCCGCCATGACGTTTAATCCTACTCATGCCCAACTTACCCGGTACCCACTACGACCTTCCCGCGTTGGCGCGCCAGGAGATGATCGCGGAAGGCTTCACTCCGGACTTTTCGCCCGAAGTGGCGCGCCAGGTCGCGGCCCTGCGCGCGCATGCAGCGCAGCCGGCCCCCGATGGCACGGTATGCGATCTGCGCGGCATGCTCTGGTCGTCCATCGACAACGACACTTCGCGCGACCTCGATCAGATCGAAGTTGCCGAGCGCCTGGCGAACGGCGATATTCGCATCCGCATCGGCATCGCCGACGTGGATGGCGATGTACCCAAGGGATCGCCGATCGATACGCATGCCGCCGCGAATTGCACGACCGTGTACACCGGCGTCCGGAACTTTCCCATGCTGCCGGACGATCTGTCGACGGATCTGACGTCGCTGAACGAGCACGCCGACCGGCTCTCCGTGGTGGTGGAGCTGACAGTCGCCGCGGACGGTTCCGTGCAGGATGGCACGGCCTACCGCGCGGTTGCGCGCAACACCGCGCAGTTGGCCTACAGCTCCGTCGGGCCGTGGCTGGAAGGGCAGGGCCCGGCGCCCGCGAAAGCCGCCGCCTCGCAGGATCTGCAGGCGCAACTCCGCCTACAGGACGAAGCCGCTCAGAAGCTGCGCGCACAACGGCACCGCCTGGGTGCGCTCGATCTGGACCGCAGCGAGACCGAGCCGATCCTGTCCGACGGCCACGTAACCGGCATCAAGCCGCGGTTTCGCAACCGGGCTTCGGAACTGATCGAGGATTTCATGGTGGCGGCTAATGGCGTGATCGCGCGGCTGCTGCGCGACAATCGCATCTCTTCCATTCGCCGCGTGGTGAAGACGCCGGAGCGCTGGGATCGCATCGTGGAGCTGGCTGCGCGCACCGGCGATAGCCTGCCAGCCGATCCGGACTCCGGCGCGCTCAACAGTTTCCTAATGAAGCGGCGGACCGTGGACCCCGTGCATTACTCCGATCTGTCGCTGGCGGTGGTGAAGCTGATGGGGCCCGGTGAGTATGTGCTGGAGCGTCCCGGCGAGACTGCGGTCGGGCACTTCGCCCTGGCCGTTCACGACTACACGCACTCGACCGCGCCCAACCGGCGCTTCGCCGACTTGGTGACGCAGCGCCTGGTGAAAGCAGTGCTCGCCAAACAGCCTTCGCCTTATGTGGACGGCGAGTTGGACGGCGTGGCGCGCAACTGCACGTTGCGGGAGGACGCCGAGCGCAAGGTCGAGCGCGCCATGAACAAACGCATCGCCGCGGTCGCGATGCATGGCCGCATCGGCGAAGTCTTCCCGGCCGTGGTCACCGGAGTCACGCCCAAGGGCACCTTCGTGCGAGCACTGTCACCGCCAGTGGAAGGGCGGCTCATGCGCGGCGAGCATGGCTTGGATGTAGGCGACCAGATCCACGTGAAGCTGTTGAATACCGACCCGCAGCGCGGGTTCATCGATTTCGGCAGATCGTAGATCGTGCGCGAA
>Ga0182018_10001551_pt1 | contig 25845 bp, 23 predicted proteins | sample 812P2MmetaG_FD_120490 | JGI IMG/M metagenome (GOLD analysis project Ga0182018, IMG submission 120490) | Permafrost microbial communities from Stordalen Mire, Sweden - 812P2M metaG | ecosystem: Environmental > Terrestrial > Soil > Wetlands > Permafrost | place: Sweden: Stordalen | collected...
GCGCCTCACGTGCGCCTCCCACAATACCCGGAACCGAACCACCCGCAGCCTCCAGAACAGACTGCGAACAATTCGGACAACTCATGCGCTTCAAACCGCGGACAACTCACGCGCTCCCAACATTGGCCATCCGCGCTGTTGACGGCACAACCCGCGAGGGTTACATCGCGCGCCTCCCGCTTCTCCGCGTCTGACCGGAGGGCCTGTTGCCCAGGTGGCGGAATTGGTAGACGCGCAGGTTTCAGGTACCTGTGGCCGCAAGGTCGTGAAAGTTCGAGTCTTTTCCTGGGCACCAGCACAAGATGACCAGCCTTCCATGAGCAGTACGCAATTCATGCCGAACGCCACGATCCACCAGCATCGGCATGACCTGCCCGATGGCCTCGACCTCGGCCCTGTCGTCGCGGTGGATACCGAGACGATGGGCCTCAATCCGCATCGCGACCGGTTGTGCCTCGTGCAACTATCGGCCGGCGACGGGCACGCCCATCTGGTGCAACTGATCCCGGAATCTCTGGGCGGCCGCGGGTTCGACTGTCCGAACCTGAAGCACCTGCTGGCCGGCACCGACGTCGTCAAGTTGATGCACTTCGCCCGTTTCGACGTCGCCGTGTTGCAAAACAGCCTTGGCATCACCGTAGGCCCGGTCCGATGCACGAAGATCGCCGCGAAACTGGTGCGCACCTTCACCGATCGCCACGGCCTCAAGGATCTGTGCAAGGAGCTCCTGGGCGTCGACCTGTCGAAGCAACAACAGACCTCGGACTGGGGCGCGACCGATCTCACGCCCGAGCAATGCGCCTACGCCGCCTCCGACGTGTTGTATCTGCACGCGCTGTGGGCGCGTCTGGAGACACTGCTGGTCCGCGAGGGCCGGCTCGACCTCGCCGAGGCCTGCTTCGCGTTCCTGCCGATCCGCTGCCAACTCGACATTCTGGGCTACGAGGATCCTGATATCTTCCACCATTGATAAGCGCCGCGCGCCGGACAAATCCAGGCGCTTACAGGGCAGTAAGTCCCTGGCATTCCGGGCTGTATTCTTTGTCACGTTTCGTCAATCTCAGAACATTGACGCCCCCCGATACTCTGGCCCATAGACTTCCTCTCACACCGGAACGAACACCATCGTGAGTCGCGCCGCCACCACGCCCTCCCAACCTGGCATGCCCGACCTCGACGTCGCGCGCGACGTCCTGGCGACGGAGGCAGCGGGCCTACGTGCCCTCGCCGCCGGCCTGGGACAGGAATTTGCCCTGGCCGTGGACTGCCTGGAGCAAGCCAGTGGACGGATCGTCGTGTCCGGGATGGGCAAATCCGGGCACGTGGCGCGCAAGATCGCCGCGACCCTGGCCTCGACGGGCACACCCGCCCTGTTTGTGCACCCGGCCGAGGCTTCGCACGGCGACCTCGGCATGATTCTGGCGGGCGACGCCATCCTGGCGCTGTCCAACTCCGGGGAAACCGCCGAACTGGCCGACATCGTCAGCCACGCGCGCCGCTTCGGGCTCAGATTGGTGGCGATCACCACCCGCGCGGCTTCGACCCTGGCTCGAGCGGCCGATGTGACACTGCTGCTACCGCGGGCGGCCGAGGCCTGTCCCATGGGTCTCGCACCCACCACCTCCACGACCATGCAAATGGCTCTGGGCGACGCGCTCGCGGTGGCGTTGTTGAAGCGCCGCGGCTTCACCGAGGCGGAGTTCCACAGTTTCCACCCCGGCGGACGCCTCGGCGCGCGCCTGCGCCGGGTGCGCGATCTGATGCACACCGGCGACGCCGTGCCTCTGGCCGAGGCCGGAACGCCCATGGCCCATGCCCTCGTCCTGATGACCGAAAAGCACTTTGGCTGCCTGGGCGTGACCGGCCGCAAAGGCGAACTGGCCGGCATCATCACCGACGGCGATTTGCGCCGCGCCATGGGGCCCGATCTGCTGGACAGGCCGGTCGACGACGTGATGACCCGATCGCCTCGGACAATCGGGCCCGACTCTCTGGCCGCCGAGGCCTTGCATGCGATGAACGCGCATGAGCGCCCGGTTACCGCTCTGTTCGTGCTCGGGCCCGACGGCAAGATCGCGGGCATCCTGCATATCCACGATTTGTTACGGGCGGGACTCGCGTGACCGCGTGGTCCATCTTCCATGGGCCCGGTGGCGATGGGCACCCGGCCCGGGGGCCGATCGCGCCCGCCAAACCCCCGAGCGGCGCCAGGGAACTCGGTCGAACGGGCGGCTACCTCGCGGTTGTGAGCCGCCGAGGCGCGCGCCAGGTGCCCACCGCTGGCGGCCTGATGCGCCGCCGGTGGTTCATTAACACTTCCAAATTTCTGCTCCCCACCGCCGCACTACTATTGTTGGCGTCCATCGCGCTGTGGCCGGAGTACGAGCGGGCGTCGGACAAGGCACGGGTCGTCATGGGCGGCTTGCGTGCCACTCTCGGTGGTGCGCGGGTGACCAATGCGCACTACAACGGCGTGGACCAGCGTGGCAGGCCGTACACGGTGACGGCGGTGATGGCGATCCAGCGCGACGCGGAACAGGTGGATCTCACCACCCCGGACGCCGACATGACGTTGGAGAATGGGACCTGGATCAACGTGAAGTCGAAACAGGGGGTCTTCATGCGGAAGGCTCAGCAACTCGACCTGTCCGACGACGTCGTGCTGTATCGTGACGACGGCACGACGATGACCACCTCGAGCGCGACCGTCGAAATGAAAGCCGGCGCGGCGAGCGGCGCGGCGCCGACCCACGTCGAGGGTCCGTTCGGGACGCTGGACGCGTCGGGCTTCACGACGGTGGACAAGGGCGCCGCGATCCAGTTCTGGGGTCCTGTGCACGTCACCTTGAACGGTGTGTCGCAGTGAACGAAGAGGCACTCTGTCAAAGACACGGAAAGTCGTTCCGCATCCGTCATCCCAGGGCGTTCTCCGCCCGTCATCCCGGGGCTCGATCCAGGGATTTATCGCCGCACCATGTTGGTACAGATCCCCGGGTCGAGGCCACGGCTGTCCGGTTGAGCGCCGGTCGACTACTCGAGGCAAGACTGGCCGGCTGTCGCATCTCGTCATGGCGCCCCATGTCCCCGGGCCTGGCCCGGGGATTGTGGCGGCCATCCACGTCTTTGGCGCCGTCAGCAAAGTCGTGGATGGCCGGGCCACGCCCGGCCATGACGTGCGAATCGTACCTGTCGTCAACACGATATTTAACCGGACAACCGCGGGTCGAGCCCGAGGATGACGAGCGGGGAACGCCCGGGGATGACGTGACGCGGACCAGCCACGGCCGGCCGGTGGCGGCGTGATGCGTCGCGGGGCCATTCTGATCGCGGTGGCGACACTCGCCGTCCCGGTCCGCTTTGCCAGGGCTGACGGCATCGATCTGACCCAGGGCGGGCCGATCCAGATCACCGCTCGGGACGGGATCGAATGGCGCCAGGCAGAGCAGGTCGTCATCGCCAAAGGCGACGCGAAAGCAGTCCGCGGCACCGTGACCGTGACGGCGGACCGGCTCCTGGCATGGTATCGGCGCAAAGGGGACACCGCACCCGCGCAACCCGTGTCAACCGGCCTGACGGGTGCGACCGACACCGAAGGCAATGAGGTTTACCGCATGCGGGCGGAGGGAAACGTCCACATCTACACCGATACCGACCAGGCCTGGGGCGATCAGGCGACCTACGATCTGGATCGGGCGGTGCTGGTGATGACCGGACATGACCTGAAGCTGACGACGCCGAACGACACTCTGACCGCGCGCGACACGCTGGAATATTGGTCGCAAAAACATATGGCGGTGGCTCGAGGGGACGCCGTCGTGGTGACGAACGACGCGCGGCGTGTGGCGGCCGACACGCTGGTCGCTTATACGCTCGACACACCGTCCGGCGCGACCGCCACGCAAACAGCTCAACCGGGGCAGACTCCTGGCACCGGAACGCAACCGGCCGGGAAGCCAGGCGATCCAACGGCCGTGATGGCCGGGAAGCTGGAGCGCGTCGAGGCCTTCAACAATGTCTCGGTGCGCACCGTCAGCGACATCGTTACCGGGGATCGCGGCGTTTATGTCCCGGACACCGATATCGCCCACCTGGGCGGTCACGTGCATATCACTCACGGGCTGAACCAGATCAATGGCTCAGAGGCGGTCGTCAATATGAAAACCGGAGTCGCTACCCTGTTGGCGGGCGACAGCGGACGGGTGAGCGGTTTGGTCGTCCCGAACCAACAGCCGGGAGCGGCCCCCGACAGCGACATCAAAGCCAGGCCGCCGCCCGGTCAGCCGAAGCAGGGGACCACCCCATGACCCCGCCGCGTAAAGGACGGCGGACCGGAGAACGCGGCACCCGCGGGCGGCGGGCCGCGCAACGCCAGGCCGCCGTGGAAAGCAAGGCCTCGAACAGTCCCGCCCCTGAAGTGGCCTCCGCGGAACCTGTCACCGCGGAACAACAGGAGACCGGCCCGGCAGAAGCATCATCGATCAAGGAATCAGCGCCGGCCTCGGACCAACGCGCCGCGGGCCTAGTGACTGAACCGCGAATCTCCGACCCTCACGCCGCGGAAGCGGTCTCGACGGAATCCGCGACCGCGGAACATCAGTCGGACACCCTGGCTAAGGCATCACCGGTCGAGGAACCGCCGGTGGCCCGACGCGAGACAGGCCATCATCCTCCGGCGGAGTCTCAAGGGTCGAAATCCCTTTCCCAGGAGCCCGAAGCCGGGGTGGCGGACCACGCCGAGGCCCGATTGATGGTGCCCGAAACCGTCGAGGACCAGTCGGTGCTTCCCCGACAAGTGGAACCCCAGACAGCCACAGGCCAGCAGGCGGAAGCCGGGGCCACGGAGCTTAAAGCGACGGAATTCCGGACGGCTGATCCTGGAAAGGCGGCAGACCCGCTCGCGGAACCCCTCGTGGGGGAACTTCGGACGGCGGAGCCTGAGAAGCCGACGCGCCCGGTTGTGGAGGTCCTGGGGGTAGCACCCCGCACCATGGCACCGCTCGCGAGAATCCCGGAGTCTCGCGGTAAGGAACCGGAGAAGACGTTACCCGGGGTTGGGGAATCACCACGGGCGGACGCGCGAACGGTGCCAGCCCAGGCGCGAACCGCGGAACCTCGGCCGGAGCAACGTCCGAACGCGGAGCGTGAGATCGGGGAACGCCGGATCGGAGACCGTCGCGGCGTGGAACGTCAAACCGGGGAACGTCAGCAAACCGAGCCGCGCGTACCGCTCAAAGTGCTGCAAGGTGGAGGTGGCCTCATCGCGCGCGGCGTCGGCAAGACCTATAAACGCCGGCCCGTGGTGCGAAATGTGTCGGTCTCACTGAACCGCGGCGAGGCGGTCGGTCTGCTGGGTCCCAACGGCGCGGGCAAAACCACCACATTTTACATGATCGTGGGTCTGGTTTCGCCGGATACCGGGACGATCCATTTGGATGGCGCCGACATCACCACCCTGCCGATGTATCGCCGCGCACGCCTGGGCATTGGCTACCTGCCGCAGGAAGCCAGCGTCTTCCGCGGCCTCAATGTCGAACAGAATGTGATGGCGGCGCTGGAGGTCGTGGAACCTGATCTGGCCACGCGGCGCCTGATGCTCGACGAACTTCTGGGCGAATTCGGGATCGGCCACTTACGGCGGACCCCGGCGTTGGCGTTGTCCGGCGGCGAGCGGCGGCGGGTGGAGATCGCGCGCGCGCTGGCCACGCAACCTTCGTACATCCTGCTTGACGAACCTCTGGCCGGCATCGATCCGATCGCGGTGAGTGAAATTCGCGATCTGGTGAAGCACCTGAAGGACCGCGGGATCGGCGTGCTGATCACCGATCACAACGTGCGCGAAACGCTGGAGATCATCGACCGCGCCTATATCATGCACGACGGCCAGGTGCTGATGGAAGGCACGCCGAATGAGGTCGTGGCCAACCGCGACGTGCGCCGGGTTTATCTGGGCGAACGATTCAGTCTGTAATCGGTGGCGCGGATCGCGGTATGATGGCGGTCACGGGCGACATCCCACGACGCGGGATCAGGAGAGAGGTTCATGTTACGGGTCGGCATGGATGCACGCTGCCTGAACACGAATTTCGTCCGCGGCATGGGTGAGTATCTCGCCCCCGTCGTGAGTCACATCAGCGAAACCCATGACGTCGATTGGATTTTCTACGGTAACCGGCCCGATCTGCCATTTCATGCGCCGCCCTCCGCCGGGCGATCAAAGGTTGTCCTGCGCGACGTTCCAGGTAACCGGTTTCACCTTTGGGAGCAGGTGGCGCTCCCGTTCGCGGCCCTGACCGACCGGGTTCAGGTTCTTCACTGTGTCGGAACGACCATGCCGCTCTGGCAGCCGGTTCCGACGGTCGTTACGATTCACGACACCATCCCGTGGAACACCGGCGAGTCCCTGCGACAGGGTTTTTACGGCGATCGATTGCTTCCCGCGGCAATTCGGCGCTGCGCGAAAGTCATAACGATAAGCCATCATTCAAAAATGGATATTCTCCGGCTTTGGCCGGAGGTCGCGGACAAGGTTCGTGTCATACGGCATGGCCTGAGCGATCGAATGCTCCGCCACGTGCCTGGTCCACTCCCGTCAAACCTGCTCGACGCCGGCATCAGACCGCCATATCTGCTGTATTTCGGTGGCACGGTACCGCGCAAGCGGCTCGACTGGACGTTGGATTTGTACCGCGCGCTGGAACGCCAGGACGTGGGACTGGTGATCTGTGGCGTGCCGGAGGCTTCGCACGAGCTATATCGTCAGAAATTAAGTCCTGAACTTCGCGCCGGCGTCGTGTTCGCGCCATTCCTCGCGGCGGAAGACATGCCGTCGTTGTACCAGAATGCGCTCGCGGTGCTGTATCCAACTCTGTACGAGGGGTTCGGGTTTCCGGCGCTGAACGCCCAGGCGGTTGGCACGCCGATTGTGTTTAGCAATGTCAGCAGCCTGCGCGAACTCGTGGGGCCAACCTCGATCGCACTGGATCCGGACGATACCAACGCGTGGCTCGCGGCGTGTCGCGGCCTGATCGAACGGCGGCTCGCCAGCATGATCCCTGACGAGGCGGCAAGAGCCTGGGCGGCGCAGTTCAGTTGGAAGAATTCCGCTGATGCCCACTGGGAAGTTTACTGTGAAGCCGCGGCGCGAGGTCGACGCATCGGGTGAGTGCGCGCATGATGTTCACCGGTTCACGCGAGCATCCTCCCGTGCTATGCGACCACCAGAGAATGTTACCGAAACAGGATATTTTTACCCGTGCCAGAACCAGACGCCGCGGCGCTCGATCAGCAGTTCCAGCACGCTCTGGAACACTATCAGCAAGGCAGGGTGGCTGACGCCGAGCGCGTGTTGCTTGAGGTTTCGCGCTGGCAACCGGACCGCGCCGACGTCTGGCACTTGCTTGGTATCATGGCCCAGAGCGACGGACGGCTGGACGAGGCCGTCGCACTGATCGGCAAGGCGATCGAACTGGATGACACAATCGCCGCCGCGCACAACAATCGCGCCGTCCTGCTCCGCCGACTGGGCCGGCCTGAGGAAGCGCTGGCGAGTTTCGACCGCGCGATCGCGCTGGAGCCGGACTATGGGGAAGCGCATAATAATCGCGGCTACGCGCTGCTGGAATGTGGACGGCTCGAGGAGGCAAACGCGAGTTTCGACACCGCGATCGCGCTGCGGCCGGATTACGCGGCCGCGCACAACAACCGCGGCATCCTGTTCCGGCGCATGGGGCGGTTCGAGGACGCTCTGGCGGAATTTGACACGGCGATCGCTTCGCGGCCGGACGACGCGGACGCGCACGCCAATCGCGGCGCCGTCCTGTTGGATCTGGACCGTGCGGAAGAAGCCCTGGCCGCGTGTGACCGGGCGATCGCGCTGCGACCCGGAAACGCCGGGTCGTACCGCGATCGCGGCAACGCGTTGTTGTTGCTTGAACGTTATGACAAGGCACTCGCGAGTCACGACCAGGCGATCGCGCTGCGACCGGACTACGCGGAAGCGTACGGCGATCGCGGCAACGCCCTTAGGTTTCTGGAACGGACGGAAGAAGCGCTGGCGAGTTATGCTCACGCGATCGAGCTAAAACCCGACGATGCCGGCCCCTGTTACAGCCGCGGCGAATTGTTGCGCGCCGAGGGCCGTACCGATGAAGCGATCGCCACCCTGGACGCGGGGGCCGCCGCCGACAGGTTACATGGCGCCTGCCGGCTGGCCGCGTGCATGGCGCGGCTGCCGATCCTGTACCGGACAGAAGCTGAAATCGCCGCGCGGCGGCGCGACTACCTGGCCGCGCTCGACCATCTGGTGACCAGCGCGGAGGACCCCGCGGTGATGCGCTCGATCGCGAGCGAAATCGGCGCTCCGCCTTTCCATCTACCCTATCAGTGTGAAAATGATGTCGTGCCGCAGGCCACCTATGGCCGGCTCGTCACAAGAATACTGGCGGACACGTGGCCTGCCGCGCCGCTGGCGCCGCTTCCGCCGGCCGGTGGGCGCATTCGTCTGGGCATTGTCAGCGGTTTTTTTTGTTTCCACACCATCTTCAAGCTTTTCCTTGAAGGCTGGCTGACCGAACTGGATCGGGATCGCTTCGAGGTCATCGGCTTCCACACCAGCCGGCTGAAGGACGCGAGGACGGCTCAGTCGGCCAGATTGTGCGACAGGTTCGTTCAGGATCTGCCGTCCAGGGCGGCATGGCGCGCCGCGATCACGGACGCGGCGCCTCACGTGCTGATCTATCCCGAGCTCGGTATGGACCCGATCGCGGGTTGGCTGGCGGCACAACGGCTCGCGCCGGTGCAGTGCGCGGCGTGGGGACATCCGGAGACCACGGGTCTGCCGACAATCGATTACTTCCTGTCCAGCGAACTCATGGAACCCCCGGACGGGGCGGCACACTACACCGAGCCACTGATCCTCATGCCAGGCCTCGGCACGCATTTCACACCGGACAAGGATCCCCCGGAAGCCGTGGATCACGCCGGGTTCGGCCTGGATCCGGCGATCCCGACCTTCTGGTCGGGTCAGTCGCTGTTCAAATATCTGCCCCAGTACGACTGTCTGTTTCCCCGCATCGCGCGCGAGGTGGGGGAGTGCCGCTTCGTCTTCGTGACCACCCTAAGTCCCGCCCTGACAGCCATCTTCACCGAGCGGTTGGGCCAGGCTTTCGCCGCCGAAGGACTGGACGCGTCGCGGCACTGCGTGATGCTGCGCACGATGCCACACAAGGTGTTCTTCAACGCGGTCGGGCTGGCGGACGTTATCCTCGACCCGCCAGGCTGGTCCGGCGGCAAAACCACGTTGGATTACCTGGCCCACGACCCGGCGATCGTGACCTGGCCCGGCCGGTTCATGCGCGGCCGCCATACCGCCGCGATCCTGCGCCAGATCGGCTGCGAGGCGACCATCGCCGGGTCGGCGGAGGAATACGTCGCGATGGCCGTCAGGCTTGGCACCGATCCCGCCTCCCGCACACAGGTGCGTGAAGGTGTGGCGGAAGGCAAACAGCGCGCGTTTCGGGACACGGAGTACATTCGGGCGCTGGAAACGTTCCTGATCGAGGCTGTGGCCCGGGCCTGATTCGCCCGGCGATTGCGCGGAGAAAGCGGAAAAAATGGCTCGACACCGCTGATTTCGCTCCGGCGCGAAAGCCACAATGGAAATCTTAGCACGGTTCTTGCATCTAAGTTTCGCTGAAACCCATTGACCCCGACGGCCCAGGCCCGCTCTAATCGGGGCATCATGGCGCTCGGCCCCCGTTTAGATCTTCGACAAAGCCAGACCCTGGTCATGACGCCGCAACTGCGTCAGGCCATCCAGTTGCTGCAATATTCCAACGTCGAGGCCACTTCGTTCGTCGAACGTGAACTCGAGCGCAACCCGCTGCTGGAACGCGATGAAACATCCGACGCGCCGATCGGGGAGAGGGCGGCGCTGGATCAGGTCGTCCCGCGCACCGATGGTCCGGCCGATGCCTCCGAGGCGGCGCGCGCCGGCAGCCTGCCAGCCGAGACCGCGAGCCCGTTGGATAGTGTCCACGCCGAAGATTACGACCCCGGTGGCCCGGCTGACGGCGGGCCGTCGCTCGGTTCCTATGAGGGCCGCGGCGGCAGCCTGTCGTTCTCCGGCGACGATCGCACGATCGAGGACATGGCGGACGAGCGCCCGCCGCTGCGCGACCATCTGGGCGAGCAGTTGCGCCTGAGTTTCCCCGAACCGATCGACCGCATGATCGGCGCGCATCTCATCGCCCTGCTATGTCCCGCCGGCCGTCTGACCGCCGAGCCGGCGGCGATCGCTCACGCGATGGCTCTACCGTTGGAACGGATTGAGGTGGTGCGTCAGGCGATGATGCGGTTCGACCCGGCGGGCCTGTTCGCGCGCGACCTTAAAGAGTGCCTCGCGGCGCAGTTGGCGGACAAGAACCGGCTCGACCCGGCGATGCAGAGTCTGTTGGACAATCTGGATCTGCTGGCTCGGCGGGATCTGCGCGGGCTGATGCGAACCTGCGGCGTCGATGCCGACGACCTGGCGGACATGATCGCCGAAATCCGCGCGCTCGACCCCAAGCCCGCCGCGTCCTTCGATGTCGAGCCGGTGCGTGCCGTCATTCCCGATTTGCTGATGCGGCCGGCGCCCGGCGATAGCTGGGTCATCGAGCTGAACCCCGACACGATGCCGAGAGTGCTGGTGAATGAAGGGTTTCACGCGCGCATATCGCCTCGGGCCAACAAGGCGGACCGGGTTTTTCTCGCCGATCAGTTGGCCAGCGCGAACTGGCTGGTGCGTTCCTTGCAGCAGCGCGCGCAAACGATCCTGAAGGTCGCCGCCGAGATCATGCGGCTGCAGGACGGTTTTCTGCGGCGCGGGGTGGCGCATTTACGGCCGCTGATCCTGCGCGACATCGCCACGGCCGTGGAGATGCACGAAAGCACCGTCAGCCGGGTGACCTCGAACAAATACATCGCCACGCCACGCGGGATTTTCGAGCTGAAGTATTTCTTCACCACATCGCTCGGCGCGATGGATGGTGGCGAAAGTCACAGCTCGGAAGCAGTCCGGCATCGCATCCGCGTGCTGATCGGCGCCGAGGAACCGAATGGTATTCTTTCCGATGACCAGATCGTCACCATATTACGGCGGGAAGGTGTGGACATCGCGCGCCGAACAGTGGCCAAATACCGGGAGGCGATGCACATCCCGAACTCCGTGGGTCGCCGGCGAGTTAAGGCGGTACCCGCGTGAGTCAGAGCCATCTGGCCCTGGCGACATGCGGTCCGGTTCGCTCTGTAAGGGTTCAATAGGCTATCTGTAAGCGTTCGATAGGATAATGGTATGCAAATAACGGTTTCCGGCAAGCAGGTGGAACTCTCCGACGCGTTGCGCGAACGTGTGTCGCAGGAGTTAACCGGCATCACCGGCAAGTATTTCGAACGCGCTCAGGAGGCGCGGATCACGTTCGCGCGGTCCCGCTCCGCGTTTGTGTGCGATATCAACCTGCATGCCGGGCGCGGCCTGACCTTGCGCGGTGAGGCGGAGGGAGCCGACGCTTACACCGCGTTCGACAAGGCGGCCGCGCATGTCGGCAAAAGGCTACGCCGGTACCGGCGGCGGGTGAACGAACACGCGCGCGATGAGGCGCAACGCACGCGGCCCGAGGCGGCGCGGCAGTTGATCCTGCGCGCCGAGGCCGAGGACCACGAAGAACCGGAAGTGACGACCGCGACCGCCCCGGTGGTGATCGCCGAGACGACGACCGAGATCGCGCATCTGTCGGTGAGCGAGGCGGTAATGCGCATGGAACTGGCGGATCATCCGGTGTTAATGTTTCGCGACATGAAGTCGGGGGTTCTGAACGTGGTATACCGGCGGGCCGACGGGCAGATCGGCTGGATCGATCCCGGAGAGTGACGGACAGTCTTGTGCCGACGATCAGAGTGACAGATTTTTGCCGCGCCCTGTCAATTCCGATATCTGGCCGTTCGGCGCGCACATCTCGTCCAGTGTGGGAAAGCTCTGGTCCCGGGCAACCGTGACTCTCGCTGACTGGTGCAAATCCGCCAGTCCGTATTCGGTTTAACGATCGAAAAGATTTTCAGCACGGAGCATGCGGAGAGCCACTGAGTCCACGGAGTTCGTCGCGACGCCTGGCGGTGCCGAATGTCACGCGCTCGTGATGGCGAATCGTACTCTTTCTCCGTGATCGCCGTGGTTCTCCCTGCTCTCCGTGCCGATATCTTCCCTTTTTCAAACCAATCGCACGCCTTTCCATCAGAATTCCAGTGCCGCCATGCGAGAATAGCTGTTCTGAATGTCGTCGCGACGGCCCCCGTTGGCGGCCGATACCGATCGCATCCCGCATCTGACACGACGACACCACGACCTGGTCCGCACGCTTCCATCTACCTCGTAACAACCGGAAATCGCCGGCCGCCCCATCAGGTCCTAGCATTCGATCTCGCGGCTTTGAGATCTGGCGTCCATCTTCTGGCTCGCCACTTTCGCCGGGCATTCCGGTCACGGCCATTTCACCTCCGGCGGCAAGCTCATCAGAATCGCCTCGACATTCCCGCCGGTCTTCAGCCCGAACAAAGTCCCCCGGTCGTGTATCAGGTTGAATTCGACGTAACGGCCGCGGCGGATCAGTTGATGCTCGCGTTCGGCCGGCGTCCACGTCTCATGCATCCGGCGGCGCACGATCCGAGGAAACACGTCCAGAAACGCCTCCCCCACATCGCGGACAAACGCGAAGTCGCGCGTCGCGTCCTCCGTGCGGTGGCGGTCGAAGAAGATTCCTCCCGCGCCTCGCGGTTCGTTCCGGTGCGGCAAAAAGAAATACCGGTCGCACCAATCCTTGAACGCCGGATAGTAAGCCGGATCGTGCCGGTCGCAGGCATCGCGGAACGCGGCGTGAAAGGCAGCCGCGTCTTCCACCGCCTCTGGCGTCTCGAGTCGCATCGGCGTCAGGTCGCCGCCGCCACCGAACCAGCCCTCGGTCGTCACCAGCATGCGGGTGTTGAAATGCGTGGCCGGCACCCGCGGGCTGCGCATGTGCGCGACGAGGCTGACGCCGCAGGCCCAGAACCGCGGATCTTCCGCCGCGCCGGGGATCTGGCCGCGAAATTCCGGACTGAACTCGCCCCAGACCGTTGAAACGTTGACGCCAACTTTCTCGAAAACCTGACCCCGCATCACGCTCATGACGCCGCCGCCGCCGTCCGCCCTCTCCTCGGGGCGCGCATCATCCCGGGTCCACACGGTCCGCTCAAATCGGCCCGGCCCGCCAGGATTGAATTCGGTCTCGATGGCCTCGAACGCGGCGCAAAGACGGTCGCGCAGCGCCTCGAACCAGAGCCGCGCCGGCTCCTGTAACATCCGATGCGGCGGCTCCGTCGTTGTTGCGTGCGATTTCAGCGTCATAGGGGCTTGTTCCCACCGGCCAGTCAGAGTACGCCCGATGCGCGACGGTGCCCAGAAGCGATTCATTGGTATTGCTGGGGGCCGTGTTGCCTGGGACAAAAGGCGCTTCTAAACTGCGCTCACTCTGAACGGGCCGTCCAGGGCGGACGGTCCGCGGTCAGCCATGCGCGAAGGGTCGGTACCCAAACGGGCCGACTCGGAGCAGGGTGGCGGGCCGAAGCTGGATCAACGATGGTTCCGGTCGCACCGACCGGGGAATACGAGGGGAATATGGCTGAATCGTCCGCCTCAGCAGCCCATGGCCTCCCGGCGGGCGGCGGCCATCCGGTTGACGGCAGCAAACGCGATCTGTTGACACTGATCGCCGGCGCGGGCGGCGCGATGCTGGCGGGAGGGATCGCCGTCGCCCTGATCGGCTCGATGAACCCGGCGGCGGACGTGCTGGCGGTATCAGCGGTGGAGATCGATCTGACGCCCATCGCGGTGGGCTCAGGCATCACCGTAATGTGGCAGGGCAAGCCGATCTTCATCCGCCATCGCACGGCCAAGGAAATCACCGAGGCGGAGAACGTTGACCTGGCCGATCTACGGGACCCGCAGACCGACGCGTCGCGGGTCAAGCCGGGACACGATCAGTGGATCATCCTGATCGGCATTTGCACCCATCTCGGCTGCATTCCGCTCGGTAACAAGCCAACCGACATGCGCGGCGAATGGGGCGGCTGGTTCTGCCCGTGCCATGGCAGCCAGTACGACACTTCGGGACGTATCCGTAAGGGCCCGGCGCCGCTGGACCTGTTCGTGCCGCCTTACGCGTTCATGTCCGACACCAAAATCAAAATCGGCTGAGTTGAGCCGGGCATCGTTCAAAGCCAAGACCCATCAGGGAAACCGTCATGGCCGGTCTGCATAAAAGTGATCTTCCGAATCCGGTGTTGAACTGGGTCGACTCCCGTTTGCCCATCATCTCGATGATGCAGAAGGAATACGTCGTCTTTCCGACGCCGAGGAATTTCAACTGGTTCTGGAATTTCGGCGCGCTCGCCATGGTGGTTCTGGCCATCATGATCGTGACCGGCATCTTCCTGGCGATGAACTATCAGCCGAACACCGGCCTCGCGTTCGACAGCGTGCAACACATCATGCGCGACGTGAATTACGGTTGGCTGCTTCGTTACGCGCACCAGAACGGCGCGTCGATGTTCTTCATTGTCGGCTACATCCACATCTTCCGCGGCCTGTACTACGGCTCCTACAAGGCTCCCAGGGAACTGCTGTGGATTTTCGGCGTGGTCATCCTGCTGCTGATGATGGCGACCGCGTTCATGGGTTACGTGCTGCCCTGGGGCCAGATGTCGTACTGGGGTGCCACCGTCATCACCAACCTGTTCTCGGCGTTCCCCGGCATCGGCAAATACATCGTCACCCTGCTGTGGGGCGGGTTCAGCGTGGATCAGCCGACACTGAACCGGTTCTTCTCGCTGCACTATTTGTTGCCGTTCATCCTCGTCGGCGTGATCTTCCTGCATGTCGCCGCGCTGCACATCGTCGGCTCCAACAACCCGCTTGGTATCGAGCCCACCAGCAGCAAGGACACCGTGCCGTTCCACCCCTACTACACGTCGAAGGACAGCGTCGGCATCTGCGTCTTCCTGATCGTTTATGCGGTGTTCGTGTTTTTCTATCCGAACGTACTAGGCGATCCGAACAACTTCATCGAAGCCAACCCGCTGCAAACCCCCGCCGACATCGTGCCGGAGTGGTACTTCCTGCCGTACTACGCGATCCTGCGCTCGGTGCCGAACAAGCTTCTCGGCGTGTGCATGATGTTCGGCTCCTTGCTGGTGCTGTTCGTCATCCCCTGGCTCGATACGTCACGGGTGCGCAGTTGCCGTTTCAGGCCGACGTATAAATGGTTCCTGTTTTTGTGGGTGATCTCGTTCTTCGTCCTCATGGTTTGTGGGGCCAACAAGCCGGAGGGTATCTGGGTCATTCTGAGCCGGATCGCCGCACTCTATTACTTCGCGCATTTCCTGGTGATCATGCCGATCCTCGGCAAGCTGGAGCGGCCACTGCCGCTACCGGAGAGCATCTTTCAGTCGGTCACTGGCCGCCCGGCGGAGAGAACCTGATGCGCATGCCCCGTTCCTTGCTCGCACCCGCGGCGTTGCTCGCTTCCGCGCTGGCCGCCGGCGTGCTGATCTTCACGCTCCCCGTAGCCGCGCAGGACCAACCGAAACCGCCTGGCCAGAAATGGAGTTTCGACGGCATCTTCGGCACGCCCGACCTGGCGGCCGCGCAACGCGGATTTCAGGTCTATTCCGAGGTCTGCTCGAATTGCCATGCGATGCATCAGTTGCACTACCGGGATCTGAGCGGCCTCGGTTTCACCGACACCGAGGTGAAGGCGATCGCCTCCGGCTTCACCGTGCCGCAGGGGACCGACGACCAAGGGCAGCCAAAGGAAGGTCCCGCCACGCCGGCGAACCAGTTCCGCTCCCCATTCGCGAACGAAAAAGCCGCTCGCGCGGCGATGAACGGCGCCTATCCGCCCGATCTGTCGCTGATCATCAACGCGCGTGAGAGTGGCCCCGATTACGTCTATGGGGTGCTGACCGGCTATGCCGAGGCGCCGGCCGGTTTCACCATGCAGGACGGCATGAACTACAACCGGACCTTCCCGGGGCACCAGATCGCGATGCCGCAACCGTTACAGGACGGCCGGGTCACCTACACCGACGGCACACCCACCACCGTCGATCAGATGGCCCGCGATGTCGTCACCTTCCTGCACTGGGCTTCAAATCCCGAGGAGGCCGAGCGTAAGGCGATGGGTGTGCGGGTGATTCTGTTCCTGATCCTGCTGACCGGTGTGACCTACGCGGTGAAGCGCCGGACCTGGTCGGATGTCCATTGATCCGGACCGCCCCCGCCGCACTATCCCCGGGCGATTTTTCCCCGTCATCCCCGGGCGATTTTTCCCCGTCATCCCCGGGCTTGACCCGGGGATCTGTGCCAGCACGGTGCCGTGAGAGATCCCCGGGTCGAGCCCGGGGATGACGACGACTGTCCCGGGGATGACGGGGTCTGACCCAGAGACGCCGGCGGCGAGCCCGGAACTGACCGAGCCGGTCATCGGCATCATCGGCGGATCGGGGCTCTATGACATCGACGGGCTTGAGGAAAAAACCTGGAAGCGGGTCGAAACGCCCTGGGGGGATCCGTCCGATGAACTGTTGTTCGGCCGTCTCAGCGGCGTCCGGTGCGTCTTCCTGCCGAGACATGGGCGTGGCCATCCGGCGTCTCCCACGCATCTGAACTACCGGGCGAATATCGACGCGCTGAAGCGTTCCGGGGTGACCGACGTGCTTTCGCTCTCGGCGGTTGGAAGCCTGCGGGAAGACCTGCCGCCGGGGCACTTCGTCATCGTCGATCAGTTCATCGACCGCTCCTTCGCGCGCGAGAAAAGCTTTTTCGGGGACGGCATCGTGGCACACGTGTCCATGGCGCATCCGGTCTGCTCGCGTCTGGGCTCCGCGATCGAAACCGCGGCGCGTTCGTTATCCCTGCCGGTCACGCGAGGCGGCACTTATCTGGTGATGGAAGGCCCGCAATTCTCCACCAGGGCCGAGAGCGAATTGTATCGTGCCTGGGGTTGTCACGTGATCGGGATGACCAACATGCCCGAAGCCAAACTCGCCCGCGAGGCCGAGCTTTGCTACGCGACCGTCGCGATGGTCACCGATTTCGATTGCTGGCACCCGGACCACGACCACGTCACGGTGGAGGCGGTGGTCAAGGTGTTGTTCGCGAATGCCGAAAAGGCGAGAACCCTGGTACGGAACCTGGTACCCGCACTCGGCGCGCCACGGCCTGGATGCGCACAGGGCTGCGACCGGTCGCTGGACAACGCGGTCATCACCGCGCCTTCGACGCGGTTGGAGGCGTTGGCGCGCAAGTTGGACGCGGTAGCCGGGAGGGTGCTGCGCCTGGGTTGAATCCGTGCCGGAAAACGTGACTTTCGGTGGCCGGGGACTGTATGATGCGCGCGGACACCAGGGCGTAGCATATCAGGTGCGATGTCCCCGGAACGCGGGAGCCGCTCATGCTCGACCTTTTAGGCATCGTTTTCAGTTCTGGCATCATGCTGCTGGTAATCCTGCGCGCGATCCAGTTGGACAGCCTGCAACCCTGGTTCAGGCCGCCGAAAACCGGGGCGGACAGTTCGGGTCTGAGACTGCGGCCGGAGGCTCCTGGCGGCGATTCCCAATTGGGTCGCGCCCGGGGGCAAGCGACCCGGCACGACGTGACTCGCGGCGGATGATGGACCGTCGCGATGATCCGATGCCGGCGTTTCTGACGCTCGAGGCCGCCTTCCGTGCTGCGTAGTACTTGGCTGGTCCTGCTTTATCTCGCGTTCCTCGGGCTCGGGGTCACGACCCCGTTCGTGATGACGCTTGGCTACATCTGGGTCGATACATTCCGGCCGCAGGAAGTGGCCTGGTTCATTTTGAATGAATTGCCGGTCGCGATGATCATGGGCGCTGGTGCGTTCCTGACCTATTTCGCGTTGGATCGGCGCTCCCCGCCACCGCTCACGTTGCAGTCGGTGATCCAGGTTCTGATGGCGATCTGGATGACGGCGACATTGCTTTGGGCGGAACTGCCAGATCGCGCCTGGGTTAAGTGGGACTGGGCCTTTAAGGCGATGGTCTTCGCGTCTTTCGTGCCGCTGGTGATTCGCTCGAAGGTGCAGATCGAAGCCTTCGTTCAGACCTACGTGTTCTCATTGGCCGCCAATTTCGTACCGTTCGGATTGAAGGTGCTGGTTTCCGGCGGCGGTTATGGTCAGAACCTGGGCCTGCAGCAGGGCAACTCCGGTCTCGCCGAGGGCGGTCAGCTCTCGACCGTTTGTCTGATGGCGGTGCCGTTGGCGTTGTTCCTCGGCAAGCACGGGAAACTCATTCCGCGATTGCCGGGGATGCACCTCGCCTATGCCGCCGTCGCGATCCTCGCGATCATGACGGCACTCGGAACCTATGAGCGCAGCGCACTCGTCGGTCTTGTCATCCTGGGCATCTACATGTTCATCCGATCGCGGCGAAAGTTTGTATACGGCATTTTCGCGAGCATCGCGGTGGTCGTCATCATCGTGAGCGCGGCCAGCAGTTGGAATGCCCGGGTCGAGACGATCGGCGATTATCAGACCGACGGGTCCGCGATAACCCGGCTTCTGGTGTGGAAATGGACCTTGGGCTACGTGGCGACGCATCCCCTTGGCGGCGGATTTGATGCATTCGGCATCAATGTCATCGAGATGCCGCCGGATGCGATGAACCCGGGTGGAAGCACCCAGCACGGACGTGCTTATCACAGCATTTATTTCGAAATGCTCGGTGAACTTGGTTGGCCCGGACTGTTCATGTTCCTGCTGGTCGCCGGCTCAAGCATCGTGACGCTGCTTCGATTATCCCGAAAATGCCGGAAAATTCCCGATCTCGTCTGGGTCGCCGACATGTCGGACGCGGTGCAAAGCGGCATGCTGGTGTTCCTGACGTCCGGCGCCTTCGTCGGAATCGCGTTCATTCCGCCATTCTGGTATTTCGTTTCGATGGTGGTCTGTCTTCGCGCTTATGTCTATCGCGCCGAGCGAGTTGATGCCACCGAAGCCGGCGGTTGGCGAGCGGTGGCACAGCAGACGCGTGACGCCATGATCGATCGGTCAACGGGGTGGCAACGGCCGCCGGTGTTACCAGGCACTGACCCGGTGCGCGCGCCGGGTTGGCAGCGCGGGCGATAACCGGGCGGCGCGGCGGTCAGGCCGGCTCTTCCTTGGTACGCCAGAACTGATCCGCGATCGCCGCCGCGAGCCCGATGAACTGCAACTGCACCCAGTCCAGAAACTCGTGCAGACCACGGCTGAGGATTTGCTCGATCGTCTGACCCATCACCGCGGCGCGCAGCTCGTCCAATTGCCCAAGCACTTCGTTAGCGCCTCTGAGACCATAGCCTGAGCCAAGTTGCCCCAGATAGAGTTCGATCTGATGCACGCTTTGTACGATCGAGCGTGGGAAGGAATGGTTCAACAGCAAAAATCCGGCGACCGCCGCCGGCGTCATGCCGCTTGGATAAACCCGGCGAAACGCATGATATCCCGCCGCCGCCCGCAGCAACGCGTGCCACTGGTTCACATCCTGCGCTCCGCCGATATCCCGCGCCGACGGCAGCAGCGTATGGTATTTGATGTCGACCAGCCGGGAGGTCTGATCGCCGCGTTCCAGATATTTGCCTATGGAATAAAAAGCCCACCCCTGATCGCGGAAGAATGTGCCTTCGGTGATGCCGGTGTGGAACTGGCAGCCTTCTTTCAGAAAGTCGCAGATTTGCGAAACGGCGGACGGCCGCGCCTCATCGGCCATGAGTTCGCGGGCTCGGTTATAAAACACGTTGATCTGCGCCCACATTTCAGTCGAGATCATCGGCCGCAGCGTGCGTGCGTTTTCCCGGGCCGCGAACAGACATGCCGAGATCGAACTCGGATTCTCCCGATCGGTCAGATAGAACCGCAGCACGGTTTCAGCGGTGGCTTCGTGGTGCTTCTCAAGGAAGCGCTCCTCATCCGCGTTGATCTGCACAACCGATAACCAGCCGGACTGATCGGCGCCGTGCCGCACGAAATTCTCGGTGACCTCAAGGATGCGCGCCAGATTCTCCACCCGCTCCATGTATCGCGCCAGCCAGAACAGGCACTCGGCGGAGCGTGACAGCAGCAGCGGGCCTCTCGGATTCCAGGACGGATCAACGACAACCGGGCCGGATGACTGACTTTGCGATTGCGTCTGACTGGCGAGGTGGTCCGGCGTGCCGCTCATTCCAGCACCCATGTATCTTTGGAGCCGCCACCTTGCGAAGAATTGACCACCAATGATCCTTCGCGTAATGCGACCCGCGTCAGGCCTCCTGGCAAGACCCAGGTACTCTTCCCGGTGACGGCGAACGGCCGCAGATCGACGTGGCGCGGTGAAAGTTGGTTACCCATCAAAGTCGGCGAAACCGAAAGATTGATCGTTGGCTGGCTGATGAAGTTGCTGGGATCGGCGAGCAACTTGAGACGAAAATCCGCGCGTTCCTCGGCGGTGGCGCGAGAGCCGATGATGATGCCATAGCCGCCGGACTCGCCCACCGGCTTCACCACCAGTTCGTGCAGATGATCGAGCGTGTAAGCGAGACCCTCTTTCTCGCCGCAAATATGTGTCAGCACATTGGAAAGGATCGGTTCCTCGGACAGATAGTAACGAATGATTCGAGGCATGTAGGCATAGATCGCCTTGTCGTCCGCGACCCCGGTACCGACCGCGTTGGCGATCGCGACCCGTCCGTTTCGCCAAACGTCGATTAACCCGCGCACACCCAGTTTGCTCTCGGGATTGAAGACGTCGGGATCGAGAAAATCGTCATTCAGCCGGCGATAGATCGCGTGCACGGGCGCCAGACCCGCCGTGGTGCGCATCCAGACCCGGCCATCCTCGACGATCAGGTCCCTGCCCTCCACCAGCGGCACACCCATCTCGCGCGCCAGAAAAATGTGCTCGAAATAGGCCGAGTTGTAGATGCCGGGCGACAGCAGAACGACGCGCGGCTCGGCGTCGCCGGACGGCGCGATTTCGGTCAGCGCGGCATGCAGGCGCATGCCGTAGTCTCCGACCGGCCGTACCGCGATGCCGTCGAACAGCTCGGGAAACATGCGCGACATCATGTGGCGATTCTCGACGACATAGGAAACGCCGGATGGCGTGCGCGCGTTGTCTTCCAGCACCAGGAAGCCGCCGCTTTCGTCGCGCACGAGGTCGATCCCACAGACATGCACATAGGTATGATGCGGCACGTTGAGACCAATCATTTCGGGACGGTAATTGGCGTTGCCCAGAACCAGGGCTTCAGGAACAATCTGATCCCGCAAAATGGCGCGATCATGATAAATGTCCCAAAGGAACGCGTTCAACGCGGTGACGCGTTGTTTGACGCCGCGTTCCAACATGTCCCATTCCGCGGTGGTCAGGATTCTCGGCACGAGGTCGAATGGCAAAATCCGATCAATCGCATCGCGGTCCGAGTAGACCGTGAAGGTGATGCCGAGATTGTAAAGCTCGGACTCAGCGATTTCGGCGCGACGCCGCAAATCGTCCGGCGCCACCCGGGACAGCCGCGCGAGCACCTCGGCGATCCGGGGATCATGCGCGGCGCCGTCGATCATCTCGCAGTAACATCCGCCCTTGTCGTACGATCCAAGCAGGCCGGGGACCTCGAGCAAGCCGGTGGTGGCGGAAACGGTCATGTTGGGAACTTCTCGGCGAGGGGCGTACCCAGTGTAGCACTAAGCGGGAATGACACCATGCAAGAGACAGGCCACGCACTCGAATTTCAGGGCCAGACCAGGCCATTCGTCATGGCCAGACCGGGACCCCGAGAAGACGGGGGCGGCCCCATACGCGCGAAGTTACGGTAGCAACCCCTCGTCGTCATGGCCGGTCCATGTCCCCGGCCTTGTCCCGGGGATTGTGCCAGCCATCCACGTCTTCAACCCAGCAGAGACGGGTAAAGATCGTTCCATTCCGGATTGCCGGAGGCCAGCAGCCAGACCTTCCACGCTCTGGGCCAACGTTTAAGGCTGGTTTCCCGCTGGATGGCGTCACGGATATCCACGTGATGCTCGAAATACACCAACCTGGTCAGGTCATATCGACGAACGAAGCTACTCTCGACCCTTTCACGATGTTCTCGGACACGACGGATCAGGTCGCTGATGACGCCAATATACAGCGTGCCATTCGGCCGGTTCGTCATGATCGTGACCCAGCCTCCCATGCGAGGGTGATGCGCCTGATTGGTAAAGAAGACGCGGATGGCCGGCACGAGGCCGGCCATGACGACGAGGCGGTTGCGACCGTAACTTCGCGCGGACGGGGGCGGCACCCTCGTGCGACGAGAGCGCCGCCCGTTCAATCAGCCAAGGTTCTTCGCGAAGAACTCCAACGTACGGCTTTGCGCCAGATCGTAATCGGGCTTGCTGTAGCTGCCGCGCTCGTCGCAACCGAAGCCGTGCTGGGCGCCCATGTAAACGTAGCTCTCAACCTTCGGCTGTGACGCGCGAACCGCGTCCACATCGGTCATCGGAATCGAGGCATCCTTCTCGCCGAAATGCATCTGCACCGGGCAGTTCGGCTTCTCGTCCCTGGTGCCGGCGATACCACCGCCGTACCAGCAGGACGCCCCGGAAAACGAATGGCTACGCGTGGCGCCCCACCACGCGACCGTGCCGCCAAAGCAATAACCGACGATGCCGAGCTTCTTGCCTTTGAGGTGAGCCGCCGCCGCCTCGACATCCAGCATCAACTGCTTGTCGTCCAGCTTCATGCGAACATCGCGGCCCTTGGCGATGTCCTCCGCTGTATAGCCAACTTCGAACCCCTTCTCGGCGCGGTCATACACCGCCGGCGCGACCACGGCGTAGCCCGCCGCCGCGAACCGCTCGACCATGTCGCGGATGTGGTGGTTGACGCCAAAAATCTCCTGAATCACGACGATCCCCTTGGTCGCGTTCGCCGGCCCGGAGACGTAAGCGTCCAGCGTGAAGCCGTCGCTCGCTTTGAGCTGAATGGTCTGTCCCATGCTATCCTCCCATCTGATAAGCTGATCTGCTCGATCGCAGGCCGCCAGAATGGCGTCCTCCCGCACGAGGTCAACCTCCATCGGATGAACCTCAGTTGACCCGGTGTTTTGATGTGGAGTTGTCGTGTCCGTCATCTCATGTTTGGGTGAAGCAGCGGTAATCACGGCCCAGACGCCGTTCAGGAATAAGCGAGTCGACTGACGGGCTTCGCCTGAAACGTCATGGCCCGGTTTATCCGGGCCACCTTTCCAGGCAAGGTGCGGTGAGACGTCCCCCGAACAAGCCGGGGGATGACGCGTCTATTGTTGTGTGCCGCCCCACCTGGAGGGAACCATGGAACTGACCCCAGCTCAGTTGACCCAGTACGAGCGTGACGGGTTTCTGATCTTCCCGGATCTGTTCGGCCAGGCGGAAATCGCCGTGCTGCGGCAAGAAGTCGCGCGACTGTCGAGGATCAACGCCGATGAAGTCGTCCGTGAACATACCGGCGGCGTAAAAAGCCTGTTTCGTGTGCATGAGGAAGACGGCGCCACGCGCTCGTCCGCGTTTCGCGCACTGGTGCGAACGCCTCGGGTGCTGCTTCCGGTAAGGCGGGTGCTCGGCACGGATGAAGTCTATGTCTATCACACCAAGATCAACGCCAAACCGGCGATCGAAGGTACGATCTGGATGTGGCACCAGGACTACAACTCCTGGAGCAAGGATGGTTGCCCGCGGCCCGACATGGCGACCTTCAACGTGATGCTGAACGACACATCCGAGTTCGGCGGCGGCCTGTATATCATTCCGGGCAGCCACAAACTTGGTTTGCTGGAATCCGTGCAGGATACGTCCACGTCCTACAAATTATGGACGATCCCGAAGCAGAAGATGATCGATGTGATGCACGCCTCGCCCCAACCCGTCGCGGTGACGGGACGCGCCGGCACCGCGGTGCTGTTCCACTGTAATCTGCTGCATGCGTCCGGGCACAACCTGTCGGCCGAGGATCGCTGGCACATCTACGTGTCCTGCAACGCGGTGGCCAACAAGCCGGCTCTGGGACCAAATCCTCGACCGGACTGGGTGGTGTCGCGCAACTGGTATCCGTTGCCGATCGAGGACGATCACGGTGTGACCAAGGCAGCGTGACGCCGAACCTCTCCCAGACCGCGCCCGCATGATCGGCGAGCACAACTGGGCCGCCAACCACACGTTCCAGGCCACTCGGATCCATAGTCCGAGGTCGATCGGCGAAGTCCGCCGAATCGTGGCCGGCGCCTCGCGAGTCCACGCCATTGGCGCCCGCCATTCATTCAACGCCATCGCTGATTGCGCGGGTGATTTGATCGATCTGAGCGGCATCGCCCCTGATTTCGTCATCGATCCGGATCGATGTACGGTCACCGGCGGTGCCGGAACCAATTACGGCGTGCTCGCCGCCTGGCTGCAGCGCGAAGGATGGGCGCTGCACAATATGGCGTCACTTCCCCATGTCACACTCGCCGGCGCCACGGCGACCGGGACGCATGGCTCCGGCGATCGACTTGGCACACTTTCCTCCGCCGTCGCCGGACTGGAGATCGTCACCGCGACCGGCGACCTGCTTTCAATCGGCCGACGCGATGAAAGCTGTAGACGCATGTCGTCATCCCCGGGGATGACGGGGAAATGGGATGACCGGGGACGATGGAAACAGCCGAGGACGGCTGCTACCCACCTTCAGCCAGCAATTCATGCAATGAACGAATGATCCGGTCCGGACGGACGCTTGAACCTTCTGGTAACCCCTCTCCCGCGACGTCGTGCCAGATCGCGTGAATGCCCAAACGTTGCGGAGCGACAACCTCCCACTCCAGGTTGTCGCCGACCATCCAGGTCTCCGCGGCATCGACCCCCAGCGCCGCGAGCGCGTGGCGATATGCCCGCTCCTCGGGTTTGCCGAATCCGTGCTCGCCCTCGATCTGAATGTGGTGGAACCGGTGGGTCAGATCGAAACGCTGGACTTTCGCGCGTTGCGGCGCGGCGGCCCCGTTGGTGATCAGCGCCAGAAGCACGCCCTTGGCTCGGAATGTGTCGACGACATGATGCGCGCCGTCGAACAGGTGCATCTGTTCCTCGCGAAAGGCGTTGTAACGAATCGCCATCCGGCGCGCGACCGCCTCGCCCGGCGGGATCAGGCCGGACTGTGCCATCGCCGCGAACGCGTCCGCGATGATGGTGGCGCGGGCATCCACGAGTTGCAGCCGTCCCACCCGGTGCCGCTCCGCGTCAGCCCAGAAGACGTCCGCCGCGTGGTTGATCGCCGCCGCGACCTCGTCCGGTGGATTGGGGTGCAACTCATCGGAGAACTCATGCGCGATCGCCAGCCATGCCCGATCTGGCCGATTATAAGCGGAGATCAACGTGTCATCGAGGTCGAACAGGATCGCTTTGGGCAGCACGGCCGAGACTCCAATGCCGGCCTGGCGGGCCGCGCTGCGACGTTCTAGGCCGCACGGTTCGATTGCCACAAGACTCGGGCGCCACAAGACGCGAGCCGGATCCCCGTCCGGTTGCCTCCGCCTCCTGGGCGGCACAGGATGATCCGGAAACGTCCAGACTGAAATCCTTCAAAGAAAGGACTACATCCCATGCTGACGCGCCGTTCCGCCACCGCGCTGCTCGCCGTCGTGGCGACCGCTCCCTCGACCGGTTGGGCCGACAATCCCGGCGTGAGTGCGACGTTCTACAACGCGGTCGGACCGAACATGACATGGTGGCGGGTCGATGTTGCCGC
>Ga0182018_10001552_pt1 | contig 25833 bp, 21 predicted proteins | sample 812P2MmetaG_FD_120490 | JGI IMG/M metagenome (GOLD analysis project Ga0182018, IMG submission 120490) | Permafrost microbial communities from Stordalen Mire, Sweden - 812P2M metaG | ecosystem: Environmental > Terrestrial > Soil > Wetlands > Permafrost | place: Sweden: Stordalen | collected...
CCGCCGGCGCGACGGCCGCCTTCGACGAGGCGGCGCTGAAGGCCGTGCGCGCGGCTCCCTTCACGCCTTCCACGCGCGACGGGCGTCCGATGCGGTCACGCGTCGAGTACGTCGTCGTCTTTCACCCGCCCGCCGTCCCCGCGGCATCTCCGGCTCCTGCCGCTGTCTCTGCCCCCGCCGCCACGTCCACCCCCGCGAAGGACGCGGAGCACGCCCAGGCCGTCGAGATCCGCGGCGCCGGCTGGTCGTCGCCCCGCGGCCTCGGCGACATCCGCGTCGATCGCGAGACACTCACCGCTTCTCCGCGCCAGCAAACGAGCGAAATGCTCTCCGCTGCGCCCGGCTTCTTCGTCGATCACGAGGACGGCGAGGGGCTGGGCAACGACGTCTACCTCCGCGGCTTCGACCTCGACAACGGCTCTGGCATCGAGATGAAGGTCGGCGAAGTCCCCATCAACATCCCCCTGCACATTCACGGGCAGGGCTACGCCGACGTCAACTTCATCATCCCCGAGGTCGTCCAGAGCATCCGCGTGCTCGAGGGTCCCTACGACCCGCGTCAGGGGGACTCGGCCATCGTTGGCAGCGCGCTCTTCGACCTCGGCGTGCCCGAGCGAGGCTACCAGCTCAAGGGCGCCTACGGCTCGTTCGACCAGGCGCGGATTGTCGGCATCGCGGCGCCCGAGGAAGCGAGCGACGAGACCTTTGCGGCGTTCTCGCTGCGCGAGACGCACGGCTTCGGCCAGGACCGCGCGTCGCAGTCGGCGTCGGTCAACGCGCAGTACGGCGTCGACCTGAGCGACAGCGACCACTTCCGCGTCCTTTCGACCGCCTACGCCGCGAGCGCCGCCCTTCCGGGCGTCGTACGGCAGGACGACGTGAACGCCGGGCGCATCGGCTACTACGACGCTTATCCGTACTTCAACTCGTACCTCCCTGAGAACTGCACCGTGCCGTCGTGCTCACGACCGGCGCAGGGGGTCCAGGCTGCGCGCGTCATCGTAGGGGCGGAGCTCGACCATACGACCGGCGGAGGCGCTCGCTTCCTCGTCGCCCCGTGGGTGATGTGGACCAACTTCCTGTCCCGCCAGAACTACACGGGCGATCTGGATGGCTCGAACCTTCAGCCCCAGCTCGCGAGCCTCGGCGACCTCTGGCAGCTCACGAACGTCGAGACCGCCGCGGGCGTCACGGCGCGCTTCCACACCGCGCCCGTTCGCGTCGGAGACTTCCTCGAGGTGGTGGTCGAGCCCGGCGTCTCTCTTCGCGCCGGTCACACCGACCAGAGCAAGAGCCTCGTCAACCCGGCCGACCTTGACCCCTGGGATTACCGGGAGAACTACGGGCTCGATACCCTCGATCTCGCGGGATACCTGGACCTCGACGTCCGGCTATGGAAGCAGCTTCGCATCTCGGGCGGCGCACGCGCCGACTTTCTCGATGTCGTCATCGACAACAACCTCGCCGGCGTGACGCCGCCCGTCCCCGGCGCGCTGCAGGGCTCGGTCACTAGCGTCGCCGGTGTTGCGCCCGGGCCGCGGGCGACCGCAGCCTACGAGCTCGTCCCGGAGCTCACGCCCGTCGTGTCGGCGGGCGAGGGCTTCCGGTCGCTCGACGCGGGGAGCCTGACACTGTGCAACAACCCCACGATAAAGCTGACCGGTATCCCGAGCTCACAGATCCCTCCGTGCGCGCCGGGCTCGCCGTACTCGCAAGTGACGAGCTTCGAGGCCGGCGTTCGCTCCGAGGTCGCCAAAGGGCGCTTCACGACGACGCTCACCGCGTTCCAGACGGACGTGGCCAACGAGCTGGTGTTCGAGGTGGCCGCAGGCGGGCTCACGACGGAGGGTGCAAGCACGCGGCGAGGGATACTGGGCTCCTTCCTGGCGCGGCCGACCAGTTGGCTTCTCGCGTCGACGGCCATCTCCTTCCAGACCGCGACGTTCAACACGCTCGTCGTGGGCAGCTCGCACTACGTTCCGAACGTCCCCAGCGTGCTCTGGCGCACCGACGTGAACGCTCACGGCGCGCTCTTTCGCATCAAGGACGTCCCGCTGACGGGGCGCATCGGCGTGGGCTACACTCTTCTCGGCGGCCGCCACATCAACGACTCGATCATCGGCCCGACGAACAACGTCCTGAATGCGCTCGCCTCGGTCCGCTACCGTTTCGCCGAGGTGGGATTCGACATGTACAACGTGCTGGGCCTCAAGTACCCAGACGACGAGGAGTATTACGTGTCGAACTGGGGCTTCAAGCCCGGGCAGCAGCCGGCGTCGGCAGGGGTCCACATCATCCCCGCGCCCCCACGCACTGCTCTGGCGACGCTGACGCTCTACTTCTGAGCGGCGCGGTGGTCGGAACCTCCGAGAACAGCAAGCAACATCGCCTGGTTGGAAAGCACGGCCGACCGAGCGCCGGCCCCTTGGCCCGAACGCTCGGCCGGGCGTTGCCCGATTGACACATGAACGTCCCTCGCGTGCGATCAGCCGATTGGCGTTGCGGACGAGTCCACTTCCGCATGAGTATTCGCAAAACAAATGGAGGAATCGATGAAACGTCTCTCGTTGTTCGTGGTCCCGGCCCTGATTTCCGCGTGCGGTGTCCAGTTGCGCGCCACGGTGCCCGAGCCGGTCGTGACGGTCGGCGTGAACGCCCCTGCTCCCCCCGCACCGCCGGACGCGACGGCGACGGTCGACGTCGACGTAGACCCCCCCCAGACCGGCGAGCCCGAGGAGGTCCAGGCGACGAGCGAGCCTCCCGATCCCGTCTATGAAGAGCAGATTGACTCACCGAACCCGGCTTACGTCTGGGTCGGCGGGTACTGGGGTTGGAACGGCATCGACTGGGGCTGGAACTGGGGCCGGTGGGGTGCTCCGCCCGAGGGCGGCGGGTTCTACATCGAGCCGTACTACGAGCGCGTCGGGGGCAGCGTCGTCTACGTGCACGGATACTGGGGTCCCCACGATGCCCCGCGACGCGCCTACGGCGGCGATCGCATCACGTTCACCGCGGCGGTACGGCCGGCGGGCTACGTGCGCGGTCAGCACGTAGTCGTCGAGCGTCGCGCGGGACCGGCGCCCGGCAAGCGCCCGGGCGGCGCCTACGTGCACGCAACGGGCACGGTGCGGCCCATCCCGCACGAGAGCGTGCCGCATCGCGCGCTCGCCGCCACGGCCTCGGCCCACGCGTCGGCTACGGCACGAGGGGGCGAGGCGCCGAAGGAGACGAGCAACGCGCACGCCTCCGCGGCCGGGCATGAAACGACGACCGGGCACGAGACGACGACACACGAGACACCGACGAAGGAAACGTCGAACACGCACGAAGCCGCGGCGGGACACGAGACCGCGACCAAGGACACGACGAACAAAGACACGACGACCAGGGACGTCAACAACCGGCACGAGGCCGCGGCCGGGCATGAGTCCACGCCCGCGAAGACCGAGACCGAGAAGACGACGACCCGCACGACCACCACGACGACGACCAAGACGGTGCCGGCCAAGGGTCCGCCGCCGAAGAAGAAGTAGCGGTCGAACCTCCAGCGCGACATCCGGCGGCCGCTTGACAGCCCGCTCTGGTCCCGTCAAAGTGGTCGGGCCAGATTGGATGGGCCAGAACGGCCGACCGGAGGTCGCAGATGGAGAACGTTCCGCAGGTCAACACGGCGCCCGTATCCGCGACGCGCGCCGTCGTTACCTTCGCGCCGCATGTCCTCGCACTGCTGTTCCCGCTGAACGCGCTGGCGTTCGTCCTGACGGGGCCGCACCGCGGATGGGTCTCGGCGCTCTTTCTCGTGCCGGTCTTCGGGTCGGTGTGGGTCGACGGCAAGAGCGTGCCCGAGACGCGCCAGCCGGCCGCACGGATGCCGGGATGGCCATTCGACGTCTTGCTGGTGGTGCTCGTGGGCCTGCAGTTCGCGAACGTCGCGCTCGCCGTGCGGATGATGCACGCGGGTGGGCTGCTCCGGACGGACACGCTGGTGGCGATGATCGTGGTCGGCTCGAGCTCGGCCTACTCGGGCATCGTCGTCGCGCACGAGCTCGTTCATCGCCCCGGCAAGGCGTGGCAGGCGCTCGGACGGTTGATTCTCTGCACGGTGGTCTACGAGCACTTCTTCACGGAGCACGTGCGGGGGCATCACGTGCGGGTGGGCACGGACGCCGATCCGGCCACCGCGCACTTCGGCGAGAGCTTCCGGCACTTCTACCGGCGAACGGTGCCCGCGCAGTTTCGGAGCGCGTGGCGCCTCGAGACGAAGCGCCTCGGTGACCCCGACATGAAGTGGTACGACCCGCGCCTTCTCCGGAGCCGCGTCCTCCACGGAGTCGTCGTGGAGCTCTCGATGGCCCTCGCGATCGCGATCTTCTTCGGCCCTGCAGCCATCGTCGTGCACGTCCTGCAAGCGTGGTGGGCATCGCGCGCTCTCGAGGTGGTGAACTACTTCGAGCACTGGGGGTTGCGACGCGAGGGCAAGCGCGTCCTCCCGATGCACTCGTGGGACACGCACTCGCGCTTCACGTACTACGCGCTCACGGGGCTCTCGCGGCACGCGGACCACCACGCCTTTGCGTCGCGGCCCTACCAGCAGCTCCGCGTGTGGGAGGAGAGCCCCAAGCTCCCCGGTGGGTATCTGGCGATGTTTCCCCTCGTCCTCGGTCGCAACGCGCGGTTCCAGTCGCTGATGACCGAGGAGCTCGAGCGAAAGAAGCTCGGCCCCTTCGTCGAGGCGTCGCCATCGGCAACGGCGGCCGCGTGACGGCGCCGGGTACCAATCGCGCCGAAGCCATCGCCGAGGGCCTCCGCGCGCAGATCCTCAGCGGCAAGTACGCACCTGGCGAGCGCCTGCCTTCGGAGCGCGACCTCTCGGTGAGCCTCGGGGCGAACCGTTCGTCGGTCCGCGAGGCCATGAAGAAGCTCGAGCAGCTCGGCATGATCGCGATCCGGCCTGGTGGCGGAGCCCGCGTGGTGCCCATGGGAGAGTCGGGGCTGGGCGTGCTTCGCCACGCGCTCAGCGCCAAGGCGCCCGATCGCGATCTGGTCGCCCAGTGGCTGGACGTACACGAGCTCGTCGTCGCGGGGGCGGCTCGCTTCGCCGTCGAGCGGGGGACGCAGCAAGAGTTCGCGGACGCGAAGGTCCTGCTGCGCCGCCTCGTCTCGCCCGCCACGAGCGCCGACGAGTTCGTGGCCGTCGCCGATCAGCTCACGGAGCTCATCGCGATCGCGAGCCGCAACGTCGTGCTCCGCATGGTCCGCAACGGCCTGACGGCAGCGGCGCAGCGCCAGGGACACGCGCGACGTCAGCTTCGATCGTCGCGCAAGACTCTGCTGCCGATCGTGGCGGACATCGAGCGCGCGATGGACGAGCGCGACCCCGTCGCCGCCGAGGAGGGCGTACGACGCCTTCTTCGAACGAACCGCGCGATGGTGCTCGACCTCATCGCGGGCCCCGCTCCCGGCAACTGACGCACGCGCGCTACTCCGTGCTCGCGACCCTCATCGAGGCGATCTGCGCGTCGAGGCGCTCGACGTCCTGGCGAAGCTCGTCCGCCATTCGAGCGGAGCGTTCGACGATCTTCTCGCCGTGCCCCTTCACGGTCTCCGCCCATTTGCGCACGTCGTCGATGTAGACGATCTGCTTCTCGACGTTCCTCGCGGCACGCTCGATCTCGGCGATGGCCGCCAGCGACTCCTTGTCCGTCCTTCGCTCGCGGACCGCGAGCGCTCGCGCGAGACTGTACGCTGCCCGCACCACGAGGTCGCTCGCCGGGTCGTCCGCGTCCCAGACGACGACGACGTCGGTGCCGTGCCGCTGCAGCGACTCGATAGCCTCGGGCGCGGCCTTGCGCGAGAAGACGAAGACGCCCACCTGCGCCTGCCGGTTGCGCCTCGCCTCCCCGATCTCCTCGAGCGCGGCGCGCAGCGAGTAGTCCTGCTTCTCCTTCGCCTCCCAGACGATGCGCGCGTTCGCCGCGGCCGAGTCGGCGCCGAGCTCGATGACGTGATCCCCCTTTTTGCACAGCTTGATGCCGCCGGTCGTCTCCCCGGTGGCCTCGTGGAGATCGCCGAGGCGCTGCGCCTCGTCCGCGAGGAGGGCACCGAGCCGCTCCTCGAAGGCGACACCGTGTCTCGTCGTCCGCGCCTGTTCCTTGCGACGCGTGTCGAGCCGCGCCAGTGCCTCCCGCACCTGGGCATGAAACTCGACGTTGTCGCGAGCGAGCTGGTCGATCGTCGAGGCGAGCTCGCGCTTGAGGCGAGCAAGGGCCGAAGTGTCGTCGTCGAGCGTCAGGTTCTTGCCGATCTGCTCGCTCGTCGCGGTGAGCATCTTCGACAGGCGGCTCAGCGCGGATCGGTCGTCGTCGAGCGAGAACTCGGCGACGAGCCGCGACAGCGCCGAATCCTTCTGGTCGAGGGAAAACTCTCTCAGAATGTGCTTTCGCTGGTCGAGGAGCGCGTCCTCGATGGTCTTTCCGAGCTGCGCGCGGAGGCCGTTCGCGTCCGTCGGCGAGAGCAAGCGGAAGATGGGGCTCCCCTCGCCCAGATGCGTGGTCAGCGAACGCGCGAGGAGCGAGTCGTCGGCGCCGACGTGCGCGCGCAAGAGGCTGTCGAGCTCTCCGTCCTTGCGTACGAGCGACTGCAGCCGCTGCGGCAGGACGCCGCTCTGAGGGTCGAGGTACTGCGTGAGCGTGGATGCGAGCCGCTCGGTCATCTCCGAGGCGCGCGTCGAGAGAAGCTCGCGGACCTCCCCGATGAGCGCCGTCCCCGCCTCGCGCACGGCCGACGCGTCGACGTGGCCTCCCGCCGCGCGAAGCGCGAGCACGCCCACGCGGAGCGCCGCCAGCGCGTAGCGGTCCCGCTCGCCGTCGTCGTCTTCGCGACGTCGAAGCTCGAGGACGACGTCCGGATCGGTCACTTCGAGGGTGAGAACGAGCGCCGCGCTCCGGCCACGCGACCGCCTCGAGACCTCAAGCGGCGCGACCAGCCCCACGGCCATCGCCGTCTGCTCCATCTGGGCCATGCTGCTCGAATGTTTAGCACACCTTCGCGGCGGCGACGACTACCCTCCAAACGCCGGTAACTACCTGGATAAGAGCCTACTGGCCACACCACTATGCCGCTCGATCGACCGCGCCACCGCACGCGCGAGCAGGTCCCCGGAGCCCACGATGATGACCGAACGTCGCGCACGCGTGATGGCCGTGTACACGAGCTCTCGCGTCAGGAGAGGCACGTCGGCGTCAGGCAGAACGAGGGCCACGTGGTCGAACTCCGACCCCTGCGCCTTGTGGACCGTCATGGCGAACGCGGCCGACAGGTCCCCAGCCGCTTCGAGCGGGAAGGCGTCGAGCGACTCTCCCCGGGTGAAGAGCGCCATCGGCTGGGGTCCCGCCCCGTCGCGGTCGACCCGCACGACGATCCCTTGATCGCCGTTGTAGAGCTGGCGCGCATAGTCGTTTCGCTGGACGAGCACCGGAGCACCGGGCGGGAGCTCCTGGGCGCGCCGCCGGCCGCGCGGGAGCGACGCGCCTCCGCGGAGTCGCGCGAGCAGACGCTCGTTGATGGCGTCCGCGCTGGCGGGGAAACCGTGCACGCGAGTCGCGCAGAGCAGTCGCCCGCTCGCATGGTGATCGAAGAGTGCGCGCAGTTCGGCGCTGTCCTCGCCGTCGAAGACCGCGCCGTGCATGCGGTAGATGCGGGCCGAGCGTCGCGAGAAGCTCTCGTCCACGGCGATCCGCCGTTCCCACCACCGAGCCAGGAACTCTTCGGCGACCTCCGACCAGCGGGCCGCCAGATGCTCGACGCCCGCGAAAGCAAGGTCGCCGACCGATCGCCGCGTCGCCACGCAATCGGCGAAGCGCGAGTCCAGCGTCCCGGAGTTCACCACCTCGGCCGCGGCGACGATGCCGCGCGCGCCGGGGTCTCGCGCGACGCGCAAGTTCGTCGCGAGCCTGGCTCCTCCGAGGGCGGCGCACAAGTCGCGAAACACCGCGCCCGCCTCGACCGACGGGAGCTGGTCCGCGTCCCCCAGTAGGACAAGTTGGGAGTTGCTCGAAAGCGCGCGAACGAGGCGGTCCATCATCGCGAGATCGATCATCGACGCCTCGTCCACGATGACGACGCGATGGGGCAGCGGATCGTTCTCATGGCGCCCGAAGCGACCGCGGGAGGGAGACCAGGCGAGCAGCCGGTGAAGCGTCTGCGGCACGGGCGCCGCGGCGCGGAGCCCAGCCTCGGCAATGTCGCGCGGGCCGGACGCCAGCCCCTTCGCGATGGCCTCCTCGAGGCGATGAGCGGCTTTGCCCGTCGGCGCCGCGACGGCGACGCCTTCCATCGGCACGCCCATCCACGCGAGCGCTCGGACGAGCGCCACGACGATGGTCGTCTTTCCGGTGCCAGGGCCGCCGCTGATGAGGGCGAGCCGCGAACCGAGGGCCGAGCGCAGTGCGCGCTTCTGCTCCTCGGTCAGCGGAGGTGGACCGCCCGCGACGGCCGCGATGGCGCGATTGAGGCGCCGCGTGTCGGAGTCTGCCGGGCCACCCGACAAGCGTCTCCGGACGTTGTCGCACAGGCGCTCTTCGAGTCGAACCATCCGCTCGGTCGAGAGCCACTCACCGTCGAGAACGAGCGGCTTGCGCTGACCCGGCAGCCCTATCACGTCGACGACGGGACCCTCGCCGCGCCGCGCCTTCAGGAGAACGGAGCGCGCGGCACCGAAGGCGTCGGGCGCGCCCACGCTCGTCAGGGCCGCCGCGAGGCGGACGTCGTCGAGAGGAATCCTCGTTGCGCCCGCATGCAGCGCCGCGATGCACGCGGCCGCGAGCGCTGCCACGGCGCGCTGTTCGTCGGGTCCGAGGTCCGGAGCGCAACGCGCGATCTCGAACCCGAGGTACGAAGCCTCGAACTCGTCGCTGTCGGCTGCTTGCGCAGGCGCCTGCGCGCCTTTGCCTTCCTCCGTGCCCGGACCGCGCTGGAAGCGCTCCTTCGCGGTGCCGGACGGCGTCAGCGCGCTCATGTGGCTCTCCCTGCAACCCACGAGCGCCTGGCACCGAGTTCGCGCTCCCACGCCACTAGATCATCCCAGCTCGGTTGCGCAGACCACACGCCGTTTGCGCCGGCGGCGAAGCCACGCAGAAAGCAGTAGAAGAGGCCGCCGAAGCGCGCGGCGTGCTCCTCGCGAGCGCGAATACCCAGGAGCTTGGCCACGGCCAGTGCGTAGAGCTTCACTTGATCTTCGTAGTGCGATGCCACGTGCCGGGCGAGCGCATCGGGGGCGTACGAGGCGAGGGAATCGCTCTTCCAGTCGACGAAGTACGTGACGCCCCCGTGCGTGAAGGCGACGTCGACCGATCCGCGGACGTAGCCTCGCTCGGTGCGCGCCGACCCCGAGGCCGCATCGGGGATCGGGTACACGAAGTCCATCTCGCGGACGACGCGCGCGGCCCGGGCGATGCCGTCGATTCGATCGCCCCCGGGGAGGGTCACGGCCGTCGTGTACGCCGCCCACACGAGTCGTTCGGCGTGCCTTCGCTGCACCGGGTCGACTCGATGAACGGCGATGGCCTCGTCGACGAGCGCGACGACGGCCGGACGCGCACGCCACGAATCGATCGAATCGGCGACCGCGAACGAATCGATCGGGACGCGCTCGAGAAGCTCGTGGAGAAATACGCCCGACGACCGTGCCGCCCGCAGCGTCGCTTCGGGAACGTCGTCGACGGCCTGTGTCGCCTTCTCGATGCGCCGCGCGTCGTCCTCCTCGCTCCACGCCGAACGCGCGTCGCGTGCTCCTTTCAACCGCGTGTACGAGGTCACGATCGCTCCGGCGTGGCGGTCGCGGAGGGCCGCATAGGCCGGGCGTAGGTCGTCGTCGTGAAGGAGCGCCAGCGGCGGCGGCGTCACGTCGCTCGCGACGATCGGCGCGACGGCCGGCAGGGGCGACGACGCGGCCACGTCCTCGATTGCGAGCACCGGCGCGCCCGCCCGCGCGAGGTCCACGAGCCGCCGGTTCACGTGCTCGTACGGCCCGCGGATCTGCTTCGGCTTCGAGCCATCGACGGCGCACGGCAGGTAGAGCCGCCCCTTCGCGCGTGTGAGTGCGACGTACATCAGGCGCTGCTCTTCCTCTCGCTCCTCCTCCTTGATGACAGGGTCGACGGCCACGGCGGGCTTGCCGACCCATGCGAGGCGCTGTCCTCCCTCGTGGTACACGCGGACCTCGTCGTTGTTGCCGCGCCACGTCCCGCCCGCGACGAAGACGATGGCCGCCTCGAGCCCCTTGGCCTTGTGAACGGTCATGACCTGAACGGCGCGGCGTTCGCTCTCCAGCCGCTGCACGTTCCCCTCGAGGTCGAGCGGAAAGCGCGTCTGGGCGATGAGGCCGGAGATCTCGCCGACGAGCTCGCGGAGCGTGGCCCGCGTCCGTCGGGCGTGGAGAAGGAGGAGCTCGAGGATATGAAGGTAGTTGGTCAGCTCGCGCTCGCCGTCCTCGAAGAAGATCTCGCGGCGTACGATGCCGGAGTCGCTGACGACGCTCTCGAAGAGACGACCGAACTCGCGAGCGTCGGCGAGGACCTTCCACTCGTCCAGCCGTGCAACGTACGGGTGCGACTCGGGCAGGTCGCGCGCCCGCTCGAGCGCCGCGACCGTGAGACCGAAGAACGGAGTCAGCCACGCGGCGAAGCGACGCGCCCTGTCTGACGGGTCGTCGATCGCGAGAAGGAGAGCGCGGACGTCCTTCGCCTCGGCGGTCTGGAAGAGGCCGTCCTCCTTGTAGAACGCATGCGGCACGTCGAGCGCGCGGAGGCACTGGCCGAGGACGCGTCCTTCGTTGCGGGTGCGCGTGAGGACGAAGACGTCGGCGTGCCCGAGCGCAATGCCGTCGAGCTTCCACGGGCGCGACGGGTCCGTGATGGTCCTTATCTCGCGGGCGATCCGAGCGCCCAGGGTGGGGAGAGGGATCGACCCCTGGAACCGGAACACGTGAACCGGCGCCACGGCCCGGCCATCGCCGTCGACGAGCACGCGATCCGGCCGGCCACACTCGACGGGCTCGCACTGCACCGCACCGGTGAACAGCGGCTGCGCGACGGCTTGGTCGAAGATCGCGTTCGTCGCGTCGACGAGCGATGCGGTCGCGCGGTAGTTGCGGTCGAGCGCGATCCGCGCGCCTCCGGACGACGTGACCTCGTCCCGGGCGCGTAGGTACGTGTCCACGTCCGCGCCGCGGAAGCGGTAGATCGACTGCTTCGGGTCCCCCACGAGATAGACGACACTCTCCGCGGACCCGCGCTCGAAGAAGGCCCGGCGGAAGATCGACCACTGCGTCTCGTCGGTATCCTGAAATTCGTCGATGAGGGCGTAGCTCCAGCGACGGCGCATCGCGTCGGCCAGCGACCCGCCGCGAGGGCCCCGCAGGGCCTCGTCGACGAGAGAGAGCATGTCGTCGAAGTCGTAGAGGCCGGCCTCGCGCTTGCGGCGGGTGAGCTCGTCGCGGACACGCGGCAGGATCATCTGCGCGAGCGCCGCGCCAAACGGTGGCGTCAGCGCGACGAGGTCGAGCGCGGCCGAGCAAAGGTCCCAGGGAGATCCGGGAAGCGGCGGCGTCCGTCGCAACTTCTCCAGGCGCGACAGGTCGACGGGTTTCGCCTCCATCACATAGCGGGGAGTGTCGTGCGTCTCGTGCCAGCGCTCCACCGCGTCGGCCATCTCGTACATCCGGCGCCCGGCGGCCTTCGCGGTCGCGGCCGGCACGTCGAGGCGTTGAAGGGCGGAAACGATGCTCGGCTTCCTCGCCTCGTCGACGGGAAACGCGCGCAATGCTTTCTCGAGCTCCTGCACGCGAAGAGGTGGAACGAGCTCGCCGTGCGCCGCGACGCACGACCACAGGAGTTTCTCGATGTCGTCGATCGACCGCCCCGAGCGCACCGCCATCTCGAGCCACGGGGCACGGTCTGCGTCGGAGGCGACCCCGCGCCGCAGCGCCTCGCGAAAGGCGCGCGCGAAGGCCTCTCGCCCGTCGACCTGTTGCTCTTCGAAGAGACGCCCGCTGTAGAAGGCGTTCTCGCGCAGGACGCGCTGGCAGAAGGCATGGATCGTGGCGATCGTGGTCGCGTCGAAGCCGCAGTTTGCGCGCTCGAGCTTGCGCTGGGCACCCTCGTCGATGGTCCAGAAGTCGCCCGCTTCGATCTGCGCCTCGGTCGGAGGATCGCCGCCGCCGGTGAGGAGATCTTCGAGTCGCGCGCGGATGCGGACGCGCAGCTCGGTCGTCGCCTTCTCGGTGAAGGTCACGACGAGTACGCGATCGAGCGTCGTGTCCGTAGTCAGCAGAAGATCGATGACGAGGTGCTCGAGCGTGAACGTCTTGCCCGTGCCCGCCGAGGCCTCGATGACCGCGTGGCGGTCGGGCCGGATGCCACGAAGGACGGACGGGCGGGCGACGCGACGCGGCTTCAAGGCGCGACCTCGAGCTTGTCGAAGAACGCCCCGAAGCGGAGCGCTATCATCGCGCGTGCATCGGTCTCCGCGGGCGCCCGGTGCTCGTGCGTCCGGGGCACGGGGCCGTAGGCCGACCGTAGGGCCGGCGCGCCGTCCGAGTCCCGCAGCTTGGCTCGCGCCTCTTCGATGAACGGCGTGACCGATCCCGACGGCGCCCGCGATCTGTGGACGAAGACGGCTTCGCACGGAAGAAAGTACGCGTGCGGGCCGCCGAGGAGCTCGCGGACGATGCCGCGGAGCCACACAGTGGCCTCGTCGCGCGACAGCGCCCCGAACATCCTGCGACGCGTCACGGCGCCGTCCTCCGTCGCGAGGACCGTCACGCACGCGTGCGGTCGGCCCTCGGCCACACCGGATGCGGACAGCATCGCGTGATCGACGAAGGCGCGGAGGGAAGCGCGATCCTCGTCCGCGCGGCTCCACTCGTCGGACGTGCCTTCCTTTGCGCGCTTGAGCGGAATCGCTGACGTGCCGGCATCCGGGCCCAGAGGCAGCGTCCGTCCCCCGACTTGCACGCGGACGATCCGCATCACGCCCCCGGGATCCACGAGGTCGACGTCCAGCACCACGGGGTCGTGCACCTGGTCGGCCTTGGCGTGTTCGCCCGCCGGACCGAAGCGGTGCACCTCGATCGAGTCCACCGGCACGTCGCAGCCCTCGAGCTCCCTGGCCCAGGTGGCAAGGATCTCGAGATGGCGTTCCTTCTCGCCCTGGGCGAACACGCCGGACGGCCCAGTGCCGCGGAGTTCGCGCTCGCGGACGACGGCGTCGTACGCCTCCTCGAGGGAGCGCCCTCTCCCCTCGAGCAGGGCGGCGCGGAGAAGCAACGTCTCCTCGCGTCGTGGCGTCTCGAATGGTTCGTCCTCGAGCGACATGCCGTCGTCCTCTTCGGCTTCGTCGAGACCGACGCGGAATCGCGCCCAGCCCTGCAGCGGGAACTCGAGGAACTTCACGAGGGCGTACATCGGGATGACGGCGCGCCCCTCGGCCGACGGCCCCCCTTCCGGCAGTCGCGCGAGGCCGAGGTGGTCGGCGACGGCGGTCCATGCGGGGTCGCTCGAGGCCCGCGCCTCGAACTCGTCCTTACCGGCGCGAGCGCCGTGGCGTTCGAGATGCTCTCGCAACGCGAGGGTCCGGGCCTCGGCGCGCGCTTCCGGCAAGTGCATCGTGCCGAGCGGGCCCGGGGTGCCGCCAAAGAGGTCCGGGAAGTAGCAGGGATCCCAGCGACGGAGGGGATGCCGGCGCCGCAAGGTGCGACCATCGCGGGCATAGCCGCGGGCGAGGATGTGAATCAACTCCTCGACGACCGTGGACGGCGAGAGCGCGTCGCCGGTGAGCGTGTCGCGCGAGACGTAGGAAGCGTAGAACTTGTCGCGCGCGCCGAGGAGGAGCTCGAGGAAACTGTAACGGTCCCTCTCGCGTGCCGTGATGTCCCCCTCGCGCCGCCGGGCCCAGCGCAGATCGAGCGGATCCTCGGTCTCTGGCGAAGGAAAGCGGCCCTCGCCCATCCCGCACGCGAAGATCACGCGGAAGGGGAGCGGCCGCATCGACTGCACGGTCGACACGACGACCCCCTCGCCGCCACGCGTCTCGCGGAGCGTCGCGAGCCTGCGGCGTGCGAGCTCGCAGGCGACGCGGTAGCCGACGCGGCGATCGCCGAGGTCGACGTCGGCGAGCCCGTGAACGCGGCGCAGGCAGCGCGCCAGGTCCTCCTCTTCCGCATCACTCGTCGGCGCCACGTACGTCTCGACGAGCCCGCCGATGAAGCGCGCCCAGTCGGACATCGTCATCGACGCGTCGGCTGCGAAGCGCGCGTCGGCGATGAGCGATCGCACGAGAACGCCGAAGCCGGCGGCGTCCCGCATCTGGGACGGGGGGACTTCGTGGGGCAGGTACGGGTCGCCTCGCAATTCGAACGGGGTGCGATCGCCGCCGGCGTCGCCCGTCATGAAGGACCCGAGGGCGAGTCGGCGGAGGCCCTGATCCCAGTTGAGGATGTCGCGCGCGATGTAGGTGCCTTCGTGGTCGGAGCGATCGGCCCCGTGCACGATGCCGAGGGCGTCGCACCACCCGAGCCATCCTCCCGGGTCGACGTCGTCGAGGGACGCGACGACCGCTGGATGGAGAGCGAGCCGCAGGAGGTCCTGGCGCGTGAAGCGACCGCCCGGCAAGGCGAGGAGAAGTTCGATCGCCTCCGCGACGTGGCTCTCGCTGGTCACCGGAACCCCGACGATCCGGTGCGGCAGGTCGTAGGCTTCGTGGAAGACCGCGGGCAAGTGGGCGACGTAGCTCTGCGCGTCGAACTCGGGAAAGAGCACCGCGATGTCGTCGAAGCGCAGGCTCTCGTCCTCTCGAACGAGCCTCCATATCTCGCTCGCCACCGCCTCGAGCTCGCGCCGGACGCCGGCGTGCTCGAGGACGACGAGGCTCTCGTCGCGGTCGAATGCGACCGACGCCCCCGGGCGCTGGCGGTCGCGATCGCGGTGCAAGACGTCGCTCTGCATGCGGCGGAGCAAGGTAGGTGCGGGCGCGGCCGGGTCCTCGAGGGGATCGACGAAGCGGTCGTCGTGATCGAATCGCGAGGCAGCGTTGAGAGCGCGCACGTGCTCGCGTCCGGGGCGGCCCCAGAGGTGAAGCGGGGCGGGGTCGCGGGGGTCCACGTCTTCCCAGAAGCCCTCGCACGGGCTGAGGGCGTAGACGACGACGTCCGCCGAGCGGGCGATGCGTTCGAAGAGCTCGTGGAAGGTCCGCGCGACGTGCGAGAAGCCGAAGACGTGCGCTACGGCGAGGTCCCTGGCCGCCCCGAGGTCGAGCCTCGCGACGGCCTCGTGAAGGGGCACCACGCGTGGCCTTCCGCGGCGCTCGCTCTCCTCGGCGAGGCCACCTTCGCCGAACATCGCGAGATAGAACCGCCGCTGCCAGCTCTCCGTCTCGGCGTGGCTCCCGTCGAGTGTCGGGCCGTTCTTCCATGCCGTAAGCATGTCGCCGCGCGAGTACGTGTACTCCTCGAGCAGCCGGCCGACCCGCGCCGCGAGCTGCACGCGCCGGAGGTCGACGACGTCGGTGCCGTCGCCACTCGCGCGGAGGTAAGCCCTGACCGGAGCGAGCTCGGCGTGCGAGAGAAAGCCGTCGTCGAGGAGGAGAGCCAGCGACATCGCCTCGAGGGCCGACGCGTCGGCGACGCGGGTGCCGGACGACGAGCCGACGAGCTGGCCGACGAAACGAGTCAAGAGTGCGATGTCGAGATTGGCCGCGATCCCGGACGCGTGCGCGACCCCGAGCCGGAGGTATCGCTCGACGCTCGCGCTGGGGACGACGATCGTCACGGGGACGAGTGGGGAGACATTCTGCTGAGCGCGAGTGCGATCCGCGAGCTCGGCGAGCAGCTCTTCGGTGCGGTTCGAGTAGACGAGACGGAACATCGCTCTAGCCTGTCGTCCGTAGGACGCGGACGGCCCACGCGCCCGTCACGGTCGTGGCGGCGAACGCCGCGACGGCGACGACGTCGAACGCGGCGGGCCAGCCCCACCGGTCGGCGACGCCCCCGAGGACGATCCCGGCGAGGCTTGCCCCGAGGTACCCCGCGCCGTCGATGATGCCCGCCGCGGTCGCCGCGCCGCGCTTCCCCGAGACGTCCAGTGCGAGAGCTCCCGCGAGGAGGGAGTAGGGACCGAGAAGAAAGAGCCCGACGCCTCCGATGAGGAGCGCCGCGACGAGAGGTGAGCGGACGTCCCCGTGAGCGAGCACGACGACGAGCGCGACGACCATGGCGAGCGACACGGCCATGACCGGCGCTCGGCGTCCGGGACCGAACCTGTCGCTCAGCGTGCCGACCGTGAGCGCGGCGACCACGCCGGCCGACGAGAAGATGGCGCTCTTCGCGATGGCGGCGGAGACGACTCCCCTCCCCGTCGCCCGCGACAGTTCGTAGAGGTAGGTGGGAGTCCACGTGAGAAACCCGACGCGGAGAAACGTGAGGAGGACGGAGAGGACGACCGCGATCCAGAAGGCGCGCTTCCTGGCGAGCGCCGCGATGATCGCGCCGACGGTCGTCTCGGCTGGCTCCACGAGCGCGGGAGCCGCGGATCCGCGAAACGGAGGCAGGGCGGGCGGCGGCACTGCCTTCGGCTCCGCGCTCAGGACGACCGCCACGAAGACTCCGACGGCCGCGAAGAGGATGGGGTTGATGAAGAAGAGCGGGCGCCACCCCGGAAGCCACCGCGTGATGGCGCTGCAGAGGAGGATGGCGAGCACGTTCCCGAGCTCGTAGCTCGTCGACAGAACGCCCATGACGAATCCATGCCGCGGTGGCTCGAACCTCCGCGCGACGATCGAGACCGCGCCGCTCCAGCCGCCCGATTGAAAGAAGCGGTTGAGAGCCGCGAAGAGGACGAAGGCCGTCAGGCCGCTCGACGCGCCGAAGGCGAACGTGGCGAGGACGGATCCCGACGTCGCGAGGAGCATGAGCCGCTTGCCGCCGATGACGTCGCCGAACATACCCATGACGACTTTGCCGACCGCGTAGGTGGCGATGGGGATCGAGGAGAGGGTGCCGAGCTGCGTCTTGGTGAAGCCGAAGTCTGCCGCGAGGAGGGGAAAGGACGACTCGACGTTGGCCCGGCAAAGGTAGAACGCGCCGTAGCCGACGACGAGGGTGAGAAGAACGACGGGGCCACGGTCGCGCATCGGCGGCCGGCAGCCTAGCGCGAGGGGGCACGCCGACCGCGGTGGCTCGGGCGAGGCGTTTGGTGTACGTTGCCGCCCCCGACATCCTTCGGGAGAGGTGACCGAGTGGCCGAAGGTACCCGCTTGCTAAGCGGGCGCGGGTCAAAAGCCCGCCGCGGGTTCGAATCCCGCCCTCTCCGCTGTTTTCAGCTGGTTTTGTGGGTCCTTTTCCGGCTTGGCCCAAACGTGGCCCAAACGCGCTGAGCGTTTCGTGCGTCCGTGGCGGGTCCGTCGCCTGCTCCGTCCTGGCTTCCCTTCAGGCGCTGCGAAGATCAAAGCAGGCAGCGGGGGGAACGGTTTGCCGATCGATCCGGTGAGGTCCTCGGCCATCTTCACGTAGCCGAGCGTCGTCGAGATCGTGTCGTGTCCGGCGCGTCGCTGCATCTTGGCGACGTCCACGCCCGCGAGAGCGAGCCACGTGATGCCGGTGTCGCGCCACGACCGGAAGTTGATCTTCATCGTGGTGGCACTTTGTTCGCTGAGGCGCGAGCGCGTCACCTTCGCCAGAGCGAAGTGGCGGCGCATCCAGATCGACCGAAGGTTTTCGCTCCGCTCCCCCATGAGTGGAAGCACCGCCGCGCTGTCGTCGGGCGCTCGGTCATGCATCGCCTTGAGCAGAGGGACGAGCGTCGCGGGGATGGGGACATCGCGCACCCCGTTGCGTGTCTTGGGGGCCTTCACGGTCTTCGAGTCTTCGTCGTACGCCTTGGTCACGTGGACGACACCCGCGTCAAAGTCCACGTCGGTCCAGACCAGCGCACGGAGCTCGCCAGGGCGCAGGTACAGGTAGCTGGCGACGGCGTAGAGCTCGCGCCATTCGCGCGGCACGTCGGCGCAGGCCGCGAGCTTGAGGAACTCGTTCGGATAGATGAACGTCTTCGCCTTGCCGGCCGTCTTGTCGGGCGCCTGCACCGTGGCGCACGGATTGTCCGCCCGGACGCGCAGGTCGCGTCGCTTCGAACTGCACGCCTCCTTCATCATCGAGGTCAGCACGCTCCACACGTTGCGCGCGCGCGCGCCGCTCAGGCCCGCCCGACCCCCTTCCTTCTTGCGCTCCGCAACCGCGCGGTCCAGCGTGTCGCGCACGTTCTCGACGTCCTCGCGGGTGATGCCCGCGATAGGCTTGCTGCCAATCTCCGGGCCGATCCAGACGCTCCACGCGGACTCCAGATCGCGACCGCGACGCACCTTGCCCACCGCCTGACGATGCTCGAGAAAGCGCCCGAAGTACCGCGTGCAGGTCTCGCCGTGGCGCGCGGAGTGCTGCTTGGCTTGCTCGGCCTTCCGCTTCTTCCTCGCCTCGAAGAGCTCGCCGGTCTCGTCCTCGCGCTCCTGCCTGGCCAGGGCGTAGAGCTCCGCCCGCTCGCGCGCGGTCCGGCCGCCGGCCGGCCTCGAGTAGTTTTCCGGCACCTTGACCCGCTCCCGGGACCCATCGCGCAGACGGATGCGGGCGACGAAGTGCATCGCGCCGTTGGCGCCGCGGCGGCCAGGGTCTACGCAGCCGGTGCGAGGCGGGGGCATGGGCCTATGCCCTCCCTACTTCTGCGGTCCGGGCATCGGTGCGGTCGGGTCGGCAGCCGGTGCATCCTCCGCCTGACGGGGGTGCAGGGCGCTTCACTGGCTTGCCGTCCTGCGATTGCCAGCGAGCTCCCGCTCCGCTTCCCAAAGATCGCACGCGTTCTGGAGGTTCAGCCAGAACTGCGGGGTCGTGCCGAGCGCCCTGGCCAGGAGCAAGGCGGTCTTGGCCGTCACGGCCCGTCGTCCCTGAACGATGCCGTTCACGACCTGAACGTGGAGACCCATCTTCCCGGCCAGCGCGGTCTGGCTCATTCCCTTCGGCTTGAGCCACTCCTCTTCCAGCACCTCGCCCGGGAGCGTGGGCGGCGGCAGCCGATGAGGATGGGGACGAACTTCCGAGCGCTTCATGGGATCTCCTTGGCCTAGTGGTAGTCCGCGATCCGCACGCCGCTAGCCTGCCCGTTCTCAAAAGCGAAGACGATGCGCCACTGGTCGTTGATGCGGATGCTGTACGAGCCGGCGAGGGTACCCTTCAGTTTCTCCAAGTTGTTGCCGGGACTCGCGAGGTCGGCGAGCTGGGCGGCCGCGGCGAGCTGGTTCAGCTTGCGGCGAGCAACGGGCCAAATGTCCCTCGGGACGGCTCGCGCCGCCTTGGTGTTGTCGCCGTAGTGAACGTCTCGTGTGGCTTCGTCTCCGTACGAGGCGATCACGGAGAACAGCGTAGCATTTGAACGATTGATGTCAAGCGTTCATCAGGTCATCGGGCGACGGTGTCGAGACCTACGCATCGAATAGGCCGGCACCATACGGCTGGTTGCGAAACTGGCAGATGCAGCGGATTTGGGTCTGACAGCCTCGCCCGTTAAAAAAACGGGGGTTCGTACAGTGTCGATGCAGCCCGAGTTACATGCATAATGCAAGTAGCTCGGGCGGCGTCTCGGACACGCCCTCTCAGGGGTGGTGACCATCGGCTTGAACGGCGGACGACCGCCGCTCGGACCGGCACGGTCGAGGGCCCAGCGAAGGTGTGCTGCCGAGCGTGCTAACGAACATCTTGTGCGAAGCGTCGAATCGGTTCTTCTAAGCGCTACGGAGCGAGCGTCCAAGGCGATCGTCTGGAACACGGCGATACAGAAAGTTGCTGGCTTCGCGGGGATCTATGAGGCGGCTGGCGACTACACGCGGCCTGCTGGCGTGTCCATTCATGGTCTCGGAATCGCCCGTAGCCAGACCGGCTGGTATGTCGAAGCCTACTGCGAGTGCACTCCATCCGAATACGCGAGCGCACGGAGGGCTGTGGCCGCGCATGTCGGCGTCGGATTGTCACCGAACCACGTTCGCATTGTTCCCTGCGCGGGCTTCACTCCCCTCCTCGGAGCGGGTGATAGCGTTGCCCACGCCGTCCTCGCTGCTGGCAACGGGTACGGGACGCTCGGCGGGTACGCGAGCGACCTGGTTGGCGACCTGCTGCTCGCCGTGTCGAACAACCACGTCTTCGTGAACAACAACCAGGCGACTCCTCCCGACGATCTCGTCGACTTGACCACAGCACAAACCTTCGGCGGACTGCACCGCTTCTGGCCGCTTGTCCCGCAGCCTGGCGTAAACGATCTCGACGCCGCAGTTGGCTGGATCACGGACGGATACGCCATCCATCGGATGCCTCGCCTGAACGGTTTCCGGCTTCCCGCACAGGGGCTGCGGGTACAGAAGCACGGCGCGCGGACGGGACACACGACGGGCCATATCCAGTCCGTTTCCGCGACCGCTCTCGTGCCATACGCCGGGCTGGGCAACGTGAACTTCTCCCGGTGCATCAGGATCGTTGGTGACCAGGGCCCGTTCTCGGACGAGGGAGATTCAGGCAGCCTCGTCATCGACATGACAAACGCCGTCGTCGGCATCATATTTGCGGGTGAGGCGAACGGGGCCTACTCCTTGGCAAACTGGGCCACGACCCTGACGCAGCGCCTCCAACTCGCGTTCTGAAGGTCTTCCATGCCCGAATCAGACATTGTTCAAGCGGTCGAGAGTCTCTCGTCCAGGTGGCTGGGGCGATACGGGATCGTGAGTGTTGCTGACGTCTACGAACCCGATGGCCCAGCGGTGCTCGTCCTCGTGAACGGCGACATTGATGCCGCCAAGGGGCAACTCCCGGCTATGACCAACGGTTTTCGGGTCCTAGTGCGGCGGAGCGGCCCGATCGTGACCCATGCTCACACGGGCTGATGCGGACGGAGCGGTTCTCGACGCCGGGCCGTTCACCGTGAGGCGCGCCGAGGAGACGGCCGAGATGCACCGCTTTCCAACCGCTCCGGCTTGCCGCGTTCGTTGCGCCATCGGTCAGGACACGGACATGGGTCCGTCGCCCTCGACGTCGCGAGCGACCGCGAGGATGCCATCGACGGTCGAGATGAACGGATCGATGAGCGACGGGGCCTCCTTCAGCATCGACCGATCCTGCGCGTTGTGAACGCCGCGGTTCCGGACCGACCGCATGTCTCTGACGCGAGAAGCAAGCTCGTGCCCGAGGTCTGAGTCACGCTGGCGAAGGATTGCCGGAATTGGCGCGCGATCAGTGATCGCAGGTCTCTTTTTGCGAGGCCGCAGGCGCGGCGCCTCCTCACCGGAGTCGTCATACCAAACGCTCCGGCTGTTCGAGCATGAAGATGACGGTCCCTACTGCTGCGTCAACAGTCACCTGCCTTGAATCTCGCCCCAGCATGAACGCGGCGCCGAAGGTTGCCCAAAGGGACTCGATAGTCTTCAGGTGAAGCCTTAAGCCATTCAGAGCGAGACCCTGAAGCCGGGGCAAGAGGAGACGCATCGCGGATCGAATGAGCTGTAGATCGTCTCGGTCGAAGAACTCCGGCAGATCGAGCCCCCTGTAACCAGCGTGAGCGATCTTGTTGCGGGCCTCGCGCATTTTCTCAAACAGGCGCGTCAGTTTCTTCGTCCAGTTCGAGATCTTCTCGCTCGCGCTGAACGCCGCTCGGGTCGTCTGGTCGAGTTGCATCAGGTACCTCCCCTTTGGGAGGCCGAGCCCCGACACGAACTTGGGCGTCAGATTTTCGTCTGCGTCGACGCGGGACAACGACTCGCATGCCATCCAAAGCGCCAGGAGTTCCTCGCCAGAATCTTCTGCCTGACGTGCGAGGCCCTGCCAGTGAGTGCTCCGTCGGAGGGCAGCACCAAGCTCTCCGAAGACGGACGGATGGGCGACGAGCAGAGAGTTGAGTGTCAGGCCAGGCTCGGTCGCCAGCTCGTCAATCGACGCCGTAATGCCGGTCCGCCTGCGCTGCCACTCCTCGAACGTGGGTGGCAACGGGAGGGCGGCCCCGTTTCGAAGGCTTGCGACGAAGCCGATCCGGACGAACTCGAAGAGGGTCAGAATGTGAATGAGGGGCAGCAGCCCGACGAGCTCCTTGGCGTGAAGAACGCCCGACTCGTGCGCGTCTTGGAAAGTCGTGTCGAGATAGAAGCAACGAGCGCGAAGGAAATCCTCGCCTACGATGACGGCCCGTTGCCTCGCCGAGTCCTGGAGGGCGGCCTCCCAGTCGGCGCGCGCCTCGGGTCGCTTCGTCAGCTCGAACATCCCGAGCGACATAGGGTCGGCGAACACAAAGGACGGGGCACGAACGAGGCAGCAGAACAGCCAGTCCGACTTCATCGCCTGGCCCGAAGCACTTGAAGCAGGTGGAATCGCAGGGCGCCCACGACTCGGGCGCGCACCCGTGGTCCAAGAGTCGCCATCGCAGGGAGGAGCCTGACGGCGACGTCGCGAGCCTCCTCGACATACTCGGAGAGCCAGATTGCGAGGAGGAACTGAATGAGCGTCGTTGCTTGTGCGCCTGGTTGCCGCCGAACATACCGCCACCATCGCACCGCCATTGTCGTATTCCGAACGTAGGCGTAGGTTCGAACGTACGCTTCCGCGACATACGCCTGGAAGCGACGACGCTCCCGGCGAGGAACACGCCGAAGTTGTCGCCGGATCGTGTCCAACACTGGGATGACGGCGTATGGCAGCCTTCGAGCCTCGTAGACTTGGGCAAGAGCAATGTTTGAGCGGACGTCGCCGTTGGAGCGGACGGCGGCGAGATGAGCGAAGTACCACGCCTCCGTCAAGCGGCGAGCGTCATGATGGTATAGCGAAGCGTGCTGGGCAATCTTCCAAGAAGCGCCCGCTGCAACTTCGGCCTCAAGGTTCCGGAGCAGCGGTGGGCGGCCCGACGCCTGCGCTTTCCGGTCGAGTCGCGTCAGCGTTTCGTGGCACGGGTCCGCAACGTACAAGGCCCACTCAGGCCAACTACGGATCGTCGTCTGGTCAAGCACGGCCTGGTTCGTCGCGGCGTTCGCCCGCGGCATGTTCCGAAGGTGTGCCTCGGCGGCGAACCAGTCCGCCCAGTCGTCTCCGGACCGACGGCCCCGAGCTTCCCAGCGGGCGTAAGCAATCTGCTCGACCGAAGGCACCGGCTACCCTTGGCGTCCTCGCCGCCGTTCTGGAACCATCGTCGTCAGCATCTGTTGCGCTGGCAGACGCTTCACAAGGACGACGTGTGATTCCAGGAGGTAAGCGTATACGGCCACGACGATGCGAAACTCGACGCGCGGGCTGCGCTCGTCGCCGTAGAGCGTCTGCATCGAGCGGTTCCAAAATGTCGGGCTCGGCATAGGACGGGACAGCTCAGCGATCCACTCCCGACACGGGCTTTCGTTCAACGACGGGTTGGTACTCGATGGGCAAACCTGTTCCTGATCTTCCGCACGCGGTGCAAGGACCGTGTGAAGTCAGCGCTGATCAGACCGAGCCTGTATGCAGCGTTGATGCGGGCGCTCAGTGCCGACAGGGGCCTCTCGCCACCTTCATCGCCGAGGAGTTCGTCGTAGTCGCCCACTTTTGGCAAGAAGCACTTCTCCAGAAGCTCCCGGAGCAGTTCGTCGAGCTTGGCTGCCCCGAGAATAACGGCCGCACGGTCGCTCTCCGCGTGAAACTCCTGCGCGAACTTCTCAAAGCGAGCCCCGTCGAGCTCGTCGAGCCGTTGGAGTGCTTCCCGTTCGCGTGGCGTCAGACCCTTTTTGTCATCGCTCATCAGCAGCCGCCGCACGAACGAAGCCCACTGTTGTTGCCCTTGTGGCAGACCCACCGAACCTTGCCGTCGTAGCCCTTCTCTGGTTCGAGTTCGTCGAGGGCTTTGTCCCGCACGTCCAGGGACAATCCACTGGCCTCGCAGATACCTTTGAAGGGATGCCTTCTTATGGCCGCGGCCCTCCCTCGGTTCCGCTCCCGCACCGTGACGGCTACAACCCGCTTGGCGACCGCTGACCGGCTATGAGCCGAACTAATCGCCTTCCGAAATTCCGCGATCACGGCCGCGAAGAGCGCTGCGTCGTGTTCATCGAGCTTGATCACTTTCTTGGACTCTCCCCATCCTTCGCCTCAGCCCCTGGCGTGGGTGAAACACTAGCGCTGACCGTATGCGCCTCAGATGACGCGCCGGTCTCCATCGAGAGCCTGGGCGAAGATCTTTCCGTGCTTGTGGATGACGACCTTGAACCGCATAGCTTCTGCCGCTTGGCGCCCCCCCGGGGCACCCGAGTTCAGCACGGACGGGGCGGCGGGGGCAACGCGGAGGCTTCGAGCCGACCGTGCAGGGGCCGACGGTGATCCGGCTGGCCGCGGAGGAATCTCAGAGAGGGGTCAAGCTCGAACTTTTCGTCGCCTCTCGTAGAGCTCGATGCGGACGCCGCCCCGCCCTTGTGCAGGACCATGGGGACGCCGCGCTCTTGAGGCGCCGGATCGGCGCTCAGGGGCAGGTGCAGACGCCCTGCTCCCCGATGGGGCAGAAGACGCAAGTCCCGAATTGGCAGATCGAGCAGCCCCCGCACGTCGATCCGGTGCACTGCGGGGGCGGCGTCGTACTGCCCGCGTCGTCACCTCCTCCACCGCTGGACCCGGTCGACTGAATCACACCTCCATCGGGCCCGCATCGAGCCACCGGGGGTGCCGTCCGAGCGCACGTCGCGTTGAAGGTCTGGTTCGTTCCGGCGTCGGGAGGGTCCTCCCCGGTTTCGCTGATGGTCAGCGTGTTGCCGTCCGGCGAGACGGAGATCGTGCCCATCGTCAGCGCCGCGCCACAGATGGTGGCCGTCGCGGTATTTCCGGAGATCGCGTAGGCGCACGAGAGCCAGTCGGTATCTTCCCCCGCAGCGTAGGTCTCAAGCCGCGTGCAGTAGCTCGACGTCTCGAAGGTGACCGGCTGGTCTTGCCCCTCGACCGTGCAGGCCCAGGTTCCGTCGAAGAACGACAACGGATCGTCGGACGAACCGCCGGACGGGGCGCTCGTGCACGCCGCCACCACTCCGCTGAGCACCACGACCGCTGCGAATTTCGTCTTGCCGTGGTTCATTCGCTCCCCTTTCGGCTCACGTACCACGAGGGTTGCGCGTTGACACCGTCGGCGCTCGCGATGTCCGGTGTGGCGACTTCGGCTTCGGAGCGGCTCTCGGGGTGCCAAGGGTCCGGGCGGCGATTCTGGGCCGCGCGACCCGAGTCCGTTCAGGTGTCGGATTCGGAGTCGGTGTGGCGCGCGCGAGGCGCGCCACGCGCCGTTCGATGTCCGCGTCGTCGACCCCTTCGATGGGCGTCATTTGGCGACTCGCGATCCAGGCGTCGAGGTCGCCGCGGCGCACCGCCCGGTCGCGCCTCCTGCCGAACGCAGCGAGCTGACGATTGCGGATCGCGTCACGGACCACGCGCACCGAGGTGGCTGCAAGCCGTGCGGCCTCGGCGAGCGGAACCAGGGGGTCGTCCTGATGTTTGCCGTCCGGGTCGGAGGCCGCCTCACGCGCCAGGCGGGCGAGGGCCTCGGCGGCGTCGGCGAGTGCCTGGAGGGCCGCGGGTCTCATTGCAGGAGTAGCGCCTTGAAAACGGGGAGGCCGCCGCCGCGTGCGGCGTGGGACGACGCCGCGGCGACGGCGGGCGTCAGCGCGACGACGTCATGGGGGGTGCAGCTCGCAGTGGCTACGTCCATGAGTCGCTCGGAGTTCGGGGTGGCGATAGAAGCGACAGCAGGATCTCCTGGGCGGGCA
>Ga0182018_10001554_pt1 | contig 25820 bp, 20 predicted proteins | sample 812P2MmetaG_FD_120490 | JGI IMG/M metagenome (GOLD analysis project Ga0182018, IMG submission 120490) | Permafrost microbial communities from Stordalen Mire, Sweden - 812P2M metaG | ecosystem: Environmental > Terrestrial > Soil > Wetlands > Permafrost | place: Sweden: Stordalen | collected...
GATCATTTCTTCGGGGCCTTTCACGCGGTGGCGTTGTTTTGTGGGATCGCCGCCTTGATTTCTGCCATGGCCTCATTCCACCCCCAGGTGGCGCTGTTGAAGGCAGCGAGCCTGCTGTTGTTGTTTCTTTACGGGGCCTCTGGTGCCCGGGTCGCCGTGGCTGGACGAGAAGCGAGTTTTTTCTCGGGACTCTTGTTGGGCTGCGAGCTTCTGGTTTACGTGAGCGCGATTTGCTACTTTGTCCTGCACCTCGAGGTATACGGTAATCCAAACGCCATGGGGGCTGTCATGGGCGTTGTCGCTACGCCGATTCTGCTGTGGGGGGTGCTCGTAAGCGACGGCACCTCGGCCCGCAGGCGGAGAACTTTTGCGCTCGTGCTGAGCTTATTTACGCTGTTCGCGAGCTATGAACGCGCCGGGTTCGTCGCGGCAGCAGTTGCTTCTCTGTTGCTGTGCATTGGTTTGCGTCGCTACCGGCTGCTGCTCACAGGCATGGCTGTGGCTTTGCTGGCGGCTGTGGTGGCCGCAGCCGTAGTGCCGCTCGCAACTGACCGGCCTGGAGAATCTGAGTCCTTTGTCTCCGCCTTCCTATACAAGGGGCACGAGGTTCAGGGAATCCTAGGGTCGCGTCAATCGCCCTGGGAGAAGACTTCACGCGTTATTCAAGCACATCCCTGGTTTGGCAGCGGTTTTGGTACGAGTGTCACGTCCTATGATGCTGCCGCTCAGGGTGGAGCTTTCTCATCAACTAGCCTGTCGACCCAAGAACATGGCAACAGCTACCTGGCAATTGTCGAATCAGAGGGCCTGCTGGGAGTAATCCCTTTTTTCGTGTTGGTATGCATGATTGTTTTGAATGTGGGACGTGTCGTGAAATGGATGCGCCGGACCGGCAGTCCATTTTCTCCCGCAATCCCGCTTGCTGCCGTCCTGGCAGCAGGCTTGGTTCACGCGACTTTTGAAGACTGGCTTTTCGCGGTCGGTTCCTACATGTGTGTTTTCTTTTGGCCTTTGGCCTTTGTGCTGTCTGATGTTGTTCGTTCTACCGAGCCCCAGGCCGTGCATTTGGTCTCTTCCTACACTTCGCCTCGATGGGATGGCAGCTATGGCATCGCCACTCCCGGACGATGATGCACCTTTTCGTTAACGGTCTCGCCGCCAGCGCAGGTGGCGGGCTCACTTATCTGCGAAATGTTATTCCTCAACTTTCGGAGCGGGATGACGTAAAGACTACCCTGGCTGTCCATCCCTCGCTGAGGGCAGAGTTGGGCGATCGGCCAAATATCTCCTTCGTCGAAATGGAGATTCAGGGAGGGACTGCCCGGCGCTTCTGGCTGGAACAAACTGTTCTTCCACAGCTCATACGCCGTAGCGGCGCAGAAGCGCTGGTTTCCGCGGGCAATTTTGCCCTGTGGCGCTCGCCTGTACCTCAGATACTCTTGTCGCGAAACTCCTTGTATACGTCCCGTGAGTTCTTTCTCGACCTTCGCAAGCGCAGGGAATATGGCATGTGGTTGGATGCTCGCCTGAAAGCCATCCTCGCCAAGCGATCAATTCGCTGGGCCGATTTCACGGTGGCGCCCAGCCAGGCTTTTGGTGATGAATTGCATCGCTGGACCGGGGTCGACGTGATCGCCATCCGTCACGGCTTTGATCGCGAGGCGTTTTTCGGCGACCCCACACCCTTGCCCTCTGAAATTCAGCGCAAACTCGATGCTGTGCAGGGTTGCCTTCGCCTGCTTTTTGTCAGTCACTACAACTACTACCGGAACTTTGAGACTCTGTTTCGTGCTCTACCGGTTTTGCAAAAGAAACTGGGAGGCCGGTTCGTCAAACTGTTTCTCACTTGTAAGCTTCGCTCGGAGGAGAATCCCGGCTCCTACCGTGCGGAGGGTGCTTCCGCACTGCTAAATGAGCTCGGTATTACCGGAAACATCGTGGAACTCGGCACCGTGCCGTACCACATGCTGCATCACGTCTACAGTGCCTGCGATATTTACGTCACTCCTGCCTATACGGAGACGTTTGCCCACCCCCTAGTTGAGGCGATGTCCAGCGGCTTGCCGGTGGTGGCTTCGGATTTGCCTGTGCACCGCGAGATTTGTGGTGACTCGGCACTCTACTTTCCCCGTTTTTCCCCGGAGGCTCTAGCCCGGCAGGTATTAGAAATCGCGAACTCTGCCACGCTGGGATACCAAAAAGCGGAGGCAGGGCGGAAGAGGTGCCTGGATTTTTCCTGGCGTCGCCATGTGGACCAGATTATCTCACTTGCCCGCGACAGGGGTGGCGCGATACGGATAGCCCAGAAACCGGCCGGTCAGATTGACTTGTGAAACCACAACCTCCGGAGAGATCACTACTGCTTAGCCCAGGTTCAGTTACTTGGGATAAACCACCCCTTGCACCTCTTTGGGCAAAGCCAGTGTGTCCCAAACTGCCCGAGGTAGCGGCTCTCGTTGGCGCGGCTCCATGCCGCCATTGTAGATATCATAATTCGCGGCATGGAGGATCCTGGTAACCTGGTCCGCATTCTTGGGCGTAACCTCGCACCATATTCGCGGGCGTCCCTCGGCCAACAGCTTCAAACCGCCCGCAAGCACGCGATGTTCCATACCTTCCACATCGATCTTCAGTACCCCCGGTGCGGGCAGATGTTGCAGAAGCCAGTCGAGGGTTACGGTGACCACCCAGTCTGTGCTGCGAGTTCCCCCGGTTCGAATCGCTGCGCTGCCTTCCAGAAAGTTGTAGGAACGTCCTCTGGATGAGACATGAAGCTTTGCCAAACCTATCGAGTCAGAAACCGCCGCCGGTATCACCACAACCGGTGCCCTTTCGGGCGCACGCAAGTTCGATGATCTTCGCAGCAAGCCCACAAGCCAAGTGTCTGGCTCCAGCGCCACAACGTGTCCTTCAGGTCCTGCAGTCCCAGCTGCGGCGAAGCTGAAAAGACCGATGTTTGCGCCAATATCCCAGATCACGTCTCCCTGCCGCACCAGTTCCGCTGCCATGCGAAACAGGTTGGAGTCGGCATTAGAAATATTTATGCGGCAATATCTTAGGCCGGAGTCAGGAGAAACGAACAGCTGGCCACCCCCGAACTCTGCCGGCATCCGCCGTCTCAGCACCACTCGGCGACCCAGAAGTTCGACTATCCGTCTTAAACCTGTAACCAGAGCTTGTCCTGACGGTTTACGCATTCGGGCTCAAAGAGTGCTGAGATTATACATTCCCTTGTGGGATCGTCTTTCTGTGCGAACTCATGGAGGAAAGCGATCCGGTGATTTCAACACTGTCATCGGCGAACTCAAGATAATATGTTGCCACGGCCCGAAATACAGCCATGTGTGGCATCGTCGGCATTCTCGCGCGTAGTGCTAGGGTCGCTCCTGAACTTCTAGAGCGGGCCACAGAGTCGCTGGCCCACCGCGGGCCTGACGACCACGGCACGATCATACTTCAGGAAGGCGTTCCCGATCCGGTGGAAGTCGGCTTGGGCAGTCGGCGCCTAGCCATCCTCGATTTGTCGCCGCTGGGCCACCAGCCCATGCAGGATGCCGAGACCGGGAACTGGATCGTCTATAACGGCGAAATCTACAACTTTCGCGAGACTCGGGAGAGATTGGAACGGGAGGGGATAAGATTCCGCAGCCATTCCGATACTGAAGTCCTGCTCAAGGCTTACGGCCGTTGGGGTGAGCATTGTCTTGACGAGTTGCGCGGTATGTTTGCCTTTGCCATTTGGGATGCGCGGCGGCGCCGGCTCCTGGTGGCTCGCGATCCGATGGGCATCAAGCCCCTGTACTACTGCTCGATCGGACCATATTTTCTGTTTGCCTCGGAAGTGCGAACCTTGTTGCAGACCGGCTTGGTGCCACGGCGGCTGGACCGCGCCGGCCTGCTCAACTATCTGGCTTTCGGCTCAGTATACGACCCTATCTCGCTGATCGAAGGTGTCTCGGCTTTGCGGGCTGGACACTATCTTGTGTGGGAAAAGGGAAACGTACGCGAAGTGATGTATTGGGACATGGTCTCCAAATCGGAACCGGCCCGCGCCATCTCCTCTGCCGCCGAACGGAAGAATCTCGAAGAAGAGGTCCAAACCACGCTGTGTGAATCGGTTCGCATGCAGATGGTCAGCGATGTTCCGGTGGGTGCTTTCCTTTCCGGAGGCATTGATTCCAGCGGCCTAGTGGGGATTCTCAGCCGCGGTGGCGTGCGGCTCGACACTTTCTCCATCGTCTTTCGCGAGGCCGATTACAGCGAGGCGGAATACTCGCGAATTGTCGCGAAAAAATTCGGATCCAATCACCATGAGATTCTGGTCTCCCAGGAGGATGCGCTTGACTCCGTCCCGGGCGCGCTGCAGGCGATGGATCAGCCCACCATTGACGGTGTAAACACCTATCTCATCTCGCAGCAGACCCGTGCCGCCGGAATCAAGGTTGCGCTCTCCGGTCTGGGCGGGGATGAGTTGTTTGCCGGTTATTCCAGTTTCCAAACCGTTCCCCGGATGGAGCGCCTTGCCCATGCATTTCAGCTTTTGCCCCAGGGGCTTCGGCAGCCCTTAGCAGGCGGATTTGCCCGGCTGGTTCGGGGGACGGACCAAAATCGGAAGCTGGAGGCCCTGGTCCGTGGCAATGGCTGCGTGATCCATCCCTACTTCCTCTCGCGCCTGCTCTTCATGCCCAGGCAGCGCGAAACACTATCCCGCTCGCGCGATGCGGAAATGATGGAGCGGGCGAACCTCCCGCTGCAAGAGAGCCTCGACCACGCACGCAATCTGGATCCAATCAACCGGGTCTCCTACCTTGAGGCGCGCTGTTACATGCTGAACACGTTGTTGCGCGACTCTGACGTCATGAGCATGGCCCATGGACTCGAAGTGCGAGTTCCGCTGATCGATCATCTGCTGGCAGAAAAAGTGCTCGCGTTGCCGGGCGTGTGGAAACTGGACAGCCACACTCCAAAACCGTTGCTGGTCGGCGCGCTCCACGGTGAACTGCCACACGAGATCGTGCATCGGCGGAAACGCGGGTTTACGTTTCCGTTCGAGCACTGGCTGCGGGACGAGTTGCGCTCTGGAGTGGAACAAACGCTCCGCGCGGTGAAAGCGGGTCCGCTCGGATCAGTTTTGGACGCCTCGGCTGTATGGAGCGTTTGGGAAGACTTTCAGCATGGCAAGACCTCGTGGTCGCGGCCCTGGTCGCTGTGCGTGCTGCAGCGGTGGTGCGAACTCCACTCCGTAGTCGCGTGATTTAGGGCTGAAACGACTCCGAAGGTTCCCGCGCAGGTGCAGGTCCGGGGGATGCCGCTACCGCAACCTTCATGGTCTCTTCCTCAGGCCGAGACGCGAGGCGATCTTTCCGTCGCAAGAACCACTCTTCATAGTATCTCCGCGAAATGTAGGATAGGCCGACTGCAGTCCCGCCCACCACCACAAACCGGAGCACGATCAGGCCAAGATGCCCTTCCGATGGCTGCAATAACGGCCAAAATATGCGCGTAATCTTGTCGTAGATCCGGAATACCATGATATGGACCAAATAGAGCGCGTAGCTAATGTAACCGAAGAACTGCAAGATTGAGCTGTTCACGAAACGCTTCCGAGAACCCGTGCCCAACAGAAAGAAGAGAAGAAGCAGTCCCACAAAAAAGGTATTTACTAGGGTCAGCTGCAAAGCTGCTCCTAGCAGTTTTTGACGCGTCAGAATTCCGAGTGGGGCGCCGGCGATCAAGACAGCTGGCACTAGCGCCAGAAGGGAGGCAGACCCGGCCGCCACCTGTTTCCGGCTGATCGAAGTTCGCAACAGAAGAGCCAAAAGGCTTCCCTCGGCGAGACCGTCAGCAACGAACCAGGTATACCAGTCCAGTCCCGTGGTATAGCCGTAGTGAAATGAGATTGCCCGAGCGATCGGTATGAGCGTACAAATCGCCAGCGAGAATATGGCCAGATGGCGAACCCGCAGTTTGCGCACGACGGTCGGCCAAAGGATGTAATAGTGTTCTTCAACCGCCAGCGTCCAAAGTGGACCATAATCCATGGACACGCCGAAGAAATCTGTGACATTGGACAGATAAATAAAACTCAAACCTAGAAACGCCTTCGAGGTCTGGCCCAGAAGGCCTAAGAGGATCAAGAGCAAATAATATGCTGGAAGAATTCGCAGAGCGCGGCGCGTATAGAAGCGGCGGTAGTAATCGGGGCTGCTCTTGGAGTCGAGCAGGATTCCCGTGATCAGAAATCCCGAGAGAACGAAGAAAAGGTTTACCCCGAAAACTCCGAACTGAGTTGCGAACAAGAAATCGCTGGCTGCACCTGTGTAGCGGAGTCGACCGTATCCATATGCCGACTGAAACCCATGGTAGAACAGCACGCCGAGAACGGCAATCCCGCGCAACGTGTCCAACTCGGGCATGAAGCGCCGAATCAGCGGTTCAGGCGTTAGCGCCTCTGACTTCACTCGTTCGTCCTCCGCCCCTAGCGGCGCACCGAGCCAGACCAATGCGGGAACTTTCAGCGATCAGGGATTTTTCGAAATTATACACTTGCTCCGCGTGAGTGGCGTTTGGTGGAACCAGGGGACGAACTCGCGACGGGAAACCGGCAACGCAAGCTTTTGTATTTCCAGGTAGTGAGTCGACCCACTACCCATCTCCTGTGTCTAACGGGGAGTGCTATCCGTTAGGCTTTCGCCCGGAAGCAAGAAGGAAGAGTCCCCAGCTAGGCCCCAGCTTCCGCACTAAGCCGCGTGGGTAGATTTTCCAGGCCAGCCGATACAAAGGAGACCGGAAGCGATTGGAAGGCGCGTTGAGCAGCAAATCGCCAGGACTGAACACCTGGCGCAGCGTGACATTTTCAAATGCGGCCATCATGCCGCGCACTTCGCTTTGGGTGTAAGTTTTGGTGCCGGGACTTTCGAGATGATCGTACACGGTCCGCCGCAGCGATTTCCAGCCGAGGGCTCCATACCGCAGCCACAGCATCGCTCCGGTCAGCGAGGGATGGTGGTACAACATGATCCTGGCTTGGCCGCCCGGTTTGAGGACCCGCCACGCTTCCCGCAGACACTGGGCCGTATCGGGGCTGTGATGCATCACCCCGTAGGAATAGATGATGTCGAACGAATTATCGGGAAAAGGCAAGTGTTCCGCGTCCGCAACTTGCAGGTCAGGCTGGTAGCCAGACAATTCGCAACGGCACCGCGCCCGCGCGAGAGAAGCAGACGAAAGATCCACGCCTGTAGCCTGGGCTCCGACCTTTAGCCATTCCAGATAGTCCGATCCCATGCCGACACCAACTTCCAGGACTCGCAGGCCGCGCGACTGGGCAAACTGCGCGAATTCAGGAATGTATGGCTCCAGTTCATAGCGCGCACGAGCGTGCGCCGCGAAATCCTCCGCGCCCTCCAGATATCTTGAGCCGCAAGGGTCGGCATTCCAGAACTCACGAACCTGGTCTTTCAGCTCAGGGATGGGTTGGGCACGAGCCATTTTGAGAACGTGATTGAGCCGAATGGTAACATAGTGCTCGCGGCGGAATACTGGGTTCATCTTCAAGCAGTTCTGAAAAGGCAGGCTGGCTTCTTGAAGAGTCTGCGTCGCCGTGACCGTGACTGGGACCATCGTCTCTGGCTAGACACCGTCCGTCGGCATGAACCACAGTCTTGGTTCCGGTGCTTACTAGCGAGGAGTTCCGGGGACAAGCTCAATTCATCGCCGCTTCTGCACAGAAGTTGGGGATTCAGCGGGGTATCGCCTCAGGACTTTGTCGCTCCTGTCTTCATCGTGAGGGAGGTTGAACATCTTTCGGTCCCACCTCCGGGGCAAAATGAATACTCAGAATCACTACAGATCTGGACATATGCATTGAATTCCCGCAACTGCTCGATCGCCTGATCGACGCCTGGGATTTGGTTCTTGTGCAACTTGAAATAGATCTTTTCCTTTGGTCTTTTTTCCCGCCGGCTTAGCTTCTTCTCGATCTCTCGCCTGAATTCTTCCGGCATCTCGCTAGCTTTGTGCAACCGGCACAATCGAGGCGCTGCCGACGTGGCTGTGTTGTACTTTTCCGGCGCTCGCGAGGAAGAAAAGCAATTTGTGCGCCAGGCGCTGGGGTTGTAATCGAATGGCTCACAGAACCAGTTGGCCGGTGTGGCGCAAGAAATTCGGCAGGCTGCCGTTAGCCCGCAGCACTTATGCTCTCCTGTGGTCTCTGAAGGACCTGATACTGGATACTCCGCAGCGCAGTTATGCTTTGCTTAACCGCCAATACGAAGAGCGTATGGACCCCTGGGATGCGCTCGCTTCAGAGCAGACCCGCTATCAAAGTGTGCTTATAATGCTGGACGACGTGCGTGGAGATCAACGCTTTCGCGCGGCGTTGGAGATCGGCTGCGCCGAAGGAGTCTTTACTAAGGTCCTGGCGTCGCGTTGCGAGTCTCATCAGACAGGTGCGGCCAAGCGGTCATTCGCATTGCTGGGATCTTGTCCACGGCAAGCCTGACTTGGCCCCGAAGTGATCCGTTCGCAGCCGTCGACTACACTCAAATGGGTAGATGCGTTTGAAGAATATCGTCACTCTGACTTCCTTTGGTTGCCCCAGCTTGCGATAGTTGCTGAACAATTGCAATTGCATCACCTCCAAGGGATACTAGGATCAGTCATCGCATCAGGCGCTACTAGGGTGCGATTGCGCCCCTGGCGACCGAAGCGGGTGAGTATGCCCGCCGCCGGCTTCAGGGTAAGATGATGGCAACCTTGTCGCTCGAAATGGAGAAACTGGAAGAAGTCGCGCAGTTGCGGGGTCCGGCGCTACCCGAGTTGCTCCCGGTGAGCGTAGTCGTTCCCGTGCGCAACGAGGCTCACAACCTGCCACGCTGTTTGGAATCTCTGCGTCAGTTCGGCGAGGTCTATGTCATCGACTCGCAAAGCTCGGACAACACTATCGACGTCGCCCGCTCTTTCGGAGCCAAGGTCGTGCAGTTTCACTACCAGGGAGGCTGGCCGAAGAAGCGCCAATGGGCCATGGACACGCTTTCTCTCGCCTACGACTGGGTTTTTCTCGTGGATGCAGACGAAGCTCTTACGCCGGAATTGTCAGAGGAAATTAGCCAAGCCATCCAGAATCCCCGCTTCGACGGCTACTACATCGCCCTGCGGTTGTTTTTCCTGGGACGCGCCCTGCGCCACAGCGGCGCTCGATTCTACAAGCTATCGCTCTTCCGCCGCGCGAAAGGCCGCTTCGAGTGCCGGCTGAAGGATCAGGACGCCTCCATGGCGGATATGGAAGTCCACGAGCACATTGTAGTGGAGGGGGAGACTGCAAAGTTAAATCATTCGTTGATTCATCACAACGTTGAGTCGATCTCCCGCTCCATCCGAAAACACGACGAGTATTCCAACTGGGAAGCGCGGGTTTGGCTGCAGGGAGAAGCAGGTTTCCGGGAACTGCCGCCCTCGCTATTCGGGAATCAGGCGCAGCGACGGCGCTGGCTCAGGCAGAAATTTCTTGGATTCCCGGGTTCGCCGCTTCTATTTTTCCTTTACAAATATGTTTTTCGTCTAGGATTTCTGGACGGCGTGCCCGGGCTCATTTACTGTGGCATGCAAGGCATCCAGTTTTTTCACATCAAAGCCAAGATCTATGAGCTGCGCATCAAGCAGGGAGTGTCACGGACAGGGAACTGAGCAACGGGTATAACAATTACCTATGTGCGGCATCGTTGGACTGGTCAACTGCGGAGACAAGGAAACCCTGGCGCGCATGACGTCAGTGCAAGCCCATCGCGGGCCGGATGACGCTGGCCTATGGGAGCAGCGATTTCCCGACGGCTCCTATGTCGGCCTGGGCAGCCGCCGCCTTGCCATCATTGATCTCTCCCCAAGCGGTCACATGCCAATGTGCAACGAAGACCGCACCGTCTGGATCACATATAACGGGGAGATCTACAACTTCGCTGACCTTCGCCGTGAACTACTAAACAAAGGACATCGCTTCGCGTCTAACACCGACACGGAGGTGATCATTCATCTCTACGAAGAAGAGGGACCGGACTGCGTTAAGCGCCTGAACGGCATGTTCGCCTTCGCCATCTGCGATTTCCGCTCCGCTAAGCCCACGGTATTTCTGGCGCGGGACCACTTTGGAGTGAAGCCTTTCTACTATGCTCAGCAAGGCCGTCGTCTTGCCTTTGCCTCTGAGATCAAGGCGCTGCTGGAAGTGCAGGGAATCGAAGCCCAACTGGATCCGGAGTCACTGCACCAATATTTGACCTTCCTATGGGTTCCCGACCCCAAAACAATGTTCCGTGGCATCTACAAGCTGCTCGCCGGGCACTACGCCATCTTCGAAGATGGACAGCTCAACACTATCAAGTATTGGGATCTGACCTTCCCCTCCGCCGACGCCGCATATCCCCGCTCGGAAAATGATCTGGCAGAAGAGATCCGCGAGCGTTTCCGCCGTTCCGTCGAGGCGCAAATGGTCAGCGACGTTCCAATCGGCGCCTTTCTCAGCGCGGGACTCGATTCCTCGAGCATTGCAGCCATCATGGCGCGGGCAACGCGACAGCCGGTTCGCACTTATACCATCACTTTCCCGTCGAAGTACCGCCGGGGTGAAACTACGCTCGACGATCCTGACGTGCCGACTCGACTGGCGCGTCGTCTAGGTTGCGAGAACCATCGCATCGTGGTCGAACCGGACGTAGCCGAGTTATTGCCTCGTCTTATTTGGCACATGGACGAGCCCACGGCCGATCCCGCCATCCTTACGGCCTACCTCGTTTGCCGCGAAGCCCGGAGGCAGTCGACGGTTCTTCTTTCCGGCGTCGGAGGCGACGAGCTTTTTGCCGGATACCGCAAGCACTCTGCGCACTATTGGTCGGAGGCGTACCAGCGCATTCCGTCGCTTGCTCGCCGCCTGATCGAAGGATCTCTCGCTCACTTGCCTAGCCTGCGTGGGACGCCACTGAAAGGCAGAGTCCGCTTGGCGAAGAAGATGGCCCGCAGCGCCTCGCTCCCCGCAGCGGAACGCTTCGTCATGAACTGCACTTATATCGACGCGCAGCTGAAAGCAGCCACTTATACGCCCGCCCTATGGGACGAAGTCGGCGCTCTCGATCCCTCTCTCCGCCATCGCGAACGCTTCGACCAGGTCCAGGATGCCGCCTTTCTGAACCAGATGCTCTATCTCGACACGAAGATTTTCATGGTCAGCCTGAACCTGAACTACAACGATAAAATGAGCATGGCCTCGTCAGTTGAGGTGCGCGTCCCTTTTCTGGATCGCGAACTCGCTGAATTCGTGGCGTGGAACGTCCCCCCGGATCTGAAGCTCAACGGTTTTTTCCGCCCAACAACCAAGCATATTTTCCGCAGGGCCATGCAAGACATTTTGCCCCGCGAAGTGCTAAAGCAGCCAAAAGCTGGCTTCGCCGCTCCCGTGGACTACTGGCTAGCAAACGATTTGAGAGAAATGGTAGATGATGCGCTTTCTGAGTGCCGGATTCGTGAGCGTGGCCTGTTCCGGCCTGAGGCGGTGCGAGCCTTGGTCGATCAGCAGCGTAGCGGCGTGCAGGATTGGTCCTCGCAAATCTGGCAATTCCTGACGCTTGAGTTGTGGATGCAGACCTTTCTCGACGGCGGTGCGAAGTCTAGAGCCGCGGAAGCAATTCACGCTCAGCAGGTCGCAACCGCATGAAGCAAGTTTTGCAGCATGCCGGAACCGGGAACATCGAAGTCACGGAAGTTCCTGCCCCCAAGCTCCTTCCCGGATGCGTTCTGGTGCGCATCGCAGCCTCGCTGGTTTCGGCTGGAACAGAGCGCGCCTCCTCCGAGTTCGCCAGCAAGAATCTGCTGCAGAAGGCCAAGGCCCGCCCAGACCTGGTTCGAGAGGTCATCGGCAAAGTGCAGCGCGACGGACTATTTTCCGCCGTTGCCGCCGTCCGCAGTCGTCTGGAACAGCCCAGCGCTCTCGGCTACAGCAGTGCGGGAACGGTGGTCGGCGTCGGCGAAGGCGTCACCGACATCAGCGTTGGCGATCGAGTCGCATGCGCCGGCGCAGGCTACGCCGTTCACGCGGAGTTTGCCTCAGTGCCTCGGCTGCTGGTGGCGAAGATTCCTTCCGACTCCGCCGTGAGCTTTGAGGAGTCAGCCTTCACCACGGTAGGAGCGGTGGCATTGCACGGTGTCCGCACGGCCGAAGCGAAGCTGGGGGAAGTCGTCGCAGTCATTGGCCTGGGTTTGCTCGGGCAGTTGACCGTGCAAGTGCTCAAAGCGGCCGGATGCTGCGTGCTGGGCATGGACATTGTTCCCGAGCGAACCGTACTGGCTTCTCGCATGGGTGCCGAGGCTGTCACTACATCCGAGGCCGACTTCCGGGGCTTATGCCTGCAGCATTCCAGCGGACATGGTGTCGATGTAGTCGTCATCACTGCCGAGACTCCCAGTAGCGGTCCCGTCAATCTAGCCGGGGAGTTGGCGCGTGATCGGGCGATCATCGTCGCTGTCGGCACGGTTGGGATGGATATTCAGCGGCGTCTTTACTACGAGAAGGAACTCGACTTCCGTGTGGCTCGCTCCTACGGTCCAGGCCGTTACGATTCCGCCTACGAACAGAAGGGCCGGGACTATCCCGTCGGGTATGTTCGCTGGACGGAAACCCGCAACATGGAAGCCTTCCTGCAACTCTTAAGCGAAGGCAAGCTTGATCTCAAATCCCTGATCACGCATCGTTTTCCGATTGACCGTGCCCACGGTGCGTACGAGCTGATCAGAGGCAAGGGTGGGGAGCCATCGCTCGGTGTCCTGATCACTTATCCCGACAACTCTGAGGAGACTCATGAGCTCAAGCTGGCCAAACCATTAGCGGCGCCGGCCGTTACGGGTGAGAAATCGGTGGACATTGGCGTGCTCGGTGCAGGCGCGTTTGCCACGGGTACACTATTGCCTGCGATCAAGCCCGTCCCCGGAGTGAACTTCATCGGCGTATGCGCGGCCAACGGGAGCCACGCTCGCCACGCCGCGGACAAATTCGGCTTCCGCTACTGTGCTACGGACGAAACGAAAATACTCAACAATCCCTCCGTGAATACCCTGGTCATCGCCACTCGCCACCATCTGCATGCCGGGCAGGTGGTGGCTGCGCTGAAAGCCGGCAAACACGTGTTTTGCGAGAAGCCGCTGTGCCTGAGCGAAGACGAGCTGGCTGAAATCGTCCGCGCTTACTCGATGGAGAATGCGAGACGGAACTCGCTGCTCCTTGTTGGTTTCAATCGCCGCTTTGCTCCCATGGCGGTTCGAATGAAGTCCTTCCTTGCCGGGATCAGTGAGCCGCTGGCGCTGCATTACCGTGTGAATGCGGGCTGCATTCCTCGAGACCACTGGCTGAACGATCCTGAGCAAGGCGGCGGCCGCATTCGAGGTGAGGTGTGCCACTTTTTGGATTTCCTGAGTTTTCTGGCCGCCGCTCCAGCGGTTGAGGTGCACACGCGCCGCCTTGCCAACCTCGGCCAATACTCGGGCGATAACGTGGTCATCTCGGTGCGATTCGCCAACGGCTCGCAAGGGACGATCAGCTATTTCGCCAACGGCGACAAGTCTTACTCCAAGGAGCGCGTGGAGGTTTTCGGCGGTGGCGGCGTGGCCATGCTCGAGGACTTCCGCCGCCTGGAACTGGTCCGTCACGGACGCAAGCAGGTATTTCGCGCGCGCTTGCACCAGGACAAAGGCCATCACGGCGAATGGGAAGCTTTTGCTGGGGCCATCCGCAGGGGAGGCGCGTCGCCGATTTCCTTCGAGCAAATTGTCTCCAGTACCCTGGCGACGCTGCGCGCGGTGGAGTCGGATTCTTCTGGACTGCCCGTGCCCGTGGGTGCCGCGGGTTTCATTCGCGCCAATGCGCGCTCTCTTCGCTCCGAGTCATGAGCAATTTCTTCAACCGAGATCCCCGCGCCGCCACGGACAGAACCAGCAAAGCCCTGACCGAAGGCGCCGGCTTGTTGCGTGGTCCCCACCGAATTTTTCCGCTCCTGCTAAAACTTACTTCCGACGGTCTGCGGAGACAATTCCAGCAGCAACACCTTTACTCTTATGCGAACACAACCAGGCCAACCGCTGACGCCTTGCGATCGCTGATTCGTTGGATCCTCAACGCACAGCGCCCAGACGGCGGTATTGCAGCCTTCTACAGCCTGCTCAGCGGATATTCCCCGTCGTATCCCGAAGTGACCGGCTACATCATTCCGACGTTGTACGATTTTGCGCACTTGACGGACGACGAAAGCGCACTGCATGCCGCGGAACGTGCCACGCGCTGGTTGCTGTCGCTGCAAATGGCGTCGGGTGCTTTCCCGAGTGGACTGCATACTCGCGAGGAGACGCCTTCGGTATTCAATACCGGCCAAATTCTGCAGGGCTTGGTTCGCGCTTACGCGGAAACCAAAGATGCTGACATCCTCGCCCGAGCCACTGCCGCGGGTGACTGGTTGACGAAAATACAGCAGCCGGACGGGTCTTGGTCCGGCCCCGCAGCCTATCAGGAAGTAGCTCACACGTACTACAGCATGGTTTCCTGGGCGCTGGTACTGTTGTCGGAGATCGCTCGCGATCACCGCTATGCGATGGCTGCGGATAAGAATATTGATTGGGCGCTAACCCGTGCCAAATCGGGCGGCTGGATCGATGGCATCAACCTGCGAGGATACCCGAACTTCCTTCACTTTATCGCGTATGTGATCCAAGGAGTGCTCGAGTGCGGAATTCTGCGCCGGCGCAGCGACGTGATTCAGGCAGCTTCGAAACCCGCGTGGCTGCTACTGCGTAGGTTTGAGATCACGAAACGTCTCCTGGGAACCTACGAGCCAGATTTCAGCAGCGGTCGAGATTTTACTTGTCTGACGGGAAATGCGCAGATGGCCTGCGTCTGGTCACGTTTGTTCGAAGCGACCGGTGATCTCCGCTATCTCAACGCGGCGCTCAAGATGAACGAAATGCTCAAGCAGTTGCTCCAGGTTCGAGGTCGCCGCGGCGTCGTGGGCGGACTCGCGGGCTCCGATCCGATTTGGGGTGCGTACCAACCTCTTCGCTACATCAGTTGGGGATGCAAGTTTTTTGCCGACGCGCTCATGCTGGAGGAGCGCCTCACGCGGTTCGTCGAGGCATCCGAATGCGCGTCGTAGTTCTCTGTTCCAGCCCTTACAGCGAGACCGGATGCGCCACGACGGCCCGGCTGGCGCAACTCGGGCATTCTCCGGTTGGTGCGATTACGCTGCCGTCCTGGGACCAGGCCACTTTGGTGCGCAAGCTCGGTCAGTGGGGTCTTCGAGACTCAGCGCGCTACGCCTGGTCGAAGCTGTCGCCCGCGAAGACCACGACGCCGAAGCAAACCCGCAATCCGTACTTTGAAACCGCTCTTCGCCAAGGACACAATACCTTCCGCAATCTACACGACGTTGCCGTCGCGCATGGTTTCCCGGTAGTGGTCACCGCCGATCAGAATTCGCAGAAGTCGATTGCCCAAATGCAGGAGTGGTCGCCAGACTTGGCGATTTTCACCGGCGGGCACATCTTGCGCAAGCCGTTGCTCGAAGTGCCGCGGCTGGGTGTCATCAACTCGCATCTCGCGTTGCTCCCAGAAATCCGCGGTATGAGCAGTCCCGAGTGGTCCTTGCTCTGCGGCGTGCCCCTCGGCGTGACAGTCCATTTCATCGACGCCGGCATCGACACCGGACCCATCCTCCTGCGGCGTGAGTTTCTCGGTGCCGCCGAGTGCGGGTCGATGCTCGACTTGCGAAATCGCATGATCGCCTATGGCATCGAGTTGGTATGCGAAGCCGTCGCAGCCCTTGCCGTAGGCACAATCTCACCCGTTCCCCAGTCCGATCGTGACAGACAGAATCAGTTCTTTGTCATGCACGAACGGCTGAAGACCCAAGCAACTTGCCGCTTGAAAAAAATTGGTCTAGCGGCCGCGAGTAAGTTCGATGCGTAAGCTCCGCACGCTGGTGGAGACCGCACGCACCTTCGGCGCACGCGATGGCATGCTCCGCTTGGGATACGAACTGCACCGGAGTAGCGGCCTCATGTCGCGGCGCATGCGATCCGTCGGGGGGTGGGACTCTTGGAATTTGAAGAGAATTGGCCCGGGTACCTCTGGGGAAGACTTTCTTCGCGCTCGCCGCGACGGAAGCCGTCCATTCCTCTTTGCCGATTCGCGCGCGCGCGCGTCGTCTCTCAGAACGGTCGTCGGACTAGAGGGTGAGAAGTCGATACTCGCCGAAGCGCAAAGTATTCTCAACGGAAACCTGCCGTACTTTGGCCGTCTGTCATTCGCCTGCGGTTTCCCCCCGAACTGGTTCCGGAATCCAGCGACCGGGCAGTGTGTTTCTCCCGATCGGCCATGGACTACGATGCGTTTTGCATCGCCCGACTACGGCGATCTCAAGTTCATCCTGGAACCATCGAGGTTCTTGTTCGTCTATCCGCTGGCGCGCGCCCACGCCCTCAGTGGCGATGAGCGGCTGGCCGAAGCCTTTTGGAGCGCAATCGAGGATTGGGGCCACCACAACCCGCCGATGTCTGGTCCGCTGTGGATCTGTGGACAGGAATCCTCTCTGCGCGTTCTCGCGTGGTCGTTCGGGTTGCGCGCCTTTATTCATTCGCCGGCCACGACTCCCGAACGCGTAGCTCGACTACTGTCGATGATCGCCGCCAACGCCTGGCGCACGGAGCAGACGCTGGGGTATGCCCGCTCACAACGCAGCAATCATCTGGTGAGCGAGGCGGTCGGACTCTGGACTGCTGGCACTCTCTATCCGGAGTTGAAAAATGCCTCCGCCTGGCAGCATCTCGGCACGCGACTACTGCGGGAAGCTGTCCTCGACCAGATCACACCTCAGGGCGCGTATCTCCAGGATTCGTTCAACTACCAACGGATGGTTCTCCATCTGCTGCTGTGGACACTGCGGGTAGCAGAAGTTCACGGCATCCAAGTCGACCCGGACGTGCGCCAACGCACTGCTGCAGCCTTCGAGTTTCTGCGCGCGTTCGTTGATCCTGAGTCGGGATGCGTTCCCAATCACGGTTCCAATGACGGCAGCCTCATCCTGCCCCTCGCGCTCTGCGATTACGGCGACTATCGTCCACTCCTGAAACTAGGCGCCAGCGTTCTTGGCCGCCAGACCGATCTGCCGCCGGGAGCGTGGGATGAACCCGCGCTGTGGTTCTGCGGCCAGACTCCCGCGGCGGTCGAAACCGGGCCCACTCAAACCCCTCCATCCAATACCGGCTTTCATCGCCTGGGCACGTCAAGGTCTTGGGCAATGGTCCGCGCCGGTCATTACAGTCGCCGCCCTTTTCAAGCCGATCAACTGCATGTTGACTTGTGGTGGCGCGGTCTCAACCTGGCGCGTGATCCGGGAACGTACCTCTACAATGGCAATCCGCCCTGGGACAACGGTCTGACAGGCACCGCCGTCCACAATACTGTGATGCTCGATCGGCACGATCAAATGCGGCGCGCTGGCCGCTTTCTGTGGGTGGACTGGGCACAGGCATCAGGTCGGTCTTCTGCCTCAGGAGATTCTGTCTGCCCGGAGTACTTCGAAGGCGAGCACGACGGCTACCGGCGTTTCGAAGTGAGGCATATTCGCTCGGTTCGGTGCCTGGACGAGGCCGGCTGGGTGATTGTGGACGACCTGTTGGGCATGGTCGAGCATGAAGTGCGTTTGCACTGGCTGATGCCCGATCTGCCTTTTCAAATTGTCTCGCTTTCACCCCTACAAGCGGTCTTGGTGGGGACGCAGGCGTCCTTTCGCTGGAATGTCTTCTCTAGCTCAGCGGGCGTCGCCGAGGTGATCCGAGCCGGCAAAAGTGAGCCCCTGGGTCTGGCCGACCCAGACACGCAACTGCTAGGTTGGGAGTCCCCCACGTATGGGGAGCTGCGTCCGGCGGTATCTCTTCTCTACCGTTGTCGTGCCCAACTGCCGATCCGCCTGATTACGGTTGTTCTCGTCGGAAACGAGATTCACCTTCAGCAGGAGCCCAACCAATTGGAGCTCTGGCGCGGCCACTCCCGTATCTGCCAGGTGGTCCTCAGTCCTCGAACCGAGCCCTAACGGCTTAAGGAGAAGCTCGCAAGGCGTTACCCCCTCGCGACGGACTTGGGAATAAACTGTCAGCTCAGGCATGGACCATCACTTACCCAAAGGCCTCGAGAGCCGGCAGCGCGACCATCAATCGGCGGCGAGTGAGATATACTTTTTTGCGGCACGGGCGGACCGGCCGGAGCGCCCCGGTCTTGCCAAGAAACGAACATGAAGCTGGCGGAAGCCCTAAAGACTATTCAGGCAGCCCCGCCTGATGCCCCTCCACTCGAGGTAGCGCTACTATGCGGTTTTACTCCCCTGCATCTTCAAACCTTCCTAGAGGCCCAGCTGTGCAAGTTGTTTCCTGGACATTCTCCCCGAGTGCAGGTCGGTTTGTTTGGCGACTTGATGGGAAACCTGCGACGTGTAGCGGACGTCGCCGTAGCAGTGGTTGTCATCGAATGGGCCGACTTGGATCCCCGGCTCGGTTTGCGCAGGCTCGGGGGTTGGGAGCCCTCCCAATTGCCAGATATTCTGGATGAAGTCAGCCGAAGCTGCGAGCTTCTGGAGCACCGCATCCGAGAGGCAGCGGGAAACGTTCCGCTTGTGCTGTGTCTCCCTACACTTCCGCTGCCCCCAATTTCCTTCACACCGCTGGCGCGGGCGAGCGAGTTCTCCCTGGGTCTTCGTGGCCTGACGGCTGCTCTTGCCGCCACCACGTCGCATTTTTCGGCCGTCCGAATTGTTGATCCGCAACGAGTTGATGCGCTGTCTCATTCCCAGCGGTTGGATGTGAACGCCGATCTCTCGACTGGCTTCCCTTACACGCTGGCTCATGCTTCGGCACTTGCGGAACTCCTGGCGGGGTTGATCCGGAATCCTCCACCCAAGAAGGGCCTTGTTACCGATCTCGACGACACTCTCTGGCGTGGTATTCTCGGCGAAGTGGGAGTACAAGGGATTTCGTGGGACTTGGACAATCATACCCAGATCCATGGTCTGTACCAGCAACTCCTGCACTCGCTGGCCGCCTCCGGAGTCCTGATTGCGGTTGCAAGTAAGAACGAGCGTTCGCTGGTGGAGCAGGTATTTGCGAGCCGGGACCTCATCCTGCGAGAGAGCGATGTTTTCCCCTTCGAGGTCCACTGGGGTGCGAAGTCTGAATCCGTGGCTCGCATCCTGAGCACTTGGAACATCTCGGCCGAGGATGTAGTGTTCGTCGACGACAGTCCCATGGATTTGGCAGAGGTCAAGGCGGCACATCCGGGGGCAGAGTGTCTTCGTTTTCCGCGGGAAAATCCTCAGGCGGCCTACGAATTGTTGGAACGGCTGCGTGACATGTTCGGGAAGGAGCGGATTTCTCAGGAAGATTCGCTTCGCACCGCGAGCCTGCGATCCAACGCCACCACGCAGCGTGGTCTAAACGAACCTTCGCCCGGCGCTTCTCGGGAATTTCTTCGCCAAATTGGCGGCAAGTTGATTTTCAGCTCGGAAAAACAGCCGCTCGATTCCCGAGCCTTGGAATTGGTGAACAAGACGAACCAGTTCAACCTGAACGGGCGCCGATTTCAGGAGGCGGAATGGCGGGAGTGGCTGAAAGCAACGGGCACGGTGATGGTCACCGCCAGCTATCAGGACAAGTACGGTCCCCTGGGGAAGATAGCGGTCATCGGGGGTGATCTCTCGTACTCTGATTCTTCCGCAAGCCGAAAGTTGCATGTCCGAACCTGGGTGATGAGCTGCCGCGCCTTTTCCCGGCTGATTGAATATGAATGCATCCGATGGCTTTTTTCGCAGTTGGACGTAGAAGAAATTGAGTTCGACTTCTTGCCGACCTCACGCAACGCCCCCATACAAACTTTTCTGCAGCGGGTTCGCAGCGGACCCGCCGAACCGGGCTGCCGCTTGTCACGCAGTCAATTCTTGGAAATATGCCCGGCGCCCCCTCATGCCGTCGAGGAATTGCGGAATGGCTGAGCTCGAGAGCCGTCTAGTCAATTGTTTCGCGGTGGTTTTTCCTGAGCTGACTGCGCAGGAGATTCCTTCGGTGAGCATGGGGTCGCTAGCTAGCTGGGATTCGGTCGCGGGTATCACGCTGCTTTCTGTGATTGAGGAGGAATTCAATCTCAGCATACCGCCCGATGAGGTTGCTGGCCTGGTTTCATTCGGGTTGATCGTCGACTATCTTCGGAGGCCGCCGGGTGACACTCGAGCTTAAATCTCTGGCCGCCGAAGAGCTTAGGGTCGGACTTACGGCGGAATACGAGCGCGAAATTGTAGAGTCCGACGTGTTTGGGTTTGCGGCAACTTCGGGCGACTTTAATCCTCTGCATGTTGATCCCGAATTCGCTCAGCAGAGCCGTTTCTCACAACGCATTGTTCACGGAGCCTTTCAGGTCGGCTTAGCGTCGGCCCTCATCGGCATGCGTTTGCCCGGTCGTGATGTTCTTCTGGGGTCCGTGAATGCGCGCTTTCTGTCCCCCCTCTATTTCCCTTGCCGGGTGCGGGTGAGTGGCGAGATTACGACCTGGCACCTTGAATCGCGCGCAGGCAGCGTGCGCGTTTCCGTGCGTGATCTTGCCACCCAAGCGCCTGTCTCAGAGGTTACGATGGCCTTCACGCTGCAGGGCAGTAGACACGAACAGCCCTCGACTCTGCCCCGGCAGTCGCACGCTTTAGGAAGTCCGCTTCAGTCGGGCAGAAGAGTTGTCTTGGTAACGGGTGCTTCTGGGGGAATTGGCGGCAGTTTGGTCAACGCCTTGGCGGAGGAATTCGCGATGCTCGCGATGGTTCACCGCCATCGGTTGTCAGACAAGCGGTCCGATGTGGTGGAAGTCCAAGCCGATTTCAGTGAGTCAGGCTGGGAGCAAGAAATTAGGGAGCACTTGGGCGGCAATCCTCTGTATGGCATCGTTCACTGTGCCTGGGCCGGCATGCCCCGAGGCGGGCTGCTCAATAGCGATTCCCGCCTCATCGAACAACAGCTTGCCTTCGGAACTTCGCACGTAGTGCGGCTCGCGCGTATGCTATTCAACTCTGCCGGCGAGGAAGGCGGGCGGATGGTCGCGCTGGGGTCGATTGCTGGGCATCACAAACCGGCCTTGGGACTGGGCGCCTATTCGCTGGCAAAGGGGGCTCTCGAAGACACGCTCCGTCTACTGGCTCCCGAGCTGGCGCGAAGGAAGATTGCCATCAATGCTGTGTGTCCGGCTTTTGTTCCAACTGGCATGAACGCCCAAGCCGACGAGCTACAAATGAAGCGGGAGGCAGCCCTCATTCCCATGGGACGGATTTGTGAGATGCAGGACATCGTAGGAGCGGTACGCTATCTTCTGTCCCCGTCTGCATCGTTTATTTCAGGACAATCCATCCTGCTATCGGGGGCGCAGCTCTAGCCGGTGGTTCGCGAAACGCAACATCGGACAAACTTTGGTCAACAATGATCTCCAGCTGCACGAGATAGCCTCCACGGACTTAGAGGAGGTGTCTGGTTTTATCAGCCGCGTATCTGGATCCGAAGTGCCCTTTGCTGGTGCTGTCGAACGACTCTCGTGGCTACTGCTCGAAAACCCTGCACGTGAGCCGGGCCTTCCCTTGGGATGGTGCCTCCGCACTCAGTCCGGAGAAGTCGTCGGGTGCATGTGCTGTGCCCCGCAGAAATTTTGCGTTGGCCAGAGTACTTTCATCCTGATGATGGCCAATTCGTTCTACGTCGACGCCACCCATCGAGGCAGCGGCACATCCATTTTTCTGAAGTACCTGCAGCTGGGACGCCGCTATCCTTTGTTTGTCAGTTCCGCCAATGCCACCGTAGCCCGAATGTGGCAGAAGCTCGGGGGATATTCTCTTGGCCACTCGGATCGTGAAGTCCTGGGTGTGCTTTGCTGGCAGCCAGTGCTTGCGGAAAGGGTCTACCGTAAGATAAACCGAGAGAATTTGGCTCGAACCGCAGCCACCTTGGCAGCCCCTTTATTCCATGCGCTACGTCGGTTGCCGAAAGGAAATACGGGATCGGAGTTCGTGGCCCTTGCCAGTCCAGAACAGGCCGCCACTCTGTGCGTGGATTTCCCATGCGACCAGATCACAAGCAGTCGGGATGCCTCGTACCTGAGATGGCGCTATTTTTCGCGCGTTGACCCCACGACCCGCTTGTTTGCATTTCGCGAGAGAGATGGCGCAAGGCAACGCCTGGTTGGGGTCAACCTTCGCAATCGCGGATACCGACAACAGATTAGAACGGTGCAGGTCTTGGACGTCTGGGGCGAGGTCGATCCAGAATCATATGGCGCGATCGCTCGGTGCTTGATCCAGGAGTACGGAGAACGGATTGACATGTTAGTGTTCCGATGCCTCGATGACGCGGCACAACGGGCCTTAACGGATGAGGGCTTCCTCGTCCGTAGGTTTGCCGCGCCGATCGCGTGGTGCATTGACAAGTTTGGACTGCTGCCAAACCGCCGATGGCATCTCGTCCCGGCTGATGGCGATATGTGGCTGTAAAGGGGGGACCGTTTGAGTGCTAAGGCTTCTCTTCGTTCAGTGTTCATAAGAGCGGCCACAACCCTTCGTGTTGACGAGCTTGCACTCCGCTTGCAACGCTGGCTTGTCAATCGTGGCCGGTCCCCCCGCCTGTTGGTGATTGAAATGCACGAAACCCGACCTCAAGATGAGGCTCTATTCCGCAAACAGCTGGAGTGGGTCGCGCAGCGTTTCGACTTGGTGGACCTCGATACTTTTGCCCAGCTATGGCAGGAGTACAGGCATGATGCACGAGAGTTTCGCAAGACGCCCTTGCTATTTACTTTCGATGATGGTCGCGCCAACAACTACACGACCGCGGCACCCTTGCTCGAGTTCTTCGGAACTCGCGGAGTCTTCTTCGTGATTCCTCAATGGGTGCAATGCAGCCCACCCGATGCGCGTGACTTTTACTATTCGCGCATCGATACTCGACCCCCACAGCCCGACCATGCCGAAGAGGATTGGCGCGCTATGACGCCCCAGCAAATCGCTGATCTGTCGAACCGGGGGCATGCCATCGGGAATCACACGTTCTCTCATGCGAATCTGGCAAGCCTGCCGGACACTCAATTGCGTCATGAGATCATCGAAAGCGCCAGTCAAATTTCTTCGTGGACTGGGCGGCCAGTCGATGCATTTGCTTGGACTTTTTCCTGGGACTCGATCACTCCTGCAGCTTGGAAGTTGATCCGACAGCACCACCGCTTCTGCTTTGCTCCGTGCCCGGGTTCGGTTGACTGTGGTTCCGACTCTGATCAACTGATTTGGCGCACCGAGGTCGAGGTCCTGTATCCTCCCGCGCACTTTCGCTTCATGTACTCCGGCTTGGCGGACCCTTTGTGGCGGAAGCAGCGTGCTCGCTTGAGAGCTCTGCTGAAGGATTAGCCAGAACGCAATAGGAGCGAGGTTCCCGGCGTTGTTTGACTGTAGCTTGCTCCGAAGATGCGCATGACCTGGTCGCAGACGACCCCCATGCGACATGAGAATCGGATGCCCGAACTACAAAGATTAGACCCGTGAAGATTCTTTACGTCTCGAAATATTTTCCGCCGGAGATGGGCGACCCCGGCGCTCGCGTCGCAGAATTATCTCGACATTGGGTGGGTGCCGGACACCAGGTCACGGTTCTCGCCGGCTTTCCCAATCGTCCCACCGGAGTCGTGCCTCCGGAATACCGCGGCAAACTGCGCCGCTTCGTAATGCGAGAAGGACCGGAATATTTGCCGCGCTTTTTGGATCGTCGGAAAGACTGAAGCAGTTTTCTTGTCTGCTCTAGCTTGGTTTTATTGAGTTGAGTAGGGCAGTTAGCTCCTACGTACTGTGTGCCGTTTTCGAGGCCAAAAGGAAAACTCCAGGTACAGATTGAGTTTCCTCTGAGAATCGGGTAGGTTGCTTTGGGTCTGTCATTCCGGCAGCGTCAGACAGTGATCCCAAACCAGTGATCCCAAGTATAATCGACACCCGAGTTCCAAAGCGGTGGTGCGAGAACTACTACGTGAGTAATGCAGTCGCGGCCATCGCCAAACCTGTGTATCTGATTTCGCATGGCCTCAGTTCGGAGATCCAAAGGAAAGTTAAGAAGAACAGCATCGCCGTTCGGTTGCCTAACGGCCGTACGTTGCGATTTGCCCGAGATGCAGGAATCGACCTTGCGTCCCTCTTATTCTGGAAGGGCCTGGATGGCTTCGAACCTAATAGGTCTAAGACCTTGTGTTTGTTTTTCGAGCGATCTGCAACATTTGTCGACGGAGGCGCGATGGGTATTACTCCATGCTCGGAGCGCTTTGGAATCCAGCTCTCCGAGTAGTGTCCTTCAAGGCTGCCCCAGATCTACGCAGGTCTGCAGACGAATATCGCGCTGAGCCGGATTGGAGATCGCGTGGTTCCACACAAGGTCGCGTTGTCGGAACGCACTGGACCGGTGGCTTTTTTGCCACCGGGCCGCTTACCGAGGGTGCTAGAACCTTTTTTGCAGGGCGCGGCGCGGCTGAAGCCACCGCCCCTGCAAGGTGGTCGAACATATATTCCGCGAACTTGCGGGACACGACACAAGTAAGATTGGTGGACCGGGACGAGGGTTGAACTCGCGTCTGCGATCTTGCCGCTGTGCTCCATTACACCACCGGCCCCCAAGCAAACTCACTTGACAAAAAAATTCTACATCATTAACTCGGAAGAATTGAATAACCACATTGGTTCATATGCGAATGCGGTGCGCCAACTGAGGGCTTGCTTGGCGATGCGCTCTTTTTCTCGGCCACGGTCGAGCCGAGCACGGTCAATTTCGAACGCCACGTATATATCTGCGGCAGTCCCGACGGCAATTGCTGGCAACGCCTCCTAAGCTGGAAGAAAGGTCGCTGGCCGATGGATCTGTTTCAGTAGGGCAACACCTTGTTGCGCGAGGGGCGAAATACCAGTGGCCCGCCGGCGGCCAGCACGGTTGCGATCGAGCAAGGTGACTTTCAAACCAGCGTCTGGCGCCTTGGTCCGTTGCAAGGATAGTAGCAGCTGTTGCGTGTAACTATAAGTCATAGCGCTGCCTCACGACCGGGGTCTTGGGCGACTGGGGCAGGCGCCCATTCCTCCCACTGGCTCGCAGAAGCGAAACCGTCGAAGTTCTGTGCTCACCCGGTAACAAACACCCGCGCCCTGTGCTACAAATAAATTGAGGTTCTGCTACTGCTTGAAAACTCGTGAAGATTCTCTACGTCTCACAATATTTTCCGCCAGAGATGGGTGCCCCCGGCGCTCGCGTCGCGGAATTATCCCGCCATTGGGTCCGTGCCGGACACCAGGTCACGGTTCTAACTGGCTTTCCCAACCATCCCACGGGAGTCGTGCCTCCAGAGTACCGCGCTAAACTCCGCCGTTTGGTGATGCGCGAAAGAGTGGAGGGAGTGAACGTCGTGCGCAGCTGGCTGCTCCCGTTTCCTAACCGCAAGGCGTATGAGCGCATGTTGAACTACAGTTCCTTCTGCGTATCGGCCGCGAGCACAGGTGTTCTTGTGTCGCGTCCCGACGTGGTGATTGCTACCTCTCCGCAACTTCTGGTGGGGCTGTCGGGCTGGTGGCTGGCCCGCGTCAAGAGAGTTCCATTTGTCTTCGAAGTTCGTGACCTGTGGCCAGAGTCTCTGGCCGCCGTCGGTATGGGTGATCCCAACTCTTTCCTTCATCGCGGGCTGGGAAAAATTGCGGGCTTTTTATACCGCC